>Ga0209536_100010184_pt1 | contig 13893 bp, 9 predicted proteins | sample DeeMarSeWOR28_12_FD_187461 | JGI IMG/M metagenome (GOLD analysis project Ga0209536, IMG submission 187461) | Marine sediment microbial communities from White Oak River estuary, North Carolina - WOR-2-8_12 (SPAdes) (version 2) | ecosystem: Environmental > Aquatic > Marine > Intertidal zone >...
CGTCGACGCCTTCCGGATCTTCGACACCGTCTTCGTGCAGACGCGCGGCGCGCTCGACACCGAGACGGTGTCGCTGCTCGGCTATTCGACGCTGATCGTCCGGCTCAACCTGGGTCTCGGGTCGGCAGTCGCGGTGCTGACCTTCGCAGGCACCGCGCTGATCGCAGGGCTGTTCACCGCCGCGCTCGACCGCGGTTCGACGGGCCCGGCGGGGCGGACGTGAAGGGGTGGTGGTGTGCCGTACACCGTGGCCGCCGCGCCGACGCGGCCTGGTCCGCGGCTGCGCTGGGCATCGCCGCCTATACGTTGCTGCCGGTCCTGTGGCTGGTATCGCTGTCGCTGAAGCCGTCGGCGGACCTGCCGGACGGCCTGCTCGTGCCTCGCACCGTCAGCCTCGCGCACTACGTCTCCACGCTCACGGACCCGCAGTTCCCGGCCGCGGTGCTCAACTCCCTCGGAGTCGGCCTCGTCTCGACGCTGCTGGCCGTGACGCTGGGCGGGCTTGCCGCCTATGCCATCGTGCGCCTTGACTTCCCCGCCGGACGCTGGGTGCTGGCGGCCGCCCTCGCGGTGGCGATGTTCCCGCCGGTGGCGGTAATCGGACCGATTTTCGACCTCTGGCGGGTGCTCGGCCTGTTCGACACCTGGCTCGGGCTCGTGATCCCTTACCTGACGTTCACACTGCCGTTGTCCATCTGGGTGCTGGCCGCGTATTTCCGTGAGATTCCCTGGGAGCTCGAGGAAGCGGCCCGGGCAGACGGCGCGACGGGCTACCAGGTGTTCTGGCGCGTTCTGGTTCCGGTCGCGGCGCCCGGTGTCGTTTCGGCGGCCATCCTGGTGTTCATCTTCGCGTGGAACGACTTCCTGTTCGCCGCGGCGCTGACCTCCACGACCGCCTCCCGGACGGCACCGGTCGCCATCGCCTTCTTTACCGGCAGCTCGCGCTTCGAGCTGCCCATCGGCTCCATCGCCGCCGCCTCGGCGATCGTGACGGTGCCGGTGGTTCTGCTGGTCCTCACCTTCCAGCGCCGCATCGTGGCAGGGCTGACAGCCGGGTCGGTCAAGGGCTGAGGCGGGGGGAGCTGAGGACACCGCCGCGGTCCTGCAAGTCACTGGCGCGGAAGCCGTTGTTCTTGGCAGCGCCAGGGTCGCGGGTGCCGCAGAATCGGGCGCGACCATTCGGGTCTACCACGACGACGCCGACGTCCTTGGTGCTATCCTCGGATCCAAACAGACAGGCACTCCCAGGGGAACCACGCTCATGGCCTACGCTACTGCGGACTTCCGCAACATCGCACTGGTCGGTCACGCCGGCGCTGGCAAGACGCTCCTCGCAGAGGCGCTCCTGCACGGCGCCGGCGCCATCCACGCCAAGGGGGAACTCGCGCGCGGCACGACCGTGTGCGACAACGATCCGCAGGAAAAGAGCATGCTGCACTCGCTCGATTCGGCGGTGTGCTTCCTCGAGACCGGCGGAACCCACGTCAACCTGCTCGACACCCCGGGCTTCCCGGACTTCATCGGGCGCTCGCTGTCGGTGCTCGAGGCCGTCGAGACGGCCGCGGTCGTCGTCAGTGCAATCGCCGGCGTGGAGCCGATGACCGAGAGGATGATGGATTTTGCACGCGAACGCAGGCTGTGCCGGCTGGTGATCGTCAACAAGATCGACCAGCCCGACGCCCGTCCGGAAGAGGTGCTCGCGGAGATCCGCGAGCGCTTCGGCAGGGAGTGCCTGCCGCTGAACCTGCCGGCGAAGGGCGGCAAGGAGGCCGTCGACGTGTTCTTCCAGCCATCAGGCGGCGAGACGGACTTTTCCTCCGTGGAGACGGCGCATACGGAGATCATCGACCAGGTCGTCGAGGTCGACGAGGACCTGATGGCGCTGTACCTCGAGCAGGGCGAGGAGCTGAGGCCCGAGCAGCTGCACGACGCTTTCGAGGAGGCCCTGCGCGAAGGGCACCTGGTACCCGTGTGCTTCGTCTCGGCGGAGACCGGGGCTGGCATCCCGCAGCTGCTCGACGTGTTCGCGCGGCTGATGCCGAATCCCGCCGAGGGCAATCCGCCGCCGTTCCTCAAGGGCGAGGGTCCCGATGCAGTGCGGGTCGAGGTCAAGCCCGATCCCGAGCGCCACGTGGTGGCCCACGTGTTCAAGGTCTCCGTCGATCCCTTCGTCGGCAAGCTGGGCATATTCCGGGTGCACCAGGGCACCATCCGGACGGGCGCGCAGCTGTTCGTCGGGGATGCACGCAAGCCGGTCAAGATCGCGCACCTGTACCGGCTGCAGGGCAAGGAGATGACGGAGGTCCCGGAAGTGATTCCGGGTGACATCTGCGCAGTGTCGAAGCTCGACGAGCTTCACTTCGACGCCGTGCTGCACGACTCGCACGACGAGGATCATCATCACCTCAAGTCGATTGCGTTCCCTCCGCCGATGCTCGGCGTCGCCATCGAGCCGGAGCGTCGCGGCGAGGAACAGCGACTGGCGGACTCGCTGCACAAGCTGGTGGCCGAGGATCCGTGCGTGCGGGTGGAGCATCACGCGGCGCTCAACGAGACCGTGCTCTACGGCATGGGCGAGCTGCACCTGCGGGTGATGCTCGAGCGCATGACGGAGCGCTACAACGTGCACGTCAAGACGCGGCCGCCGAGCATCCCCTACAAGGAGACGATCACCCGCGCCGCCGAAGGGCACCATCGTCACAAGAAGCAGACCGGCGGCGCCGGCCAGTTCGGCGAGGTCTACCTGCGCATCGAGCCGCTCGAGCGGGGCGCCGGCTTCGAGTTCGTGGACAAGGTCGTGGGCGGCGCGATCCCGCACCAGTTCATCCCGGCGGTGGAGAAGGGCGTGCGGCAGGTGCTGGTCGACGGCGCGGTCGCCGGGTACCCGATGCAGGACCTGCGCGTGACCGTCTACGACGGCAAGCACCACTCGGTCGACTCGAAGGAGGTGGCGTTCGTCTCCGCGGGCAAGAAGGCCTTCCTGGAGGCCATCGGCAACGCGGGCCCGATCGTGCTCGAGCCGATCGTCAAGGTGGACATCTCGGCACCGGCCTCGGCGGTGGGCGACATCACCGGCGACCTGGCGACCAAGCGGGGCCGCATCAACGGTAGTGACTCGCTGCCGGGCGGCCGGATGCTGGTCTCGGCCTTCGTGCCGCTGGCGGAGCTGTCGGACTACCAGACCCGGCTGAAGGCCCTCACGGGCGGCGAGGGCAGCTACACGATCGACCTGAGCCACTACGACCCGGTGCCCGCGAAGACCCAGCAGGAGCTCGCGGCGGCCTGGAAGCCGACTGCGGCGGAGGATTGAGGAGATCGTGAGTCGTGAGTCGCAAATAGGGTAGGTGACCGTCTGGTCACGGCTCACGCGTCACGAATCACGACTCACCGCTCAAACCAGCACCCTCTCTATCCCCCCCGCATTCGCAGCGCGCACGAATTCGGGAATCCAGTCCTCCCCGAGGACGTGGCGTGCGATCTCGACGACGACGTAGTCGGCGTCGGTGCCGGCATCGTCCGAGTAGCGCGACAGGCCCTGCAGGCAGGACGGGCAGGACGTCAGGATCCTGACGTCCCCATCGAAGCCGTCTGCGCGCAGCGCCTGCGCGCCGCTGACGACCTCGCGCTCCTTGCGGAAACGCACCTGCGTGGAAACGTCGGGCCGGGCCACGGCGAGGGTGCCGGACTCGCCGCAACAGCGATCGTTGTTCTCGATTCGACCGTTGGCACCGGCATTCATGAGCGTATTGACGACCTTCAGCGGGTCGTGGCTCTTCATCGGCGAGTGGCAGGGGTCGTGGTACATGTACCGCACGCCGGTGGCGCCGGCGACCTGCACGCCGCGCTCCATCAGGAACTCGTGGATGTCGACGATGCGGCAACCCGGGAAGATGTCCTCGAACCGGTAGCCCTGCAGCTGGTCGAAGCAGGTGCCGCAGCTGACGACGACGGTGCGGATGTCGAGGTAGTTGAGTGTATTTGCCACGCGATGGAACAGCACGCGGTTGTCGGTGATGAACTGCTCGGCCTTGTCGAAGTCGCCCGAGCCCCGCTGCGGGTAGCCGCAGCACAGGTACCCCGGAGGCAGCACGGTCTGGACGCCGACGTGCCAGAGCATCGCCTGGGTGGCGAGTCCGACCTGCGAGAACAGCCGTTCCGAGCCGCAGCCTGGAAAGTAGAACACTGCCTCGGAATCGAGACTGGTCGCGGCGGGGTCGCGGATGATCGGCACGTAGTGACGGTCCTCGATGTCGAGCAGTGCGCGCGTCGTGCGCTTCGGCAGCCTGCCGGGCATCTTCTTGTTGACGAAGTGAACGACCTGCTCGCGGACCGGCGCCCTCCCGGTGGTGGCCGGCGGGCGGCGGGTCTGCGACTTCGCCACGCCCCGCAGCAGCCTGTGGGCGAGGCGCTGTGCCCCGTACCCCCACTCGATCATCAGTTTGCGGGCCAGGCGGATGCTCTCCGGGCGGGTGGCATTGAGGAAGTACATCGCGGCGGTCTTGGCAGGGTTGAAACGCTGCTTGCCCATGCGGCGCAACAGGTCGCGCATCGCCATGGACACGTCGCCGAAATCGATGTCGACGGGGCAGGGGCTCAGGCACTTGTGGCACACGGTGCAGTGATCGGACACGTCGCCGAACTCCTCCCAGTGCCTGATGGAGACACCCCGGCGCGTCTGCTCCTCGTAGAGGAACGCCTCGACGAGCAAAGAGGTGGCGAGGATCTTGTTGCGGGGCGAGTAGAGCAGGTTGGCGCGCGGCACATGGGTCGCGCAGACCGGCTTGCACTTGCCGCAGCGCAGGCAATCCTTGACGGCGTCCGAGATCGAGTTGATGTCGGACTGTCGCATGATCAGCGACTCGTGGCCTAGCAGGTTGAAGCTCGGCGTGTAGGCGCGAGCGAGGTCGCCACCCGGCTCGAACTTGCCCTTGTTGTACCGGCCCTCAGGGTCCGTCCGGCGCTTGTAGGCACGGAATCCGGCCATCTCTTCGTCGCGCAGGAACTCGTACTTGGTGATGCCGATGCCGTGCTCGCCGGAGATCACGCCGTCGAGCTCGCGGGCGATGCGCATGATGCGCCCGACCGTGGCGTTCGCCTCCTGCAGCATGGCGTAATCATCCGAGTTGACCGGGATGTTGGTGTGCACGTTGCCGTCGCCGGCGTGCATGTGCAGGGCCACGAACAAACGACTCTTCAGGACGCGCCGGTGCACCTCGCGCAGGCCGGCCACGACGGGGGCAAAGACCGCGCCCGAGAACAGCCGCTCGATGGGAGCGCGCACCTCGGCCTTCCAGGACGTCCGGATGGTGCGCTCCTGCATCATGTCGAAGACGGTCAGGCCCGGCGAGACGGCTACGCGCCGCGCCAGCTCTTCCATGAGCGGTGCGGAAAGCAGCGGTCGCAGCGACTCGAGGGCTGCCGACAGCTTCGCGTCCAGGTGCTCCAGGAGCCACGACCAGCGCATGCGGGCGTCGCCCAGAATTCCGAGCGCCTGACGCCGCCGGTCGCCGATGACCTCGGCCGGCTCGAGTAGCGCCTCGCCGTCCTCAGGCGGCGCGAGCCTGAGCTCGCCCCGGAGGTAGGCCTCGAGCTCGTCGAGCAGCCGCAGCTTGTTCCTCGTCGACAGCTCGATGTTGATGCGCTCGATCGCGTCCGTGTACTCACCTAGCCGCCCGAGCGGGATGACCACGTCCTCGTTCAGCTTGAACGCGTTCGTGTGCCGTGCAATCGCAGCCGTGCGGGAGCGTTCCGACCAGAACTTGCCGCGCGCCTCGGGACTCACGGCGACGAAGCCCTCGCCGGAGCGCGCGTTGGCGAGCCGCACCACCTCGGAGGTGGCCCGCGCCACCGCCTGCTCGTCGTCGCCGACGATGTCCCCGATCAGCACCATCTTCGGGCTGCCGCCGCGGCGCGACTTCGGCGTGTAGCCGACGGCTCGGAGGTAGCGCTCGTCGAGGTGCTCGAGGCCGGCGAGCAAGGCTCCCTGCGTCCGCCCGGCGCCGTCGAGGTAGGACTTGATCTCGACTATTGAGGGAATCGCCTGGCGGGCCTGCCCGTAGAACTCCAGGCAGACGGTGCGGGTGTGGGCCGGCATCCGATGCAGGATCCACCGCGCCGACGTGATCAGACCGTCGCAACCCTCCTTCTGCACGCCGGGCAGGCCGCCGAGGAACTTGTCGGTCACGTCCTTGCCGAGGCCCGTCTTGCGGAAGCGGCTCCCCTCGATCTCGAGGCGCTCCCTGCGCAGGACCTTGGCCTCGTCGGGCGGTCGTCGTCCATCCTTCCAGGTCAGCTCGAACCGGGCTGCCGGCGCGTCGTGGATCTTGCCAAGGTTGTGCCCGAGGCGCTCGACCTCGAGCCAGTTGGCCTCAGGGTCGACCATGCGCCACCACGCGAGGTTGTCGACGGCCGTGCCCCACAGGACCGCCTTCTTGCCGCCGGCGTTGACGGCGATGTTGCCGCCGACGCACGAGGCGCTCGCGGAGGTCGGGTCCACCGCGAATACGAGGCCGGCGCGCTGCGCAACCTCCGCGACCCGCATCGTGACCACGCCGGCCTCCGTGAAGACGGTACCGACCTCGCCGGCCGCGCCCGGCAGGGCGCGCTGCTCCACCGCTCCGACCTGCTCGAGCTTCTCCGTATTGATGACGGCCGACAGGGGCGTCAGCGGTATGGCGCCGCCGGTGTAGCCCGTGCCGCCGCCGCGCGGGATGATGGTCAGGCCGAGCTCGATGCAGGCACGCACCAGGCCGGGGATCTCCACTTCCTCGTCGGGCGAGATCACCACCAATGGGTATTCGACGCGCCAGTCGGTCGCGTCGGTCACGTGCGTGACTCGGGCGAAGGCATCGAAGCGCACGTTGTCGGCGCGAGTGTGACGCGCGAGCAGGCGACGCGCGCGGCGGCGCAACGCCTCCACGGTGACGAAGTCCTGCTCGAAGGCCTCGACGGCAGCACGCGCGGAGTCGAGCAGCGAGGCGACGCGTGCGTCGCGGGCGGCGTCGGACAGGTCGCGCCGACGATCGATGTCGGCGAGGCGGTGGTGCAGCGCCTCGATCAGCAGGCGGCGGCGCTTGCGGTTGTCCAGCAGGTCGTCCTGAAGGTACGGGTTGCGCCGCACGACCCAGATGTCGCCTAGCACCTCGTACAACATGCGCGCCGATCGCCCCGTGCGACGCTCGTGGCGCAGGTCCTCGATCAGCCGCCACGACTCCTCGCCGAGCAGCCGGATCACGATCTCGCGGTCGGCCAGGGACGTGTAGTTGTAAGGAATCTCGCGCAGGCGCGGCGGGGCGGGCGGCTGCGCGGGCGTTCCGCCGGTCTCGAGGGGCAGGGGAAGCGTCGCGCTCATGCGGCCGCCATTCTACCCGTCGCGCCCGGTTCGAGGTCGCACCGCCGGCGATCCGGTGCTCGCCTGCGCCGGGCGTCCAGTACAGTAGGCGGACCAGGGGGCTCGCGGGAGAGATACGTGATCAAGTCCGGAATGTCGATCTCCGCCCTGCTCGTCGTGCTGTTGCTGGGCGGCTGTGGCGGCGACGAGCCGCCCCGGGAACTGCTCTGCCAAGCGGGCGCCTACCGGCTCGACGACGGCGAACTGCTGGCGCTGACACCGAGCGACGGCGACACGCTGCGCTACCGGCTGTTCTCGGGCCGGAGCGGGCGGCTGTACCCGGATGGAGCAGGCCGCTTCGTGTCCGGCGACGGCTGGAGCGTGCGCGAGCCGGTGACCCTGGTCGTGACGCTGGCGAACTGCGGCGACGGGCGGATCACGCTCGATCCGCTGCAGGGCGAGCCGGTGGCGGGACGCCGGCTGCCGCTGCGCGAACGCGAGGTCGCGTTCGAAGGCCGCGGCGTGAGATTGCACGGCAAGCTCGTTCTGCCCGAGGGCGAGCCGCGGGCGATCGCCGTGCTCGGACACGGCTCGGAAGACTGGGCGGCGACCGCATTCTACGCCTGGCAATACCTGCTGCCGCCGGCGGGGATTGGCGTATTCCTGTTCGACAAGCGTGGCACCGGTGCCTCGGAGGGCGAGTACACACAGGACTTCGACCTGCTGGCGGACGATCTCGCCGCCGCCGCACGCGAGGCGCGGTCGCTTGTAGGTCCCACGCCGCCGCTGGGTTTCCTCGCGGGCAGTCAGGGCGGATGGGTTGCGCCGCTCGCCGCTTCCCGCGAGCCGGTGGACTTCGTGGCGGTCGGCTACGGTATCGTCGAGAGCCCGCTGGCGGAGGACCGGGGCGAGGTGCTGTCGAACCTGCGGCGGGCCGGCTACGGTCCCGAGGTGCTGGCCAAGGCGCGGGAAGTAACCGATGCGACGGGCGCGATCATGGCCTCGGGCTTCCGGGAGGGCTACGACGCGCTCGAGGCGCTCGAGGAGAAGTACCGCGGCGAGCCCTGGTGGGAGCAGCTGGAGGGCGAGTTCACTCAGGACCTCGTCAGGTATCCGGCCTGGGTGTTGCGGACCGTCGGCCCGTGGTTCGACCGTGGCACGCCGTGGGACTACGACCCGCTTCCGGTCCTGGACGCGTTGCTCGCAAGCGGTACGCCGGTCCTCTGGATCGCCGGCGGCGAGGACACGGAGGCGCCGATGGAGGCCTCCCTCGAGATCCTTCGCCGCCGGCAGACGGGGCCCGGTCATCTCGACGTCGCGGTCTTTCCGCGAGCCGAGCACGGCATCATCGAAGTCGAGGGACAGGGCGCGGCGCGGCGCCTGCTGGGGCATCCGGAAGGCTACTGGCCGCTGCAGGTGCACTGGATCGAGATGCGCAACCTCGAGGGTTCCTTCGGCGGGGCAGAGCTCCATCCCGATCCGGACGCAACTTCGTCGCCGCGACCCGCGGCACCCGGCTCCACCTGAACGCGACACCGGCGGTGTTCGTGCGCGACAATGTGCGGCGATCGCCGCCCCGGGGTACGCCAGCATGAAGATCGAACTGTCCGCCGAAGAGGCACGCGTCATCGGCGCGCTGCTGGAGAAGGAGATCGCGACGCCCGACCAGTACCCGCTCAGCCTCAACGCACTGACCAACGCCTGTAACCAGAAGTCCAATCGGGACCCGGTCATGCACCTCGACGAGCGGACCGTGCAGGGACTGCTCGACCGCCTGTCCAATCGCGGGCTCGTCGTCGACAAGACGGGGTTCGGCAGCCGCGTCCCGAAATGGCGGCACCTGTTCTGCAACACCGAGTTCGGCGAGCTCAGATTTTCGCCGGGCGAGGTGGCCGTGATCTGCGAGCTGTTGCTGCGGGGCGCGCAGACCCCGGGAGAGTTGCGCAGCCATGCGAGTCGCCTGCACGCCTTCCGGGACATGGCCGAACTCGAGGCAGTGCTCGAACGGCTGCGCACGCGCGACGATGGGCCGTTCCTGGTGCGGCTCCAGCGGGAGGCCGGCAGGCGCGAAGCACGCTACATGCACCTCTTCTCCGGCGAGCCGGCGGCGGCCGCCGGGCCGCTACCCGCCCGCGAGACCGCGGCGCGTCGGCCGGATCCCGTCGACGGCGACCGGCTGACCCGGCTCGAGCGCGCCATGGCGGATCTGCAGATGGAAGTCGCCGAGCTCAAGCGTAGACTGGGCGGCTGAGACGAGCGCCAACGGGCGACCCTGACGGAGACCGAATGAGCATCAAGTCCGATACCCGCATCATGGCCGTGTTCTGCGACTTCGAGAACGTCGCGCTCGGCGTGCGGGACGCGAAATTTTCCGCCTTCGACATCGACGTCGTGCTGGAGCGCCTGCTGCTCAAGGGCAACATCGTGGTCAAGAAGGCCTACTGCGACTGGCAGCGGTACAAGGAGTTCAAGGCGGACATGCACGAGGCCGCCTTCGAGCTGATCGACATCCCGCACGTACGCCAGTCGGGCAAGAACTCGGCTGACATCCGCCTCGTCGTGGACGCGCTGGACCTCTGCTACACCAAGGCCCACGTCGACACCTTCGTGATCGTGAGCGGCGACTCGGACTTCTCGCCGCTGGTCAGCAAGCTGCGCGAGAACAACAAGGTCGTCATCGGCTGCGGCGTGAAGAACTCGGCCTCCGACCTGTTGATCGCCAACTGCGACGAGTTCATCTACTACGACGACCTCGTCCGGCAGACGAAGAAGACCCGCAGCGCACGCCGCAAGGCGAAGACCGTGAAGTCGGAAGAAAGGGCGGCGCCATCATCGGACGAGGAGAGGAAGCAGGAGGCCTTCGACCTCGTCGTCGAGACGGTCGAGGATCTCTTCGAGGAGCGCGACTCCGAAGAGAAGGTCTGGGGCTCGATGGTCAAGCAGGCGATCAAACGCCGCCAGCCCGGCTTCAACGAGAGCTATCACGGCTTCAAGACGTTCGGCAAGCTGCTCGAGGAGGCACGTGAGCGCAAGCTGCTCGAGCTCGAACACGACGCGAAGTCCGGCGGCTACATCATCTCGCGCGTACTGGCACACTGACGGCCCGGAGGGAGGCGTTCATGGCCAAGCACACCGTCTGCAAGGTGGACGAGCTGCCGGTCGGCAGGATGACGGCCTTCAAGGCAGAGGGCCGCAGCGTACTCGTCTATCACCTCGAGGACGGCTTTTTCGCCACGCAGGCCAACTGCACACACGTGTTTGCGCCCCTCGCCCGGGGCAAGATCGTCGACGGCTGCAGGATTCAGTGCCCCTTCCACCGGGCGCAATTCGACATCCGCAGCGGCGAGGTCGTCGAGTGGGCGAATTTCCCGCCGGGCGTCCAGCTGCTCAACGTCGTGCGTGGCGAGAAGGCCCTGAAGACCTATCCCGTGACGATCGTAAAGGGCGAAGTCCGCATCGAGATGTAGGGGACATTCCTATTTTTCTTTCTTGCGTAACTTGTTGATCCCGGCCAGGGCAACAGTTCCACGGTCCGTTACCAAAGCATCACAGCGAGTTGCCCCGGACTTGAAATGAAAATGACGATTCCTCCGTCTTTCAAAGACTTGCGCAAGAAAGAAAAATAGGAATGTCCCCTAGAGTTCGAGGACGACCTTGCCGACTGTGCTGCCCGACTGGAGTGCCCGCATCGCCTCCGGGGCGTGCTCGAAGGGAACGCGCAACCCGACGTGAGGGGGATGGCTCGAGTAGGCAGCGAGCTGCCTGACCGCCGCGGGGACTCGCTCCACCTGCTCCCACAGCCAGATCAGGTTGAAGGCGATCAGGCTGCGGTTCAGCGAGATCATGGCCAGCGGATCGACCCGCGGCCGTCGCAGGTACCGCCATATCAGGCTGGTGTAGCGAGGCCGCCGCCCCGGCGGCATGAATTCCGCGGCGCCGAACAGTACGTATCGTCCCTCGGCCGCGAGCCGGTCGAAGGCCGGCTCGAACCAGGGCCCCAGCACCGCATCGAACACCACGGCGAAGCCGGTCGCCCCTGCGTCCGCCAGCGCGGCATCGAGTTGGGCGGCGATGCGCCGAGGCTGGCGCACAATCACGGTGGGAGGCCGGGCGTGGCTCCCGAACCGCTCGAGCAGGAAGTCGCGTTTCCCGGTGCTGCCGACCGTGCCGATCACCCGGGCTCCGATCGACTCGAGGATGGACAGGGCCTGCAGTCCGACGCCGCCGGCCGCTGATTGAACCAGTACGCACTCGCCGGCCCGTGTGCGCGCCCGATCCACCAGCCCGTACCACGCAGTCAGGCCTTGCACGGGCCAGGCCGCCGCCTCGGTGGCCGACCACCCTCCGGGAACCGGGATTGCATAGCGCAGGTCGAAGTTGAGCGCATCGGCATAGGCGCCGAAGCGTGTGAGCACGCAGACCCGGTCGCCCACGGCGAACGGAGGCACCGCGGACCTCTTCGCCGGCGGACCGAGCGTCTCGAGGATGCCCGCGCACTCGAGGCCGGGCGTGAACGGGCCGGTCGGCGTCGCGGAGTAGAGCCCCAGGCAGGCGAGGATGTCGGCGAAGTTCAGGCCGACTGCCTCGACGCGCAGCCGGGCTTGCCCCGGCCCGGGTTCCGGCAGGGGCTCCTCGACGCGCGCGAGGCGCGAGAGGTCCCCGGCGCGCGACATCCGCCAGGCGCGTCGAGTACGAATAGTCATGGTGAGGCCATGCTAGTCGACGGCCGACGGAGAGAACATCGCATGAGGACGACTCTATTGGTCGCGGCGGCGCTCGTCGCCGCTTGTTCCGCCGGGACGGCCAGCCGGGCCGAGGACCGGATCATCGACACCCAGGCCGGGCCCCTTCTGGTCAACACGGTGGTCGAGGGCCTCGAGCGCCCTTGGAGCCTCGCGTTCCTGCCGGACGGAGGGATGCTCGTGACGGAACGGCCCGGCCGCCTGCGCGTCGTCGGTAGTGACGGCAGCCTGTCGGCCCCGCTGGCCGGTGTACCGGAGGTGTTCGCACAGCGGCAGGGCGGCCTGCTCGACGTCGCGCTGGATCCTGCGTTTCCGGACAGCCAGCTGATCTATCTGTCCTATGCCGAGCCGGCCGACGGCGGGGCCAGGACGGCGGTGGCGCGGGCCCGCCTTTCCGGAGGACGTCTCGAAGGGCTCGAGGTGATCTTCAGGCAGGTGCCGGCCGTCGATAGCGGCCACCATTTCGGGTCACGGATTGTCTTCGATCAGGACGAGAACCTGTTCATCACCCTCGGGGACCGCGGCTCGCAGCGCGACGAGGCGCAGGACCTCGGCAGCCACATCGGCAGCGTCGTCCGCATCCGAACGGACGGCAGGGCACCGGCCGACAATCCCTTCGCCGGGCACGAGGGCGCGCTGCCGGAAATCTACTCCTACGGTCACCGCAACCAGCAGGGCGCTGCGCTGCACCCGAAGACCGGCCAGCTCTGGACCCACGAGCACGGTCCCCGGGGCGGCGACGAGGTAAACGTCATCCGGCCCGGGGCCAACTACGGCTGGCCCGTCATCACCTACGGCACCGAGTACCACGGCCCGAGCATCGGAGAGGGAACGGCAAAGGCGGGCATGGAGCAGCCACTGCACTACTGGGTACCCTCGATCGCGCCTTCCGGGATGGCCTTCTACCAGGCGGATCTGATCGACGGATGGAAGGGCAACCTGCTGGTCGGCGCGCTCAAGGCGAAGCAGCTCGTGCGCCTCGAGCTCGGCGCCGACGATGCGGTGACCAAAGAGGAGCGCATCGACATCGGCGAGCGGGTGCGCGACGTGCGCGTCGGTCCCGATGGCGCGGTCTACCTGCTGACCGACACGGGCAGTAAGAGCCGGCTGCTCAGGCTCGCTCCCGCGAACCCTTGACGGTTGGCGGCCGGCTCAGGCGCCCGTCTCGCCGCCCCGCCGTGTGAGCTTCTGCCAGATCCAGCCGCCCGGGACGTCGCGGCCCGTACGCACATAGTCCAGGACGTTGGTATTCACGAGGCAGAGGGCCTGGGCACGTCGCGCCCGCGGCCGGCCCGCGAACAGGATCTCGTCGCCCACCTCGAGCGACGTCGCCCGGTCGGGTACCAGGCGCTCATCCGCCTCCCGGCGCAACAGCAGTGGCAGGCACTCCAGGGGCTCGTCACGGCTGTTGGGACTGCAGAGCAGGTCGCCGATCACGGGCGGCCTTCCGTCTCGGGTCAGCGCCCCGAGCAGGGCCGGGGCACCGGACTCGTCGACCGTAATGCTCCACGTGGCAAGCTGCGGCCCGGCGCCCAGTGCATCGAGGGCCTCGATGAGACCGAGCGCCCAGGCCTGCGACTCGCTGCGCGCCAGGCGAAGGAAGCGCTCGAGCAGCGGCGTCGAGATGATGGCGAGGCAGCGGCCCGCTATCAGCTCTGCCGATACCGCCGTGACGTCGGCGTCGAAGACCTCGAACAGGTGGCGGTTCGCCTCGAGATTCTGGCGAACGATGACGTACAGGCGCGGATTGAGCTCGCGCGCCGTGACCGCGATGGAGAGGTTGTTCACGTCGTTGTCGGTGCCTGCCACGATGCCGACGGA
>Ga0209536_100010186_pt1 | contig 13892 bp, 14 predicted proteins | sample DeeMarSeWOR28_12_FD_187461 | JGI IMG/M metagenome (GOLD analysis project Ga0209536, IMG submission 187461) | Marine sediment microbial communities from White Oak River estuary, North Carolina - WOR-2-8_12 (SPAdes) (version 2) | ecosystem: Environmental > Aquatic > Marine > Intertidal zone >...
CCACATCCCGTTCAAGCAAGGCGGCCACGCGGTCCTTTATGTCCGGAGATACTCCTACAGCGGCCCCCACTCACCAAAGGTAAGGCGTGAACTCCCCCGGAATCGGGTTTTCGCGGGTCTCGTTGTCCCACATGACGCTGACGATCCACCAGCGCTTGTCGTGAAACAGCAACTGGATGCTGTTGATGCCCCGGGCGATCGGCGGGCCGTCCTTGCGGTCGCGCGCTTCATAGGTGCTGAAGGCCTGGACGATGTTGCCGAAGCGATCCATGTGGCACATGACCTCGGTTTCCCAGAAGTCGTTCTCCGCGAAGAATCCCTTTACGCCCTCGATCCACTCGTCGAGGGTGAGTACGTGCAGGCCGTCCTCTCCGTGGATGCGCTTGCCGGTCGGTATCAACCGCGCGCCGGGTAGGTACAGGCTTCGTTCCCGTTGCCAGTTGCGCTTGCCGGCCGGGCCGGAAATCGTGTCATACATGGCCTTGATGATGGCCGCGGGCGAGGCCACGTCCTCGGCCCGGGGCTTCAGTTCGCTTTTGGCGGCTTCGAAATCGCTCATGTGGGTGCGCTCCTTGTCTCCAGTGCGGCCAATTCCCTGGCCCATAGGGTGCAGGAATCCACCGACGGATGAAACCCATCTTCGCAGAAATCATGATGCAGGGGGTCAATGGGCGTAGGGATATGGACGGCGCCGGGGTGCTCCGCCACGATCGATGCCGCAATCCGGTCGAGCGTCGCCGCGCGCAGCCCCAGCGAGAACCGAAGGGGCTGCGGCGGCAGGGGAAAGCGCTCCATCGAGGGGAGCCCGGCAAATACGATGCGCGCATCCGGCCAGCGCAGATGAATGCCCCTGAGCAGTTTGCGCAGGCTGCGCCTCCAGTGTCGCGTGTTGCTCAGGCCAGTGACGTCGTTCACACCTATGGAGATCAGCACCAGGTCGGCATGGGCCGGGTGGCCGGGTTCCTCGAGCCGGTCCAGCAGGTCCTGGATGACGCGGCCGCTGGCGCCGTCCACCTGCCAGACCACCCGGCGGCCGGTCCGTGCGGCCAACGCCGTGGCGAACTGTACCGGCAGGGAATTTTCGATGGTCCTCGTGCCGACACCGTCGATGATGGAGTCGCCCAGCGCCAGCAGGTGGAAATCTTCTCCTTCGCCGCTGACGCCGTGGCGCTCGCCGGCGGCGCCGGGAAGACGCATCGCGCGGCGCCTCAACCACAGGCCCTGCACGGCTGAAACCGGCAGCAAAAACCAGAAAGCCAGTCGGGTCAGCATGGTCGTCAGTGCGCGGTGTCCCAGTCGAGGCCGTGGCCGGTGTCGACCACCAGCGGAACGTCCAGGTCCGCGGCCCCCGACATGCGCTCCACCACGGCCGCCCGCAAATCGTTCAGTTGATCCTCGCGCACCTCGAAAACCAGCTCATCGTGCACCTGCATGATCAGGTGCGCCTCGGGGCGCTTGCGCTGCAGCCACTCGTCGACGCTGATCATCGCCCGCTTGATGATATCGGCGGCCGTGCCTTGCATTGGCGCGTTGATCGCGGCGCGTTCGGCCGCCTGCCGGCGCTGGCCATTGCTCGCATTGATGTCCGGCAGGTAGAGCCGGCGGCCGAACAGCGTCTCGACATAACCCTGGTCACCCGCCCTCTTGCGGGTCTCCTCCATGTAGGCGGCGACCCCCGGGTAGCGCATGAAATAGGTATCCATGTATGCCTGGGCTTCGCCCCGCCCGATGTTCAGCTGCCGCGATAGTCCGAACGCGGACATTCCGTACATCAGCCCGAAGTTGATTGCCTTGGCGGCCCGGCGATGATCGCCGCTCACCTCCTTGTAGGGCACGCCGAACACTTCGCTGGCCGTGGCCTGGTGTACGTCCACCTTGTCGCGGAAAGCCTGCAGTAAACCGGTGTCGCCCGACAGGTGCGCCATGATGCGAAGTTCGATCTGGGAATAGTCGCAGGCCATGATCAGCCAGCCTTCCGGAGCGATGAAAGCCTGCCTTATCCGCCGCCCCAGGGGCGTCCGGATCGGAATGTTCTGCAGGTTGGGGTCGGAGGACGAAAGGCGGCCGGTTGCCGCCACCGCCTGGTGATAGGACGTGTGCACACGGCCGGTGCGCGGGTTGATCTGTTCCGGGAGGCGGTCCGTGTAGGTCGACTTGAGCTTGGACAGCGAACGGTATTCCAGGATCAGGCTGGGCAGTTCATAGTCAACGGCCAGTTCCTGCAGGACGTCTTCGGCGGTCGATGGCTGCCCGGTGGGGGTCTTGCGGATGACCGGCAGGCCGAGCTTGTCGAACAGGATCTCCTGGAGCTGCTTGGGCGAGCCCAGGTTGAAGGGCTGGCCGGCGGCGTCATGGGTTGCCTTTTCGAGCCGGTGGATCTGCTCGGCGAGTTCCCTGCTCTGGCGGTTCAGCGCGTCGCCGTCGACCAGCACGCCGCGCTGCTCCATTCGCGCCAGGACCGGGATCAGCGGTACTTCGATGTCCTGCAGCACCGCGGCCAGCGTTGGCGCTTCCTGCAGGCGCGGCCACAGGTGCTGGTGCAGTTGCAGCGTGATGTCGGCGTCCTCGGCGGCGTAGTGGCTGGCGTCCTCTATACTCACCTGGCTGAAGGAGATCTGCTTCGCGCCCTTGCCGGCGACTTCCTCGTAGTGGGTCGTCTGGCGCCCGAGGTATTTCAGGGCCAGGGAGTCCATGTCGTGCCGGCTGCCCGTGCTGTTGAAGACGTAGGACTCCAGCATGGTGTCGAAGGCCACGCCCCGCACCTCGATGCCATGCAGCGACAGCACGTTCATGTCGTACTTTATGTGCTGGCCCACTTTCGGGCGCTCGGGATTCTCCAGCAGCGGCTTGAGCCTGGCCAGCACGGCGTCCCGGTCGAGCTGGGTCGGCGCGGCCGGGTAATCGTGACCCACCGGGAGGTAGAAAGCCCGGCCCGCCTCGACCGCGAAACTGAAACCCACGAGGTCGGCCTGCATCGGGTCGAGGCTGGTGGTCTCGGTGTCGACGGCGATCAGCGAAGCTTCTTCCAGCGACTCGAGCATCGCCGCCAGGTCCGCCTCGGTCCAGATCGTGCGGTAGTCGGGTTCGGAATCTTCCGCCGCTCCGGACCCGGACGGCGCCTCGCCGCCGAACTCCTGCAGCCAGCTGTTGAACTCGTAGCGTTTCAGGGCGGCAATCAGGGCCTGCCGATCGGTTTCCGCACGCAGCAACTCCCCTGGCTGACAACCCAGGTCCAGGTCGCGGCGGATGGTGGCCAGTTCCCGCGACAGCGGCAGCTGGTCCAGAGCGGCCCGCAGGTTCTCCCCAATCTTGCCCCCGACCTCGTCGGCGTGGGCGATGATCTCGTCGAGGCTGCCCCAGTCGTTTAGCCACTTGGCGGCGGTCTTTGGGCCGCATTTTTCGACACCCGGAATATTGTCCGACTTGTCGCCGGTCAGGGCCAGGAAATCCACGAATTGTTCGGGATCTACATCGAACTTCTTCCTGACGCCGGCACGATCGAGGTCGGTGTCGGTCATGGTGTTGGTCAGCGTGGTGTGCTCGGAGACGAGCTGGGCCATGTCCTTGTCGCCGGTCGAGATGATGCAGTCCATGCCGCTCTCCTCGGCGAGCCGCGCCAGCGTGCCGATGACGTCGTCGGCCTCGACGCCATCCACCTGCAGCAGCGGCAGACCCAGCAACTTCGTGATGTTCAGAATCGCCTCGACCTGGGTGCGCAGTTCTTGCGGCATTGGCGGGCGGTTTGCCTTGTACTCGGGGTAGAGTTCGTGTCGAAAGGTCGGCCCCTTTGCATCAAAGACCACTGCGATGTGCGTCGGCTGGTCCTCGTTGATCAGCCGGCGCAGCATGTTGGCCACCCCGAGGAGGGCGCCGGTCGGTTCGCCGTGGCTGTTGGTCAGGTTGGGCAGGGCGTGAAAGGCCCGGTACAGGTAGGAGGAACCGTCGACGAGGTACAAGGTGGGTTTTTTGCTCATGGCGCGCCTGGAATCATCTGGTGCTGGTGCCGGTCTGATATCATGACAGACAGGAAATCAGAAGTGGCCGGACAACAATCTGACCTGCCCCAAGTCTAACCCAGAGGGAGGCCTCAGCGATGAGAAAACTCTTCAGGCAGCAGGCGCCGACCGGCTTCCGGGCTGGCTTGCCGCTGCTTCCAGCCGTGGCGGCCTGCATGCTGCTGGCAGGCCCGCTGCCGGCACAGGATGAGCTGGAAAAGCCGCCACCGATCCCGCCGGCGGAAGCCGGCGACGTGCCGATCCCTCCGAAAATCCAGGATGAGCAGGTCGAACCCACGGTGACCATCCGCGAGGAAGAGGAGCGCACCATCGAGGAATACAGCTTCAAGGGCCAGGTGTACATGGTCAAGATTACGCCGAAGGGCGGCGTTCCTTACTACTACATCGATACCGACGGCGACGGCAAGCTGGAGCTGGACATGGACAAGCAGGCCCTGAACCCGGTGCAGCCGGTTTACTGGAAGGTCAAGGAGTGGAAATAGACACCCCTCGCACCGAGGCAGGCGGAGCGGACATTGCCGCGCGTATCGTCAGCGGGCTGGGCCGCGGGGTCGCCTGGCTGACCCTGGTCATGACGCTGTTGATTTTTGCGGTCGTCCTGCTGCGTTACGGTCTGAACATGGGCTGGATCTGGCTGCAGGAAGGCGGGACCTACCTGCACGCGCTGATATTCATGACGGCGGCGGCCTGGGCCTTGCAGACCGATGACCACGTGCGCGTCGACATTTTTTACCGCGACCGTTCCCCGCGTTACCAGCACGCCGTGAACCTGGCGGGAACGCTGCTGTTCCTGGTGCCCTTCAGCCTGTTCCTGCTGTACATCGGCTGGGATTACGTGGCCGCCTCCTGGGTCAACCGGGAAGGGTCGAGGGAGGCGGGCGGACTGCCGCTGGTCTGGCTGTTGAAGAGCCTGATCCTGGTCCTGCCGATACTGCTGCTCCTGCAGTCCTGGAGCACGGTGCGGCAATGCCTGGCTGGCCTGCGCGAGCCGCCCGGTACAGGGGCCTCATGACCGAGAGGCGCCGCGGCCTCATCGATTCCGTCCTGGCGAAGCGGCAGCCCGACCTGACGATCCTCGCGGAGCGGCTGCACAAACCCCGCAACTTTTCGGCCATTGTCAGAACCTGCGATGCGGTGGGCATCAGCGAGGTGCACGCGGTGCCCGGCGAGGCCGGCCTCGAGGTGCACTGGCGCACCTCGCAGGGCGCGGAAAAGTGGGTTGGGGTCCGGCCGCACGAAAGCCTCGCCGCGGCCTGCGGCTACCTGCGCGACCGGGGATTTCAATTGGTGGCCGCGCACCTGTCCGAGGCGGCCGAGGACTACCGGCAAGTCGACTACACGGTCCCGACCGCGCTGCTGGTCGGCACCGAGCTGTTTGGCGTCAGCACGGAAGCCCTGGGCCTGTCGGATCGGCAGGTGATGGTGCCGATGAAGGGCATGACCCGGTCGCTCAACGTATCAGTCGCCTGCGCCATCGTGCTCTACGAGGCGATGCGGCAGAGGGATGCGGCCGGCTTGTACGGTGGCAGCAAGCTCGATCCCGCGGTTCAGGCGCGCTTGAGATTCGAGTGGATGCATCCGGCACTGGCGCGGTACTGCCGCTCGCGGGGTATCGACTATCCGGCACTGAACGAGGAAGGCGACGTGATCGGATCGGTGCCGCGCGGCAGGAGCCGAAAGGCCTGACCAGAAGGATCAGGAGGGTGCCGGGGCGTGGCGTCCTTGCGCAGGCTATCGCAACGCGGCGAGCACGGCGGCTGCATCCGGCAGCTGTCCGGTCCACATTTCAAAGGACAGCGCCGCCTGGCCGACCAGCATGCCGAGGCCGTCGGCGTAGCGTATCCCTGCCATCGCGCAGGACTGGCGTAGTGGCTCGGCTGCTCGGCCGTAGTTCAGGTCGTAGCAAAGCCCGCCGGCCGCGAACCACCGGGGAGATAGTTCCGGCGCAGCGCCGCGGTGGCCCAGCGAGGTGGCGTTGACGATCAGGTCGAACGGCCCCCGCGCGGCGATTCCCTCGAATGAGCAGGGTTCGACAGCGCCGAGGTCCGCATGCCGGGTGGCCAGTTCAGCGGCGCGCTCAACCGTGCGGTTGGCGATGACAACGGCCCGCGGCCCGGCGCCAAGCATGGCGGCGAGTACCCCCGCCGCCGCGCCGCCGGCGCCGAGCAGGCAGACGCGCGCATCCTCGAGCCGGCAGCCGGGCAGCGCCTGCAGATCATTGACCAGGCCCTGCCCGTCCGTATTGTCGGCAAACCAGTCGTTCGGGTCCTGGAAAACGAGCGTGTTGGCGGCGAAGGCGCGCGCCGCGCTGTCACTGCTGCGCGTGGCCAGTTCCCAGGCATCCCGCTTGAGGGGCGCCGTCACGTTGCAGCCGCGTCCGCCGCGGTCGGCCAATGTCCGCAGCAAGCCGGGAAAGCTCTGCGGCGTAGCTTCGATCGCGCGGTAATCCACGGCCAGCCCAAGCTGCGCGGCGAACAGCGAATGGATTCGCGGCGACAGCGAGTGGGCAACCGGGTTGCCGAAGACGGCCAGCCGGATTACTGGTGGTCCCGGATCCATTGGGCGGCCTGGATGGCGAAGTACGTCAGGATGCCATCCGCCCCGGCGCGCTTGAAGCAGGTCAGAGCCTCGATGACGACGGCTTCTTCGTCCAGCCAGCCGTTGAGCGAGGCGGCCTTCAGCATCGCGTACTCGCCGGAGACCTGGTAAACGAACGTCGGCACCCCGAAGGTCTCTTTGACCCTGCCGACGATGTCGAGGTAGGGCATGCCGGGTTTGACCATCACCATGTCCGCGCCTTCCTGCAGGTCCAGCTCGATTTCGCGCAGCGCCTCGTCGGAATTGGCGGGGTCCATCTGGTAGGAGTACTTGTTGCCCCCGCCGAGGTTCGCGGCCGAGCCGACGGCGTCGCGGAACGGTCCGTAGAAGCTGGAGGCATACTTGGCCGAGTACGCGAGTATCTGCTTGTTGGGGAATCCCTCGGTTTCCAGCGCCTGGCGGATCGCGCCGATGCGACCGTCCATCATGTCGGACGGGGCGACGACGTCGGCGCCGACTTCGACGTGCGACAAGGCCTGTTTGACCAGGACGTCAACGGTTTCGTCATTGACCACGTAGCCTTTGTCGTCAATCAGCCCGTCCTGTCCATGCGAGGTGAACGGGTCCAGGGCGACGTCGGTGATGACCCCGAGTTCGGGAAAACGCCGTTTGAGCGCGGCGACCGTGCGCTGGACCAGCCCCTCGGGGTTCCAGGCTTCCCGGGCGTCATCGGACTTGCAGTCGGCCGAGACCACGGGAAAGAGGGCAATCGCCGGGATGCCCAGCTCGAGGCACCGCTCCGCCGCCGGCAGAAGGCGGTCAATCGTCAGCCGCTGCACGCCGGGCATGGATGCAATGTCCTCGACGCCGTCGTCTCCCTCCAGAACGAACACTGGCCAGATCAGGTCGCTGGCGGCCAGGGTGTTCTCCCGCATCAGACGGCGGGAAAATTCGTGCGCGCGCATGCGTCGCATGCGGGTTGCTGGAAAAGTCATGGTTTTGGTTCCCGTGGATTTGCCGCCGATTTTAGCCTGTTCAGGGGGCCGGGTCAGCCGGCTTTGGCACATCAATTGATCCGGGTGCGTCCGTGGCCGGAGCGGCTTCCAGGCCATACCAGCGATCCAGGACTTCGATCAGTTCGGCCAGTCCGTCGCGGCTGCGCGCGGAAAACACCTGGGCGGTCGCCCCTGCGGGCAGAGACTTGCGCACCTGCAGCAGGGTGGAGCGCCCCGGGCCGCGCTTCAGCTTGTCGGCCTTGGTCAGCAGCACGTGGCATGGTACGGAGGAAGCTGAGCACCAGGCCAGCATCTGACGGTCGAAGGGACGCAGCGGGTGGCGGATGTCCATCACCAGGATGACGCCCCTCAGCGAGCGGCGCCGTTCGAAATACACCTGCATCAGCGCGCGCCAGTGGTCCCTCATCTTCTCGGGCACCTTGGCGTATCCATAACCGGGCAGGTCGGCGATGCGGCGCTCGGGGTCGACGTCGAAGATCACGATCTGCTGCGTGCGCCCGGGTGTCTTGCTGGTCCTCGCCAGCGCCTTTTGCCCGGTAAGCGCGTTGATGGCGCTGGATTTGCCGGCGTTGGAGCGGCCCGCGAACGCCACTTCATGGCCCTGGTCGCCGGGCAATTGACGGAAGTGATGGGCGCTGATCACATAGCGGGCGGAACGATAGAGGTTGCGTTTTGGCTCTGGCGATGTCATTTCTTTGCCCGGATATGCTGGAACGCGGCCACTGAAACCGCGATAATACCCGGCCATTCTAGCCTGATTCCGGTTCTGTACAGTTTTCGAGGAGATCGCGACATGAGTTTTTTGCTCCGGGCCACAGCGAGTTTGCTTTTGTTGGTCAGCCTGCAGGCCCTGGCCGATGGCGATGCGGCGGCGGGTCAGGGGAAGTCCGCCATCTGTGCGGCATGCCACGGCGCCGACGGCAACAGCATGGTGCCCAACTGGCCAAAGCTGGCCGGCCAGCATGAACAGTACCTGGTCCGGCAGCTCAGTCTGATCAAGTCGGGCGCGCGGCCGGTGCCGGAAATGATGGGCATCACCCCCGGCATCTCCGACCAGGACATCGAGGACCTGTCGGCCTGGTTCGCCTCCCAGGAGACGGCCGGCGGCGTTGCCGACGAGTCGAAAGTCGAGTTGGGAGAACGGATTTTCCGAGCCGGCAACGCGGAGTCCGGCGTGCCGGCCTGCATGGCCTGCCACGGCCCGGCCGGCGAGGGCAATCCGCTGGCCGGCTATCCCGCCCTGGCCGGCCAGCACGCCGTCTACACGGGCAGCATGCTGAAACGCTTCCGCGGGGGCGAAAACTGGGGCGGAGACGACGCATCCAGCCAGGTCATGAACGGCGCCGCCGCTGAACTGACTGACGAGGAAATCGAGGCGGTGGCCAGCTATATCCAGGGGCTGCACCTGCGCGCCGAGTGAACTTGGCGCGCGGATGAGGGTCATTAGGGTCTGAACAGCGTCTGGCATGACGGAGAATTGAACATGAATGTTTCAGTAAGGGTTTTGGTGGCGGCGGCGGCCCTGCTGCTGGGTGTGCAGGTCCAGGCTCAGGGCGCCAAGCCGGCCCAGTTCCAGGAAGGCCTGCACTACTTTGTCATCGATGGTGCTCCGGCCAGCATCGCGCAGCCGCTGGAAGTGATCGAGGCGTTCAGCTACCTCTGTTCGCACTGCAATACCTTCGACCCCTACATCGACGCCTGGAAATCCCGCAAGCCCGACCATGTCGAATTTCGCCGGATGCCGGTGGTGTTCGGCCGCGGCTCCTGGGAACTCTACGCGCGCGGATTCGTGACGGCCGAGATGCTCGGCGTCGCAGAGGAGGCGCACGGGGCCCTGATGGACCGGTTGTGGAAAGACAAGAAAGTCATGCGCAGCATGGAAGAGCTTGCGGATTTCTACAGCCAGTTCGGTGTCGAGGCCGACAAGTTCATGGGGGCGGCGCGATCCTTTGCGGTCGATGCACGCCTCAAGAGAGACCAGCTTCAACTGCAATCCTACGGCATCACCGCGACGCCCACCGTCATCCTCGGCGGCAAGTACCGCATCGCCGGCAACGCGGCTGTTCCCAGCTTCGATGTGATGCTCGAAGTCGTGGATTACCTGATCGCTAGGGAAAGCGCGGGATTTCAGCAAAGCAGTGTCGCCGCCGATTGACGAGCCCACGGATTCCGGGCGCACTCTCCGCCTGCTGAGTTTCAACATCCAGGCGGGCACTTCCACGGCCCGCTACCACCATTACGTCACCCATTCCTGGCGGCAGGTATTGCCGCATTCGCAGCGGGTGGACAACCTGAATGCGATCGCCGACCTGGTCGCGCCCTACGACATGGTCGCGCTACAGGAGGTGGATTCCGGCAGCCTCCGGTCCGGGTTCATCAACCAGTCGCGCTACCTGGCCACCCAGGCCAGCATGCCGTTCTGGTGCCATCAATCCAATCGCAAGGTCGGCACGGTTGCATACGCCGGCAACGGCCTGCTCAGCCGCTACGAGCCCGATGCCGTCGAGGAACACCGACTCCCCGGCGTGATACCGGGCCGGGGCACCCTGCTGGCGCGCTTTGGCGACGGCTGCAACGGAATGGACGTTGCGGTCGTGCATCTCGCCCTGGGCAAGCGGGCCCGGCTCCAGCAACTGCGCTTTCTCGCGCGTGAACTCGACAGCGGCAGGCATCTCGTGGTGATGGGCGACTTCAACACCCACGTGGACTCGGACCCCGTGCGTGAATTTCGCGAAGTCCTGGCCTTGCGGGCGCCCACGCGCGGGCTGGCCACCTACCCATCCTGGCAGCCGCAGCGGGCCATCGACCACATCCTCGTCAGCCAAACGCTGGTCACCGGCGTTGCCGAGGTGCTGGATGTCACCTTTTCGGACCACTGCCCCGTGGCGCTGGAGATCCAGGTGCCCGACAGCGTGCACTTGCAGCAGGCCACCAAGCCCGTGTTCAGCGTCGAGGTCGGCCGGACTCTGTAAGGCGCGGGCCCTCGCAGCGTGGACAGGGCACTAGATGCCCAGCAGCATCCGCAGCCCCACCAGCACCAGGAATACCCCGAAGATCTGGCGCACCAGTTGCGGCGGCAGACGGTGCACGGTGGCCGCACCCAGCGGCGCAGCCAGTGCGCTGGTCAGGGCAATGCCCGCGAACGCAGGCAGGTGAACGTAGCCCAGGGCCTGCTCGGGCATGCCGCCGCCCAGACCCAGCACCACGAAGGAAGCAGTGCCGGCGATTGCGATCGGGTAACCGCAGGCCGCGGAGGTGGCGACGGCGTTCTGGGCCTTGATCCCGTGCCACAGTTGCCAGGGCCCGGTCAACGCGCCGCCGCCAATCCCGATGAGGCTGGACACGGCTCCGATCACCAGGCCCACGATGCTGACTCCGGGCTGGCCGGGCAGGGGGCGTTCACCCTCCGGTTTGCGCCCGAACACCAGTTGCAGGCCCGCCAGGACAGCGAATGAGCCGAACACGCGGGTGAGGGAATCACCTTCCAGGGCATCGGCGATCATTGCGCCGATCACGGCGCCGGCGATCAGGCCGGCGGTCAGGGAGCGGACCAGGGGCCAGCGAATGGCTCCGCGGCGGTGATGGGCGATGATCGAGCTCAGGGACGTTACCAGCATCGTGCACAGGGAGGCCGCCACCGCCAGGTGGATGGCCCACGGCGCGGTGGCGGTGTCGCGCAGGAAGAGGTAAGTCAACGCGGGAACGACCACGAAACCACCGCCGATGCCCAAAAAACCGGCCAGGTAGCCCGCGAGGATGCCAATTACGGCGAACTCAAGATACATGAATCCTCACTGCCGGATAGCGGCGGACGGATATTTCTTCCATTCGCCGCAGCCGCGCTTGCCGGCGCCGAGCCGTTTTCTTATTCTGGGCCTCGTGAACCTCATGCGCCTCCTCTCCGCGGCAAAGACTGAAATCCCCGGAGGCAGGATACTCCAATTGACCACCCGCTTCCGCTATCGCGGCTGCGCCACGTTGCTCATCCTGTGTTTCGCCGGAACCGCGCCGGCACAGGAGCCGGCGGCGGGGGACCGCGATATGTTCACGCGCGCCTGGCAGGCTGCCGCCACGGGCGAGCGGCCCGTCTTCGAACAACTGATGCCGGGGCTGGGAGACTATCTGCTGTATCCCTACCTTCGGTACGAGGACCTGCGTTACCGGCGGGCCCAGGTGGATCCCGGTGAAATGGCCGGCTTCCTGGCCGACCACGAGGACTGGGCATTCACCCGGGCACTGCGCACCGCCTGGCTGCGCACACTGGGCGACACGCGCCAATGGGACGCGGTGCTGACCCATGGCGGGGACAGCGAGGACGTCGAGGTGCGGTGTAACCATGCCCATGCCAGGATACGCGCGGGCGCCACGGACGGGCTCCTGCCGGTCGCGCAGGCGCTGTGGACCGTGGGCAAGTCGCAGCCGGACGCCTGTGACCCGGTGTTCACCTGGCTCCGGCAGCACGACGGAATCACGCCCGGGCTGGCGTGGGAGCGCATCCGCCTGGCCATGGAGGCGCGGCAGCCGAAACTCGCCCTCTACCTGGCGCGATTCCTGCCCGAGCCGGAGCGCGTCTGGCTAGACCGCTGGCATCAGCAGGACCGCGGCGGTTACCGGCAGCTTCGGCAGGCGGCCGCCTGGCCCGACCAGGCCAAAAGCCGGGACATCGCCGACTATGGCCTGCGCCGCCTGGCCCGCAGTGATCCTGACCGGGCGTGGGGCATCTTCCAGGCGCTGGATGGCGGCTTTGCGTGGCCCGCGGACAGGCGGGCCGGCATCCTGAGTGAAATTGCCCTGTGGTCGGCCGTTGACGGCTCCGTGGCCACGCCCGAACGCATGCGTGCCGTTCCGGAGGAGGCCCGCGGCGACCGGCTGCTGGAATGGTGGATTCGGCGCGAGCTGGCGGAGGGGCGCTGGCAGGAGGTCATCGAAACGACGGCCGCGCTGTCCGCCGAGTCCGCCGCCGATTCGCGATGGCGCTATTGGCGGGCGCGAGCCCTGCTCGAGACGGGCGCGAGGGCCCAGGCGGAGGAACTGCTCGCCGAACTGGCGCTGGAAGCGGGTTACTTTGGGTTCCTGGCCGCGGATCTGCTGCGGTTGCCCTATACCATCTGCCCTGAGACGCCGTCGGTCGAGTCCGCGGAAGTCGATCGCCTGGCGGCGCGCCCCGGCTTCGAGAGGGCTCTGGAACTCAGGCGGGCGGGCATCGTCAACTGGGCTCGCAGCGAATGGCAGTTGGCCACCCGATCGCTGGACCCGCACGGGCTCCGCACGGCCGCGGCCCTGGCGGTTCGCGCAGACTGGCCGGAACAGGCCATCTTTGCGCTCGGTAACAGCGGCGACCAGCGCTGGTACGAGTGGCGCTTCCCGCTCGGATACCACGAACTGGTTGCGGCCAATGCAAGCAGCAGGCAACTGGATCCTTCCTGGGTCATGGGCCTGATGCGCTCGGAGAGCGCGATGGCCGAAGACGCGATCTCGGCTGCCGGCGCCCGCGGGCTCATGCAGGTCACCCCCGATACCGCCAGGCAGCTGGCCCGTCGCCATGCGTTCCGCTTTACGGGCCCGCAGCAACTGCTCCGGGCCGAAGACAACATCGTGTTCGGCACCACCTACCTGCGTGACCTGCTGGACCGCTTCGGAAACAACGAAGTACTCGCTTCGGGCGCCTACAACGCCGGGCCTAATGCAGTCGACCGCTGGTTGACCGAGCGGCCCTCGGGCGAGCCGGCGATCTGGGTCGAAAACCTGCCGTACTTCGAGACGCGGGACTATATTCCGCGCGTGTTGGCCTTCACGACCCTGTACGACTGGCGCCTGCAGCGGCCCGTGAGCCGTATTTCGTCCCGGATGCCTGCATTTGATTCCGGCGCTGCGGGGGTTAACATGCAGCGAGGGGAAACTGTGGAAGTCGTCTGCCGCACGCCGGGATGAGTCATCGCCCCGTCCGGCCTCGCCAGGACTTCGAGGAGTCGAATATGCGAATTGTACTGCTGGGTGCGACCGGTTTTGTCGGGCACCACCTGCTGCCTCAGCTGACGGCGGCAGGGCACCAATGCCTGGTGCTCAGCCGCTACGCCATGGCCTGCCGGGAGCTGTCGGTGATTCCGGAAGTCGAGATTCGACAAACCGACGTCTACGATGCCGAGCGCCTGGCCGCCTGTTTCCATGGCGCGGACGCGGTGGTCAACATGGTCGGAATCCTCAACGAGTCTGGACGCAACGGCAAGGGGTTTCACCGGGCGCACGTGGAATTGACCGAACGGGTCATAGCAGCGTGCCGGGCCGAAGGCGTGCATCGCCTGGTCCAGGTCAGCGCCCTCAA
>Ga0209536_100010187_pt1 | contig 13892 bp, 14 predicted proteins | sample DeeMarSeWOR28_12_FD_187461 | JGI IMG/M metagenome (GOLD analysis project Ga0209536, IMG submission 187461) | Marine sediment microbial communities from White Oak River estuary, North Carolina - WOR-2-8_12 (SPAdes) (version 2) | ecosystem: Environmental > Aquatic > Marine > Intertidal zone >...
AACGAACCACCAGATCTCGCTCACTATCGGTTACCACGTTGTCAATATTTTTGATGAAGACAACATCGCCTCGGAGCCGATCCAAATTCTCCAGCAAAGCACCGTGGCCCCCGGGACGAAAAAGAAGGCTTCCGTCATCACGACGAAACGGGCGGTTGTTCAGATCTACGGCCAGGGTATTGGTGGCAGGACTTTGGAGGGAAAAGGTAAGTTTATAGTGCACCCCGAGCTCTTTTCCATAATCCCTCGCTGCCTGGCGGCCATGTTTGACCACTGCCTCCTCGATTTCCGGAGCCACGGTAAAATGAAGACGACAACGACGGCTTCCATCCGCTACTGTATGAGTTGCCTCCACCAAATGCTCTTCTACAGGAGTACGGAGGTGATCTGCATAGTGATGAAAGGGAATGAGCGCTTTGGGCAGGGAACCGAAATCCAGCCCCACAGGCTGCAGAAGAAAGTCCACTATTTCCGTGTATCCTCCAGACGCCAACCTTTCATCCAGAGAAATGGACGATTCTGCCATTACCTTCCTCAAGGGTTCAACAAAGGCGAAACGATCCAGGGAATCAATGAATTTCTGGAAATCTTGATAGTCCCCGTCTTCTCTTGCCACCCCGGCCTCGATATCTGCCCGGGTAATCCGGGGAAGCTCTTTTCGAAGTCGATGAAGAAAGGCAAACATTCGGGTAGCCGCTCCTGAGGCCGGCACGAACTCAGCAAGTCGGCCTTCGCTTGCCGCTTCCTGCCACCGAGCTATCAAAGGGGCCTGTTGGTCAGACTCGACTCGTTCTATGCCGTCACCCACAGTGCAGGGTCTGTCCAATTGTATAGGCTGCACTCCTTTTCTGAATATGCTGAGCTGCCTTTCCACTTCAGCTTCACTGATGCCCAATTGCCCCATCTGCTCATAATCCGCCTGGGTGAATCTTTCAGCGCCCATGTTTGTAGTCCTTTGCTACTCCCTTGCAGTTTCGATGTAAACTCTGGCCTTGCCGCGAGTCATTCCGATGCTGACCCGTGTGTTTCCGAATTCAAATACTCTCACAAAGTGCTCCTCGAGTAAATCTTTGTCTGCTCGAGAGCCGTAAGCCTCCACTTTCGCATTGCCTTGAACATATTGGTAGTCAAGGCCATCTCTGACATTGAAGTGCAGCTCGTATGGTCGATCTCTTTCTGCATCGAACTCGAAACAAACGTCCAGTACCGGACGCTCTCCCACCTCAGCCACAAAACGACAATGTTCCGCAAGGGGATAGTTAAGACTGGGTTCAGTTACTTTTAACTCCTCTTCTATGCCGTTGAGCAGCCAAAATCTGACCTGGGGCTCGGTGAATTCCCGTGGTTCCATGATTTTCCTTTCTCATCACCGGCTTTGATCTGCAGATGACTGATTTCTTTATTCTTTTCAATTTATTGTGAGAGACTTTCTTTTCTATACTCTTTTGGGGTGACTATATTTTTTGTCTCTATTCAAGAAAAAGCTTCCCCTATGGAAGCAAATACACAATCATATGTCCATAAGGCGGACGCTGTATTTTTTTGCTGTTTCCCAAACTTATTAGTGCCTAATTTGAACTCCAATTACAAACGGAATGAAAAGTAAACCGTTCACGTCCGAAAAAATACAGTATTATCCCCATGTCAAAGAGGAACCTTGTTGTGCTTTCATTAGTTTGGTCTTTTCTTGAACCCATAATAGGTGAGGATTCCCAATGACAACTCCCGGTTTCACCATCCATCCTTCCATGTATGACGCAGTAATTTTTGATCTGGACGGCGTGGTTACCAAAACTGCGGAAGTGCATGCCGCCGCATGGAAACAGATGTTCGATGAGTATCTGGAGCAACGCGGTGAACGAGAGGGCAGATCCTACGAACCCTTCGACCGCACCGCAGACTATCGACGCTACGTCGACGGCAAGCCCCGCTATGACGGTGTCAAGAGTTTTTTAGAATCTCGCTCCATAGACCTTCCCTACGGTGATCCCAGCGACGAAGCAGGCGAGGAAACCATCTGCGGCCTCGGCAACCGTAAGAACGAACTGTTCAACGACCTCCTGGAAAAAGACGGGGCTCCCGTTTTCCAATCCACCGTGGATCTGATTCATACCCTCCGCGACAACGGCCTGAAGACGGCCGTAGCTTCTTCCAGCAAGAATTGTGCTGCCGTGCTGCAGGCCGCAGATCTCACGCACCTGTTCGAGGCCAAGGTCGACGGAGTGGACCTTGCCGAACTAGGTCTTGATGGAAAGCCCGCTCCTGATATGTTCCTCGAAGCAGCACGCAGACTGGGGGTAGATCCATACCGGGCCATTGTGGTGGAGGATGCCATAGCTGGCGTCGAAGCCGGTAAACGGGGAAATTTTGCCTGCGTCGTCGGCGTGGACAGGGAGGATGAAACAGAGGCGCTGAAACAAGGCGGCGCTGATGTGGTGGTCAAAGACCTCGCCGAGCTCCAGGTGGCAGCTCAGGGTGAGTCGAATACGGCAGCCCTTCCCTCTGCCCTCTCGCAGTTAGAGTACATCCAACAACTAGGGCACGATAAAAAAATGGCTGTTTTCCTCGACTACGACGGCACCTTGACACCAATCGTTGAAAGCCCCGAAAAAGCGGTCCTCTCCAAAGAGATGCGGCACACCATAGAAGAATTGGCCAAGTACTGCACCGTAGGGGTCGTAAGCGGCAGGGATCTTAAGGATGTAAAGGCACTGGTGGGCATCGACTCCATATACTATGCCGGCAGCCATGGCTTTGATATAGCCGGCCCCAGAGAACAGAGGCTGGAATCCCAGCAAGGTACAGAATTCCTCCCCATCCTCGACACCGCAGAAGAAGCTCTGAGGGAGCGTCTGGCAGACGTTCCCGGATGCTTGGTGGAGCGCAAGAAATTTTCCATCGCAGTCCATTTCCGGAAAGTAGCGGATGCCAGGGTGGCTGAGGTTGAGAGTGTTGTTGATGATCTATTGAGCAGCGAACCCAAGCTGAACAAGTCATCCGGGAAAAAGGTGTTTGAACTCCAACCCAACATCGACTGGCACAAGGGTAAGGCACTGCTCTGGCTGTTGGACAAACTGGAGCTGAATGAACCCGATGTTCTGCCCTTCTATATCGGCGATGACACCACCGATGAAGACGGTTTCAGGGCGCTCAGGGATCAGGGTATCACAATAGTGGTGGAGGAAACCTCCCGCACGACCGAGGCTCAATACAGGCTGGCAAATCCGGATGAGGTTCGTGAGTTTCTGCAAAACCTGGCTTCCCTGCTGAAAGGAGAAGAGTAATGAGCCACTGGTCGCTGCTATACGACGAATTCAATCCTGAGGAGCAAGAACTGCGCGAAGCCTTGTGTACCCTTGGCAACGGGTACTTCGCCACCAGAGGAGCAGGAACGGAAGCCGTAGCAGACGGCGTCCACTATCCGGGTACATACCTTGCCGGCGGGTACAACCGGCTCGATACCGAAATCGCCGGGCGAGTTATAGAAAACGAGGATCTGGTAAATATGCCGAACTGGCTGCCTCTCACCTTTCGGCTGCCGGAATCGGATTGGTTTTCCCTCCAGGAGGGAGAGATTCTCTCTTACCGACAGGAACTTGACTTGCGCCGCGGTATCCTGCTCAGAACCATTGGTTTTCGCGACGCACAGGGTCGGGAGACCAAAGTGGAAGAGCGACGTCTGGTCCATATGGGCGCTATGCACCTGGCGGCTGTGGAGATGCGACTGACAGCAGAAAACTGGTCGGGTGAAGTGGAAATTCGCTCCGGGCTGGACGGCCTGGTAACAAATGAAGGTGTGGACCGTTACAAGGAGTTGAACAGCAACCACCTGGAACCCTTAGAAGTTGAGGAGTTCGGCGATGACACCATCTATTTGAAGGTCTGTACCAGACAATCAAAATTACAAATTGCCCAAAGCGCGCGGACAAAAGTGTTTGTAGACGGTCAACTTAGCCAGCGGTTGCAGAGCTACCTGAAGGAACCGGGGCGCATCTTCCAGGAATTCATCGTTGATTTAGCCATGGGAAGTGAAGTCCGAATCGAAAAGGTGGTATCTTTTTTCACCTCACGGGACAACGCCATCTCCGAGTGCGGCCTGGAATCACGCAACGCTGTGATCCGCGCCGATGGATTTGAGGGTCTTCTGGAGAGCCACACCCAGGCCTGGGAACATCTGTGGCGTCGCTTCGATGTAGATTTTGTTCACAGCGAGCCAGCGGAAACCGACCGCACCGAACTGATCCTTCGCCTCTACACCTTTCACTTGCTGCAAACAACTTCAACCCACACCATGGACCTTGACGTGGGAGTGCCCTCCCGGGGATGGCACGGTGAGGCCTACCGGGGCCACATTTTCTGGGATGAACTCTTCATTTTTCCCCTGTTGAACCTGCGACTTCCAGAAATCACCCGATCCTTGCTCATGTACCGGTTTCGCCGCCTGGACCGGGCGCGCATTGCTGCTAAAAATGCCGGATATCGCGGCGCTATGTTTCCCTGGCAAAGCGGCAGCAACGGCCGTGAGGAAAGCCAAGAAGTTCATCTCAACCCCAAATCCGGAAGATGGATCCCGGACAATTCCCAGCTGCAGCGCCATGTCAACTCGGCCATTGCCTACAACGTCTGGCACTACTACCAGGTTACCGGGGACATGGAATTCCTCTCCTTCTACGGCGCGGAGATGCTCCTGGAAATCGCCCGTTTCTGGGCCAGCATAGCAACGTACAACGCTGAGCTGGACCGTTACGAAATCTTGAGGGTTATGGGCCCTGATGAATACCACGACAGGTATCCAGACGATGAAGAGCCCGGACTGAACAACAACAGCTACACCAACATCATGGCGGTTTGGGTACTCAACCGCGCTTTCGACGTACTGAAAATGCTGCCGGAAGAGCGGACCAACGAACTATTAGAGAGCATTGGTTTGGACCAGAGAGAAATCGACCAATGGCGAGCAATAAGAAAGAAAATGCGCTTGGTATTTCACGGTGAGGGGATTATTAGCCAATTCGAAGGCTACGATAAGCTCCAGGAGTTTGACTGGGAGGGCTACCGCCAGAAATACAGCGACATTCAACGGTTGGATCGCGTCCTGGAAGCGGAAGATGACACACCCAACCACTACAAGGCCTCCAAGCAAGCAGATGTGCTCATGCTCTTCTATCTCTTTTCCTCAGAGAAACTGAAAAAATTTTTCGACCAGCTGGGCTATCCCTTCGAATACGAGACCATACCCAAGAATATTGATTATTACCTCAAACGTACTTCCCATGGCTCCACCCTCAGCCGGGTAGTGCATTCGTGGGTCTTGGCCCGCTCGGACCGGGTTCGTTCCTGGAAATTATTCTGCGAGGCCCTGAAGAGCGACATTGAGGACATCCAAGGAGGAACAACACCGGAAGGAATCCATCTCGGCGCCATGGCGGGAACCGTGGATCTCATCACTCGTGGGTATACGGGCATTGAACCTCGTGACGACGTTCTCTGGTTTAATCCCTGTCTGCCGGAAAAAATGGCAAAACTTCACGTGCACATCCGCTACCGCGGCCACGCTCTGGAGGTGGAGGTGACTTCGGATCTCTTGAAGGTGCGTGCCCTGAAAAGCAGGGAGATGCCCATCAAGGTAGGTTTCAAGAAAAAAACCCACGATCTGGAGGCGGGCTCCACCGTGGAACTATCCTTGTCAAGCTAGGCCGATGGGCACGGGGCATGGAGCATAGAGTAACATTGCGGATTGCGGATTTGGGAATGAGAGAATTAGGGGAAGAGGACAGAACTGACAACGGATCAAACTATGAATGACTGCTGAAACCTGGAACTTGGAAAGGCCACCATGAAACTCAGTCTCTTTTCAGGCAGGGCCAACCTGCCATTGGCCAGGGCCGTTGCTGCTGGGTTGGGAGTCGAACTCGGCAGTTGCACAGTGGAGGATTTCCCCGATGGTGAACTTCAAGTAGAAATCAACGAAGATGTTCAGGGTAGCGACGTTTATCTCTTGCAATCCACCTGTCCTCCGGTGGCGAACCATCTGTTGGAACTGCTTCTTCTCGCCGACAGCTGCAAACGCAGTGGAGCGGCGAGGCTGACCGCTGTAATCCCCTATTTTGGCTATGCCCGCCAGGACAGGCGACTACGAGGTAATGAAGCGGTGGCCGCCCGGCTGGTCGCTGATCTTCTGAGTACACGGTTCGACCGCATCATAACCTTGGATCTTCACACCGCCGCCATTGAAGGCTTCTTCGCCATCCCGGTCGAGAATCTCACCGCCGTTCCCCTTCTGGCGGAAAGGATCAAAGAGGAAATATCACCAGAGTCCACCATTGTGGCTCCTGATCTGGGCGCGGTTAAACGTGCCCACCGCTATGCTGACTATCTGAAGCTGCCGGTTACCTACACACACAAGCTGCGCATCAGCGGCGATAGGGTAAAAGTGCGGCAGCTGATAGGGGAAGTGAAGGGCCGTTTGCCTGTATTGGTGGATGACATGATCAGTACCGGAGGGACAATGGTGGCTGCTGTTGAGGCCCTTCTGGAGCAGGGCTGCCTGCCGCAGGTGGTAGTTGTTGCCACCCACGGCCTCCTGGTGGGAGATGCAATTGAGCAACTCGGCTCATTGCCAATCAAAGTACTTTTAACCACTGACAGTATTCGACAACCAGAGGGTGTTTCGCTGCCTTGGGAGGTGATTAGCGTAGGGCAAGAACTTGCCGATGCGATTAGACGAACGAGTCTCAGTGAAACCTGAGAGAGAGGTGACAGAGGACAGAGGGCAGGATACAGCAGGCAGCTTGCAGCTGGCAGACGGCAGCGTCGTTATCCGTTATTAGTTATAGGTTATTGGTGAGTTCGTTGTCCGTAGGGTCGGCCACTGTGCCGACCAAAAGGCGGGCAGGGATTGCAAATTTCGGAATTAGGGAATGAGAGAATTAGAAAATTGGAGAATTGTGATTTTGAATTTGTTTGGGATTTGGAGTTTGGGATTTGGAATTGTGCCGGGCTAGGCACTTCTGCGGTAATACTCCCGGCATTCCGCTTCCCGGCCCCGCACGACCCGTTTGCCCATCAAATATCCTCTTGTTTCTGTGACCACGGTGCGTTGCCCTTCGCGCTCATCACCATCGTAGAAATAAAGCACCACCCAGTCGTGCGTTCGGTTCAACTGATGCGCTCTGGCTGTATTTGAATAGAGGGCGGTAAAACGCCAACCTTCGCGGTCCGTATGAAAAATGGGGAGCCAGGACTTTCCTTCAGGGTTGAAGCGTTTAGGTGCGATAGTGGGAAAGAGATTCGCTTCGGCGCCCTCGCGGTACTTCTCATCTACCTCGAGCAGGAGATCCACTGGTGGTTCCTCTCGGGGCCGACTCTTCTGCCCTCTCAACTGATGTCTCAGTATCTCCGCCACCGCTCCGCGAATGGCAGCGGCTCGCCGTGAGCCTATTCCCGCCACTTTCTCCAAGCGACCATCGTGAGCTGCTATCTCCAATTCTTCCAGGCTGTCCACCGAAAGGGTATCGTGAATGCGCTCAGCAAGTTCCGGTCCGATACCCGGTACTGTTTGGAAAAGTCTCGTGGGTTCCAGTGCTCCGCGCAGCCGCTGAAGCTGAGCCCAATGGCCGGTGGTAATCATTTCATAAATGGCCCGTCCTATGCCCTCGCCAATATAGGGTAACTCCTCCAGTCCTTTCAGTCCCTTGTCCTCGACGATCTCTTCAATGTTGGTCTCGAGACTGAGCACGGTATCAGCTGCCCGGCGATAGGCGGCCACCCGGAAAGGATTTGCCTGTTGCTGCTCGAGCACGTCGGCCGCTTCCCTGAGTTTCTTTGCCACCTGCTGGTTGATCGTATCTTTCATAGGCTCCGCTGGCTTAAGGTAAAGGTTTGTCCGACCCTCAACTAATTTTTCATTTCTTCAAAAAGCTCGGTAAGAGGCAATCTTTTGGCAATGCTGTAGTCCCTCAATCTCTCTAATGCTCTGTTCTGCAGTTGGCGAACCCGCTCTCGCGTGATCCCCAGTTCCCGGCTAATCTGTTCCAAGGTATGTTCAGAGTATTCGCCGATGCCGAATCGCTTCCGCAGAATCAACTTTTCCCGCGGTTCGAGAATGTCCAGGCTTGTCCGGGTCACCTTTGATAGGTTTTCCAGAATGACAGTCTCTTCCGGAGAACTAGCCCCTTCATCAGCTAGCAGATTTCCCAGCTCGCAGCCTTCGTCTTCACCCAGAGGTTGCTCCAACGAAAGGGCATATTTTCTCTTTTTGACCTCCAGGGCATTCTTGACCTTGTCCAGGGGCACACTCGCTTTCCTGGAAATCTCCCGCGCAGTCGGCTTTCTACCCAGAGCCTCGAGCAACTCCACTGAAGCACGGCTCACCTTGCCCATGAGATCTTGCATGTGAACCGGAATTCGAATGGTGCCAGCCTGGTCGTGAATAGCACGGATGATCCCCTGTCGGATCCACCAGATAGCATAGGTGCTGAACCTAAAGCCTCTTTGGTAATCGAACTTCTCCATCCGAATGTTCAACCGGCTCTACTCTGGCTCCCAACTTATTGATAAGATGGGCCACCTCATCCAGGTCGGTTTCTACCTCCGGTATGATGACCGCTTCAGCACCGCCCAGCGCTTTTTCAGAGCCATGCCCACCACCGCCCTTATGGCGGCGTTCATTCCGGGAGCATCACCACCGCTGGTCAGGACCGCAATGCGCTTCACCTTTGGTCACCTTGTCGTTAAACGTAAACAACCGAGTTGTCGCTGCCGAAGGGGCTCTTCACATATTTGTCTGCGTTCCAGTCATTTTCCCATCTGTCATCATCTATGAGGTAGCGAAATTGATATTCCTTGCCAGGTGCCAGCTCGAGTGTGATGGTGAAATCTCCGCTTTTGAGCCTCTTCATAGGAGTGGCGTAGATGCTCCAGTTGTTGAAATCACCCACAATACTTGCTTTCTTGGCACCGGGTGCTGCCACCTTCGGCAGTCTGAAGGTCACCTTGCAAACATCTTTCGTCTTCAGATATTCTTTTTTAATACCTGGCGTCATCACCGCCATTGATTTGGGCTTATCCGTTTTTTTGGCTTTTTTCCTGGGTGCTGCACTCTTTTTCTTGACTACCGCTTTTTCCTTCTTTGGCTTGGCCATTTCCATACTCCTTTTGCTCTGTGGAAATTACTCGCCCCAATGAGGGCTCTTATGAAGTCCAACCCTCTTCTCCCACCAGTTTTACAAAACGACATCCTCCCAAATCCTCGTAATCCAACTGATCACCTCTTCTGGTCACCCTCCACAGTGTCTGAGAAGTGCGGTCTCCCACCGGGATAACCAGCCGTCCTCCATCTGCCAGTTGATTCAGGAGGCTCTCGGGAAAATCCGGTGACCCTGCGGTGACGATTATACCATTGTAAGGGCTATGTTCCTCCCAACCCAGCGAGCCGTCACCAACCAGAATTGACACATTGGTGATGTTAAGTTGTTCAAGGATAGCACGAGCTTTCCCGGCCAGATTTGGGAATCTCTCCACAGAATACACCCACTCTGACAATTTTGCCAGGATTACGGTCTGGTACCCGGAACCGGTGCCAATTTCCAAAACCCGGTCCATGGGTCTCAGCTTGAGAGACTCAGTCATGAGGGCTATCATATAGGGTTGCGAGATGGTCTGGTTCTCACCTATGAGCATAGGCCTGTCCTGGTATGCCATAGACTGCATGGACTCTTCTACGAATAGGTGCCGGGGAATGGTTCCCATTGCCGCAATCACTCTCATATCCTTGATACCCCGGGCGGCTATCTGAGTTTGTACCATTTTTTTTCGTTCGGCTTCGTAGTCCATCAAATCCTGCTCCAAAAATACTTGTGCGTCATTTTCCGTTGATCATGATATCTTCATTGAAAACCAATCGGAATCAGGCATAGACTGTACTGGGATCTTCTATTTCCTGTATTTACCCAGGCAATCTGCCGTAAAACACAATCAAGTCTATTCAGACTACTCTTTACACTGTTACACCTGCCAATATACATCGTTTTGCTGATTTCACAGGACTTTGGCGCTGGATTATGATCTCAAACGTTCGTCGCTAACCTACTTAGCCCATGTGGAAGGGATAACCATGCCAGAACTACCAGATGTAGAAATTTTCAAACACTACCTGAATGCCACCTCTTTGCACAAAAAAATTGAGTCGGCGAAGGTGACCGACAAAAGGATTCTCGAGTCCGTTTCTCAAAATGGGCTGACCAACGCTTTGAAGGGGAAAACCTTCCACTCCACCAGACGCCATGGCAAATATCTCTTTGTGGAGCTGAATGATTACACTTTTCTTGTTCTGCACTTCGGCATGACCGGGTTTCTCAAATACTTTAAAAAGATGGACAAGCAGCCTGACCATGCTCGTCTCTTGATCGAGTTCGCCAACGGCTACCATCTCGCGTATGACTGCCAGAGAATGCTCGGTCAGGTAAGCTTGACCGAGAAGGTTGAAAAGTTCATCAAGTTAAACGATCTGGGCGTGGACGCCATGGCCGTTGACCTGGAAACGTTAAGAGATGTGCTCGGCAACACGAGGGCCAAGGTGAAATCGGCGCTGATGAATCAAAAGCTCCTGGCGGGAATCGGCAATGTCTATAGTGATGAAATTCTCTTTCAGGCCGAAGTTCATCCTAAGACTAAAGCCAACACATTGAGTGAGGAGCGGCTGGAGAGAATTCTCAGCCACATGCGAAAAGTCCTGAAGACGGCTATAGATTGCCGTGCTGACCCGGAGAAGATGCCAAAGTCCTACATCCTGCTTCAGCGGCACAGCGAGGGCAAATGTCCGCGCTGCGGCAGAGAGATCGTCAAGGAAAAAATTTCCGGGCGCAGCGCTTACTTTTGTCCTAAATGTCAGAGGTAGGAGGGCAGAGGACAGAGGAACGATTGCGGATTTGGGAATAATTCTCTAATTAACTTGCTGCGAGCTGCCAGCTGTCAGCTGCCTGCTGTCCTCCGACCTCTGATCTCTCATCGCCGCGTCTCAGTTTCGTCTTGCTGTCCTCTGTCGTCTGTCTTCCGACGTCTGCCCAATGCATTCTGTACTCTCTTACCTCCTACACTCCTTATGGAAGCAAAATACTGTTAAATCCCCATTTCTACACTCAACGCTGACGAGTTAGAATACTTTAGCTTTTTGCATTGAAAAACGAGTAAGCTGAAAGGAGCGTGCACGTGCAGAAGTCCATGGATCACTTGAGCCTCATTATCAAAAGTCAAATTGAATTATACGAAGAGCAAATGACCAATGCCATGGCTGAGGGCAATGAGAAAGATATGCGAAAAATCAACGACGACTTTGAAAAAGAAGTGGGGAAAAACGTGTGCGCATTCGCCGAATTGGCCGGCGAGCCTCTTAAAAGCACGCTCTTTGCGCTCTTCAACCGCCCCTGTGCTGAGGCCTAGAGATCCAATTGGAGAAGGCTCAGCCGGGAATTTGCTACCCAGCGTTTGCTTACAACTGTCTAGATTTACCCGATCGGGACCACCATTGTTGTAAAATCCGCCTGCGGTAAGAGAAGAGAGGAGGTGAGAAAATGCCAGAAGTTAGTGCAGTCGGCGAAGTGTGGAAGTGTGACATCTGCGGAAATGTAGTCGAAGTCAAAGAGGCTGGAGGAGGCGAGCTGGTGTGCTGTGGCGAGCCTATGAAGTTGGTCACTTAGCCGGATATGAGCTTTGAACGAAGGCCTGGGTAACACTTAGAGCTCGGGCCTTTTTTCTAATCTTCGACGATTTCCGCACCCGCCTCCTGCATCAGTTCAAGGGCCTCCCTACCCCCGTCGGCATTTACCGGTCTTGTGCCTTCCTGGAGCAGATAAACCGCGTAACCAGCCTTGCGGGCGTCGAGAACGGTGGCAAGTACACAGGCGTCCAGGGCCAAGCCGCCGATCCACAACCGTTCAACTCCGTCATCCCTGAGCCGCTCCACAAAACCGGTTTCATCGAAAACCGAGTTCTGGTCCTGATCGAAACGGACACCTTTGGTAACCTTGACCGCATTTTCGGGCAACCTTAAATCCGGGTGGAACTTTGCTTGCTCGCTGTCCTGGATGCAATGGGGCGGCCACTTGCCATTCTGCTCCTCAAAGCTCGGGTGGTGCCTCGGATGCCAATCCCTTGAGGCGTAAACCGGAACAGACTTCTCCTGGGCAGCCTCGATCCAACGATTCAATATGGGAACGATTTCATCTCCGCCCTCCACTGCAAGAGCACCACCTTGAGAAAAACATTTTTGTACATCGACGATAAGTAAACCGTCGCCTGATTGTAGAGCTCTCTTTGGATCTGGCATGATTTACCTCTTTTCGTCGCCCAATGTTTCGCTCACATTTCATCGCATGCAATAAGATCTAAGATAAGCGTACTACGGAAAGGAAAAACACCACAAAGAACACAAAGAGATACAACCAACACAAAATGATATGTTCGTGCACTTTGTGTCCTCAGTGGTTTAGTAATACTTACCTCTAACGATGGACAACGGTCAATCGACCACAAGCATTAGGTCAGCAGCTTGGCTTCCAGTCTTATCTCCGTGCCGGCCAGGGCCTGGGAAACGGGGCATCCTTCCTTGGCAGCCTCTGCCTTTTCCAGAAAAGTCTCCTCGTCAATTCCGGGCACCTTGCCTTCCGTCTGCAATTCGATAGTGGTGATTTTGAAACCCTCACCCACCTTCTCGATATGAACCTTGGCAGTAGTGTGGACCACGTCCGGTATGTGGCCAGCTTCAGACAGCATGTGGGACAGCGCCATGGAAAAACAGCCGGCGTGGGCTGCGCCGATGAGCTCCTCTGGATTGCTGCCCGGTCCCTCCTCGAAGCGGGAGGGGAAACTGTACGACCCCTCAAAAGCCCCGCTGCCCACCTTCATCCGTCCGGAGCCGCGACTAAGATTCCCTTTCCATTCAGCCTCTGCAGTTCTTACAGGCATACGACACCTCCTGATATCGAAAATGTTATGTCAATCAACCGATCCTCGTCTGACTATTTGGGAGACCTCCCCCCTTTCCTTGAAAGTATACCCTATTTTTTCGGCGGTGACTCTAGCCCGAAAAGCCCACCGTCCACCAGTCCATAGGAGACACCGATGATTAAATCGCCAAGTGAACCCGAGGCTTTGTAGCCCGGATAAACGGAGGCCAGGCACTTCAGGAATACTGTCCCGTACCCGGACCAGAGGAGGTTTGCAAGACCTGTGAAGAGCACTGCAGCTCCCCACACGATACCCAGACACAATGCCATCGCCTTCACGTTTAGTCTCATTGTTTCCTCGCTCCTCCTATGAGGGTGTTATCCCGTTAGTAAACAGAGATGTAGCCTCGATCTTACAGAGTCCTTGGGCAGCGTCTATGGGGCCAATCCTGTATTTCCAAGGCGGCCCATTTGGTTTGGCGGCCGGATTGAGGAAAATACAGTCTATACCCACTTGAGATTACTGCAAAATGGTGTTCTTCTTCCAGATAGATTTTTTGGACTCTTCTCGCGGCAAGGGAGAACTACCAGGAAAGGTCTACAAAAATGCTGCGCTCAGGTAATCAACAGGGCTACTTGCAAACCGGTCAGACCACCTGCCACCATGTGAGCGGTATGGAGGTTCCCTGCAGAGGCAGCGGTCAGGACGCAGAATTTCAAAAGGGTGTGCCCTGGCCCACGCCGCGCTTTCAACCAAGAGAGAAAGTCGTTATTGATAGGCTTTCGGGATTGACCTGGACGAGAGACGCCAACCCCAATGTGTATCCCCTGACCTGGCAGGAGGCGTTAGCCTATGTCATTGAGATGAACAGCAACAATGTTTTTGGTTATACTGACTGGAGACTCCCCAACCGCCGCGAACTGCGAAGCCTTGTCAGCCATCAGACC
>Ga0209536_100010188_pt1 | contig 13891 bp, 8 predicted proteins | sample DeeMarSeWOR28_12_FD_187461 | JGI IMG/M metagenome (GOLD analysis project Ga0209536, IMG submission 187461) | Marine sediment microbial communities from White Oak River estuary, North Carolina - WOR-2-8_12 (SPAdes) (version 2) | ecosystem: Environmental > Aquatic > Marine > Intertidal zone >...
AAATCGTACAATGTACTTGTCTGCAAGTAAACAGAGTTTTTGATTTCAGAATATCCATCAACCATGTTGTTGATAACTTCAGTATTTAGAACTCGACCATAAAATACCGTCCCATCTGCCTGATCTAGTGGGTCGCCAGCACCATCATTAACTTTGCCACTACCAATCCTGTTGTCAGAAACCTTTGATGCTTTCAATGTGTTATATACCACAAGGCTTCCATCCACAACGGTATTTCTGGAAATTATAGAACGCAGAACTTCTTCCGCTGTATCAGTTGCGCCTATCTCGTTTCCAATTTCTATAGTTCGTTCAGCAATATTATCGAATATATGAGAATTGGTTATTGCACTGCCAAACGCTATCGTTCCGCCCAAACTACTTAATGCAGCATTCTTCATAACATTATTATTAGTTATCTCACAATTTGTTATTGTAGAATCAAATACTAAATCTCCCTCAAGTCTGTTATCAGAAACATGAGTGTAAGAAATTGGATTCATGAATAATATATATTCAGAGTCAATCGTACTATCATTAATTGTTGATTCAGTTACTGTAGAAGCAAACTTAACTGCCTGCGCAATCTGGTTTCCATTAAATGCTAGTTCAGCAACTGTAGATTTAAACTCAATAGATGGCGATCCGCCACTTACGATGTTATTAGAGAATGTCATCTCGTTTACTGTATCATTCATAACAATCTTTGTTGTAAGATTGTTCCCTGTGAATGAAACTTTAGATATTACATCAAGAGATACATCTGCCTCGAACGAGTTTCCAGAGAACGAAACGTCATTACATGGAGTAGTAGATTCCATTGTAAATGTGCTATAAAACCTATTGTCCGATACAATAGAGTTTGTAAGTTCTGTGCCCCTTACTAGTACGGCCCCAGTAAATCTATTTCCTGTCATAGCAACTTCGTCGTTACTACCAGAGTCACCATTATTGATTGTTACAGCGCCAAAAATATTATCACCCATTACCAATGAGTTTGATAATCCCTCTACTATTAGTGATCCGCCGCCAATATTTCCGTCTAGAGTAACCCCAAGTAATTGAGCAGAAAATGTAGCACTACCGAAAATCTGATTGTTGTTTATAACTGTGCTTGATACATTTCCACTAACTATTAATGAACTTGAATCTCCAAGCCTGTTTCCAGAAAGAACAGAGTTTGCTATTGTACTCTCAAACTCAACAGCTGGACTTGCACCACTCGCCTCATTATTAGAGAAGTTTATCTTGGTGACAGCAGCTTTAAAGCTAACATCATCATCAAATACGTTTCCAGTAAGTGCTGTTTCATTTACTGTTCCATTTAATATAAACGTTCCAGTAATTCTGTTAGAATTAAGCGAAGATCCGTCAATTGTGCTCACAGCATAGAAGTTTCCGGTAGTCATATTACCAGTAAATTCTGTATCAGTGATTGCACCATCTATCTGCAGATTCTCACATCTATTGTCTTGCCATTGAGACGTATCAACAGTGGAGTGTGCACGTATGTATCCATCTACTTCGTTATCAGATACGGTAACATTTCCAACTGCGTCCTTGAATCCCAAGCCACTGGTAGATTCGGTTACCTTATTTCCGCTTATAATACCACCATCTAATGTTCCACCGAATTCTAGCTCATAAAGAGTGTTGTCTGTAAAATCTATTGTAGAAATATTAACGCCCTGAACAACGGCGCACGCTGATGTAACTTTATTATTTGCAAATTGTAGTTGTTGTAAGTTATCTCCACCAGCAATAATCAAAGTACCATCTACATAATTGCCCCTAACAACCAAATTTGTAGTTGTTGAATCTGAAAGCATTATATTTCCAATAAACATTGATCCATCAGGCAACTCGTTGTTCTCAACAAAAATATCAATTAGATCATAATCCTGTGTATCATCTGAAGTACGAAGAACACTAATTCCGCCAGTCGCCTCAAAAACATTTCCACTTATATGTAATCCATCATGTTTAAATGTTACTCCACCGGTAGCGCTGACTTCTGGTTTAAGAACAATAGAACCACCTTCTGTCATGGTGTTATTTTTGATAGAAATGTCATAGTTTGTAACACTACTTGTTAATGTATTTGTGCTTTCGTACAATATGATATGAGCAAGCGTGTTATCAGAAATATCGATATGGTTTAAAACGCAACCATGGAAATATAATCCTCTGGCTGCCTTATCAAATGTGTTGCTTGCGAAACGGAAGCCTCTATCTGCTAGACGCACTTGTGCGTTGCGATAGATACTCGCATCTCCATATAAAGTGTTATCTTCAAAAATAGCTTGATTTAGATATACGTTGTATTCTGATTCATCATCAAGCTCGCCTATGCCAATTACATTGCGTCGAGAGCTAGCATCGCCCTCACCAATAGTATTGCCACGGACTTGCAGTCCACTATAATTAACTGTGACACCAGTAGCAATCCTGTCTCCTGTGGCTTCATAATTATCACCACCAGGTGCATCTGGGCTTGGATGAATAGAAGAGGCAAACATCAGCTCAAGATCAATTCGATTATTCTCAATAATTAGATTGTCGACATAATATGTTCCGCCAGGAGTATCTAGATAGTCAGATATACGCAAGAACTGTTTAATCTTGTTATTAGAAATAATAACATCAGATAATCCTTCTGTTCCAGGCTCATTTCCATTAAACACAACATCACCCATACAGGTGTTTCCTGTGAAAAGGAATGTGTTTGCTGTACCATAAGCATCGAATTCATTCATTATATTATCTCTCACCTGAGAGTCAAACACGTAACCATCAAGAATGGTATGTGAGATAATATTGTTTTCTACTGTGGCACCAGAAAGTTCGTTGATATAAACATTCTCGAATTCTTTGTTGTTCGCTATGTAAACTTCAGACGTTGGCGTTCCTGTATCAATATGTACATCTACCTTTCCAGTAGCTTGGTTGTCTGTAATGCGCAAATCTTCAATGTCCTCTACGCAAGTACCATTGATATATACTGCCTTTGCTCTTTCCCTTCCAAAATCATTACCAGTAATATGCACGTGTTTAAGAGTTACACTTCCGCCTTCGAGACGTTCTGCAATATAAACTGGTTCTGAATATCCTGGACTCGGCTTAAATACATTATTTTCAATTCTAATATTATGATATTGTGCATTTAGGTCACGAGGAGCAAAACCAATACCATATGCATCTGCTGTTGCATAGAGAGTACAATCCTCAATTGACACATTTTCAATTGTAGGGAATCCGTCGATAGTATCCGTATAAACATACGTTTCAATCTCAATGCTTGCGCCACGCAAACTATAAGGAGGCGTTCCAGTTGGTGGAAGATCCACTGTTAGCAACGTATCTGTTCTGAACTCTGGTCTCACTGTGAATCCACGCATAGTAACATCACTGCCCTGAATGCTAAACGCTGGACCATTATTTGGTTTTACAACCTCGGCATTCTTACTTAGCCCGATAATTTTTACATTGGCTGGAACATTAACCGTATTGTCGTAATCATAATTACCCTCTTTCAGTAATACAGTTCCGCCATTAGGGGCTAGCGAATCAATCGCTAGTTGCATAATTCTACTTGTCGTACCATAATGGGTACCGAAACTAGCATAACCATCACCAACCGTTACGATTCCAACATCATTAGGATCAGTTAACACCGGCCCGTTATATCTGTAGAATGTTGCAAACATGGTAATACGGCCACCAGCAGCAGCAGTAATTGTATTTCCATTGATGTCACCATATACATTTGTTGGATTCATTAGTCCTGAGCCACCATTTAATGGCGCACGACTAAAGCGAACTATACCGTTGGCATAATCAACTGTCCAACGACCTTCATCGCCAATACCATAAGCATCACCTGGGTCTGCTGAAGTCGGAATCGGCCCTCTTGATTCATCTGCCTCAAGCGTTCCAGCAGTATCCATTGCCGGATACAGTGCTAACTCAAAACCACGCAATCCTTTGTGTGGCTCTGCCGCAGTTCTTCTGCCTGGAGATAAATCTGGAGGTACTAGGTGTTTAACCCTAACTGCTTCAATATCCTCGGGAGCATCAGACGCGGGAGTCGAACTGACAACCAAGAATGTTTGAATAGAATCATTACCATTTTTACCAGATGTAACCAAGGGATGTAGGCGAACTTTTTCGTAGCGAGTAGCTACCGCACCATAATTGCCCGAATTACTAAAATCGCCATAATCTGGATATGCAAAATTAGTATCAGCGGTTGGTGTCTCGCTAAAGATATCTTCTCTTAATACAAGCTGTCTGATCCCATATGGTTCTTCTATTGCAGAACCATCGGCACCAAGAGTGTTGGCTTTGCGCTGTTCGTGCTTGTCAACTTCAGCCAGTTTTTCTAGCTCAAGATCGTCAAAAGTTGCCATGATCTAGCTCTCCCGTTATGATTCCGATGTAACTGGTGGTAATAATTCCAGCATCGTTATAATTCTAGTTTTAGTGTCTGCCAAAACATTTTTAGAATGATCGTTAGCAGTTCCAAAATATGTTACTCTGACAGCAATCATATTTCCTGCGTTTGCATTATTGCGACGACCAAAGGTAAATGGAACGATAAAGTCACCATATCCTCCAGTCGGTTTGCCACTCAAGGCACCAGCAGAGAATGTTACTTCTATACTATCTTCTTCTTCATACTTCCCGCTTTCATAAAGTCTTCCTATATCCATCCATTCCGTACTGTCTATATCATCATTTCCTGGAATCTTAACTTCAATCTTTGCAAATCTATATGGATTATATTGTGCAATATCATGAAATGATATTTTATTCTCGCCATCACTAACCACTCTGAGTCTCGCATTACTTACAGGATATTCGAGACTAAATAGTCTTTGATAATGTTTTCTGCTGGTAATACCATATCCATCATAATTTGCTGAAAGATCTCCAAATGTACTATAGTCATAATCAATTCCGCCCGGATACAAAATACTTTCATCAAACTGAAATGGCATAATATTGCCTTGCTTATAATTATTTTGTGGCCAAATTAATCCGCACAATTGAAATTCATTTCTGGACCATCTAGCTCCGCACTGCAAACTACTCTGTCCAATAACAATTTCATTATTCCACTCTGCAAGAACGTATCCATCATCGCCGGGACCGCCTATTAAGTGAAATCCATCAGCATGTGTATATTTATCTTTAGTTGTGCTAAAAATAAATGTTTCACTTTCTCCAACACGATAATCTTCATCTGTAAAATATTCTTTTGTTGTAGTGGAACGACTCGAATAGCTGTTCACCAATATTCTATCACGATTATTGCCATATTCTGGAGATGTTGCCGTTGGGGTATTAAAAATTACATAATCGGCATCTCCATATCCGTCATATCCATCACCCGGACCAAACGGATCATAAAACCACGCAGAAATATGAGCTCTGGCACTAAATGTTTCAGATGGAATCTTTAATTCTCTTCCACTATTAATCGGCGTACCATCGTATATATTTCCAACTATATACCATGCAATTTCATCCATTTCTGGAAGCCTAATGTCAGAGAAAAACTGTGCACTTGTGTATCCATCAGAACCACTATAGTCACCATCTTCATGTAGCTGTGATAGATCAATATATTCTCCCCACTCAGAATATCCATCCTCTCCAACGCCACTTGGAAAATCAAAAATATCAGATTTAAATCTTAATATTTTGTCCTTAACATATGTGTTTGAAAACAAATTATCATTACTTCTGACACGGAACCCAAATCTATTAATCGAGTCAGTAGACGATGTATAATATTGAATGCCAGAAAGATACATAACCTGTTCATCTACAGTATCTGGCATTGGCGGCGTAACATGTATGTGATCGACACCAGGGCGATTAGGATTTGGATCAACATATACATTAGAAAATCTAACCGTATTATCTCCTGTTGACTCATTATGATCTGGGTCACTCAAGCTATAAATATCAGATTCATTAGGTTCACCAGTAAAATCTGTTACTCCATCTTTGTAATGAACGATTCGATATGTTGATACTTTCAGTTTAATTTCATCCTCTGTAATATCTATTGGTGATTCTAAAGCGCCACCAACAATAACACTATTTGAAACTGGAATTAAATAATGTGCTAGTTGAGTATTCAGATAGTCAATTGGAAAGTTTTCATAAATTTTATTATTATCGGCGTCTCTCATATAAAAGTAATCTCGTTTTGCCGATATTCTATCAAATAAAGTTATTACATCAAAATCTTCTAGCGATGGTATATACACGGGCTGTCTTGTTTCTCTAAGATCTTCATCAAAATTGGCAGCCAAATCCAAAACTGCAATTGGATAAAATTCATCATCATTTCTTCTTTTTCGTTGTAATACCAAAGTACCATGATCGGCAGGAAACACCATTCCTTTGATCATAAACTGATGTCTACTAACACCAGCTGGACTAGTTGCTGTTCTTGTAATATAATCTGTTGAACGCATAAAAGCATTGCGAATCGAAAAATAGCCAGATGTTGCCTCAAGACTATATACTTCTAATAATTCTTCAACTGGACCAGTTGGAAGAGTATCAGAATTACGTGCAATGCGTAAAGCATAATCAGTATTTGATGAATATACAAATTCAATTTCTCCAGCTGCGAGGCCAGAAACATCAACGCCTGTTCCAGGAGAAGAATCGCCTGGTGCCTGCCACCTAAGTGTTGTGTCAGATTGATCAAAAGTCAGCCACCCCACACCCTTATTGGTATTTTGTGAAACATCAATTATGTGAATTCCACGAATTCCAGCAACTCGCCTCATTTGTGTGCGCTTCACTTCATTATCAGTTGCTTCAGCAGACCAATCACTAATATTATAAACAAATTTGGTTCCATATCCGTCTACAAAGCATGGAATACCATGATTAGGAATATAACCAACGTTCTCCCCAATATTATCTGGTTTGGCCGGGAGCAGTAATCCTAGCTCTTCAATTACTTTCTCTACATTATTATAGTAAAACAAGTCATCTGCATCAGCAACAGAAATGGCACTAGCATCATGAGCATCGGTAGGATCGGCCATATGAGCATCAATAGCCGCTCTAGCATCAGCAATATTGTCTAATCTTTCAGCAACTGTTGCATAAGTGCCACTTGGCTGTACGCCAAGCTCTTGCTCAATCTTAATGATCGCATCGCGTAAACGATTATGATCCTCTGCCCTAATCTCATGGACTAAGTTCTGTCTTAATGGCAAAGAAGCATAGCCGTCTAGCTGATTCGGATATACAGAATATGACTCGTTAACCATTTGTACATGTCCTCAGTAAAATTATATTACAGCATTATATTGATAAATCACATCTGTCTTATCATGCCGTCTCATTCTAAATTGCTGTTTGCCTGTCTGACCAAAAAATAACTTGTTTCTAATTACATCTAAAACTTCATATCTAAATTCTTCTGTTCCATCTTCATTTAATCTTACTAACACATCTCTATCTTTTATGGTAGGAATCGTTAAAGTCCAAGCCGTAAGCTCTAGTGGCTGACGTAATCCTTGATCTGGAACAATTTCTAAATCATCCGTATATGGATGAACTCTTACCATAATAAATCCTTGCGTGTTTGTTTCAAACTCAGAAATTGCACGAGTGTTGATAAATCTATCATATCCTCCTGCAAATCCAGTTCCATAACACACAGGACATCTAGTTCGTGGATGTTCTCGTCGCAGACCCGGACACTGACATCTTTTTCCAGACCACTTTCTTTGCAACAAAATCATTGTCTCTCCAGTAACCTGAATCATTGCTTCTAATCTTGCAAGATTTCTGTCTTGGAAAAACAATCCTCTTCCACCATTAAACTCGCCACCAACATAACTTTTAACACACTTTCCACTAAACGTCTTTTGTAAGCTCGGCCTATGATATCCGGTATAATCATAAGTCGGAAAGTCTTCAACATTTGCATCCGAAGCGGTCATATCGGTGGTCACAATGTCTATGTTCGCTGCCCGATACCCATCTTCGTCTACATTAAGTTCGCCTATCTCATCGACATTCCTCGGCGTTCCTTCTGTGTAATGCCACGCAGCTGTGCGTAACATCATATTGGTATTTCCGTCTTCTACTCCGCGCCATAATTTAACTGATTCTCCAGCACTATGGGTCTCAATATAAGTGCTAATCATGCCACGATCTGTGTCTTCAATATAAAACTCGCCAGAACCTTTTGCCCTATACCTAATAACCTCTGACCCAACTAACAAATATCCAGCATCTGGATATTCACTATTGTCGCCGTCAACCAGCATTGTGGCGCCATAAGCATCTATATCTTCTAGTAATTCCAGCTCTTCTGGATACTGATATACTCCAACACCAATTTGTGACAATGTGGATATATCATACTCAGTTGGATCAAATTCTGTAGCTTTTACAGCCAGATATTGAAGATCACCAGGCTCAAAAACGTTCAAAACAATTGACTGATCTGTAGTTATTGCCTTTGGCCAATTAGCAAATACACCAATTCTGGTTGATGCATAGTATACATTATAGTGTATTTGATTGCTAGAATCTGACGGAATTGCTTTGCCCCAAGTTAGGCGTAATCCCATACCATTTCCAACATCCTCTACAACTCTGAGGCCAATCATGTGTTCCCATGTGGGCTTTGGCCTGCACCCTGCCTGTACCGCTAATGCTGCTGGCTGATCTCCTGTATATGAAGAGCTATCAACCAACTCAAACTCATAACGCTGAACGTTTGATACCATATCGCTTTCGGCAGTCCATGTCCACTCGTCATAATATGTCCCAGTATCAAATGATGAAGGAACCGACCAAGCAACCTGATAGTGGCCCAAAGACACTCTTGTTGGAGCTATTGTTGCAACCAAATTTCCGCCAGTTGGCTCATCGTAAATTCTGAGCAAACCTACATCATACGGATCAACCAGTTGTCCGTTAACATAAAACTTAATTCCAAGTGTAACAGTTTCGCCTATTACCCCAGTTCGTACCATTCAAGTTCTCCGTTAAACAGGTTCTGCTTCATACATTCTCACATCTTGCTCTCTTGATACATGTACTTCATATGAGCTTCCCTCTACCGTTGGTGCATTGTCAACTTTAACATGAACCACATATCTATCAGCTTGCACATTTCCCAATGCCGAAGGCAGCGTGTATGTATATCTACCAGGCTCATTAGTCGTGTCCATTTCGGTAGGCTCTAAGGTAGTACGAGTCGTTGACCATCCTGCACCGGTCCACCATTTCGCGTCAGAGTCACGCCTAATGGTCACCTCTGTATAACTTGCCTGACCAGTTAGCCCGTATCCAGTTGCTGGATCAACAATGAATATTTCAACTACTATTGGATCTCCTATGTTCCAAATATGTGGTCCCTCTGCCATTAGTTACTCCTTAGTAAAAATCATTCCATGTGGTGCCATTATAGCCCTGATGCTTTTTAGTGGTTGTATTGAAAATAACCATTCCCTCTACAGGAGTCAATGCATCTCTTGTAGCAGTCGTAATTCTTGGTGGTAAAAAACTACCAGATACCGATAATCCTTCTTCTACATCTAAATCACCAGATATACCAGAATTTCCTACTACACCAAGGCCACTACGCGCCTCAAAATATCCATCTGTTGATACAGTTATATCTCCAGAACTTTCCTCAACTCTAAGTCCTTCAATAGCATTAACAGTAATAAACACTCGGCCAGAACTATCTCCGCCTAAACCAGAATGTGTTTTATTTCTGTATGGATTAATAGTTGGAACTGCACTAGAGCTTGTCGTATTTAGCAAACCAGCAGATCCACTATAAGAACCAATAAACTGTCCTGTACTTGTTAGTCTAAATTGCTGTATACTATTATTTGCAAATGCTAGCGAACTGCCAGTTTTGTAAATTCCAATTCCTGCAGCAGAATCAAATGCAAAACCAGGATAATATTCAGAACCATCAATTGCAAAAATCTGGTTTCCAACTGTAAGAGTTCCAGATAAGGCTGTTTGTCCAATGACTCCTAATCCGCCATCTAAATAGGTATAGCCATCGACATCAAGCGAGCCGTTAATCTTGGCATTTCCGCCAACAGTCAGCTGCTCTGCTGGATCCTGTGTACCAATGCCAACATTTCCATCGGACTTTAAGAATACTTGGCCCATATTGGTACCAGTATAAATATCTAATGATTGTAATGTACTACCAACGCCAGCCGCTGCAGTATAAATTTCGTAATTACCCCTAGAACTTAACCAACCAATGACTAAATCTTCATAAGTAGAAATGTCTTCTGGAGAACCTTTTCCAAATAAACCAATAGCAAGATTGTCTGTTGCATCCCCATCTTTGCTAAAGAACCACATGCTACCCGCAGTTCCGCTTGATTGTCCTTGAAAAATTATTCTATCATTATCGTTGACAATACTATATCGTTGGTTATCTGGGTTTCCTAATATTATTCCACCATTTACATCTAAAGTAGCAGGATTTCCTGCCTCATCTGTTATAATAAGTTTGCCATCTGTAGTGGTATCAAGCGCGATACCTTGGTCTCCTGAATTATTTTGAATAATAATTCCTGCTGTATTATATCTTGCAATAGACGTGCCATTGTTCCAATAGAATCGCATGCTGGGTTGGCCAGCATTATATCCTCCGCCAGCCCAAGTTGCCACACCAGAATTAGTAAGTGACAGGCGTCCAACACCAGCCACACTAAAACCCATCCAATTGGTTCCAAAATAAAAACCAGTATTAGTTTCAGAAGCCTGTGCTATTGATGGAGCACCAACGGTGCCTTGCTGAACCAACATTTGCCCAGCACTCGACAACCTCATAACCTCTTGCTTCGTGGTTTGTCTGCTTCCAGTATAAAATATAATTGCCGTAGGAACATCGTTTGTTGTTAATGTGTCATCTACTCTAAACTCTATTAAACCACCACTATCGTAAACATTAGATTTTCCCAATGATCTTATGAACCCCAACACTTCAGTGTTTGAGACAAGATTGGCTGGACTATCTTTTGTGCCCCGTGCTCTCAACAGCGTTATTCCTGCTCCACTATTGCCTGCCTCAGAATATGATTCAAATTGTGCACATACATCGCTTCCAACTATATTAAGCGGTTTTGTTGGGACACCTGTTCCTATCCCTAGATTTCCATCAATATGTGTATCACCATAAGCATCTAGTGTCGCACAAGCCAACGATGTAAACCAGCCGTCATCTGCAGTTCTTAAATGAATGTCCCTGCCAACTCTTTTTATTGCTGGAAACTCATCAGAAGTTCCGCCAAATTGAAGTAGGTCGAAACTATCTTCAGTATAGTTTGTAAGCGTTATAGTACCAAGGTCTGGAGACCGCATCCTGCCTCGTCCGTTCCATCCTATAAAATAGGTAGTACCAGCCTGAATGAGATCATACGCCTGAACTTGTTTGCAGAAAATAGTTCCCCATCCAGTATCTATTCTGTTCCTTATTTGTAACGAGTTTCCCGATACATCTAAAACAACTCCAGCACCTTCGTCATTGTTAAGGATCTGAAGCTTACCGTCATCAAGCGCCAGAAGCTTTAGTTTATTATACCAGTATAATTTATTTCCTGCATTTCCACCAACTCTAACGTCGCCAGCTGTAAGCAATGATCCTTCGGCATACATATTATAGCCCATACAATATCCAGACCTAACTCCCCCCGACACAAATTCTATATACCCAGGATTACGAAACATAATGCCAGTTGTTGTATCATTTGACATTGTTATGTTCGGTGTAGGCCAAACAGAAGGATCAACTATAATTTGGTTTGAAACTCTGACATCACCATAGGCATCTAATGAGTGGCACGCTAATGCTCCATAATCATAATCTCTATTTAAAACGGTAAGTGTACCAGAAGTATTGCCGTCTAACACAAATCCATTTCGTCCATTTTGATCTATAAATCTAATCTGTCCAGAATTTGGTGTATTAAGCGTTCCCTTTCCAGTAAAATTAATTCCTCCGCCCTGACTATTAAAGGCATAGGCACCCATATAAAAATATTGATTATTTAGTCCATTCCTAACTTCTAGGACAACACCATTAGATCTTAGTGCAGCGTCACTATCTCCGCCAAATTTAAGCAACCCATTATCAAGGGCCAGGTATCCATCTAGGTCTTGTATTATGGCACTAATTGCATTGTCATGCTGAATATAATGCTCGTCCGATGTCTGTTGAAGACCAGAAGACATATATGTGGAAACCGCTGGTATTTTCACAATTCAACCCTTATCCTAAAAGTTCTTCTTCCTTATCTTCTCTTTCTTTGCCGTCGATCTCATGATGATCTAAAAGCTGCTCAACATACTTCTCAGCCTCTGCTGGACCTTCTTCTCTTTCCTTAAATTCTACCTGGACCTCAAACGCCTCCTGCTCGGTGGGCAGATCCAAGTAATCCGTTTCTTTCTTTTCGCTCTTGTCTAGTGTTTTTCCAGTAGACTGTTGCAGATAATGCATCATTTCGTGAACTACATAGTGGGTGGGATCTTGCACTTTACTGTCATCTTCCAGCATTTTTTCATTCAAATAAATTTTCTCGTCCTTTGTTTTGGCAGATACTTCAAGCTCACAAAATTCAATATGAACCTTGTCTATATCTTCCAAAGGAACACCATATTCTTTGAATTTTTCAATAACTTTGGGATCTTTTTTAACAGCCTCACGCATCTCACGAATAAGCTTTTCGCCGTCTTTCTTAGCTCGCTTGCTCAACTTCTTTGGCGTCAGGTGTCTCTGCGACAGTTTCCTCATTATCATCCTCAACAACAGAATTTTTCATAAGCTCTCTGAGCTTCAGACTTTGTTTCAACACAGAGATTCGTTGTTTGGCAGCAGCCATCGCTGTCTCCAAACCCAAAATTTCTAATTCTACTTCTTCCAAATTCTCAGGCTCTTTATAGCCAACATACCTAATCGATAGACTTTCTACTTTCCTCATAACTTTCTCCTTATGGAGTAGGTGTATCCACTCCGGTAAACATTTTAATAAGCATCAATGCCAATGCAACAAGACCAGGCGCAGCGACTGCAATGATCTTGAGGCGAGTTAACATTTTCTCGCGTTTAAATTCTCTCAGCTTTTCCTCTTCGCTTTTCTCCTCTTCTTCCTTATCCTTAATACAATCTTTTAGCTCGTCCATATCCTTTCTCAATTCAGCCTTAAGATCATCAAGCCCCTTTTCAAGGTCCATCGCACACTTTTCGACCAAGGCCAAGCGTGTTATCATGGAACCTTTACCATTGCCCTCTCTAACAACGTGTGACAGCGTCTCAACGCTACTACTTAGAGATTCTAGCTTTGCTTTAACTAGAGTCAACGAAGTCGAATGCTCCTTAATGTCATCCAACAGTGTTGACATAAGAACTGTGGTAGCCTCTAAGCTTCTCAACAGTTCCTCTGGTATTTTATTTGAGGTTGGCATTTAGTTCTCCAGCTAGTTTGATTATATCTTGATACTTTTTGTTGGCTTCACGAAGCTCTTTTGGAACCTCATTCATCATAGCCTTATTGAGTTCGTCGATATATTTTTGTAGTTCAATAAGCATTGCATCTATTTCATTGGTTTCTTCTGTTTTCATTTTAGTCAAACCTCATAGTAATTATGCTTGAACACCTATTAGTTCCCATTCTCCATCAGACTGGATGCGCACCTCTAATACTGGCCCAATCCTGAAACTATGAAAACCTTCAGGCAAACTCATAAAATTTTCACCTTTATCTAGGCTTATCGCAAACGTGACACTTGATGCAACATATACGTTTAGATAGTCAACCGGCTTATCGAATATTACAGTTTTATCTTTTGTGCCATTTGCAAAAGT
>Ga0209536_100010189_pt1 | contig 13891 bp, 14 predicted proteins | sample DeeMarSeWOR28_12_FD_187461 | JGI IMG/M metagenome (GOLD analysis project Ga0209536, IMG submission 187461) | Marine sediment microbial communities from White Oak River estuary, North Carolina - WOR-2-8_12 (SPAdes) (version 2) | ecosystem: Environmental > Aquatic > Marine > Intertidal zone >...
CAGTCGGGCTGCGCAATAATACCGACGCGGAAGCCCTGGTCTTCCAGCAAGCGCCCGATAATCGCCATGCCGAAAGACGGGTGGTCGACATAGGCGTCGCCGGTGACGATGATCACATCACAGGAATCCCAGCCAAGGTGATCCATTTCCGCCCGGGTCATCGGCAGAAAATCGCTTTTCCCGAAGCACTCAGCCCAGTATTTAGGGTACCGGTATAGCTCGGTGCGAGGTCTGGATATAGCGGGTGCGGCCATCAGTTTGAATTACGGCTATTAGCCTGAGCGCGGCAAACGCCTATTCTAGAACAACGGGGGGCAGCATGAAGGACTATCGCTGTCGCAGACGATCAGCCGGGATGCTGCGCGCCCAGATCACTTTTCCGGCCTGTTCCGGCTGCGACACTCCGCACATAATCACCAAATTTGATGAATATCCAGAACACCGCGCATAGGAATATGGTTCCCAGGTACATAGTCGCTGGCAGGCGAGTTACACCGAGCCAGTACTCCGGATAAACAGCATAGAAACCTATTATGATGGCGATAATGGGCAGCGCGAGCTTCAGTTTGCCGGCGGTACCAAGGCCGAGCCCGTGGAGCTGCGTTACCACGAATATAGCCATACCCCCGAAAAGAAACATCGACCAGAATTCATGATCGCCGGGGTTCATCAAGAATGCCGCAACCAGTGCGCCATGGACGACGAAAATCACTTCAAGAAACATAGTCCACCAGCGATTGGTATGGTAGCTCGTAAAAAACAGGCTACTTTGCAGCAGGAGCAGAAACATATAGGCAAATCCGGCAAGATGGCCTGACGTCATTTCTACCGGGTGGTACCAGAACGTATAGATGATGGCCCATGAAAAATAATAGCCATGGTAACGGCGCAGCGTGTCCCCGACTCGATTCATCGAGTCGATCCCTTTGCCAAAGAACAGGCCCCGACGCCTGTTTTCCATGATAAGGATCATGAACAACATGACTACAACAGACATCATTGATGTGGCTTCGTGCACATCCTGTGCCAAGCCATCGTAAAAATATTTGGTCTGAACAATGTGCAACAACACAAAAAACGCGTTGACACCCATGGCCCATACGTTAAAGCTGTGTAACCCGAATATATACCTTGGCCTGACCTGTTGGGCCTGGTAGATAAGGAACCAGATCGATATCTGGTGAGCGATGTAAGGCAGCCAGGCGGACAGTCGCGTAATCGCTGTCGGTTCCTGCAATTGCCAGAAATACCAAAAATTGCCCCTGTCGGGAGCCAGAACCACACCTTCACTGTAAGGCGCTAAAGCAAAGATAAGCCCCAATGCCAGGGCGCAAAAAGCAAAACCCCACCACATCCTGAAAGGCAAGGGTTTATAGGCGGATGAGTTTTCCTCTATTACGGCGGATCGCACTTGACCGTCCCCGGATTGGCGGCATTGCTAGTTAAATATTTCGCTCTTGGGTCAGAAATGGATTTATGCAAGGTATGCGGCCAATTCTTACCGCGTCACCGAACCAACACAACCATTTGTTTTTAATGGGTTTATTTCAATTTTTCTGCCGGTGCCATGACATCGGCGGGTCAGCCGCTGTTTAAGCCCGGCAGGACTTATGTTGAGCCGCAGTGGCGGCACAAGCGCCGCACCAGTGAGGCTCAGCTGAGAAACAGGGCGACCGTGCTGCCGAAACCACCCAGCCACACCAGTGAGCGTGCGGTGGATTTATCGTAGATATAAAACAGTCCATGCGCGACTCGACATACGATAAAGAAACATGCCAACGCGTCTATGGTGAGCTGATTCGAGCCAGTAAGATGGGCAATGATGACTGCCGCCGCAAATGGCGGAAATGCCTCGTATGAGTTTTGCTGCGCCCAGTTGGCTCGCTGCGCTCTGCCCTTCTGCTGCTCCAGCCATTCTCGCGGCTTGGAGTTGTCGTAGCCAGTACCGTTTGCCTTCGCAATACCGACCCAGATGAGCGGAAAAAACATCGAAAAGACAATACACCAGTATGCAATAGTCATTGATACACCTCTTTAGGTACAACCACTGTTTTTAGAATCTGGTTGCCTGTTGCGCAATACATGCCTGGAGACCATTAAATAACCAGCCGCCAAAGCGGTAACAGCGAAAACCACTTCGTGCCGCAGCGTCGACAAAATAGCGAACCGCTCGTGCAGAACGTCACGCAACAAAATCAAGCTAAGATTGGCGGCCGCCACCATTAAAACCACGACAATCACCCAGACCGTCCACCTTGCCCAGGCGCCATAACGGTCACGCATTTTCGGGGCAAATGCCATGCGAAACCGCACTAGCGCGAAAAGTACGGCGGCCAGCGCTATGCCGGCTAGCGTGTCAACAAGCCATGGCATAGGTGAAATACTTTAATGTGGGCAATTTGGCGCAACAAAGGTGAACTCAACCTTTGTCTTCTTCATTGGACTTCTGGCCTTTATTCAAATCCTTTTTATCACTGCGCCAAATCGCATAGAAACACACCAGCCCAACAAGGACAGCAAACACAGAGACAACGATTTCCATGAAATTCTCCAATCGACAGATCAAACCAGATGCTATCACAGCAAACCATAAGCAAGGCCCCACTGTTAGCGATACAGGGCAGAAAGTCTCCGCCCTGCCAGACACTATGGCTGCCAATATGCATATAATCGGAGTCTGCTCAGGGTGACCATAGACACATCTCCAATCACGAAACTATCTGGAACAGGAACTGCGGACCATGACACTGAATTCTTTTGCCCCGAAAAGCTTTTTCGCCTTGATTGCCACGGCTGTGGCAGCATTTCCCGTATACGCCGAAGCAAAAACGCTGCCGGACCCCACTTCGGCCGACTTTTGTGTGGCTGTCCAGCATTTACTGGCAAATACCGACATAGACGCGACCAACGAAGTCTTCGACAACATGCCCGATTACCGGTCTTCGAAACCTTCGCCAGATCCGCTCATGATTTACCAGGTTGTTACATATGATGACAAACGCGCGATAGCGGTCTCCTGCAAGGTCAAGACGGCCGATCATATTCGGGCCGTTTACGGAGAAGACGCTGCCGGCGAACAACTCTACTGTCCCTCGGTAACCGAGGCGCTGAAAGCACAGGCGGTCGCCGAGCTTGAAAAAGAGAACCCGCCGGAAGTGGCAGATCGCGCGCGAGGTTTTGTCGTCGATCAGAACGAACCTTATATGATGGGCTCGAATTATCTGGCCGATTTTCAATTGAGCTATGTCGGCGATGACGGTGCGATACACCTGAATTCGCCTGGCCTGCAAACGAATTGGGAAGACTGGTTGATATGGATCATGCCAAATCGGCTGCGGGGCCAGACATACTGTCACCTGCCGACCGTTTCCTATATCAAAGCACTGGCCACCGGCGCCTTAGAACCGGGAACATTGATTACCACGGTAGATGACGCCCCAACCAAGGCGCCATATTAGCGATAGCCTTCTGGCTTTGCCGCATGCTTCTGCGGTGGCGAGCCGGCCCGCGCCCGCCAGCTTTGTTCAGGCATGCTTCAGGAGGTCGCCTCAGTAGTTTTCCTGTCGCCCCCCTGGTTGCGGCGAACGACCGCAAACGGATTCACAAAATGGCGGTCAGTCGCGACATGGCGTGCCTGCTGATGTTTAGCGGCCATCATTTCCTTAATGGCTTCGCCCTGGCCTTTGCGCGCATAAATCAGAAGCAAATATTTACCTGCCTCTATATCTTCAGAGAAACGCTTCAGCTTTCGGTTTTCGGTATCGACGCCGAACAGACCGCCCTCCCAGGCACCAAAAAGCGTGGCGACGATAACTAGTATCGGATATACAAAATTCGGGACACCGGAACCGAAAGGCTCGAAGTACATGAGCAGGCCCGTGCCGATAACGCCCGCGATGAACCCTACGCTGCCGCCTATCAAGCCGTCACGGAGTAGATCGAGCGTTTCAAGATAATTGCTGGAGTGAAGTTTAACCCGCTTGAGGCCTGCTTCGTCTTTACTGACAACATGCAAAAAAAAGTCATTGACCCCGGCGTCGCGCAGATCCTGCGATATTCGATGCGTTTCGTCGAGCGTAGGCGCGAGATAGTACAAACATTTCATCACATTGCCCCTTAGCGTTTTGCTGTCAGTTTTTAAGTCGTTCAGTATTCCTCGTTCCGGTCTTCCATGATCAGGTCAATCATCCCTGAAATAATTTAAGCTTTTTCCGCCCTGTCTGCGTTTATGTGCTTTTGCTAGCTCTGCAGTCTTAAAAATAATTTGACAGGTATAAGCACGTAAATCAGTGTCGCACAAAATCGATGAACTTGCAGTCGCGACACGATTTACCAATAAACTATTGTTTTAAAATATTTGCAATGCGGCAAATACGCGTCGTTTCCCGTGCCGGCCGGCGCGGCAAACTACTGGAAATACTGCGCCCGCTCCTTCGCGCCCGGGTGCGTAGACAACAGGCTCGTCTTTTCGGGGTCCATACCCGACGCCGTATCGAGCCGAATAATAATGTCGGCGAAACGACGCAAGGGAATGTTTTTGATGCGCAAATAGTCGCGGGCCACTGAATCCGCCTCCAGTTCAAACTCCCGTGAATAAGCGGCACTAACCAGTAACGAGGGTATTTTTGCCACAATACCGCTCAGGAAAGATGCGTCACCGGTTACGACCACGATGACGCCGGCTACTACCGAGTTTTGCAATAAGGATCGCAACGCATGCCTGTTTCGGACATGGCCAACCTCATGCGCCAGAACGGCTGCAATTTCATCGTCATGCTCGGCAATCTCAACCAGTTCATCAGTCAACACAACGATACCGGACGGTAATGCGAACGCATTGGGCCCCGCCGTCCCGCCACGCCGGAACTCCAGCTGGTAATCGCCGTCATTACCCACTGCGCCAGTTACATCGGCGAAAAGGTAACGCAACGATTGCTGTCGAGACTGTGATAGCTCGGTTGACCGCAAAACGGAACCATCGAGCAGCCCCAGGCCTTCCTCACCGATCGATCGATCGATATCCCGCGGCAACGAGTACGCGACAAAGCGGGCCGTGGCCGGAATTCCGTATGCGTATGCAGCCCAGCCGATCGCAGCGGCTACTAGGAGCACCATCAAGATCAGCGACCAGCGTGATTCAACCCAATGCAACCAGTCTCTTTTCCCTGCAGCGGCATTCAGCGATTGATAAAATCCATCTGCGTCAGCTATCTCCAGCTGCGACCCATCCGGCAACTTGACTCTGGCAGGCTGCGCACCCAACCGCTCACTTATCGTGACATCCTGAAGTTTGTAACGGGCAAGCGAACTAAGGCCCTCGACGGTGATATATCCGGGCACCGTCGTTTTTACCTTTACGCGTGTGCGCTTCGCGGATTTACCATCATAAAGGTACGCCACCCATTGATATTCCATCCCGGTCAAAGCCCTATGTCTATATCAAACAGATCGCCAATTTCTTCCCCGACAGATGAAACAGGCCCGGACTCGACCGCCACCACTTCATCGATATCAGCCGCCAGATCAACCCACGTATGATCTAGCTGGTACTTAAGAATTCGGACCTGTGCCCAAGGGGTCAGCAACCCAAGAGATAAAATGAGAACGACGAGGTTGCTGAGATATATCCACAACATCACCGGCAATGACCAGTCAGAGCCCAGGCTGTGACGCCCGGCCGAGTCGCCTTCTCCACCGATGGTGGTGTTATTAGTCGTAATTCTCAGCAATAGCGCAGCGGCAAATTTAACGGCAACAAAATAAAAAGCGATCGCAAGAAATACAGGCAGGATTGCGAGTGATACCGAGGTCACACTGTCGGCACCGGTGGCTGCACTATTCGCTTGTTGGCCAACAAAAGTAACGAGAGGCACGAGCAACAAAAAGCCCATCACGAAGCCCACTAAATAGGCAAAATAAAATTTACCTGCGACGCCTGCAAGCCTGAAATGCAGGTTGCCGAACCGCGTATTATTTACAAGCAAGCTGTTACGCCTGAAATGGGCATATGGCGCAGCCATTCCCAATGTGAGCACTGAAAGCAAACCCCAAAGCAGCAGCGTTTCATACGCTTCACCGTACGCCGGCTTGAAACCAAAGCGAACGTTTCTGTATGCCGTGTAGCGCATGTTGAACATGCGGGCACGCACAATCAGCCACGGCGTAAAAAGGCTGAGCAGTGCAAGGATGCCCAGATTCAGCAGAGGCATAAAGGACTGAAAAACGAACAAGGCCAGCAACAGACCAATTGCGAGCAACCTGCCACGCAGTATCCTGACCGGCTCGGCAAGATAGTCAAAATAGCTACCGGCCAGCTCCGTGCTGCCGTAAATATAGCGGTTCTTGCGGACCTTGGCCCAGGCCGAATAGACACCTAATGTAAGCAGCGTGAGCAGAAAGTTTACGATCCAGATACGAAAATATTCCGCCCCATTGCCGTGAAAGCGAAAATACTCACGGTTGCGTTGCGCCGTTAAGGGTTTTGACGTCGCATACCCGGCCTGTTCTGCATTCAAATCCACTTCAGTCGCACTCCCCGGGTCCGGCGGCAGGTGGGCGCAGAATACGGAGTCGCCAGGACATGCATATCTACTTGCCAGACCACATACGCCGCAGTGTCCCGTCACGCAGAATAAACTGGTGCCATAGCGCCGCAGCTAGATGCAGGCCCAGTAAGACCGCGCCAATACGCCAGCACCAACGGTGAATCACTGCAAAAAACTCGTAATTGAAAAAACCATCAGCTGCCGCCTGTGGTACGACTCGCGGCATAGCATCCAGGCCGAAAAAGAAAATCGGGAACTCACCCTCGTAAGCCGACAATGACGCCCAGCCCGATAGCGGGTAAATAATCAGCAAAACATAAAGAAAAGCATGATTGGTGCGTGCCAGAATTTTTTGCGCGCGTGACAACGCGGAAGGATATTCCGGCGCCTGATTCATCTGCCTCCAGCTAAACCTGAGCGCGACCGCGATCAAAACTAAAAACCCCAGCGTATGGTGCAGACGCGAGGTTCGCATTACCCAAGTATCGTCACCGTAAGTTTCAGCATAGGCCTCATAGACATCGACCATCCAAAAACCCAAAGGTATTTGCACGACAATTGCCGCGAGTATTCCCCAGTGAAAAATTCGGGCGATCAGCCCCCAATGGGTATTCGTATTGGTAAACCTCAATGCAGCCTCCGTTCGCTGCCAGACAGCGCCAGCCTGCCGACCAGGACCGATTTATTTGACATAATACATTAAGGGCTCACTCACCCGGCCTTGGCCCGCAGCAATCCGGCACGCGCGAAGAAAATTAAAACGCTGCAACTCAACGAGATAGAGGCGAATATCAAAAACTACTTTTATCAATAAAATTCATATATTTGGCAGCGCGTCACACGCGCCGCGCACTCTTGTAACTTAGCAGTTACCAGCTTAGTATTATCTACCGTGCAGTCCCTCAAATATAGCGGCGCGCCTCCGGCAAGTCGCAGATAGCAAAAGCATTCTTACAGTCAGGGTACTAGGGTAGCTCCAAAGTGAAAATTGTCAGCACCGCCGTGCGGGTTCTAATTTTGGCGTTCGTATTAATCGCGGGCGCCATAACATTTGCGGGCCCGCAGACAAATCTTCGGCCGGCGGATTCGTCCGCGACAACCCAACCCGATGAAAACAGTCCTGCGAACATTTCGACTTCTGCCCCGAATGAAGAAGAAAGCTCTCAAATAGCCATCTAGCAGCATCGCTCTTCTACCGCACTTTAACGACGATTTTCCCTACCGCCCGCTCGGTCTCGCTGCGCTCATGTGCAGCTCGAATATCGTCGAGCGAAAATGTGCTATCAATCACCGGCCGTAAACAGCCTGCAACGACCCAGTCCGCGAGCTCCCGCAAATCATCGGCCTTTGGAAACCAGGCAACAAAGTACGCCCGGCCCGGCTGCCACTCCGTTTGACCCGGAGTAAAGAAATCGATGCCCTGCACCGGCACCAGGGTCAGGTAGGTGCCGCGCTCAGTGAGCGCGCGCCGCGCATCATCGTATCGAAGTGCACCCACCGCATCGTAAACAATGTCATAGGGCTTGTCCGAGCGAAGCGGGTCATCCCTGTCATAAGCGACGACCTTGTCAGCTCCCAGTGACGTTACAAGCGCCGTATTTTTGTGGCTGCACACACCGATAACTTCAGCACCCATGTTCTTCGCAATCTGTACCGCAAGCGTGCCGACACCGCCTGATGCACCGACGATCAGAACGCGCTGCCCCGCCTGCAAGTTTGCACAAGCGCGCAGGCCATTGAGCACGGTCAGGCCGACCAGCGGTATCGCGGCCGCTTCCGAATGCGACAAAGCGGCGGGTTTGTGCACCACCGTTGCGACGTTAAGCACCGCATATTCCGCGTAGCAGCCGCCTGCGCCGATATCTGACCGACCAAACACAGCATCACCTGGTTTAAAACCGGCAACCCCCTCCCCGGACTCGGCTACGATGCCGGACACGTCCCATCCGAGGATCATTGGAAAATCGCTGCCATAGCGCATGGCCATCTGGCCTTCGCGCATTTTCCAGTCGATCGGGTTAATGCTGGCCGCGTGCACCTCAACGAGGATTTGGCCCGGACCTGCCACAGGCTTCGGCACTTCGCGAATCTGCAATACATTGGCAGCACCAAATTCATTTATTACAGCAGCTTTCATAGGACCCGAAACTTGCAAATACCAGCCGCTAGAATACTCAGCCAGACCACGCCCAGCTAATATTTCTGAGCAATCTGCGGACAAAGCTGATGCCGGACTGCCGCACAGCCCGCTAATTGGTCAGAATCGATGCCAAGCAGATAATTAGACTGAAGGATGCCGCTTATGCCCGGTTCGGATAAAACTCCTAAAAAAAGCCAGCTAGATCGCCGGGCGTTTCTTGCGGTAAGCACCGGAATTGCAGCGCTGAGCGCCGGCTGTTCCTCTCTCGCGCAACAAGGCAAGACACCCGCGGTCGGCCGATCACCGGCCAGCGATACTCCCACCGCACCGTTCGACTCCATACGCGATTATATGGCGGCTCTCGATGCACACGGTTTGTTGTTGCGTTTCCCGGAAGTGGATCAGGACAGTTACGAAGCCACGGCGCTCTTTTTCAAGGCGACCGACCTTTTCGGTATGTACGGCACGCCCGCGATGATCTTTGACAAGGTCAGGATAAACGGCGAGTGGATACAGGGCCCTGTGATGGCCAATACGCAGGGCCACTGGAATACCGACAGCATCGCTTTCGGGCTGGAGCCCGAGCCTCGCGAGCACTATAAAAACTACCGCGCCGTCAAAGCCGAAATGAAGAAGATGTTGGCCGGCAATAACGGGCGATACCCCGAGATAAAGCCGAACGAGGTATCTCGCGAGTCAGCCCCATGCAAGGAAATCACGCTGACCGGTGACGAAATCGATTTGACCAAATTTGCGTTTATGCAAACCAATCCCGGCGACGACGGCCGCTACATTAATTCGGCGTCTATATTCACTTCCGACCCTGAAATGGGCGCCAATTACGGGACTTACCGTTGCGCGTTGCGTGGCCCGCGGCATCTTGGCTTTAACCCGGAACCCAATCAGACGGGCTACAAGATGATGATGGCCGCCAAAGCGCGCGGCGAGAAAACGGCAAAGATAGCCCTGGTACTCGGTCAGGACCCGATTGTGTGGATGATAAGCGGCAGTCGGGTTGCACCACGCTTCGGGCCGAAACCAGTAGATGAACTCGCAGTGGCTGGCGGCATGCGGGGCAAAGCTCTGGATGTCGTGCGCTGCGACACCAATGACATGCTAATACCCGCTCACTGCGAAATGGTCATCGAGGGGGAAGTTCCGCTCGACGACGCGGCGATGGAGCCGGAAGGGCCTTTCGGTGAGATGTTTGGCTACATGGGGCCGAGGAAAACATCCAACTTCGTGATTAACGTGACACGCGTCACCCATCGCGAAAAGCCCTGGCTAATGAATGCATTTACCGGAATGCAACGAGGCATGCTGACCGCCCCCATGGACGCGCTGTACGAAGATTTCCTGAAAAAGCGCATACCAGGCCTCGTGGAATACCAGACGCCCCAATATTGCATGGGCGTCGTATTCATGAGCATCAAAAAAACGCAGCCGGGCGAGGGCCTGAAAGCGGGCAAAGCCATTGCCAAAAGTAACCCGATTGCGAAAGTGGTTATTGTCGTTGACGAGGACATCAACATACTGGATCCGATAGAAATGTTGATGGCAGTCGGGTCTCGCTGGCAACCCTACCCTGCGGCGGAAATTCTTCAAGAAGCCTTCGGCCTGATGACCGATCCAAGCCAGGTCGAGTACGAGAAAACCAGCAAGATCGTTATTGATGCGACCGTGCAATTACCGGAGGAAGGCGGTCGGGATGACTTTCCGCTGCGCAACCGCGAGCACCTTAGCCGCGGAGCCCCCGATGTTTGGGAAATCGTGGACAGTAAGTTTGGACAGGCGCTAAAAGACTGGCGAGAAGTTTAAGCCGTAACTAACACGCGATGGTTTTCAGCTGGCGACTTTGCAGCCAGCTCTACAATTATTCCTGCCGCCGCCAGATCTGTTTCGCCGTATAACCGCGCTTCCACAACCAGACGTCGGTATAAAGAATGCGATCAGGCACGATCTTTGCTATCTGCCGTTCGAACGGCTTGGCGGCGTCCATGCCGAGGTCTTCCATCCAGGGCTGCCACTTGAAGATCTCCATGCCATGGTCCCAGCCTGCCGCATGCGGTTCGATGATTTCGACCCGCCCGAAAAATTGGGCGCCGCGACCACTCTGCCAGCCGTGATAAGGCATGTGTATGGCACAGCAGATATTCGGGTCACGTTGCATAGCCGCGAGCTTGGGCGTGCCCGGGTCCGGCAGACAATACAAATTCAGGCCATCCGCATAAAACTCGATCGGGCTCGCTATGGGTTTACCGGACTTACTGACGGTCGCGATGACCATGGTATTTACGTGCCCGAGTAATTCCTGAATCCGGTCTTCCAATTCTTCACGCGCCAGTTCCTTGTCCGGCCAGGGTGGCTCGCACCACGGATATGCCTTACTCATAGGGGTTCTCCATTGTTTTTCCGCAGTCGAAAGACGCGGCAGCCTTAAGACATGGCATAAGGAACACGCAAAATTTTATGCGGGCAACAGACGCCGGCTCGGCTGAAGGTCCTAAGCGCGGATCGACTCGAGCTCGGGCAAAGCAATCTCGTGGTTTTCGCTATAGAGGTAGTCATTGAAGACATGCTCTGCAGTTAACAACTGATAACTGCCATCAGGCAGGCGATTGGTTGTGTCTTTAAGCCGATAGGTGTTGTGACCGCACGTCCACACATTGTGCTGGCTAAAGTGATAACAGATGCAGACCTTTTCCTTGACCGGCAATTTACGGCCATCTTCGTCTACCTCCGTTGCCGCCCAGGCATCAAGATACAGACAAGTCCCCTTGCTGCTGAGGGTGTAACCCAAAGGTTCGCACTGCGGTTTCACATTGGACCCAATCGCCGGGCTGTTCTTAAGCATGCGCATAAGGTAGCCGGTGGCCGACAGGCTATTCACTTCGATGTCTTCTTCTGACGCCAGAAAATACTGCTGCTTGACATTGGGCGGCAGGCCGCACTCCTTGGTAACCGTAAAGCGAGTTGCGACCTGAACGGCACCGCAACCCATCTCCATGAACTCAACTGCATCCGTCCCGGTGAATATGCCGCCAGCCGGAATAACCGCAATATCCAGGTTCTCGTCGCGTACAAAATCCACTACCTCGGGAACAATGGCCTTCAGATCATAATCGGCCCAGTCTTCACCGAAACCCAGATGCCCCCCTGCCAGAGGGCCTTCGACGATCACGTAGTCGGGGTTACGCTCAACCTTGCTCGCGCCACGAAGGAAAATCTTCAGCGCACGCACACTTGAAACGATGATACCTATTTTCACATCGCGAAAACGTGGGTGATCCTTGATCAGCTTAAGCGTGCCATTATGCAAGCCAGCCGACAGGGTAATCCCATCGATACCGGCATCCAGCGCCGCTTTCAAACGGGTGCCGAGCGTATCGGCCGCCGCTCCCATCGTCAGCTTTTCCATGACGTTGATAAACAGGCCGCCACTACCCGACTTGCGCTCGACCGCCGCGGATACAACCTGCAATGTCGCCTTATAAAGCTCTTCGAGGTTAAATTTAATCTGCGTCTTGTCGATACTGTCACGATTGAATTTATACCGACCGGATTTGGTTTTCGTAAAATGCGTCTTGAATTTGCGATCGGACACGAATGGCGTCATCGCATCAGAAAGATGGCCAATGCCGCCCAACCGGCATGCTTCCAGCGCAAGATCTGCCGTCGAGATGTCAACGCCCATACCACCCACTACAATAGGAAGGTATTCGTCACCACCCAAACGGAGGCGGAAATCATTCAATCTAGCCATTTATATAGTTGCCAGGAGTCTGCTTAAGCACACGCACAATAAGAAGTCGCCGAAAATCGGGCGGCAAAATTGAAATGTGCCATAAATGAAAACTAAAAACACGGGTCAGTGCCTTTGCAGCGTACCAAAGTCGGCTTGACAGCGACATGCAAGGCACTGTTTCATATACAAATAACGTCACTTTAAATGCTTCGGGGGAAGTCAACAATGCCGATCAATCGCAGGCAGCTGATACTGAACAGCGCGGGTCTCGGCGCCTACTTCGCCTTTAGCGCTCAACCTCTCGCCGCCGCAGACGATCAGCGCGCGACGATACACTCAAAAACTATTCCATCCACCGGCGAACTTCTGCCGGTGATCGGGCTAGGCACCAACAGGTGGGTAGCAGCCGGAAGTAAGTCGGCTATCGATGAGTTGCGCGGCACATTGCTCGCCTTTAAAAAAATGGGCGGGCGCGTTATCGACACGGCGCCTTCGTATCGCACTTCGGAGAAAGCACTTGGGCACCTCATCGCCGAACTTGGTTTTGCGGATGCTTTCTTTCTGGCCACCAAGGTTGACCGCAACGGCAAGCAGGATGGTATTGCTCGAATGCAGAACTCGTTGGAGCAACTCGGCACCGATAGCGTTGACCTTATGCAGGTTCACAACCTGCGCGGCGCTGAAACGCAACTGACAACTCTTATGGAATGGAAAGAACAGGGCACGATCCGTTACATAGGTGCCACCACTTCGCGTACGAGTCAGTTCGCTGAGATGGAACTGCTCATGAAAACCTATCCGCTCGATTTCGTGCAACTCAACTATTCGTTGCGTGATCGGGAGGCCGAGGACAGGCTATTACCGATTGCCAGGGATAAGGGCATCGCTGTCATGGTAAACAGGCCGTTTGCCCATGGTCATCTGTTCAGCGCCTTCGAAAATCAGGCACTGCCGCAATGGGCGATCGAGATGGGATGTGCGAATTGGGCCCAGTTCTTTCTGAAGTACGTGGTGTCCCACCCGGCGGTTACCTGCACCATACCCGGCACGACCAATGAGCGCCACGTGGTCGACAACATGGGCGCCGGCTTCGGAGAGCAGCCTGACGCACAAATGCGGAGGCAGCAGGAAGACTTATTCGCCGCTCTCTGAGGCTTTGCCTGCCTCTGCGTCGCCATAGACCCAGTCCGGACGTCCGGGCAGCATGCCGCCATGTAATTTAACGCCTGGCTGCGGCTTCGACGTCCATAGCTCATCAGCGAACCGCGGTATCGCCATCGCGGCAACAGGGAAACATTCCACCATGTGGCCTACGCTTACCGGCATACCCGTAAGGGCATAACAGAAAAAATCGCGTTCGTTTATATACCAGAAGCCGGACATACCCTTGATACTGGTAGCAATCGAACCGTCGGTCTTGTTATAGGCGTCGAAACGAAATTCCTCGCCGGTCGCCTCTTC
>Ga0209536_100010190_pt1 | contig 13890 bp, 8 predicted proteins | sample DeeMarSeWOR28_12_FD_187461 | JGI IMG/M metagenome (GOLD analysis project Ga0209536, IMG submission 187461) | Marine sediment microbial communities from White Oak River estuary, North Carolina - WOR-2-8_12 (SPAdes) (version 2) | ecosystem: Environmental > Aquatic > Marine > Intertidal zone >...
GGCGGGCAAGATCGACCCGATTTTTGGGAGGCACCGAGAGATCCGCCAAGCCATCGACATCCTGTGCAGGCGCCGGAAAAACAATCCGATCATCGTCGGCGAGCCTGGCGTCGGAAAGACCGCATTGGTGGAGGGCCTGGCGCTGCAAATCGTAAGCGGCAATGTGCCCGAGAATCTCAGAAATGCAGAGCTCTACGGGCTCGACCTTGGGCTTCTTCAAGCCGGCGCGAGCGTCCGGGGTGAGTTCGAGAACCGCCTCAAGGGCGTCCTGGAGGAGATCAAAGGATCCGAAAAACCGACGATTCTCTTCATCGACGAGGCGCATACGCTCATCGGCGCAGGAGGCGCGGCAGGAGGGTCAGACGCGGCCAACCTCCTCAAGCCAGCGCTCGCACGAGGAGAGCTTCGCACGGTCGCGGCAACCACCTGGTCCGAGTACAAGAAGTACTTCGAAAAGGACGCGGCTCTCGAACGCCGTTTCCAGCCGGTGAAGGTCGACGAGCCGTCGACGGACGACACGTCGGTGATGCTACGTGGGCTCAAGAGCATCTACGAAAAAGCCCATGGTGTTCGTATCCTCGACGAAGCCGTGACCGCTGCTGCGGAGCTCTCGCATCGGTACATCTCCGGCCGGCAGCTTCCCGACAAGGCTGTCGATCTGATCGATACGACTTCGGCGCGAGTCCGTGTCGAATACGAGGCAAGGCCCGAAGGCTTGGTCGAGCTCGACGAAGAAGTGGCCGCGCTCGAGCGTGAGCTCGCCGCGGTGAATCGGGATCAAAGCCAGGGATACGCAGACCTCGAAGCTCGAATCACTTCGACAGAGGAGAAGCTCAACGCCACCCGTGGCGAGCGCGATGCCCTGGCGGAACGCTGGAAGAAGGAACGCGAAGAGGTGACCGCGCTTCTTCAACGTCGAAAGGAGCTCGAAGAGGGCAACACCGATGCGGCAACATCGGAGGCAGCCCCCGACACGACCGACACAGGCCGCACCGAGGATGAGGCGCTGATCAGCGTCGACGTGACGGCAGAGGCGGTGGCGCGAACGGTCTCCTCGTGGACGGGTGTCCCTCTCGGCAAGATGCAACGCGGCAATCTTCCGGTTGTCGTCGAGCTCGAAGACCGCCTTCGTGAGCGGGTGAAGGGGCAAGATCACGGCCTCGCTGCCGTCGCTGAAGCGGTGCGTTCATCGTATGCCGGCATCGGCGATCCGAACAGCCCGATTGGTGTCATGCTGTTCGTCGGGCCCAGCGGTGTCGGCAAGACGGAGACCGCGCTCGCATTGACCGACTTCCTTTACGGCCACGAGCGCTTTGTCACGACGATCAACATGACCGAGTTCACCGAGAAGCACACGGTTTCTCGGCTCATCGGATCACCACCGGGATACGTGGGCTACGGCGAAGGCGGCCTGCTCACCGAAGCCGTCCGGCAGCGTCCCTATTCGGTCGTGCTCCTGGACGAATGCGAAAAAGCGGACCCGCAAGTGATGAATCTGTTCTATCAGATTTTCGACAAGGGTTTTTGCAACGATGGCGAAGGCCGTCAGATCAACTTCCGCAACACCTTGATCATCATGACGAGCAACCTCGCCACCGATAGCATCATGCAGATCTACGATACGGACGAGGAAGTGAATCCGGAGGACGTCGTCTCGGCCATTCGGCCAGAGCTCAACCTCCACTTCAAGCCGGCGCTGGTCGGTCGTATGACGGTGGTCGCATTCCGGCCTCTCGATTCAGACACGCTACGATCGATCACGAAGCTGAAGCTGAAGAAGCTCGGGGACCGAATCGAGCAGGGCCATGGCGTGCGCCCGACGGTGTCCGACGAAGTCATCGACGAGATCGCCAAGCGCTGCACGGAGGTCGAAACCGGCGCCCGCAACGTTGATCACATCATGCGGGGGAGCCTGACTCCGCTGCTGGCCAAGGAGCTGCTCTCGGTCATGTCCAAGGGGGCCAAGGTCGGAGGCGTCGACATCTCTCTGGGCGACGACGGCTCGTTTCGCGTAAACGTCGACTCGGTGTAAGCTCCCGACCGATCATGGCCCTACTCGTTCGCTTTCGTGAAAGCCCAGAAGGGCTGGAGGAGACCCACCTGTTCCCGACGGCGCCCGTCCGGCTTGGCCGGAACGCGTTGAACGATCTTGCGCTCGACTACGGCTTCGTCTCCCAATGGCATGGGGTCGTCAAGTTCGACCGGAGTGAGATCATCTACGTCGACCTCGGCTCGACGAACGGCACGAATTTGGACGGCAAGCGTGTTCCGCAACGGACACCGGTTCGAGTGCAAGGCCCTCAGTCCAAGCTCTCGATCGGTCCGCTCGAGATCCGGCTCCAATGGACTGATGGCGCCGAAGCCGGGATGGCCGTGAGACCGAAGATCAAGACCCAGTTTGTGACGAGCCTGCCGCAAGTCGGGCTAGGTGGCGCACCCGGGACTTCCCCCTTCGCGGGAGGCATACCGCCCGCCTCCTTGCATAGCCCGGCGATGCCGGCACCAAGCCCATCGGGCCGTCCGCAGGCTCCGCCTGCGCCGGTCGTCCCGGCAACGCCCCCGTCGGACCCAACCGAGCAGAGTGCCACTCTGGACGAACCGCTGATGGCGGTGCAGGCAGCAAAAACGATCTACGACACCTACCGTCAGAGCTGGACGCAGTGCCTGGGTGTGCTCCGCCAGAAAATCGAATCTTCGCCGCCTGCCATGCGCGAGATGACCGCGTTTTTCATGGTAAGCGAGTTCCCTCAGCTGACCCGTGAACCCGAGTTCGGAAAGATGCTCAGCGAAATGGGCGTGGACCGAATGATGGCTGGTTGCTTCGACATCGAAGAGTGGCTGCAGCGCCTCACTCACAACCCGCAGATTTCTTCCCCACAGCGGACGAGTCCCGCGATCGCGATGGAGCACATCGGCGCGATCCTAGAGGTCTTTGCAGGCTCGTTTCTCGAGCTCCGAAGGGGCTACGATCAGTTCGGAAAAGAGATGGGCTTGCACCTCAGCTACGACGACTCCGCATTGGATCGCGCCCAAGCGCTCGATGAGGTGATTGCACACCTAATGGAGCCCGACGCCGACCGTAGCGAAAGGCTCAACGACCTGCGGCGCGCGTTTGCGGGCTTCGCACTGCATCAAGTCGCTCTGCTGGGTGCCTCGGTAGAAGGGGCGCGGGAGCTCCTGGAGGGTTTCTCGCCCAGCTCTATCGCTGCCGCGGGCGCAAACACCTCTTCCTCGACTTCCAGCGCGATTGCTGTGCGAGGCCAGGAGATGCTTTCACTGTTGATGAGGGTCTGGCCCATCGCGCCCATCATGGCTTGGTCACGGTACAAGCGGACGTACGAATCCACCACCGAAGAAGATCGATTCACCCGAAAGCTCTTTGGGCGAAAGTTCATTCGTGCTTACCTAGCGCTGATGGGGAGCCAGGATACGAAGTGAAAGTCAGCACCGAAATCGTTCTCCTCGCTTGCGGGCTCCTGGCGATCGCTGGTTGCTCCTCAAACACCCTCGGCTCACGGCCGGTAGTTTGCAGTCAGAGTCCTTCGAGGACGTACGCAAGCGTCGACCAAGTTCCGCTAGGCGAGTGGATCGACCTCCTCTTCCATGCGGAGCAGCGCGGTCAGGACTGCACCGGCCGATCGTTCGAACCCACCGAGCTTCCGCTGCGCTGCGCGAAGGCTGCCCGGCCGGGCACGGCGCGGGACATTCCGATTCGCCCCGACGAGCTCAGCGTCGACCCCTTGCCTGACGGCTTCGGGCTTCTGTCCATCCCCGTCGAGGAGTTCAGCAATGGGGACCGCACGCTCTTGGTGGCGCTCGTCCATACTTCGAAACGGGCCAATTCCGTGCTTGGAATTGGAACGGTACGTCTTCCACCAGAGCAAACGCAAGTGGAGCTTCAGACCGTTCGCGGGGAGGATCTCCTCTTCGCTCAGGGTGCAGAATGCGAGCCGGGTGTAGAGTCGGGCAAGTGCGACCGCAGTCTCAAGCTACTGCTCCTACACGATGGCCGCTTCGTACCGCTCGAGATGCGCGACGCGAACAATCAATGCCACGGAGAGGCGGAGATCAGCCTGGCTCGCGCCCAACAGGTCCGCCTGAAGTCCGGGTGGATCAGGCGCTTCGAGCTCGTCTCGACCTACGAAATCACCGATGAGGGCCTGCTGGTCAATGAGCAGCTCGCGGCGAATGACCTTCCCCCCGATGGTAACGAGGACAACCCGCGCCTCTTCCGCAAGTCCGACGCCAGGCGCGAGCTTGAGTTCACGGGCGCGTACTTCGTCTATACAAAGGATTCGCTGTGGGCAGGTATGCGCGAGGTGCGCGGCGACCTTCAAACCGAAAAGAGCCAGAGCGACGCCGACTAGAATCAGGGCTCGGGCCTGTCCTTCGCGCTCAGTTGGCTTTCGAGCTCACGGCTTCTGACCTTCTCCGCTTCGAGCTCGTCGCTGAGGACCTGGGCGTCCGCCGCCTCGAGTGTTTCATCGATCAGCCGGAGACGGGACTGACGCACAAAATAGGTGACTAGCAGCAAGATAGCGGCGACGGCGACCACCGAGATGGGTACGAAGAGCCGACGGCGGGCCTTTCTCTCCGCAACTTCCGGCCTCGCCCGCTCGAGTGCCCCCGCAAGCTTGGCGGCGCTCGGTCGAGCCTCGGGCGCCATCGAAAGAGCCCGCTGAAGTAAGCTTGCGAAGGGTGCTACCTCTGCGGAATCACCGACTTCAATCGGCGATTCTGCACGACGAGCGAGGAACGCAGGCCATGGATCGTCCGCTGGAGCACGAGGCCCGTGACCAAGCGCCTGTAGGAGCATCAGAGCCAGGGCGAAGACATCCTCACTCGGCGTGGGTGCGCCGCATGGGTCACCCCGAGAAAGCCGCTTGGCGACCTCGGGCGACAGAGATCGGGGTTCTTCGGCGACCGACACCTCGCCGAGCAGCCAGGTATCGAATCCGGTCAGTATGGGGAGTGTTTCATATGCTCCCTTCGTTCCGACGCGAAGAATCAATGCGTTGCGGCTCGTGATCTCCCGATGCACGACGCCGTGCTCGTGCAAGGCCGCAAGAGCCCTGGCCAGGGGCGCGAAAATGTCGATCGCTTCGCTTGGCGTCAGCACGCCCTGAAGCGTCAGCTGCTCGAGGGTGTGGCCCTCGTACCAAGGCGTCGCATACCAGAGATGGTCGGCATGCCAGCCGTAGTCGAGTATCCGACCGATCGATGTGTGGACGACCGACTCGAGCAGCCGCAACTTTCGCAGCATGCCGTTGCGTGCGGCGGTCGTCGAAGCGGTTCGGTGCAGAAGGTGGAGGACGACGGATTCCCCTGGAACGCTCGCGTCGTTCGCGAGATAGACGGACGCCGAGGCGCTGGTCTGCGCGGAAGACGAAACCGCGAACCGGCCGCCGATGAGAGCGCCCTCTATCAAGCGTACCGGCCTTGCATGAAAGCGTAGCGCATCGGCGGGGTCGGCTTCCGTTAGGGGCCTAAACGCGTCCTGCACCATGGTTTCGACCGCTGGCTCGGGGTCGAGGGTCCTTCCGAGAGTCTCGACGATGCGGGTCCCTTCGGCGAGGTGCTGTGCCGCGACCGCGGAGCTCTCGCCCATGACGTAGGCGATGTCGTCGACGCCCAGACCGCGGGCATGGTGCAGCTCGAGCGCCTCTGCAAGCTCTCCCCGGAGCTCGGCGCGGAGCCGGTCGAGCAGCTCACCGTAGCGCGGCGGCCGGCCCTCGGGGGTCGGCACCCATGGAATCCTCTCGAAGCCGGTCGGCTCCGAACCCTCGCCCTGCCCGATTGCGGCACGCCGGGCCTCCGCATAGGCAAACGCAGGCAAGCTTGGCGCCTTGTGCAGCTCGGTTGACGAACCTCGCGCCAGCGCCTCTCGAAACTTGCCATAGACGTCGGACAATGGCTCCGGCCCTCCAAGCCGGCAGACCAGGTACATCTTGATCCCGGCTTCATGCTGGCGAAGCAACTGATCGATTACGCGGCTTACATCGTATTGATTCACGCGATAGTCTCTACCGGGCGGCCTGTACCCGACTGCCCCCGAGGAGTGTACTTCACGGTGATACGAAAAGCCCAGACGCGGTTCACTCGACAGCGGCGGCGATCTGCTCTCGCTCGTCGCTTGATCGTCGCCGTGCTGACCCTGGTGGTCATCGGAGGATCGGCGGCCATCAGCGAGGCACTCGCGATCGATCTGGTGCGCATCAACGAGCTCTCAGTCCCGCTCTCCTATGCCGAAGACTGGGCCGATATCTATCGTGCTCGTTGGCAATCCACCGAGGTCACGCTCCTGGTCGACGGACGTCCATACCGCAAGACGCGAGCCGAACTTGGCGCCAGGTTCTCGCTCGACGAGCTCCTCGCCGCCGTCGTGCGAGCGAGCAATCGAAACTCGGGCGACGGGTTGCAGGCCGTGTACTGGTCAGCCGAGGTGGATCACGCCCAACTCCTCGCAACGACCTTTGCGCTTCGCGAAAGCATCACGCCGGAGGACGGCGACGGCAATCCGCCTGCGAACCGGAGAACCCTCGACCTCCATGGTGCGCTCAAAGTCCTGAAACAATCGGTTCCAACCGGGCAAGTCGTCGTCACGCTGCCCACACGCAAGCCCGTTCTCAGAGGGCTCGTTGCGGGCGCTCGCCCGGGGACATTCTCGCAACGGCTCGGACATCACACGTCGAGCTATCGGAAGGTGGGTCGCTCGTGGAGCAGAGGCTATAACATCGAGCAGGCCGCCAAGGCTCTCGATGGCGTGGTAATCGAACCTCACGGAGAGCTGTCGTTCAACGAGATCGTAGGCGACCGCAGCTTTCAGCACGGCTTCATGCCTGCCAACGAAATCGCCCGTGGCCGTGTCGTAGACGGGATCGGCGGCGGCGTTTGCCAGGTTGCCACCGCACTTCATGCCGCGGCTCTTCATGCTGGCTTCGAGATTCTCGAGCACTACGTCCACTCCAAGCGCCCCAGATATGCAGGGCGCGGCCTCGACACCGCAGTCGCATGGGGGCTAAAGGACCTGCGCATTCGAAACCCGTATGGAGACTACGTGCGAATTCGGGGCGACGCGCATTCCGGAACACTGAGCGTTGGCCTCTGGTCAGGCCACGCGCCACCAAAAGTCGAGATTGAAACGAAAACACTGGACGGCGCGCTCGAGGACCGGCACAAGTCGCTCCTCATCGAGCGGACCCGCACCGTGTACTGGCCCGATGGGCCAAAGGCCGATACGGCGGTGCTGCGATACCCGGCGGAGCCGAAGAAATGAAGTCCAGCTACTCCTTGTCGAGTTTGCCAACGAGCGAAAGCGTGAAGTCGGCGCCCATGTACTTGAAGAAGGGCCTCACCTCGAGCTTGCAACGGTACCAGCCAGGCTGACCATCGACGTCCTCGACGACGACTCGCGCTTCGCGTAACGGCTTCCTGGCGCGGATCGCCGGGGCCGGGTTGTCCATCTCGGTGACGTACTGCGAGATCCACTTGTTGAGCTCTCGCTCGAGGTCGGCGCGCTCCTTCCAGCTCCCGATGTGCTCGGTCTGGAGCACCTTGAGGTAGTGAGCGAGCCGCGAAATGATGAAAACGTACGGAAGCATCGTTCCGAGCCGGTAGTTGGTTTCCGCCGTCTTGCCCTCGGGCGTGTCCGGGAAGCGCTTCGGCTTCTGGGCTGAATTGGCCGAGAAGAACGCCGCGTTGTCGGTGTCCTTGCGGTAGGTGAGACCGATGAACCCTTGCTCGGACATCTCGAACTCGCGGCGCAAGGTGAGCTGAACCTCGGTGGGGATCTTCGTTTGAAGCTCGCCCATCGCCTCATACTGATGGAGCGGAAGATTTTCGACTGCGCCCCCCGCGTTGGGACCGATGATATTGGGACACCAGCGGAAGTTCGCAAAGGAATTCGCCACGCGAGTGGCCAACGCTGTGGCGGAGCCTCCCCAAAGATAAGAGTCGTGATTTCCGATCACGTCCTCCTCGAAGTTGAACTCCTTGACGGGAATGTTTTCCTGACCGTAGGTGCGGCGAAGCAAGAATCGAGGCCCCACGAGACCCAAGTATCGAGCGTCTTCGCTCTCTCGAAATGAATTCCATGCCGCATATTTGGGGCTCTCGAAGATCGCCTGGAGATCTCGGAGCTTCGGCACTTCGAGCCAGCTATCGCAGCCAAAGAACTTTGGAGCAGCATTCGTGATGAACGGCGCATGGGCCATCGCTGACACCGCGGCGCAGTTGCGTAGGAGCTCGATGTCGCCCTGGCCGTGATCGAACTCGTAATTCGCCACGATCAAACCGACGGGAGAGCCGCCGAAGACGCCGTATTCGCGAGCATAAACTTTCTGGTAGAGGCCCGACTTCGGGATCTCGGGCGTGTCCTCGAAGTCGGCCGCCAAGTCGCCTTTGGAGACGTTCAGGAACTCGACCTTGGTGTTCTCGCGAAAATCGACTTGGTCGACGAGATACTTCAATCCCCGCCACGCGGACTCGAGCTTCTGTACGTTCGGATGATGAAGGACTTCGTTGACCTGCTTTGACAACTGCTCGTCGATTTCAGCGATCATCCGATCGACGGCCGTCTTGTCGACCCTCCCACCCTTTCTTTCTGGAGCGAGCATCTCCCTGAGAAGTTGCTTGAGCCCAAGAGCCGTCGTGCCGTATGCCTCGTCGTCAGGCCTGACCTTCGCATCCTCGAGCATCTGGTCGAGCAAGGAATTTTCCTCGACGATGACTTGTTTCGCTTGTTCCTCTTGTTCGGCCATGCTTGCTCTCCACATTCTCCTACTGTCGCCAAACGTCTCGCGGACGCTGCTCGTCAGCCCTGCTGCGGACCCTCGCCGGAGGGTTCTCCCTCAGTGGGCTCCCCACCTTCGCCCCCACCTGGTGCTTCGCCTTCAGTCGCGGTCGGAGCACTTGCATCGGCAGGCGTTGCGACGCTTTCATCTTCCTTCAGCTCCGCCATCAAGCGGGCCACTTTCTCCGGGTCCTTGAGGATCGCCTCCACAGCGCGTCTGAACTTCGGGAAGCCGCCAAGGGGCCCACGCACCGCAACCAGCGCCTCTCGCATCGCCAGCAGGTCTTGCAGCTCGGGAATCTGCTTGGCCAGGCCTGCAGGAGTGAAATCTTTGAGAGACTCGAACTTCAGCGAAACCCCGAGGTCGCCGTCTCCGGTCAGACGATTGGGCACGGCTACTTCGGTCGCCAGCTTCTGTTCTGCCATCACCGCGTTGAAGTTGTCCTTGTCGATGTTAATTGGATCTCGGTCCTCGACTTGCCGCTCATCAGGCCTGCCTGTGTAGTCACCGACGGCCAGAATTTTGAGAGGGAGCTCGCGCTCTTCGGTCGCGTCACCAACCTTGGCTTTGTATGTGATGTTGACCCGCTCTTTGGGCGCTACGCTCTGTTCTTTCTTGGCCATGGTTCACTCCTCTTCGAATCGGCGCCTCGACCGTCATACAGGTCAACCTGGGGGTTTGCCCAATTTCAATGCCGCCGCAGGGGCTACTCCGCAGAGCTGGCGGTAAATATCCACGAGCTCATCTCTCGACTTTGCGCTTTCACCTGTCATTGCAGCCAAGGCCTCGTAGCGCGCACGATAACATGCTTCGGCCATCTTAGGTTCCCATTCTTGGAGCCGAAACTGCCGAATTTCCTCGCTTAAACTGGCTAGAATGCCTTCGGCAAGCGCGGCGGAGCCCGCTCTGGAACAGGCGTTTGCCATGGCAAGCTTGGCGCGGAACCGATCCCGGCCCGACGTCGCTCGGGAGTCGATCACGCGGCCGAGTTTCTCGACCGCCTCTCCGAGCTTTCCGCCGACGGCTAGCTTATGGGCCTCCGCGAGTCCCTCCTCGAAGGCCCCGTGCTCAGCGGCATCGGTCACCGCAAGCCCAGTCGATTCCGTGGCGCTTGGAGACAGGGAGCCCAGCCAGTCCCGGGTTGCAGGACTCGCAAATGGAAAGCCGTCGCTGAAGGCAAGTTCCGGCAGCTCGGGAAGGCGCCGGATGAGCGCGGCAGTCTCCGCAACGACCGTCTCCTTGGCCTTTTCATGGCCCAGACCCGCGAGCGCCAGAGCCACGTAGCGATGCTGATCGAGCCAGAGGCGCGCGCTCGCCAACCCTGACTCGGCTTCGTCGAGGAGCACCGGCCAGTTCCGTGCGCTGAGAAGAGCATTCAGATGGGCTTCTCGATCGGGAGTCGGAGGGGGCACCATGGTTTGGTTTCCATTGGTTGCGGGCGGAGCCTCCTGGAAAGACACGTACAGGCCCAGACGGCAGAGACGGTATGCGAGGGGGTCTTCTTTGGACGCCTTGAATAGCGCGCGGGATGCCTTGTGTACCGATTCACCCAGTTCCCTGAGGAACTTATTGACCTGTGCCGGATCGGTCAGCTGCGCTGTTGGCGTCGCGAGCTGGACGGCCGCAACCGGCGTCGGTTGGCCTTGTGTCGGGGCTTCGGGCTGGGTTCTGGCCGGACCGGGACTGGGGCTTTGGGTCGGGGCTACGGGCTGGGCCGGCGCCTGCTTCGCGACAGCCAGCTCGATTTGTTGCAAAATCTCCTTCAACCGGTGGACGTTGGGGCTCTCGTCCTCGAAGCGTTCCAAGACCAGCTCCTCGAGCTGCTTGGCCGCAAAGCCGAGCAGCTCGAGATCGCCCGCCTTGACGGATTTGGGGGCGAGGTCTCCGAGTGATTCGACCCGGTCGATGAACCAATCGAGCGCATTCGCTCTCGCGCGAATGCGAGCAACCGGTGGATAGCCGTCGTCCCAGTAGTTGCGCAGGAGGGCCGAGAGCGCCGCGAGCCCAGTCACCAGGCCCTCGACCCCTCCCCGAACGTAGGAAGCCACCGCGAAGTAGCTTGCGATCAAGAAGTCCTTCGACTTGCTGGTGAGCAGCGCACCCCCCACCTCACGGACGAGCTCCCAGTCCACTTCCTCCGCTGTGGGCTTTCCTAGCTTGTCGACTTCGTTTCGAATCGCCTCGTGCTTTTCGTCATGGCGCGCATTCTCGCCGGCCCTGCTCCCACCGGGGATGGGGTCCGTGAACGCCTGGGCCAGCGCGGCGAGCTTCGCCTCGGGGGAACCTCCGGCCGGCTGCGGCGCAACCGGTGCACCCCCTTCGGGCGGTGCAGGGCCCAAAGATGTCGCGGCGGAGGACGGTGCGGGGCTTGGATCAGCAGCCGAAGGTGCCCCAGGCTGCCCGTCCTGGGCATGCGGCTGGCCGTCAGATTGCCCAACAATCGAGAGCTCGATTCGCTCGAGCGTCTCTTTCAAGCCGTAGATGTTCGGGATCTCCTCTCCAAAGCGATCGAGGACTAAGCCTTGGAACCTCTTGGCGGCGCGGCTCAGCATTTGGAGATCGTCCTGCTGAACCGTCTTGGGTGCTCGGTCGCCGAACGCGCCGACTCGATCGACGAACCAATCGATTGCATTGACTCGCGCGCGCAAACGGTCTGGCGGAGGGAAGCCATTGTCCCAGTAGTGCTCGAGCAAGGCGGAGAGTGCGCACAGCCCTTCGATGAGCCCCCGGGGCCCGGTCCGCACATAGGCCGCCACGCCGAAGTAACTCGCGATCAAATAGTCCTTCGACTTCTCGGTCAGGAGCGCGCGTCCTGCCTCCTCGATGAGACCCCAGTCCAGCTCTTCGGCCTCGGGCCTACCAAGCTTGTCGACCTGGTTTCGAATCGCTTCGTGCCGCTCGTCGAATCTCGCGTTTTCCCCTGCCGGGTTGGAACCTTGGATCGGCGCTACGAAGGGCTCCGACAGCTCCGCGAGCTTCGCTTCGATCGGATCGGCCGCAGGTTGCTCGGCGACCGGTGGCTGCGAAACATTCGGCTCGGGCGTTGGTTCCGTCATCTTGCGTCACGCTAGGAAGAGGAGACCTGAGCTCTAAGTACCCAGGACTACATCGATCAGTCTACTTAAGTTCTGGTCCGTGTCCTCCCAGTCCTCGCCAGCAAGAGCGATCTTGGAGCGTTCCTGGGCGCCGGTATTCTGCGTTGTGAGGGGCCAGAGCGAATTCGATTGGTGCCCGTGACCGGTGACATAGCGAAGCATGGCGCTCGGCGCCTTCCCCAGCGCCACCAGGGTGCCCCGTGGGGCGCTGGCGCCTTCGAGCCACATGGTGGGCAGCGGGACTTTGTGCGCCGTTCCGCGCTCCACGGTCTCGACCCAGAAGGCGCGATAGCCTGGATGACCTGCGGCTGGGCACATCAAGACCCGGCTGTCGGAGGCATCCCGAATCGCAAGGCGAAGCGTGTGATACGCGTAGAAGCGGTCGTTGGGCTCCGAGAAGCATTCCTGCTCCATTTGTCGTGCACCGAGGTTTTGCAGGAGCTCGGCGCAGCGCGTCTCCGCCTCGGAAAGCTCGGCCGCGCTCGGTGGCGACAGAGACTGGATCGCCTGCCAAAGAGCTTCTGGTTCTCCTTCTTGATGGTCATCGATCGCTGCCCGCGTGGCGTCCCAGAAGCGCGTGAAAGCCAGGATGAGCGGGGCGAAGCGTCGAGGCAGTCGTTCACGCGCAACGAAGGCGGCCACGACGACCGGAAACTCACGCCCGATTCGATCGCGGCTCGGCACGGCGAGCACGGCCATCACACCGTTAACGTCGTTCCGGATGGGAAGAATTAAATGGCACTGATGCATTAAGCCTGGCGCTCCCGCTCCCCGAAGCTCGGTGTAGGCGCTGTGAAACCAGTTCTCGAAGTCGCGCATTGCCGGTGTCGAGACACCTCGCCGAACGAAGTCTGCGGCCTTTGGCATCTTTCCGAAAAAGGCAATCGAGCTCATGACCCCTCACCCGCCGCAAAGGTTTCGGCCGGTTACGATTTCCCGCGGCGCTTCGACATCCTGGCCCCGAAAGATGTCCAAGACCTTCCGGCCATCTGTCGCGAAAAAGGGCGAATTGCGGCGCGCCATGCGGAAGTCGATCTGGACATCCACGTCGTGACTTCGAAGCCTCCAGATGACCGTGAAGGTGCGGCTGTCGATCCGCTTCGCGCTCCCTTCTTCAATCAAACGAAACAAGCCCCAGCCGTCTTCGCGTGTGATCGTCTCACGCATCCCGCCAGCGCCTCGAATCTGGATGGAAGCGCCTTCGCCCGGCGAATCGCCCGGCCAAGACATCCGGGTCCATTCTTCGGGACCATTGTAGTAACGGATCGTACGTCCACCGACCGCCAACACCTGCTCGGCGACCCTCGGTGCTGGCCGAATACGGACGTCGAAGTCGACGCGAGGGTCGGCGCTCCCCGAGGGAAAGAGCGACTGGGTGATCTTCCACCCTCGGTTGAGATACCGGCGCAAGGATTGCGTATGCACTTGGCTCGCCGGCATTCCGAGTGTCGTGGTGAACTCGAATGAATCGCCGCGCCGCGGAATGCGGCCCTTGAGATAGTCCCCGTAGAACTTCCAGAGAATCCCGTCGTTGGGGCGGTAGAACGCGGCGAAGTCCGCGATGGGCACGTCTTCCGCTCCTTCGCGAAGCGGGTAGCGACCGTGAAGCGTTTGCCGGTAGGGTGCAGAAACCGCATTGCACCAGGCTCGCCCCGCGACCGATGCAACCGCGTGGCTGTAACTCATCGAGGCGCCCTCGATCGGGGGCCAGAGAAGTGCCTCGAATGCGGGGCGCCAGCCGACGTCTTGCTCGTTGATCAAGCCGGTGGTTTCCGCTCGAGCGACAGTCAAGTCCTGCGAAAGGCTGGAGCTCGATGGGTCGTCGATTTTTGCCTGAAGGGCATTGCGAAGGAAGAGCAGCTGCTCGTCGTAGATGTCGAGGGCGGTTGGCTGCGGGGCTGCGCCTTCTTCCTCGGGCGTCTCGGGCACGCCGAATCGAACGAAATCACGAAACGCGCCGTAGACATCCTCCTCGCGGAGGTCCTCCGAATCCGCCGGGCGCC
>Ga0209536_100010191_pt1 | contig 13889 bp, 4 predicted proteins | sample DeeMarSeWOR28_12_FD_187461 | JGI IMG/M metagenome (GOLD analysis project Ga0209536, IMG submission 187461) | Marine sediment microbial communities from White Oak River estuary, North Carolina - WOR-2-8_12 (SPAdes) (version 2) | ecosystem: Environmental > Aquatic > Marine > Intertidal zone >...
TGGCCTACCCGGTTCACCGTTCCCGGGATGCCGCCCTGCTTTGTACTCATCCAGATTGCTGACTCCATCCTCGTCCATGTCATCATTCGCGTCATCAACCAACGGGTTCAGGCCGTATTTTAGCTCCCAGTCATCCGGCATCCCATCATTATCGTCATCAGTGTCCGCATTGTTGCCTATACCATCTCCATCGGTGTCGAGCGCTTCCTGCGGATCATCGGGAAAGTCATCACAGACATCACCGTAGCCATCTGTGTCTTCATCTGCCTGGCCAGGATTGTAAGTGTTCGGGCAGTTGTCCTCGCTGTCTCGTATGCCATCACCGTCAGAGTCATCCGTTACGGGCTCCAACTCCAACACCATTTCTTCAACGTCCAACTCATCGGAAATACGAACCTCGGAGTAAATTTCTGGCTTGTACACATTAGCCCTGACCCTGATGGTGTAGATGCCAGGGGACACCTGACCAAAAAATCCACCATGTAGCCCGGTGCGAAAATCGTCAGTTCCTACGCTGACCACCGCACCACTGATCGGTTGGCCTGTGGAGGAATCGTACACCCGTCCCTTGATCAAGACTTTGAATACATTGATGTTGTCGGTGTGAAAAACCCTCACCTCCGTCTCCCGGACTGCCCCGTACTGATCAACGGCCAGCACTTTCCAGTAATAGGTGCTCAAATCCTCCAGGTGGTCTTCGTGCGTCACCAGGTAACCGCTGTATACCAATCCTTCCTTTCGAATGGGGTCGGTGAAGGAGGGATCACCCTTGGAGAGCAGCACCGTGTAGGTCACCGGATCTCCATCCGGGTCTGTTGTATCCTCCCAGTCCAGGGCCAGGGTGGTGAGGAGCGATTCGCCCATAGCGGGCGATATCAAGGAAAACTCATCAGGGGGCGCGTTGTCCGCCCTGGCCTTGTAAACCCTGGTTTCCTTGAGAGGAGAAACATGTCCTGTTCTGTCGTCCTTGGCAAAATAGAAAACCTGATAGGACCCGGGGGTTGAGAAAAGATTGTCTGGATCGGAATCCCCACCAAGATCGTTCCACTCATAGCGGCCGTTCCTGGTATCTGTCGTAGCTTTCTTGAACGTGTCCATCTCTATCTGCCGGCCTATGCCCGGCTCCCCTGGATCGTAAGAAGGCGCTTTGACCTCAGCCCAGATAATTCTCACATCATTTGGTTGATCCACCTCTGCCCAGATATCTACTGCAGTATCGCCAACCCCCAGAAATTGCGCCTCGGCCACCTTGGTAACCAGGACCTCACCCGGGTCATTGCCCGTGGCAGGACTCGTGCCGATATAGAGAGAAGTACTTTTATAGCCGTCCTTACCTTGTTCATCGGAAAGCACATTGCTGCCCTCACCGTCCCCATTGTCCTCCAGAAGGGGGTGCTGCACTGAGTCGTCATAGTAGGGGGCATTGACACTTCCGGCACCCGAGAAAGTAAAGGCCTCCGTCAGCGTTGTGGCCGCCTCGAAGCACTGACTTACCGATTTGCCATAGGCCACGTTCTTGAAGAATTCTGCCACAAAATACTCTCCCTCTCTCAGCGGTTCGCCGTTCTCATCCACATCCTGTGGCCCCCTGTGGGAGTACTCATTGGCGGCGGCGCTGGCAATGATTATCCGGTTTTCTCCGGAAAGGTCGTCAATGAATGCCCCGGCACGGCAGAAGCCCAGAATGACAACTATTTTCCGGTCCTCGGCAGGAGTCCCCTTCAGAGCGTCCTGCAGCACATCCAGCCAGCCTGCAAGCTCTGTTGAGGTGACAGGCTCATCAGGATAGACAAAGAACATTCCCTCTTGATCATCTTCCGGATGGGTCCAGCCGTGATTGAGCATGACAATATACAGATCACCCGCGCTGGCGATCATCTTGTCCTTGACTGTCTGGGTGATGGCAGTTTCAATGGCTTCTTTGAATGGTATACCGTCCCAGTCTGGATTCAATACATCCCAGCCCAGATACTCGATATCCTCAGGAAGAAGCCGCCGCTCCATAAGTTTTTCGCAGACAAAATTGCTTGTCTTGATGTGTGAGGCCAGTCCCTCGCTGCTAGCGGACGCCCCCTGAATAATGACCGCATATCCGGCCGTGGGCACTACCCGCACCATTATTGCGTCTGAACTGGCTGAAGCATACTCATCGTTTCCGGCAAACTCGGCCTCGATTGTCCATTCACCCAGCTCATCAAATGCAAAACCGCTCCCCTCGTAATCCAGCAGGAACTGACCGTATTGATTTGTAGTTGCTGAAATCTGGTGCTCAAAAGAGTCAGGTTTTGTACTTGTTGAAATCAGATGCTCAGAAGAGCCAGGTCCGGTGATGCGTAGAGTTATGGGGGTGCCTTCAAGGTCTCCGCTATTACAAAAGGGTTCCGGCGAAAAATTACCTCCAACCGGAGGTTGACTATTTATTTTGATGGCCTCAGACATGACAATGTCCAGGGTGATACCGCTTCCTGCCTGAGCCACCTTGAGGGTCCCAGGCGTACTGGTTGCCCCCAGGTGACTCTCGTCACCTTTCCAGCTTGTCCGCACCGTCCACGACCCGGCACGGGTGACCTCACTGCAGGCCAATGAACGGGTAAAGGTGCCATCTATATTGGCATGGGTCGTAAAGTGGAGCGAAGGGCCACTTGATGGGATAAGCTCGATATCCACACCCCGGCCTGCCTCATTCGGCGCAGGTGTGATTTTACCTGACACCTGGACAGATTCCCCGAGGGTGATGTCACCGGACGAGAGTTCGCAGGTAATGGTTGTGTGCATATCAATGTGGAAAACTTCCCTTTGAGATCGCTCCTCGTTGCCGGCATTGTCTACAGAATAGAAAGTCAGCTCGGCATATCGGTCTATTACAAAGGGGCCGACATATTTGGTGGAAGGAGAAGATCCCTCGGTGGAATAATAGGTTGCAGCACAACCTGCCCCATTGCCGTCATCACAGGTGAGAGTAACCGTTTGTGGCTTGTCATATGTTCCGCTACCGGGTGAGACCGTGGTCGTCGGGGCCATTCCAACGCCGCCGCCTATGTCCGTATCACTATTGGGGTTCCCGATCGGGTTTCCCACCGAATCCTGAACACTCGTCACCGTTAAGGTTATATCGCCGCCATCATACATTTCTCTGCCTTGACCCGTGCCACCCGGGTTAACCCTGTCCCATTTCAGCCGATATGTATTGTCGCGCACGTGAGTCACGCTGTCCGGATGGATGGGAAGATTTCCCTGACCGTCACCGGAAAGTGTGTAGTTGGCGGCTTTGGTAACGCTAGATTCCATGTGACTGCTGAACGTTACGTCAACTGAAAGACCATCATACTGAACAGCTACATCGGCCAAATACGGGGCCATCATGTCAATGTCGTACACCTCACCGCCAGTGTAAGAGCCGTTGTCCGCTCCCGCACCGCCAAGCATGAAACCCAGTGCATCCTGAATCGTGTTGTTGTCCATGAGGTCAAGCCGGAGCGTGCCCTGGCCACTGTAGCCACTCACTGCCACAATATAGCTACTACCGCTTCCGGTAACACTCGAAACACTGCCGCCGGTTACCGTATTTGCATCCGATAGGGTGAAGTCTTCCGCGTCAAGGCCGGTGACAAATTCGCTTAACGTGACGGCGAAGTTGACGCTGGTGGCGTTTGTCGGGTTCGGGTTGTCGCGTACGATGGAAGTGACCGCCGGCGGGTTGTTCGCCGAAATGATCTCGGAGAGGCTGGGAATACCATTGGTAAAGACCGTTACCATGGCATGGCCGTCGGGAAAATCTGTCAATGGCGCGGAAGTAAAGCTTGTATCGGAGACATATGCGTCGGGGTCGGGCAGGAGCCAGCGTGACTGCCCGTCCTCTAGCCGGCGCAACTGCACCAAGGGGTAGTTGGTTGAAGAGTTCTGGGTGGTGCCGCTGGACGCCTCCGAGAAACCGCGAAACCCGCTACCGGTCACCTGTAAGGGAAAGCCCACCTCCAGTGGAGTGGTAATGGTCTTCACCATCGGACGCCAAATCGGATCAAAGCCAAACCCAGGGTTGTATAGTTCGCAACTGCTGCGATAGCCAAAACTCAGGTGAGCTTCGCCCCCTGCCACCAGAACCCTGCTGTCAGGTAAAAGGGTTGCCGTGTGAGCAGAGCGGGAAGCGCTTAAACTGACGGTGGTCTCACTCCAGGCGTCGGTGGCCGGGTCGTACACCTCAGCACTGTTGAGATAGTAGCCACCGCTTTCGCCTCCCGCCACGAGCACCTTGCCGTCGGGAAGCAGGGTCGCCGTGTGATCTGAGCGGGCCGTGTTTAAACTGCCCGCGTCTAATCTGCGCGACAGTGTCCAAATGCCTGTTGCCGGGTTGTACACCTCCGTTATTCTGTGATAGATACTATCTAAACCAATATACTCTTTGCCCCCGGCCACGAGAACTCTACCGTCTGGAAGAAGCGTCGCCGTGTGACCAGAGCGACCTATATTCAAACTGCCCGTCGCTGTCCAGGTTTCTGTTATCGGATCGTACACTTCCGTGCTTCTGAGAAAGCTGGCGCCCCCAGATATGCCTCCAGCCACCAAGACCCTGCCGTCCGGCAAGAGCGTTGCCGTGTGACCAAAGCGGCCTTTATTCAAGCTGCCCGTCGATGTCCAGGTGTCTGTGGCCGGGTCGTACACCTCGGAACTGCGGAGCACGTAGCTGTATCCCGCCTCTCCCCCTGCCACAAGCACCTTTCCGTTTGAAAGAAGCGTCGCCGTGTGTGCTTCACGGGCGGTGTTCAAACCGGCCGTGCTCTCCCAGCTGCGTTTTGCCGGGTCGTAGACTTCAGCACTGCCGAGATAGTCGTTACCGCTTCGGCCCCCTGCCACCAGGACTTTGCCGTCCGGCAGAAGTGTTGCCGTGTGAGATTTGCGCGCGATATTCAGATTTCCGGCGGTATCATCCCAGGTACCTGTGGCCGGGTCGTACAGTTCTGCGCTGTCGAGATATTCATGTCCGCTCGCATCAAGAAAGTAGCTCCCTCCTGCGATGAGGACCTTTCCATCGGGAAGCAGTGTGGCTGTGTGATACCCTCGCTTTGTCTTCAGATTGGCAGTCTCGGTCCAATCATCTGTATCTGTGGTCGATTCATAGATCTCTGAATTGTTGAGAAAAGCGAAACCCACACCGATCTGTCCCCCTGCCACCAAGACTCTACCGTCAGGTAAAAGTGTTGCCGTATGCCATTGGCGGTTTGTGTTCAAATATCCAGTTGTCGTCCAAAAACCACCTTCTGGATCGTACACTTCGGTGGGCTTGGGCAAGCCGAGAGCATTGTAGCCCCCGGCCACAAGTACCATTCCGTCCGGCAAAAGTGTTGCAGTGTGATCAGAGCGGGCGAAGGCCATTGTGCCTGATTTGGTCCAATCGCCAGTGGCCGGGTCATACACTTCGCCGCTGTCGAGATAGCCGTCACTGTTTTTTCCCCCAGCCACCAAAACTCTACCGTCCGGTAAAAGCGTTGCCGTGTGACCAGAGCGGGCAGTTGTCATAATTCCGACTTCCGTCCAATCGCCCGTGGTCGAGTCGTAAACTTCGGCGCTGTCTAAGTAGCCGTTACTGTCTTTTCCCCCAGCCACCAAAACTCTACCGTCCGATAAAAGTGTTGCCGTGTGACCGGAGCGGGCGTAGGTCATTGTGCCAGTTGCCGTCCAATCGCCAGTAGCCGCGTCATACACTTCTCCACTGTTGAGAAAGGTACGATCGGATGGGTCACCCCCGAAGCCCCCTGCCGCCAGGACTTTTCCGTTTACCAGTGATGTTGCCGTGTGGCCGGAGCGGGCGGTGGTCATTGCGCCAGTTTCAGTCCAATTGCCAGTGGCCGGGTCATACTCTTCAACGCTGTCAAGATAGCCGTCACTATCCAAGCCACCAGCCACCAGGACTTTTCCGTTTGCCAAGAGTGTTGCCGTGTGATCGCTGCGGCCGGTGGACATATTGCTAATCTCAGTCCAATCGCCCGTGGTCGGATCATACTGCTCGGAGGTGCTGAGAAAGGTAGAAGCGGTTTCACCGGTTTCTGGGTTATAGTAATTCCAAAAGAAGCCACCAAAAACGAGAACTTTGCCGTTTGGCGCCAGGGTTGCCGTGTGACCAGAGCGGGCGGTGTTCAAAATTGAGTTGGTCTCTTTCCAGTTTCCTTCAACACGGCTATACAGTTCGGCGCTTTCGAGTTCACCGTAACTGTAATTGTAGCCCCCCACCACAAAGACCCTTCCGTCATCCAGCAGGGTTGCGGTGTGATCCTCGCGGCCGGCGTTCAAGTTACCGGTCTCTGCCCAGGTGTCTGTTGCAGGGTCGTACACTTCAGTGATGCTCGGGTAATAACAGTAGTAAGCCGAGTAATAACACCAGGGGCCATAAGAGCCCCCAGCCATGAGGACTTTCCCTTCCGGCAGAACTGTTGCTGTGTGGTTTTGGCGGGCGTGCTCCATATTGCTTTTCTCTTCCCAGCTTCCCGCGCTCGGGTCGTAAATTTCGACGCTGCTGAAAGGACCATAAGTGTCATTTTCTCCCCCAGCAACGAGGACTTTTCCGTTCGGCAGCAGGGTCGCCGTGTGATTATTTCGACCAGCGTTCAAGTTACCCGTCTCTGTCCAGGTATTTGTAGCCGGATCATAGACTTCGGCGTTGTTGAGAGAGTCCTCAGAGTCATTGGAGCCTCCTGTGACTAGCACCCTGCCGTAGTCAAGCAGAGTTGCCGTATGAGCCGAACGGACGGTAGTCATTGTGCCGGTTGCAGTCCAATCGCCAGTAGCCGGGTCATACACTTCGGCACTGTCGAGGTAGCCATCACTACTCTCCCCCCCAGCCACGAGTATTTTTCCGTTTGCTAACAGTGTTGCCGTGTGATTGGAGCGGGCGGTAGTCATTGCGCCGGTTTCTGTCCAAGACTCTGTAGCCGGGTCGTACAATTCGGCGCTGTCGTGATATGTGAAGCCGAAGCCAATCGTTCCCCCGATCACAAGAACTTTGCCGTCCGGCAGCAGGGTTGCCGTATGATTGGAGCGGGCGGTAGTCATTGCGCCGGTTTCTGTCCAGGTGTCTGTGGTTGGATCATACAATTCACTGCTTACTGGGAACCAACACGTTCCATTAGTACAATAGTATCCGCCTACCACGAGGACTCGCCCGTCATCAAGCTTGGTTGCTGTGTGTGAGTCTCGAGCAGTGTTCAGAGTGCTGCCAGTCTCCGACCAGGTTTCGGCTGCCGCCGGCAAAGTGATGATAAGACTCAGCGCTACCACCATTGCCATTGAGGAGATTTTCAACCGAAGCATTGTTCTCCCTCATGTAGAAAATTCACTAGCTGAACACCTCTCATCCCTGCAGAAAAATGGAGTGGACTGAAGAAGCATAAACCTCTCACAAAATCGAAAATTCAAATATTGAGGTCACCCATAATAAAGAGCCTGTCGTTCGAAAAAAGAGAAAGCTCTGACAGTGTCATCCGTAAAAAGTAGTTTCCTACAGATGAATGACCAGAGAAAGATACACAGTGTGCTCATCCACATCCTGGGAAAAATCCAGGTTCTGTAAGATAGAGGTCCCGACATTGTCTCCGAATCGATATTGATAGGCGGCGTCAAATATAAACCGCCCATAGGCAATCCCGGACCCCAGGCTAAAGCCGTAGAAGTCATCCGGGCTTCCCTCGGCAGGGGCTGGATCGTAGAAGAATCCCCCGCGCAAGGGGATCACATATTCCGGCTTGATAAAGAGATATTCCACACCGGCACGAACCTGGATGGTGGCATCGACATCCGATTCACTCTCCGGGAGTCCGCTTATGGGAGAGGTTTTGTTTCCCTGAGAATCTTTACGGATGAAATCATTCCACTCGGTTCGGTATACATCCGCAGACACGGTCAACCGATCTGAATGACGGTAGGCGAAACCTATGCCGTAAGACATGGGCATATCCAGCTTTTCATCCTCATCAAAGCTGCTTGAGCTTGATGAATCGAGCACCGGGTTTGTGGGAAAACGAATTGATGAGCTGGAGGTTGATTTATGCTTGAGATCTGCAGTAAACGGGGTTTTGAAGACAACTCCCAAAGTCACCTTGTCGGTGATGTTCCACAATATACCCAGATTGGCATTGAAACCACTGAATGAAAAGTCATCGTGGCTCATGGACTCGAGAGTAAACGGGTCTCCCATGAACGTGCCAGATCCGCTCTGCCGAGTGGTCTGTTCCCAGCCGTTATCGTCTAGAAAATCTTCCCAAATGTTCAACGTAAATCCAAAGGATAGTCTTGGAGTTATCTGGAGAGAATAAGCGAGTCCAAGGGCCCAGAGATTTCCATCCTGCTTGTAGTCTATATTCCGGTTGACCGACAGATCGATTGATTGTTGCATCAGGGAAAAGTCCCACTTGCGCGTAAAGTCAAATAGATTCTGGTAGTTCAAAGAGACAACCATATTGTGGCCGAAAAGATTAAACGGATAGACCAGGCTGAGGTAGTTGACGTTTGCTTCGGTGACACTTTGCTCACCGGAAGCCTCTGGATTGGTGCCAAAATTATTGTCTTCGATGCGATGGAAAAAGGCACCCACAACCGAGATCTCAGGCCTTTCCAACTGAATGAGACCAGCCGGATTCCAGGAAGCTGCGGTGGCATCGTCGGCAACTGCGATGAAGGCCCCACCCATACCCAGCGCTCTTGCCCCCGAACCCACGGGGTTTGGAGACGATGGGATCTCAATTCTCTGAATCGATTGCCCCAAGGCGGACAGCGGCATGTAGCTCCACAACAGCCAGGTGAGGCTCAGTAGGAGAATGGTTCTTTCATTAAACAAGGCCGAACGTCGCTTCACAGGAATAATCCCCTCCCAGCTCGCAAGAAATGCAACTTCATTCGCAGAACCCAGGTAGCTATCGCTGCTTGCCTCAATACCTCAGCCTTTTCCCCCAGGGGCTTGCTATAGTATTGTACGTAATCTAAATTGAACGATTTTTGGGTTGATACGAGTTATGAGAATATTCGTTGGAGCTGGCCCTTTGAAATCTCCCCTCACACCTCTTGAAAGGGGACACAGTAACAGGTCAGGTCCGATTTTCCTCTATCGGGTTTCATGGCATGCGATCAAGAAGTTCATCTAATATGTGGCTTCCAATTCAGTGAGGAAGAACTACTCATTTTAGGTCGCTATCCATTCGAAAAACCGCCCTTGCATTTTATTATGCCTTGAAGACCAGGGGCCAAGTGTGACTTTCCATAAGATGCTAAAGTTCGGTCCAGTCCAGTGGGAGAAAGTAGATAACGTCGACAGAGCAGGATTCGCTGTGCTGAATGTACCACAATAAGTTTGAATTGGTCAAAATGAAAACGACTCTCTCAACATGCTAGGTACCCTTCCGAGTCTCTTTACTGAGATCCGTTCTCCTTTCTTTGCGATTCATTCTGTCTTTTGCTCTGGAAACCCAAATTGAAATCTTGGTACTGATCCCTTTGCTACACGTAGACGAAAAAATCTCTGTGATCTTGTAGAAAATAAGAAAAACATGAAAGTATTAAGTTGACTCACCTGACTTTTATGGAGTAGACAAAGCCAGCACTGATTTTTCTACCAGTGTGGTCAGCATACGCTACTCCCCACTGCAGAAGTTCCTCAAACTCGTCATCATCAAACCAGGTTCCTTTAGGTATGTAATTATATTCTTTAAGATACTCCATCGCTTGGTGAACAATCCATTCGTGGGTTTTCTTATAATCGTCAAGCCCATGACTGGGATTATACAAGTCATTTAAACCTGATGAGTTCCAGGCCAAGATGTTGGTTGGCGCCATGAGAAGCAGGGCAAATATCAAACCCACCTTGACAACACACTCTCGGTATGCATGCATTGATCTGTGGTTTCTTGACCCTAGTTTCAGTCCTATTCTTGTCTTGCTCATGACATCTCTCTCTTAGTTTATCTGTTGGCGAAAAGAGGAATGACTTTCATCTGGAGATGTGAGTCACCCCCTTGAGCAATGTTGAGGGTTGTGACTGGCTAATCCCACCGAGAGCCCGACCTATTTGCCCTCAGGTTGAAGAAGGACGCCCTTCACCTTTGTTTCTTTCTTTTCATAGTTCCATTCATATCCCTCTGCCCACTGCTTGTACATCGTCACATCAAGGGTCACTGGAGATTTGAGATTGGCCATTCCGCGATATCTGGGAACGTCACCGTTCTCTTTCTGTCTCGTCCGCCCGTAGTAGAAATAGGGCAGATCCCAATGATAGATAACACTGTCCAGGGGGTACGAATCGTCGGAACTGAAAACGAGCTGAGGCTGGCCGTTTTCGTCTCTCGTTTTCAGTTCCATGGTGTAAGCATTGTGAACTTTGACATGATCTGTGTGATCAAGGGCCTGATAGGTGCTGGGTGTGAGTCGTTTTTCCGGGATAACCTGGAGCATCGTATTGTTCGGATCTATGCTCAACCAATCATGATATGGATAGCACGTCGCGTATGCTTCTCTATCGTGGTACACTTTGGCGTATAACTTGGGACCAGGACCACCATGCAGTGTCACGTTATTCGGAAAGGATGTGTCATCTGGCTCCGGATTGACGTGGCTTTTCCAGGAAATGTCAAAGTACCACTCATAGTCCACATCGTCCCGATTCCACCATGGATTCGACCAGGGCGGGCTCCCGCACATCTTATCGTCTTCCGGGATTTCTTTTTCAACACTCTGTTCCCCGACCAATATCGGTGTCATGGGTGTGATCTCGGCATAGGGGTTGTAAATCACCGGGAGCCATCGGTTTAGTGTGCGCGCATATTCCAATAAATCGTTCGTCGGCGCCTGGGGCTTGGAAACGGCTGGGTAGCTCAGATGGATACTGTAGTATTCTTCGGCGTATTTGCTCGCGACTCCACTGGCAACCAAAGGCAGCTCGAGTTCACCTGGATTGTGCCGATAGCCAAAGAGGCCCACGGTCCGATCATAACGTGGCGAGACAGCAGCGAGTGCTTGCGTAGAATAGATATCAAGTCCGAGATCGTAGGCTTCTTCTATGGAGTATCTACCTGGCAAATAGAACTCAGTGAGAGGTCCCTGCGTATGTTCGATTTTTAGGCTCGCATTCAGGGTGCCCTGCAGGTCCAGCTCAATCGATAATTGTAGGGGCTCGACTGGGCTGCCACCAAACAGGGAATCAATAAAGGAGTATACAGCGCCAGCTGCAGCAAATCCCCCTGAGAACACGCTGGCTCCCATTGACGCCACATTACCCAGAAGCTTTAAGCCGTCTATGTCCTCCTTACTGTCTTTTACCTTGTGGTAGTAGTCCTTAACTCCATCGTGTACCTTTTTTGCTCCCTCGTACACATCTCCACCTGTTTTCGCTGCCTCTTTCACCATGTCTATCAAAGATGTGTCTCCAGTAGCTCCATCCAACTCCTGGAGTGCCTCGCCAACGGCTTTACCCACCCAGGTCCCACTGAGAGTACCGTAGTCATATGTATCCACCTTCACCCGAAGTTGAATATTGCGGAAACCCTTCATAAGTGGTTCCTCATAAAGCGAGTAGTACCAATTGTCCGGTTGAAAGAACGCTCCACCCGGGTCGACTGGGATGTTTTCAGCCATGGGGTAGAGCATGTCCAGTTCAATACAAGCCCAATTATGGTGCCCCCAGTTGACGAGTGGGACAGTTGCTGAGGACCATTTATTCGGGTTCGGATGGAGGGGAAAGAAGGCGCCTTTAAGCTGTTCAGCGTCCGTCCACACCTCCCCGTAATCATTATTCTTCTCCGCATATCGCCAGAGTGAGACCGTGACGGTAGCCCCGGAAACATTGATCGGCATATTCTGATTTCGCAAATAGAGCCGCAAACGGCCACGCTGTTCGTTGTAATAGGCCAGGGTGTTGAAGGGTTTCGACGGGTCGGCTACATCTTTGCCAATGAGATACCAGCCGTCCTTCCTATGAGCTGGTGGATACGCGTTGTTGTTTGTATGGACACCGGCGTGAAAGGGTGAAGGTACGTTCTCCGCTATGTTGCTTCCTTGGTAGTCCAGGTCGTCTCCGAAGACGAGAACCTCTTCAGTGCCCTCTTTCTGTTCAGTGGTGATAAGGCCACTTACCACAAAGCGGCGCGGGGTGTCGTCTTCTGAGGTCTCAAGTTGAACAAAAACTCTTTTATAACTCTTCCCGTTTATCTCTCGATCGTACCCGGCATTTGTGATGTCAACAGTCATCTCTGTTACCGAGCCGGTAATGCCAAAGCTCGCCAACGGCATGTTGCTTTTCAAACTATCCACATTGTGGATCGTGATTCGATCGTCTTTGTCAAGTTTGACGTCATCAAGAGACTCAAAATGGAGCCGGAAGGATTCAATATCTTTCACATCGAGAACCCAGGTGTGGACGAAATTCGGTGGGATATTACCAGGATCGATTCTATATCGGGTTTTGGATGTGGAGGGATGCTCGTATCTAGCTATTTCCAAAGGAACAATTTGAGCAGTTTCGGGGTAAGGTTTTAAACGTGCTGTCCTGTTTATACGTGATTTGAAATTATCTTCCCTTTGATAGAGCCGTAGATTTTTTAAAACAGGTTTTCTTATACCAAACCCAGGGGACATACTCTTGAGCACATCGGGAGAGGTAGTGACAGTCCTGTTTGTACTTGATTTGTTATCAGTCGCTTTTTGATAGACCTCTACACTTTCTGAGATAGGTTTCCTAACACCTACCGTAGGCGATTCACTCTGGCGTACGATGGGTGAAGCAGTGACAGTCCTGTTTGTACTTGATCTTATGTCAGTTGCTTTTTGATTGACCTGAACACTTTCTGAGATAGGTTTTTTTACACTTATCGTAGGCGACTCACTCTGGCGTACGATGGGTGAAGCAGTGAGAGTCCCGTTTATACCTGAGTTAGTATTATTTGCTTCTTGATTGACCTCTACACTTTTTGAGATAGGTTTTCTCACAGGTAATTTGAGGTTCTGAGAATAACCAACAGTCACAAAACAAGTGATATGGACCATCAATAGAATGACGACAATGGGAAATACTCTCTTTTGTAACATTTTAATCTCTCCTTTCTAATTAATTCTTTGAGTATTTCATTTAATTTTTTGATATTAAATACACCTTACAGTTATTTATTGTTATTATTTGATAACGTTTTAAATACAGTCTGATTTGTATTTAAATATTGAGAGTTTTTCTCCAAGTTTATATTTGAATATTAAAATTGCCGTCATTACAATAATTCCGAGAAACCCCTGGAATTGACAAAACGATAAACTCGCTGTGTTAAATACTTCCCAGTTGGTTATCAGTTCCATGATCTTACCTTCCTGGCAGCACGTTTACATCAACCGCAGAGATGAAGAGGAGATTAGATACTGTCATATATAAGGCGGTAAATAGCTGTTCCTTCCCAGCACGAGGCCATTTTTTTGGCTACTCCTCTCGGCATAAATCTCATCAGCCTGCAATACACGTGGACACTGTTGAGGTGGTGCTGCAGCCAGCTCTGTATGGTCCTCACCACTCTTACCGTCTTGTCAGCTTTTCTTTCTTTCGGGCTCATCGTCTTTTTGTCCTCTATGAACTCCAGGCTTAGGTAACGGTACTTGCCCCTTTTGGTATATATGGACGCAAGAATCTCTAAGGTCTTGCAGGCAGCTAGAGAAAAAAACGAAAAAAGAGAGAAGAGCATATGGTTGGGCGTCCGGAGTCAAAACACAAGAGCCCTAAGGTGGCGCATATGGTGTATTTAGAGGGGTGGTTAAGATGAAAGATAAGATGAAGCTAGCCCGGATATTTCATGAATGGCCGTCACGAGATCGTGAAGATGGGCTTGCAACCTGGCAACCGCAGGGACTCGAACCCGAGACGTACTTGACAGTAC
>Ga0209536_100010192_pt1 | contig 13888 bp, 9 predicted proteins | sample DeeMarSeWOR28_12_FD_187461 | JGI IMG/M metagenome (GOLD analysis project Ga0209536, IMG submission 187461) | Marine sediment microbial communities from White Oak River estuary, North Carolina - WOR-2-8_12 (SPAdes) (version 2) | ecosystem: Environmental > Aquatic > Marine > Intertidal zone >...
CACCCCGCATCATCCTCATTGAGGAGACCTCGTGAGCCTCCATTTCGAATCGACTGCGCTGTCCGCCGCCACCCCACCGACGCTCGCCGAACTGGCGGGGCGACGACCGCCTCCGATGGCGACCCCGCTGCGCGATGCCTTCGTAGCCCACGACCGCGGTGCGGATCGCCTGGCGCAATTGCTGGCCGGGGCCGCCTGTGTCACCACCGGCCAGCAACCCGGCCTGCTGACCGGTCCGCTGTTCACCGTCTACAAGGCCCTCACTGCCGTTGCGCTCGCCGAGGTACTCGAGCGTCAGCGCGGGCAGCCGGTCGTGCCGGTGTTCTGGGTCGCCGGTGACGACCATGACTTCGCGGAAGCGAACCACGTGCACTACCTGACGCTCGAGAACGAGCTCGAGCGAGTCGTACTCAGGGAGCGGGAGCCGAGCGCCCCACTCACACCACTGTACCGGGAGCCACTCGGCTCCGAAGTAGCGAGGGTGCTCGCCGAGTTGGTGGCCCAGTCACCCAATACCGAGTTCCGAGGGGATGTGCTCGCATGGCTCGAACGTCACTATCGCTCGGATCGGGACTTCGCGACGGCCTTCGCCGGAAGCGTCGCCGAGCTGCTGGGAAGATTTGGCCTCGTGGTGCTGCGGCCGACCTCCGCGGCAGCCAAGCAGGCCATGGCCTCCCATCTGCTGCGTGCGCTGCGTTCCGCAGGCGACATCGATCGCGCGCTGGACACCCGTGCCGCGGTGCTGCGGCACACCGGCTACCCGGCGCCCGTGCCGGTAGGCGACGGGGCAACCCTCGTCATGATCGAAGGGAAGATGGGCCGCGATCGACTCGTGCTCGACGGCGAGCGCTTCGCCGCCCGCCGCTCGGGTGAGTCGTGGACGCTTACACAGCTCGAGCGGCTTGCCGAGGACGAGCCGCGTCGGCTTTCGCCCAACGTGCTGCTGCGACCGGTCGTCGAGGCGTCGCTCTTACCGACGCTGGCGTATGTCGCCGGGCCGGGTGAGCTCGATTACCTGCCGCAGTGCGAGCCCGTGTACGCCGCACTGGGTGTCGAGCCACAGCTGCCCTTCCCGCGCTGGTCGGCCCGGGTGGTGGAGCCGCGCGTGTCGAAGGTGCTGGGCAAGTACACCATCGCCCCCGAGGACCTCAGGCGGACCGACCTCGAGTCTCGACTCGTACGCGACGACATGCCAGAATCGGTGCGCGAATCGCTGCACGCCCTGCGGGTCACGCTCGGCCAGCAGTACCAGGAGCTGCAGGGTGCCGCCAGCGCCGTTGATCCCACACTCAAGAAGAGCGTCCAGTCGGCCCGGAACTCGGCACTCTCCGAGCTCGCGAGCCTCGAGAAGCGGATCATCGCCCATCTCAAGAAGCAGAACGAGATCGTCGTACAACAGATCGGGAAAGCTCGGAACAACTTGTTCCCCCAAGGCCAGCCGCAGGAGCGAATGCTCACCGTCGCACCCTACCTGGTGCGGTATGGTTTCGAGTTCCTCGATGCGGCGCTCGAGGAGGCCACGGCCTACGTCTCCCGCGCAGTGGAGCGGTGAGCGAATCCCAGGGCCGCCTCGCCGCGCGGGTCACGGCCGGGATCCTGCTCACCCGGATCCTCGGATTCGTGCGGGAACGCATATTCGCACATTACTTCGGCGACAGTCCGGCGGCGGATGCCTTCCGTGCTGCGCTGAAGATTCCCAACATCATCCGGAATCTCCTGGGTGAAGGCACCCTCTCGGCGTCGTTCATCCCGGTCTACGCAGGGATGATCGAGCGGGGAGACGAGGACGGGGCGCGGCACGTGGCGGGGGTCATCGGCTCGCTCCTGGTCCTCGTCACCGCTGCCGCGGCTGTGCTCGGCTTCCTGTTGGCTCCCCTGATCACCGACTTCGCTGCCCCCGGATTCGACGAGCAGCGCCGGACGCTCACCATAACCCTCGTCGAGATCATGTTCCCGATGTCCGGGCTGATGATCGTGTCGGCATGGTGCCTCGGGATCCTCAACAGCCACCGACGCTTCTTCCTGTCGTATGCGGCGCCTTCGGTGTGGAACATCGTGCAGATTGGGACCCTCGTGGCGCTCGGCGGGATCTTCATGCAGCAGCGGCTCGCGATCGCCCTCGCGTGGGGTGCGCTCGCAGGCAGTGTCGTGCAAATCGCCATTCAGCTGCCCAGCACCCTCCGATCGTTGGGTGGCGTCCGCTGGAGTGTGGCGCTCGATACGCCGGGCGTTCGACGCGTCATCCGCGCATGGCTTCCCGTCGTCTTCGGCGCCGGCGTCTACCAGATCTCGAGTCTCGTGGATCAGCAACTCGCGACCTTCCTCGTCCCGGGCGCCGTGGCGATTCTGGGATACGCTCAGCTGGTGGCTATCCTGCCGGTCTCGCTGTTCGGGGTGAGCGTCGCCGCCGTCGCGTTGCCGGAGTTGAGTCGCGAGGCGGTCGGCACAGACGCCGAGATCCTCAGGATGCGGGTCGCCTCCGGCACGCGGCGGATCGCCTACTTCGTGCTGCCCTCAGCCGCCGCCTTCGCCGCGCTCGCCCCGGAAATCCTCGGCGCCCTGTTTCAGACGGGAGAGTTCGGCGCCGACGAGACCGCCATCGCAGCCGGCGTTCTCGCGGCGTACGCGATCGGCATTCCGGCGCAGGCGTCGGTCAAGCTGTTCGCGTCGGGGCATTACGCGTTCGGTGACACGCGCACACCGGTTCGCATCGCCGTCCTCTCCGTCGTTGTGTCCGCCGTCTCCGCCTTCCTGCTCATGCAGCGCTTCGGACCGGCCGGTATCGCCCTGGGTGCGGCGATCGCGGCCTATCTCAACAGTATCTTGAACTTCGCGGCGCTCAGTCGCCGACTCGGCCGGATCCTCGATCCGGACGAACGAAAGTGGATCGGCGTCTCCACGCTCGCTCTCCCGCCGGCGGTCGTCGCGGGTCTAGGCACGCTCGCCCTGCTCGACGGCACCCTGCAACTCCAGGCCGCCGCCGGGCTCGGCGCGTTCGGATTAGCTTACGGGGGTGTCACTTTGCTTCTCAAGCATCCGGAGGCCGTCAGGCTGGCACGACGCCGTGGTCGTCGTGAGGCCCACGACTGACCCCGACCAACAGCTCGACGCCACGCGTCTCCGACTCCGGACCGCCCACCAATCGGCGCGATGATCGAGCCGTCGTCCGTCGTCGCACGCAAGCTCGCGGCGCTGCCAGATGCAGCCGGCGTCTACTTGTGGAAGGACGCTGACGGCCGGGTCCTCTATGTCGGCAAGGCCAAACGCCTTCGACAGCGGGTCCGGAGCTACCTCGGTGCCGACGTCACCTCGAGTCCCAAGACCCGCATGCTGCTGCGGCTCATCGCGGACCTCGAGACCATCGTGGTGCAATCCGAGAGTCAGGCACTCCTACTCGAGAACAATCTCATCAAGGAGTACCGGCCCCGGTTCAACGTGCAACTCCGGGACGACAAGAGCTATCCCCGCATCGCCGTGACCGTCGGCGAGCCGTTTCCCCGCGTATTGGTCGTGCGACGGCTCGATATCGCTGATGCCAGGTACTTCGGACCGTATACGGATGTGGGCGTGTTGCGACGAACCCTCCGCGTGATTCGCAGGATCTTCACGGTGCGGTCCTGCCACTACGCGCTCCCCGACGACAGGCCCGACCGACCGTGTCTCGACTACCACATCCACCGCTGCTTAGCACCCTGTGTCGGGTATCAGAACGAGCGCGACTACCAATCCATGATCGCCGACGTCGTGGCCTTCCTCGAGGGCCGGACCGTCACGGTACGTCAGCGCCTGCGCGAGCGCATGGAGGAGGCCTCGGCGCGACTCGATTTCGAGCGGGCGGCGGAGATTCGCGACGGACTGGCGTGGCTCGAGCAGATCGAGCGCCCTCCCACCGTCGAGATCGTCGGCGGCCGGGACGTCGATGCGATCGGCTACGCCCGCGATGGAGACGACGCCGTTGGCGTCGTCGTGCGGATCCGAGACGGAAAGGTGGTAGCCCGGGACCACCGATTCTACACCAACCTCTCCGAAACGCCGGACCAAGAGATCCTGTCGCGGTTCCTCGTACAGCACTACCTCGGTTCGGAGGAGCGAGCACACCGCATCGCGGTGCCGTTCCCACCGAGCGACTTCGATCCACTCAAGGCTCTCGCGCCGGATCGGACCTGGCTGGTACCGCGCCGCGGGACATATCAACGGCTCGTGGCACTCGCCGACCAGAACGCACGCCACCTCCTCGAGAGCTTTCGGATCGAGTCCTTCGAGAGCGAGGAACGCGCGGAGGATCCGGTTTACGCGCTTGGTAGGGACCTTGGGCTCACCGTGGTACCTCGCAGCTTCGTGTGCATTGACATCTCGACGAACCAGGGGCGGGATACCGTGGGGTCCCTCGTGTGGTTCGAGGCAGGTCGACCCAAGAAGAGCGAGTACCGCCGCTACCGTATTCGGGGACCGGACATCGGCGACACAACGCCACAGCCCGGTGCTGGAGCCCGTACTGCTCCGGCGGATGACACGGAGAAGCGGCTGCTCGACGACTTCGCGGCCATGCGGGAGGTCGTGACGCGGTTCATCGGTCGCCGCACGGAGGAAGGGAAGGCAATGCCCGACCTGATCGTGGTCGACGGCGGGAAAGGACAACTGCGGGCGGCGCGGGACGGGCTCGCGGACGCCGGTGCATCCGCGCTTCCGGTTGTCAGCCTCGCAAAGCGAGAAGAAGAGATCTTCGTACCCGGTCGCAGAGAGAGCCTCCGGCTGTCGGCACGCTCGCCGGCGCTGCGGCTGCTGCAGCGGGCTCGGGACGAGGCCCATCGGTTCGCAGTCACATACAGCCGGAAGCGCCGTGCTCAGCGGACCCTCACGTCGGAGCTGCTCGACATTCCCGGCATCGGCGAAAAGCGGCGGCGCGCGCTGCTCGAGCGGTTCGGCAGCCTCGCCGGCGTCCGCCTGGCGACCCCAGAAGAGATCGCCGCCCTGCCAGGTTTCTCACTCACGCTCGCAGATCGCGTTCTGGAGGCTGTGAAGCGATGACCCTCGACTGGATGCTCGAGTGCTCGTACTGTGACCGGACCACCGCTCCGGCCGGTCTGAACGACGTGTGCCCCGATTGCGGCCAGCCGTGGCTCGTGCGGTACGAACGTCGCTGGCCTAGCAGCGTGCGGTCCATGATTGCCGCACGCACATGGTCCATGTGGCGATATCGAGAGATGATGCCGCTCGCCAGCGGCGAGTCCCCCGTCTCGCTGGGCGAGGGGGGCACACCGCTGCTCCGCGTCGACCGACTGGCGGCCGCTGTTGGAATGGACGAGATCCTCGTCAAAGACGAGTCGGTCAACCCCACTGGCTCGTTCAAGGCGCGCGGACTCTCCGCGGCGGTCACCCGCGCGGCTGCCGCAGGGGCGGGAGCACTTACCGTTCCGACTGCCGGGAACGCGGGCGTGGCCCTGAGTGCCTACGGACAGCGCGCGGGGATCGCGGTCGACGTCTTTGCACCCGAAACGACGCCTCCGCGGCTGATCGAGCAGATGCGGGTCTTCGGCGCCGAGGTACACTTGCTCGGGGGTCACATCGGTGACTGCGGCAGGGCGGCCAGAGCGCACGCCGAGCGGGTGGGTGCCTTCGATGTGTCGACGCTCCGGGAACCCTACAGGATCGAGGGCAAGAAGACCCTGGGGCTCGAGGTCGCGGAACAACTCGGTTGGGAGCTGCCCGATGTCTGCATCTATCCCACGGGAGGGGGCACCGGACTCATCGGGATGTGGATCGCCTTCCGGGGGTTGCTCGAAAGCGGGTGGGTTCGGGGACGTATCCCTCGCCTGTATAGCGTGCAGTCCAGCGGATGTGCGCCGGTCGTGGCCGCGTTCGAGTCGGGCGCGGACGCCATCGAGCCCTGGCCGGACCCGTGGACGCTGGCCTCAGGTCTTCGGGTTCCGGCTCCGCTCGGAGGGCGGCTCATCCTTCGGGCCCTCCGCGAGACCGGCGGCGCCGCGATCGCGGTTACCGACGCAGAGCTTGGCGCGGGCGAGCGAGCTATTGCTCGGACCGAGGGGATCGACGCGGCGCCAGAGGGAGGCGCGGCACTCGCGGCGCTCGAATCGCTGGTGCGTCGCGGTGACATCCGACGAGACGAGCGCGTCGTGTTGTTCAACACAGGTGCGGGGTGGCTATATCGGCCGTAGTCATGGATATTTCAAGGTTTAGGCAACTCATCGATGCGAATCGCGATCCTCGACCCAGCTGCCGGAATCAGCGGCGATATGCTGCTTGGCGCGCTCGTCGGCGCCGGGTTGGGTGAGGACTGGCTCACAGGGCTACCTGCTCGGGTGGGCGTCCCGCACGTCCGCGTCCGCCTGAGGGCGGTCGACCGATGCGGCCTGCGCGCGATGAAGGTGGATTTCGACATCCCAGAGACGCACGATCCCCCGCATCACGCCCACGGTCGCTCGGTCGCGGCCCTGATCCGGCTCGTCGAGGCGGCAGAGGTGGCCCCTCGGGTCGCCGAGCGCGCGGTACACGCGTTCGAGCTGCTTGGCCAGGTCGAGGGACGCGTACACGGCGTGCCTCCCTTGGAGGTGCACCTACATGAGGTCGGAGCAGTCGATGCCGTCTTGGACATCGTCGGCGTCCTCGAGGGATTCGACCGATTGGGAGTTGACGCGGTCTACAACCTTCCCGTCGCAGTCGGCTCAGGCTGGGTCAACGCTGCGCACGGCGCACTCCCGATTCCCGCTCCGGCTACCATTGATCTCCTTGAGGGCGTGGAGGTGGCGTCCGGGGGACCGGTGGTCGGGGAGGCGACGACGCCCACGGGTGCCGTCCTGCTTCGGGTGCTCTCGCAGGGTGCGCCGCCCGCGCGCTGGCGGGTGAGGGGTACCTCATGGGGCGCAGGCACCAGGGACGAGCCGACCTATCCGAACGCGCTGCGGCTCATCATGGCCGACACTGCCGCCGAGGCGGGCATCGTGGAGGTGCTCGCGACGGACATCGACGATCTCACTCCCGAGTACCTCGAGCCGCTGAGGGAGGCGGTGTTTGCAGCCGGTGCCCTGGATTGCCAGATCTGGCCGACCCAAGGCAAGAAGGGGCGCGTGAGCTTTCGGATCGAGGTACTCACGGGGTTGGAGGAGTCCGAGAGCGTGATCCACGCCCTGTTCAAGCACGGTCGAACGGCCGGGGTGCGTCGGATGGCGACGTGGCGCTCGACGCTTGACCGAAGGACGGTCCAAGTGGAGCTTGCAGGCCGTCATCGGGTAGGAATCAAGGTGTGGGACGGACCGGGCGGGCGGCGGTTGAAAGCAGAGTACGAGGATGTGCGCTCTGCTGCCGAGGCGCTGGGAAGACCGGCCGGAGACGTCGCGCGAGAGGCCGAGAACCTCGCAGCGACAATCGATATTGTAGATAGCGATGGGCACGAGAGGACGAGCTAAAGGAGTCGGAGCATGAGAACACTGGTGGTTGTGGTGGGGCTGACACTGACCTGCGGTAGCATGGCGCCGGTCGCGTTCGCACAGGGCTATCAGCCCCCGGACTGCGATCTTCCTTCGGGACACTTCCTGGTGAACAGTGGCGTCGTATACATCAAGGGAGCGAGCGAAGAGGCGGATTCGGTCAAGCGTGCGAACCTCCTCAACAGCGCTGAGCGGAATCTCCTCGATGCCCTCGATCGTGGTCAGGAAGACAATCCCGCTGTCTGGTACTACCTCGGTCGCTACTTCGTGATGCGGAACGACCCGATCGGTGCGGATAGCGTGTTCGAGCGTGCCGCCGACCTCGCGCCGCAGTGCGAGGACGACATCATGCGCTACCGCCAGATCGTCTGGGTTCCGACGGTCAACCGAGCGATCGAGTTCCTGAGGGCGGGGGATTATGTCTCCGCCAAGCCCGTACTGCAGCAGGCGTGGGCCATCTACAAGGAGGACAACCTCGCCCCGTTCTACCTCGCGCAGATCTTCTACAACGAGCGGGAGCTCGACAGTGCGGTCCACTACTTCAAGCAGGTGGTGGCGGTGGGAGTCGACGACACGAGCCGGGCCGGCAACTACAATACCGCCATCTTCAACACCGGTCTCGTCTACACACAGGAGCAACAGTGGGATTCGGCCGCGGTCTGGCTGACCCGGTATCGCAGCGAGGTCGACGCGAGCGATGCGCAGGCGCTGACGACGCTCGCCCGAGCGGTGACCGAGCTTGGCGACTCGGCTCGTGCCTTTGCGCTGTACGATACCGTGCTCGCAATGGCGCCCGAGCTCGATTACCTCGAGCTGCTGAAGACCGGTGAGTCGTTGTTCCTCGCCGGCAGGTACGGGCAGGCGGCATACGCCTTCGAGTTGGCGCTTGAGAAGAACCCGTACTACCGCCCCGGCCTCTACAACTTGGTCAATTCCTACTTGGCGATCTACAACGACGTTGAGCAGACGCCGGAAGAAGAGACCGCCATAGCAGTGGCGATGGAGGAACATGCGCGCCGACTGGTGGCCGTGGATCCGCTGAGCGCCGAAGCCATGCGGCTCCTGGCAGCATCCTATCAGATGCAGCAGAAGGACGACTCGACGCTGGCCGTGCTCGAGCGTATCGAAGTCCTGCCGTTCGAGGTGTTCGTCGATGTCCTCCAGCCACTCGAGGGCTACTTCGTGGTGCAGGGACGGCTCGTCAACGTCGGCGAAGCGAGCGTCACGGTACCGGACCTCACGTTCGAGTATCTCGATGCCGAGGGCAATGTCCTGGAGACGCAGGTTCTACCGGGCCGGGAGCTCCCGGCCGGCACCACGGAGACATTCGACCTGCAGGTCGAGAATGAAGACGTCACCGCGGCACGGTATAGCGCTCCGGCCTAGGCTGTCGCGTACCAGGGCGTAGGGCACGAGGGACGTCGGGAATGGCGTCCCTCGTGCGGTTGGTGCATCCCAGGCGACGGAGTGACGTCACCGCGTCCCGATCCAACCCCAGTCTCGATAGGCCACCCACACGAGTACGCCGATCTCGAACAGCAGGAGCGCGGCGGCCACGATCCACAAGGCGATGCGCCATCGCGCAATCCGTGTACGGGGCACGTGCCCGCACGACGGGCACGGAAACGTCGTGAGCTCGGCACCGCACACTGGACATTGATTCGGAGCGTGCATCCCGCAAAGGTCGCGGCCGTGCCGGCGCGCGGCAAGCATGGCGGACCCGCCGATCCCTTGACGCTCCACGAGTGCCTGGCGACATTGCCATACCGTCCGCGGGCGTAATTCAGTGGTAGAATGCCAGCTTCCCAAGCTGGACGTCGCCGGTTCGAGTCCGGTCGCCCGCTCTCGCCCATCCCACAAGCGGATGGGCGTTCGTCTTGTGGGCCCCGCAGGTCCGTTTGCGACCACTCCGCCGGCACGTTATCTCTCCGATTGGCAGCACCCGCCCCAGACTCCGATGCCGTCCTCGGACAAGGAGAGCGCCCATGACTGCACGCGCCGCCGTCGCCCTAACGATGCTCCTGGCCGCGGCCAGTGCGTCCGTTTCCGCGCAGCGCACGTTCGAGCAGCCGCAGGACCCCTGTGACGTCTCGACCGGCCATTTTCTCGTCAACGGCGCCATGATGCACCTCAAGGTTGCCGCTGAAACGGAAAACGCCCAGACACGGGAAGACCGCCTCGGCGAGGCACATGACGTGCTCGTCCGGGCAATCGAGGAAAACAACCAGGCCGACAACCCGGGCGCCTGGTACTATCTTGGCCGCTACTATGTCGAGCGCGGTGACCCGTTTGGCGCCGACTCGGCGTTCGGCAAGGTCGTGGCACTGCTGCCGCAGTGCGAGGAAGAAGCCACCCACTACCTTGCCGAGCTTCAACCGGGCGTACGAACGGCGGCGCTCGAGGCATGGCAAGCAGGCGCAATCGACTCGGCAGCCACCCTGTTCAGGCTCGCGAGCTCGTTGAGCCCGCAGGATCCCGAGGCACCCTTCTACCTCGCCAGGATGTACGCCGACAATGGCGAGTTCGACTCCGCGGCAACGTACGTCGACATCGGCCTCGAGCGGGCAGGGGACGACCCCGCGCACGACCAGCGCAAGCGGCAGGCCCTCGGCGACCTGATCCGCGCACACGAAGCCGCCGCGTTCGAGAGCCCGGCGATCGAAACCCTGCTCCAGACCCGATTGCGCCGCGACTCCCTCGATCGCGCGCTTGCCGGCGACGAGCAACGCCTCGCAGATCTCATCGCCGAATGGTCCGGCAAGAACCTCCGCCCCGAGACACAGGCGGCCGTCCAACGCGACTCGGCCATGCTCGCTCAACGGATCGCCGCCGGCCGGCAGCTGGAAACCGAACTCGCTTCCACGATCGCGCGTGACAGTACCGCAGCGAGTGACGCATTTGACGGAGCAATCAACGCATACGCGCGCTACCTCGAGGAGTATCCGGACGACAGCGAGATCACCCTGCGCCTCCTGCGGCGCTACTCGCTGCTCGGGAGAGCGGATGGCATGGATCGGATGATCGACAAGCTGGCGACGGCGGACTCGCTTGACCTGAACGAGATCACCCAGGCTGGTAGCGCCGTCTTCGGCGATGGGCACGCGGAGCACGCCATCGAACTGCTCGACCTCGCCGTCGCGCGCAATCCGTACATGCAGGCGACACTCTCGACATTGGCACGCTCCTACTATCGATTGGAGGACGCCGACGGGCTCAGGAAGACCGTGGCGCAGCTCATCGAGATCGACCCGCTGAATCCGCAGACGATGCGGCTGATGGCTGCCGCATGGGACCTCGCCGGGAACCCGGATTCGGTCACGAAATACGTGGCGCTCGCGGACACCGGCCTCGGGCTCGGCGTGACCGTGACGCAGTTCATCCCCAGTCCGGTCACGAGCACCGTGAATGGGTCGATCCTGAACATGTCGTCCGGTCCGTCGCAGCCTGCCGTGATCGACTTCGAGTTCCTCGATGCCGAGGGAGCGGTTCTTGGCACGGCGACCGTCGAGGTGCCCACCCTCGAACCGAAGCGACGCCACGCCTTCACCGTCGAAGCGGACGTGCCACGCGCGGCCGCGTGGCGGTACCGGCTCGCGGGAGCGACGTAGGCACGACGCGCGACCGTTCGAGAACGCCGCGACTGGGTTATCTTTGTGCGCCCACCGCCACGTCGGTGGTTGGCGGACGGTCTATTGCCCATGGTACGCGTGCACGCAGTGGCGCCGCATTCCCTCGGGGCTGAGCTGGGTCTCACTCCCGGCTTCGAGCTCCTCACCGTCAACGGCCGTGCGCTGGAGGACTTCCTCGACTGGGAGTTCCACGCAGCGGACGACCACTTCGTGCTCGAGGCACGCTCGCCCGAAGGGGAGCCGTACGAGTTCGACGTGGAGCGCCCCGAGGGGCTGCCCCTCGGCGTGGAGTTGGAGCCACCTCGGGTGCGCCGGTGCGCCAACCGCTGCGACTTCTGCTTCGTGGACGGACTGCCGGAGGGCCTCCGAGAGTCACTCTACATCCGGGACGATGACTACCGACTCTCCTTCCGGTATGGCAACTTCGCGACGCTGACCAACCTGAAGCCGAAGGACGTCGCGAGAATCACGGAGTATCGGCTGAGCCCATTATACGTCTCCGTCCACGCCACCGACCCTGTGACGCGCCGTCGCTTGCTCAGAAACCCGCGAGCGCCCGCGATCGTTCCGCAGCTCGAGGAGTTCGCACGACACGGGATCACCTTTCACACGCAGATCGTGCTCCAGCCCGGTGTCAACGACGGGCCCATGCTCGAACGGAGTCTGGCCGATCTCTACGGACTAGGCTCGTGCGTCCTCTCCGTTTCGGTTGTACCGGTAGGCCTGACGGAGTTCTCGAAGACTCACCTCGTGCGGGAGCCGACTGCCGAGGAGTGTCGCGAGGCGCTGTCGCGGCTCGGCCGCTGTGCGGAGCGAGCGCTGGCCGAGCGGGGCTGCCGCTGGGTGTATGGCTCCGATGACCTCTACCTCATCGCGGAAGTGGAGCTGCCTCCCGCGACCGCGTACGATGGATTCGAGCAGGTGGAGAACGGTGTCGGATCGGTCCGATTTCTCCAGGCCGCAGTCCGATCGGCACGTCCCGAGCTGCCCGACCTCCAGGGTCGCACGATCGGTATCGTGACCGGAACCGCCATGGGCCGCCTCATGCCCCAGGTCATCGACACCCTGGCTGCAACGACCGGCGGCCAGTTCGAGCTGATCGTCGCGACGAACTCATTGTTCGGCGCTTCCGTCACCTCCGCAGGACTCCTGCCGGGTCGGGATCTGCTCGCGAGTCTCGCCAATCGATCCGACCTCGATGCCGCATTGCTCCCGGCAGAGGCCGCCGGGGATCGCGGAGTGTTCCTCGATGATCTCCGCTGGGAGGAGGTCGTCGATCGTGCGCCGGTTCCGGTCTTTGCATCGTACGACTTCGCCGATGCACTGGACGCACTCCGCGCCGTACCATGAGAAGCGCCACCGTCGCCATCGTGGGAAGGCCGAACGTCGGGAAGTCCACGCTGTTCAACCGCATCGTGGGCGGCCGTCAGGCGATCGTGGACGATCGACCGGGTGTGACCCGGGATCGCAACTTCGCGGCTGCCGATTGGGCAGGACACAGGTTTTGGTTGATCGATACCGGAGGCTGGAGCTCGGTGGACGACGATCCGATTCACGCCGGGATTCGGAAGCAGATAACCATCGCGCTGGCCGAGGCGGATGTCGTCGTACTGGTCGTGGACGTGAAGGACGGCGTACACCCCGCGGACCGGGAGGTAGCGGACCTGCTGCGGCCCCAGCGTGACCGCGTGGTCGTTGCCGCGAACAAGGCCGACGAGCCCGCCAGGGAGACCGGACACTACGAGTTCCACTCGCTGGGGCTCGGTGACCCACAGGCCGTATCTGCAGCGACGGGGCGGGGCTCCGGGGACCTCCTCGATCGGATCGTCGCCATACTGCCCACGGAATCGGACACGCGATCGGAGGGCCCGCAGATCCAAGTCGCCGTCCTCGGCCGGCCAAACGTCGGTAAGTCAAGTCTAGTCAATAGGTTGCTCGGCGAAGAACGAGTTCTCGTATCCCCCGAGGCCGGTACGACGCGCGATGCGATCGACTCCCCCTTGCGCTATCACGGCGAAACTCTCAACTTCATTGATACTGCGGGTTTACGAAAGCGATCGAAAGTAGAAGATGAGATCGAGTTCTACTCGACCGTACGGACCGAGCGCGCGGTCGAGCGGGCGGATGTGTGCGTCGTGGTCGTGGACGCAGCCGTGGGGGTGCACGCGCAGGACCTGAAGATCGCCCAACGGGCGTGGGACCGCGGTCGCGGCCTGTTGGTGGTGGTCACGAAGTGGGATCTGATCGAAGGCAAGGACCCGACGACGGCCGTGCGTGGGGAGAGGGAGGTGAAGGAGCGGGCGCGGTTTCTCCGGGCCGTACCGTTTCTCTACGTCTCGGCCGTCACGGGCCAGCGCGCTCGCAAGGTACTCGACACGATCCTCGCGGTCGCCAGGGAACGGGATCGGCGGATACCCACGGCCGAGGTGAACCGCGTGCTCGAGGGCCTCGTCGCCCGGCAGCAGCCGCCCCAACGCTCGGGGCGAGAGGTGAAGCTGTACTACGGATCGCAGATCGGTGAGCGGCCACCGACGTTCGCCCTGATCGCGAACGAGCCCGACGCGATCCCCGAGTCCTATCGGCGGTTTCTCGAGAACGGTTTCCGCGAGGCGTGGGGGTTCTCCGGAATCCCGATTCGCATAAAGCTCAGGAGGAGGAGAAAGACGCGGCGATGACGCTTCCCATCTGGCTGGTGATCGGATATCTCGCCGGCTCGCTGCCGACGAGCTACTTCGCCGGCCGCGTCGCAGGGATCGATCTACGCCAGCGGGGCAGCAAGAACCTGGGCGCCACCAACGTCTACCGCGTGCTCGG
>Ga0209536_100010193_pt1 | contig 13888 bp, 10 predicted proteins | sample DeeMarSeWOR28_12_FD_187461 | JGI IMG/M metagenome (GOLD analysis project Ga0209536, IMG submission 187461) | Marine sediment microbial communities from White Oak River estuary, North Carolina - WOR-2-8_12 (SPAdes) (version 2) | ecosystem: Environmental > Aquatic > Marine > Intertidal zone >...
GGAATGGCAACTGTAGAATTTAGTAGCAGGGATAATTCAAGAAGTTCTTTTTCTTTTGGAGGACTAATAATCATATGGTCCAGATAAGTTCCTAAATAACGCCGTACTAAATCATCTAGAGCAAAACGGTCATAATATCCTGCCCCCCGGCCTAAACGGTTGTTCTTTTTATCAAAAGCAACGCCGGGGACCACAATCACATCAATCTCTTCAATATCAATAAGTTTCGCAGCGTCTTTTTTCGGCTGTTTGATCCCATAATGACCATATTCTAAATCTCTTTCTAAATTATAAACTAAAGCATCAAAGGGCGCGGTATGCTCACTTAATCCCTGACCTTCATCAAAAGCAAACAATGTTACAGTTCCTGTATCTTTATCAATTATTGTTCGGCTAACAACCGATCCAGATTGATAGTCAATCAAATCTACAAGTCTTATAACCTTAGAAGGTATAACTTCATTATCTTTAACCAATTTTTAGATCTCCAAAATTAATTAGAATATCATCCTTCTTTTAGTTGACATTTTCCACCAGTAGGACAAAATTTTGAGGCATGATTCTCAACTGTATCAAAAAGTGCACCTATTGTCTCTTCGTTAACCGAATAGATCCGCTTTTTTCCGTCCCGTTTGGTGTAAACAAAGTCACATTCAAGAAGGGGTTTAAGGTTATGCGAAACCATGCTTTGTTCCTGCCCAAGTGCTTCGGCGAGTTCATTTACGCTCATAGATTGTTGCATTAGTTGCTCAAGCAAAGCTAACCTTGTAGGATTTGCCAGATTGACAAAGAACTTGTAGCATATTTCGCTTAACCCTTTTTTCATAGTTTATCCATCGTCTGCTTTTAGTTCAATATTGCTTTATGGTCTTTCTCTGCTGTTGTTATGGGCATTATATTGAAGTTTTTAATTAGAATGTCTAGAATATTAGGTGTAATAAAAGCAGGTAAACTTGGACCCAATCGAATATTCTTAATGCCCAAATGAAGTAACGTCAATAGTATAGCTACAGCTTTTTGTTCATACCAAGAAATTACTAATGACAAGGGAAGATCATTTACACCAACTCCAAATACGTCCGCAAGTGCCACTGCAACTTTTATCGCTGAGTATGCATCGTTACATTGTCCTACATCAAGAAGTCTAGGTAATCCTTCTAGTGTACCTAAATCTTTGTCGAAGAATCTGAATTTTCCACAGGCTAAAGTTAGAATTATTGTGTCTGCTGGAGCTTTCTCAACCAATTCTGTGAAATAGTTTCTTCCAGGTTTAGCTCCATCACAACCTCCAACCAAGATGATGTGTTTAAGGTTCTTGGTTTTGACTGCTTCAACAACTTTATCGGCTATACTCAGAATTGTGTTTCTAGCGAATCCAACCATTACAGTTTTTCCATTTGTGTCTTCATTGAATCCGGGTAGCTCTAGTGCCTTCTCGATTACTGGGGTAAAATCTTTGTTTTCAATATGAGTTATTCCTGGCCATCCAACAAGTCCTGTGGTAAAAATATTGTTTGTATATGTATCTAATGGACGTTGGAGACAGTTTGTTGTCATTAATATTGATCCTGGAAAAGCTTTGAAGTCTTTGTGCTGGTTTTGCCATGCAGTTCCATAGTGACCATAGAAATGTGGGTACTTTTTTAATTCAGGATAGGCGTGTGTGGGTAGCATTTCTCCATGTGTATATACGTATATTCCTTTGCCTTGACTCTGTTTGAGGATTGCTTCTAAATCTTGGAGATCGTGTCCAGAAACGAGTATTGCTTTACCCTTCTTTGTTCCAAGAGGGACCTTGGTTGGTACTGGGTGTCCATAAGTTCCAGTATTTCCTGCATCCAATAGTTCCATTGCGCGGAGGTTTATTTCACCACATTTCAGGACTAACCCGACAAGATCATTGACTTTAAGGGATTTATCTAGGGTAGCTGCGAGACCTTCTTGAATGAAAGCGAATACTTTAGGGTCTTTTTGTCCAAGAATATATGCATGATCTGCATAGGCTGCGACACCTTTTATTCCATAAGTTAGAAGCCACTGAAGTGAATGAATGTCAGGGTCTAAAGATGGATCAGATTTGATTCCCACTAATCTGCCTTGTTTAACAAGTTCATTGATCGTGTTTTTTGGAACAAAATCCATTGCATTAGTAGATGAGATAGTTATTCCACTTTCTTGAACTTTTTTTCGTAATGAATCTCTTATTTGAACACTTTGTTTGATTAATTCTACGAAACGATTTGGATCAAAGTTAACGTTTGTAAGAGTAGAAAATAATGCTTTACAAACAAATATGTCCACTTTTTCGTCTGTTATTTTATTTTTTCTTGCTTCTATGGCTACTTGTGAAAGACCTTTCAGCGTGTAGATTAACAGGTCTTGAAGCGCTGCAACTTCAGGGGGTTTTCCGCATACTCCGATTTGGGTGCATCCTTTTTCGTTGGCTGTTTGTTCACATTGGTAACAAAACATTTTTTCGCTCATATTATTACCTCGTCAATTTAATGAATATTTCTTCATATGAAGAAACAATCATATAAACTCATCGGTAACGTAGAAAACCTATTAGTAAAAGTCTAATAAAAATTACAAGTAAGCCTCTGTAGCATACCTTCTCATCATTCTGTGACTGTTAAAATAATATGCAACTTTTCCTATCGAATTCTCCATAAATCGTATCCAATCGTCTCTATTCTTGTAGAATGTAGGAATAATTAGATATTCCAACTTGTCGTATAATTGAGTAATCTCCCTGTGCCTTCGTTCAGGTTCTTCCAGATTCTCTTTAGGAGAGGGCCCAATAGCCCAACCGGTAACACCTTCTATACAACCTTCAACCCACCAACCATCCAAAACACTAAAATTAATCACTCCATTATGAGCAGCCTTCATTCCACTTGTACCTGAAGCTTCAAACGGAGGAATTGGGGTGTTTAACCAAACATCTACTCCTGAGGTCAGTTTAGCAGCCATCTGAAGATCATAATTCTCCAAATATACAATCTTAATTGAATCCTTCAGATTTTCCTTCATCTCATGAATCTCTTCGATTAACCGTTTTCCCATCCAATCCCGAGGATGAGCTTTACCTGCAAAAACCACTTGAATCTTACCTACTCTATTGATTTCCTCAAGCCGCGTTAGATTCGAAAACAACAAAGTCGCCCTCTTGTAGCCAGTGAATCTACGCGCAAAACCCAAAGTAAGAACATCAGGGTCAAATTGTACACCTGAACGTTCACGAATATAGCGTATCAGTTTTGCCTTTGCTTCCATATGTGCACGCCAAATCTCCTCATCAGGTATACTGTCAACTCTAACCAACAATTCAGGCTCATTTGCCCACCCAGGTAAATATTTGTCATAAAGTCTTCTGAAACATTCACAAGTCCAAGTAAAAGAGTGGACTCCATTGGTTATTGCAGAAATATTATAGCCAGGAAACAGTGTTAACGAAAACTCCTTGTGTCTTTTTGCAACCCCGTTTACATACTTGCTTGTATTAAGCGCAAGTCGAGTCATATTTAGCTCGTCGTCTCCAGCTAGCCGTTTGAGTGCATCGATTGGAATTATATCACCAAGCAAGTTTTGAACAACGTTATAGGAGAATTTATCATGGCCTGCCTCCACTGGAGTGTGGGTAGTAAATATACAAAGATCCCTTACAGCATCTAGCTCTTTTCCGTTTTGAGCAAGCAACTCCAATGTAAGAAGACTGGAGTGACCTTCATTCATGTGATATTTACCTAATTTAAAACCCGTTGCTTCAAGAATTTTTACGCCGCCTATTCCCAAAACAATCTCCTGCTTCAAGCGGTATTCCCTATCCCCACCATAAAGATAAGAAGTGATTTCGCGGTCTTCTGGAGAATTACCTTCAACATCAGTATCTAGGAATAGAACAGACACCAATCCTCCTGAAGGACTCTGATAATCATAGAGCCAAGCTTTTACTTTGACTGTTCGATTCTGTATCTTTAATTCAATTTGGTTCGGTAGTTCATTCATTTTAGTCGATGGAATCCAATCGTCATTTAGGTCAATCTGTTTTCCGTCGCTGAGTTCTTGTTTTAGGTACCCCTTCTTGCTGACAAGAGTTACTCCTACCAACGGGATCTTTAGATCTGCACTGGACTTAATTACGTCGCCCGCTAGCACACCTAAACCTCCACTGTAAGTGTGGATGTCATTATCTAGTCCGATTTCCATAGAAAAATAGGCTATTTTTTTCCCCCTTAAGAAAGCGCGTTTACAATATTCTCCACAAAAATGGTATGTTCTGCCCCTCACGTCAGCCTCGAATTTCTTATTCGTATCAGCTAAGGGCAATCCACAAACGGGGTCTCTGATCATAACTAAACCTCTAGATTAAGCAACATGCAACATTCTTAGATTTTCTTCTTCTTTAACTTTGTAGAGTCTTCCTCAATAATTTCGTTCAGTTCCTTTAATCTTTTCGCAATTATCGAGACAACAGTCTTGCGTAGTTTCTCACCTTTGACCATTCTTTTTGAGCGTTTAACTGTTGCTATTTCATCAGCTAATTTATGGTCTCCAATAACCTGACGTATCCAACGTTCAAAATCTCCTTTTTCTTCATGAAAACGAATAGAACTCAAATCAACTGTCTTTAGAGTTGAAAAAAATTCGCCTAAGCTGTTAACAGTTAAGCCAGATGAGCGTACAAAATCATAAAAGAATGAGAAACCCATTCCTGCAGGAAGGCGTCTAAGAAACCGTTTTGCTGCAAGCTCAGGTTTCTCCAATTCTAAATAAACTCTTGTTTCAAGATCAGTCAAAATTCTTGAATAAACAACGAAGGCTTCAACCGGACTGCCCATAGAACTGAAATAATTGTGTACATCTCCTGGTCCTCCACCTTTTATGCTGAGATAATAAAGGTGATCACTTTGTTGCAGGTAACGCCAAAGTTGAATCAGATCCTTGTCACATATTCCCTTCACCAAAGTTTCCAGTTCTTTTAATGAATCGTAACATATGTCTTGCATCGGATTTCCAATCCATGCACTTGGATCTCGTTCAGTGTCAGCCCATGAAATTGTATTGTATTCGTGAACATCAATTTCACCAATAGGATCGTGCCGTTCAATTACTTCAGATGGAGTTCGCCAATTCAAGTGATGCCATTTGTTTACTTCGTTTGGCAGAAATCTTAGGAACTCGTGGATCCCTCCTTCTGGCCAATGATGTTCCCCAAATGTTTCGTAATCAATAAAAATTACAATTACCTGTCCTTGAGTTCCTGCTAACCATTGGGCGTATTTTGTCGCATCTAGAGGATACTCATTCCAGTCAGTTGATGAAAAACGGAATCCTATATCGTCAGAAAGGCGGTAGTTTCGGAGTAAAACACGGAGGTCAGAGTCTTTGGCTTTATAAACATAGTTTGGACTTCGACCTAAAAGAGTTTTTTCGATTCCTTCGGTCACGGTGCCTTTGTAACCCATCAAGTTCATTGATTTTGCTATAGCGTTATTGAATAGCAACTCGGTGTTCTCTATAAACTTTGGTTCATGATTGAACAGTTCTTTCATTTTATTACGATGCATTGTCACTTGTTCTACAAATTCTGAGCGGTCTGTTCCATAAAAACTGGATAATGAGTGATAATAGGTTTCTTCCATGAATTCAACACATCCAGTTTCAGCTAGACTCCTGAAGGAGTCAATAAGGTCTGGATTCCAAAGTTCACATTGTTTAAGAAAAACGCCGGATATTCCGTAAGTTACCTTGAATGGTTTCCCTTTTTTCTTACTTATATTGATCTCTTCCAAGATTATCTTGTTGGCTGGAAAATAGCATTTCCTTGCTGCTCGTTCAAAAATGTAACGATTAAGTTCGTTGTCAAAATATAGGTCAAATAGATCCTCAGTTGTAACTTTTACTTTTGAGAGTAATTCCGAATGAAAATTTCGGTTCAACCTAAATGGCTGATGAACCTCAAACATTAAACAAATATCTGTCATTTTAAACCACTAAGTTAACCGGAATTGACTCTCGAAAATTGACTACAGGCCCCCTCCCTCTTTAGAATTTCTTTATTAACAATAATTCTTTGCGATTAAGTACATGGGTTGAAAAAAGATTTTCATTCATTAGTTTTTTATCTTAGATTCTTTACACTCGGGAATTAATCAATTAATAATCAAGAATTGTTAACACTTTTTGTTCGTGTGGAGGTCTTTTTAATGATACATCCTCAACATATGCTCGTAAAGGCTCAGCTACGCTCCAAGCTTGAGATATACAGCCTCTACTTAGATGAGGTTCGTCGCCATCAAATATTTCGCTGACCATTCCCAAACCCGCCCGATAAAGCTCATCATTTAAGAGCGGTCGCAAATGCTGGTTAAATGAAAATTTTCGCCAATAATCTTCATGATCCTTTGTCTTCAGAAAGGCTGTAATGAAAGGACCAAGAAGCCACGCCCATACAGTGCCATTATGATATGAACTGTCCCGGTGTTTCCAATCACCGAGATATTTTCCAGCATATCGGGAATCAGTAGCGGGCAGAGTTTTTAGTCCATATTTTCCCCACAAATTTTTCCAAACTGTTTCAACAATTTTTTCTCCTTTCGTGATATCAAGCATAGAAAAATCTAATGAAACAGCGATTATCTGATTTGGTCTTAAGGACCAGTCAGCAGAATTTTCAGATACCACATCGTTAAGATATTCTCTTGTTGGGTTCCAGAATTTAGCTAAAAAGCTCTTCTTAGCATTTTTGGCCATTTCACCATACTGTTCTTCCTTATCTGATTCATTGAACTCTTTTGCTAAGAGCTGCATAGTTTTCAACAGGTTATACCACAAGGCTTGAATCTCAACCGCTTTCCCATGTCTGGGTGTAACAAACCGGTCAATTGTTGCAGCGTCCATCCAGGTCAGTTGTGGACCATGAGTGATCAAGCCATCTTCATCCATGTGAATTCCAAATATTGTTCCCCCAATATGCCAGTCTATAATATCGGTTAACGTTTTCCACAGTTTGTTTTGAACAAAGTCGAAGTCGGCAGTATATTTTAGGTATTGAAGAACCGCATTAAAGAACCACAGTGTTGCGTCCACGGTGTTGTAGAGAGGAATGTCTCCAGCTTTATCTGAAAAACGGTTTGGAATCACACCATTATGGCAATAATGGGCAAAATTCAATAATATTTCTTGTGAATCTCTAAATCTTCCTGTAATAAGTGTCAGTCCAGGTAATGAAATAAGTGCATCTCTACCCCAGTCATCAAACCAGTTGTAGCCCGCAAGAACAGACTTCTTTCCAGTTGAAGCTCTTTGGACAATAAACGAATCCGCTGATTGAATCAACCATTTTAACCAATCTGCTACATCTAAACCTGAGTTGTAAGCACGGAACATCTCGATTAAGGAGTTTCGTCGCTCTAACTCCTTTCGGTACAGAATATTGACTCCTTCAACCCGTCTGTCGAAGGATGAAAATAGTGCTCGAGTCTCCTGTTCATTTTTTCCAGCAGTTGCTAGAATAAAAAATTGTTTTGTTTCTTCGGGACCAATAGAAAACGTGAAAAAACCAGGTCTAAAGTAATCGTCTATACTGCTTTCGCTTCGAGAAGCATCCGTTCTATAAAATAGTTTGTCAACCCACCAGTTTTCCTCAACAAAGAGGTTGCTATTTCCTGCGGATAAAAACAAGGATGAAAGATAGTTTGAGGGTTCAACAATTACTCCATCCAAATAGCGTTTCTGAAGAAACGTCCAAGATAGTTTGTCCCTTTGGGTTACATTGTAGATGTGCCGTGAATTTACTAGTGGCGAAACTTTTACAACAGCATTTTCTTTAGAAGAATTAGATGCTTCATACATTACAATTGTTGCATTTTTCATATGGGGCATAAAAACTGTCTTCTTTAGTTTAAAACAGTCCACAGCATACCTGAACGTGGGTAGAGGAGCAACAGAAAATTCTGAAAGAAAATGGTAGCCCTTAGGGTGAATTACATCAACGAACTCGTTTGTTCCGATCTCGAATGTTTCGGTTCCTATTGTTATTTGCTCGTCAAGTTTTGTTAGCAGAACCCAGCGATTTACCGGTGGATTAAAAGCAGCAACAAGTAGTCCATGATATTTTCTGGTGTTAGTTCCCAGAATAGTTGAGCTGGCATATCCTCCCAGCCCATTGGTTACAAGCCACTCCAAACCTAAAGCTTGATTAACATCAGAGAGTTTATCTCGCGTAACATTTATTCTGGGCAAATCCAATTCTGTGACACCATTTTAAAGTTTATTGCAAAAGCTTGGCTATGTTTTTTCCTGTACCTACATTGAAGTGATTGGCGACTGTGCAACATTTGGTCCTCAATAGTAGTGCATGAGGAACAGGAAGCTCAAGTTCTGTGAGAGTCTCAGCGTGACCCATACCTTTTGCAACTACAAAATCCACTGCATGGTAAACAGTAATGAATTCTTCGGAGCAATCTTCGAGAAACAAACCTACAGAGTCTGAACCAGTGGACATAATCTTGTTTGCTATTTTGTCCATTCCAACTTTTTGTGCATCTTCTAAGGTTGCATCATTAAGGATTGGCCCGCTTTTAACCGCCACTGTAACATGGTTTCCAAGATTTTTCAGTTCTTGCACAAGCAATGTGTCAAGAGCTATTTCTCCAGCGTTGTCAGTTAAGTACAGAACTGTTTTTACCTTCTTTGCTTCTTGGAATATTTGTGGAATCTCATCAATAGCTAGGTCCTCTTCAGCCTGCTTGATAAGATTCTCAAGATCCGTGAACTTGAAGGGATTATCAGGTAAATCAAATTCTATTATATTTCCGACAATTGCTGAAAGGCAAGCTTTCCTGAACTTTAACTCTGGAGAACCTTCCTTAGAGATTATGTTTGTTGCTAGAGGTAGAACATCTAGAGCTTTTTGGTTACTAAGGTGCTTCTTATGTTTGTAAGGATCGAAGTTACCAGTTAAGTCTCTTATTAAGTGGTCACGTCTTGTTCCAAGATAGGCTGGATTAGCTGTAGGTTTGAATTCCTCAGCCAAGAATCGTAGGATTGAAGAAAGCGTTTTAAATTGAAGAACAACATCATCTGTAGCTTCTTGGATCTGCAAGTAACCACGGCTGAGAATACATGAAATGCATCTGAGTTCAACGTTCAATGATTATTCACTCTTAAACTCCAAAACTACAACCATAATATAATGGTTTTACAACGATCATGAACTTATTAAAACAAAATTTTTGTAATTATCAGACTAAAGCGATTCATTTATAGCGACTGAGAACTCCATCAACACTTTTCTAGGATCTTTGGCTTTTACAATTCCGCTAGCCACCAAAACTCCCCTAGTGCCAAGCTTCAAGGCAGCAGCTACATCCTCACCTTTTGTAATTCCTGCACCACAAAGAGTTAACACGCAAGGGTTCACATGCTTTACAAGTGTGACAGTCTGAGTTACTACCTCAGGCTTAGATTTGGAAACGGGAATTCCAGTCCCAATCAATTCTGGTGGCTCCAAGGAGACTATGTCAGGCTTAAGTGCAGCAGCAGCTTCGCTTACAGCAGCATTATTAGTACACACGACAGACACCATACCAGATTCCCGTGCCCTCGCAATTATAATTTCAATATCACACAGTTTTAGTCGCCGCTCGGAATGGTTAATTAAGGTTCCGACTGCACCTGCCTCTTTTACTGATTCCAAAAGGACATGTCCTGTTGAATTGCCCGGAAAAATGGGATCAATATGCTGTGCAAAAACTGGAATTGAAACTGCATCACAAACAGATGCAAGATCTGCCAATTGAGGGGCCACGCTAATGTTCACCCCGGTCTCTAAGCTAACCTCTTCTGCAATTCTAGAAAGCATGATAGCTTTTTTTCCGGTCCCTTCAGAGTATGTTTTGTAGTTTACTATAATGATGGGTACCTTGAGGTTTTTCATCATTTTTCGCCGCTTAATGTTATGTCTATGAAACTTAAAGAGTTAACCTTCGAAAATTAATATTCCTATCTTCGTCTCTATATTTCTGCTCAGGAAAAAAATGAGCAAAATTATAAATTATTGAGATTTAATGCAAAAAGTAACAAAAATAGTTATCCTTGGAAAGGTGGTCGGGCTGTGGTTGTAATAGAAACTGAAGTTGTTACACCTGATCGCCAAAGGGTTAAGGTGATAATTTGATTGGGTGACACTTCCACTTCCATATATGCAGTCAAGTCTTCTCCAATGAATGTGGGATGCCCATCTATAGCTAATATAATATCAACAGCTGTTACTCCTTGAGGTCCGCTTATTGCAGCTTCTAAACCCGCTTGATCTGCTGGATAGTCTGGAACCACACTCCAAACTAGAAGCCCCGTCTGATAGGGATCAACATTCAGTATATTAAATTGTTCTACAACTTCCGGAGTTAATGCCAAAGGCGAAACACCTATGAAAGGGTGATTATATGTCCCGTCATCGACAAGGCTTGGAATAACTCGCTTTAGGATGTTTACGGGAACTGCAAAGTTAAACCCTACTTCTGTACCAGCATTTGTTATTCCAACAACCCTTCCGGAAAGGTCTAATAAAGGTCCACCTGAACTCCCTGGGGCAATAGTCAAGTCGAGCTGAAGTATTGGGACAATTATTGGATCAATATCAAGTGTCCTGTTGACTTGACTGATATATCCAACGGATAGGCTTTCGGTAAGCCCTAGAGGATTTCCTATGGCGATAACCTGCTGTCCAATGCTGGCTTGATCACCAAAGCTCAAGGGTTCAGCACCAATTGGAACTTTTGATACCGATAGGACAGCTACGTCAGAGTAAGGATCAGACCCAATTACTGTAGCTTGCGTTCTTGTTCTGTCAAAGAATTCAATTTCAATATCTGTTTCGCCTTCGACAACATGATAATTTGTGGCAATAAGGTTTGAATTATTAAATAAGAATCCCGAACCCTGACCTATTGGAGTTCTTATTACAACAACAGATCTGTGTGTAATATCATATACTTCTGCGGGTGTAAGATTTAGCAGCTGGTCAACGATTTCATCCAAGTTTGAAAGTTCAGCTATTAGACTCTCAAGGTTTTCAACTGTGGTTTCGATTTCGGCAAAGTCTGTTGATGTGCTTTGATTTAGAACTCTAACTTGATTGGTTAGGTTCGATAGATTTGAGTTGATTTCTCCGATGTTAAATCTTAGTTGGTCGAGGGTGTTCCGTAACTCAAGGATTTGGTCTTCCTGTGAATTAAATTGATCAAGAGTATTTTGCAGCTCGTTGATGTGCTGTTCTTGAGAGCCAATTTCGTCTAGGTCACTTTGTATCGAATCAAGCCTTTTTTCCAGTAAACTGAACTGATCCAAGGCATTTTGTATTTGGTTAAGTTTTTCTTCTTGGGCATTTAGCTGCTGTTGAAAATGATTGTTGTCAAGAATCAAATAGCTGTTAATAGCTGAAAATACAATAGCGACAATTGCTATTGTAGCTACTACCTTTAAAGTCAGGCTAGACATGTAATTAACTCAATAATCTAAGTGTTTTAAGAGTTTTGGAATATCGCTAAACAAAAGTATTAACATTGTCAAAATCACTTGGATCAAAAGCACAACAATTGTCAGTATAAGAATGAAACTATGGCATCGCATAATCAGAATTATTGATAGAAGAATTGAAAAAAAACTAAATTCAAAAGATTGGTAAATATAAAGAAAAAATTTTAGGTTCAATTAACAAAGTTATCTTTTGATCGTTTACAGCTGATTATCATGAGTAGAACAATTGGAGGCAAGAGAAACCCCAAGGTTATAGGGCAAATAAAGAAACCCAAATCCTCTTTGACCGATAACCATTGGGTATTAAAGCTTCTAAATGAACAAAACCTCTCCTCCGACTTGAATAATAATAAGTTACTGACTAAGACTCGAGGAAACAATCTATGTACATTATGTAAAGGGGGTAAGTTTCTCTGTGGAAAAAACAGATGCCCACTTGTTGTTAGATTCAGCTCTTATTTCAGGTCTGCTCATCTGCTTCAGGGAACGGATTTGGATGGGGCTTGTCCTCCAGGAGTATTTGTGGGGAGAATCGGTTATCCTTATGTTTATGCTGGACCTCTTGTTCCGCCTATCCATGAGAACACGACAAATTATGATTTGCCAGAATCATGGTTTGGAAAGTCCATTGATGAAATTGTTGGTTTCCGCTCTTTACTTGTTAGGGGGAAGCATAGGGTTCATGTGAAGAAGTTTGAAGATTCAGGAAAAATTATGGATCAGACTATTGATTTGGCGTTATCAGTTCATCCTGTTGATGTTGAGTTGTCCCTAAAGAAGAAACCTGTTGGATCGCTTGTTCTGGATGACCAGGTTCAGCCATTTGGACCGTCTGCTCCACTAAAAGAAATGCAGATATCCAATTCTCGTTGGGATCACAATATTCAGAAAGCTTACTTCGATGATGATCTGAATGCTTCGGAAGCTGTTTCCATCCTTTTCCAGAAAGGAACTTTGGTTTCAAAGATTCAACGCGCTTTTAGTGTCGGTGCTTTTGGTATAAAGAACCAAAGACGATTGGTTCCAACCCGTTGGAGTATAACAGCAGTAGATAGCATTGTCTCAAAGGACATTATTAAAAAGATCAAAACGTTTCCAGAAATCAATGAATATAGGATCTATGAGTCCTGTTATTTAGATAACGTATTTCAGGTTTTGATGATGCCAAGAGAATGGAGTTATGAAGCAATGGAAGCATGGTATCCAGGTACTGTTTGGAATCCAAGCAGTAGAAACATAGTTATGTTTTCAGACAGGGAAGGTTTTGATGGTCGTACTACATATGCAAGTATCGGAGGATGCTATTATGCTGCTCGTTTGGCAGTTGGAGAATTGCTTATAAAAGAACGTAGACAAGCAACTGTAATTGTTTTGAGGGAAGCTCATCCGGGATACATTATGCCTGTCGGGGTATGGCAGGTAAGAGAAAATGTGAGAAATGCGATGCAACAGATGCCGAAAAAATATGAAACATTAAATGAGGCTTTAAACCAAATGGGCAGCAAATTCCAAATTCCGATGAAGCAATGGATAGAAAAAAGCAGCTTAATAAGTAATTCTCTTTTCCAAAAAAGATTAACTGATTACCATTGAAAAAACCTGATTACTTGTATCTCCAGAATAACATACCGCCATCACTGAAAATTCCACATTCACACTTGAATCCGCTGTTTTGAATTTTTTTGCTTCTAATGATTTTCCACCTTTTTCAAGTTCCTTTTGTTCATAACGGAAACTACATAAGACATACCAAAGAAGACACAAAGAGAGTGGGTATTGAAATGGCAGCTATCCTTATGAAAAAATTTCATCCTTTTGCTTTGTTGATTACAGTTGGTATTTTTTTCTTGATAATACTAAACTTAAACAGCACAGTTCCACTTTCTGAAAAAATTGGTTTTCTAGCCATTGCAGGAGCATTCTACATCACAGTCATTATGTTCGAGTCTTGGAGAATGAACCAAAAATAGAAAGAAAGACCGCACGTTACTTGTTTTAACTTTTTTCGCCAATCAGATCTGAATTTATCATTTAATTGGCTAAAAAAAGGGAGTTTTGCAAAAACACAATGAATAATTCTACCATTTGTCAAAATGAGCAATCTTTTTGATAGATTTCTTTGGAAGTTGACTTGGGATTTCTAGCGGTATTCCGAAGGCAACAGCACCAACTATTATCGAATCGGAAGGAAGCTCCAATGTACATTTGAGTTTCATTTCATTAAATGCACCCATCCAACACGAACCAACTCCCTGAACCCATCCTGCAACCACCATATTTTGGAGAACAATCGTTACATCCATCAAACTAAGCTTTTCCATGATAACCTCAGATTGGCGGTAAA
>Ga0209536_100010194_pt1 | contig 13886 bp, 12 predicted proteins | sample DeeMarSeWOR28_12_FD_187461 | JGI IMG/M metagenome (GOLD analysis project Ga0209536, IMG submission 187461) | Marine sediment microbial communities from White Oak River estuary, North Carolina - WOR-2-8_12 (SPAdes) (version 2) | ecosystem: Environmental > Aquatic > Marine > Intertidal zone >...
GATTCCGGCGAAGCCCGCTCGGATGGGACGTAACCCGGCAACCGGCGAAGAAATGATGCTTCCGCCCAAGCCAGCGTCCAAGAAGATCCGCGCTACGCCGCTCAAGAAGCTGAAGGACCTCGTCCTCTGAGCGACTGAGACCGTGAATCGAGAAAAAGGGGCCCCCGGGCCCCTTTTTTGTTGGCTGCCTCACCACTCGTCGCGCGGTTGGCGCGGTTCGGTGGCGCCTCCAGAGCCCCGAAGGCGCCCTTCGGCGTAACTCAAGATGAAGCGGATTTGGTCGGCATTCAGCTTGAACGCGACGCTCACGCGCTCCTCTTCGGTTTGGAAATCCATTCGTCGCAATGTCTTCCCGAAGCCGGCGAGAGTGAGGATCAGCTGCTTCGAGTAGAACGTGCTGACCTTCTTCCAGTAGGCGGCGGCCTCTTGGGCTTCGCGCGCGGTCGAGTAGGTCGCCAACGCGCTGACGGTGGCTTCGTTCGGTCCAGTCTCGCGCACGGCAACTCGCAACCTCAGCGGAACGTTCTTGACGCTTCCAATGACGAAGCGGTGCACGCCCTCGACCTCGAGTGCCAAAGCTTCCTCGGGCCCCATGGACAGGAGGGCGTCGGATCCATGCGCCGCCAACAGACCTTCTTTCTTCGCATCGCGGAGCTCGCGGGTCTGCGCCAAGGCGAGCACGCGTTGCAGATCCTGCCCGCGGGTGATGCTGAAGTGTTGCGCGCTGAGGAGCGCGATGACTCTCCGCGTTTGATCCCGATTGTGCCAAGCCGCGGTCGGAACACCGTACCTTCGCGTCCAACGGACGCCTTTGCCGCGCGAGCGGGCGAGCCGCTTCACGCTCTGATGTACGAATCCTGCGTCGTGCCGGTGCTTGCCCGCGAGGACGAGCTTGCTGCGTTGCAGATTGGGGGTCGCCACCAACAGCCGGTCGAGGTCGGCGACGGGGTCGATCCCCGAGCCGGCGAGAATCAGCTGCCAGTCGGGAACCCCGCGCAAAAACTGGGTGACATCGGGTCCAAGCGGCGACTCACGCACGCGCTTCATGTCGATGCGAAGCGCCAGTTGCGCGCCAGGAGGCAAGCGCGAGGGCCCCTCGAGAGCCGGGGCAGAGACAGCATCAGCGTCCGCGTCTGCGTCGGTGTCCGCGTCGGTGTCCGCGCCTGCGTCAGCGTCCGCGCCTGCGTGAGCGTCAGCGTCGGTGTCCGCGTCCGGCACGCCTGCGTCGACGGTCATCGCATCGCTCCGCGCGGGCGTCGCTCCCTCCTGGATGGCGGCTCCGGGCGGCTGCGGCTTGGCTGCGACCGCGAGCTCCATGCCTTCCGCCACCCCGAACTCGACCTCGACCGGAAGCGTCAGCGTGAAATCGAAGTCGAACGGCGCAGTCGCAGTGGTGACGTACGCGAAGGCGGAGATGTGGAGCGCGGCGGACGCTGCGAGGCCGAACGTCGCGGAGAACATCTCGAGTCGTTGACGGGCCCGCATGCTAATGACATTTCGTAGCAGACCACCGCTGTGCAGCGCACACTACGAGCTTCGATGGGGATGTACGCGTTGCTTCTGGGCGCGCTCGTCACCTCTGCGTTTTCAGGCTGTAGCCTCGACGAGCCGATCGAGGCGATGCGCAAGACGCTCGAGGTGCCGCGCGACTTGGGCCCGCCCCAGCGCGTCTTCGCGAGGCGTTTCGTCACCCCGATTCGCGATTCGCCGGCTCCCGAGGGTGCACGCCTGGGCTACCTTCGTGCCGGCGCCGTTTTGCACTCGACGACGACGGAGCCGCTTGGTTTCGACGGCTGCGACGACGGTTGGTACGAGCTCGACTCCGGCGGATACGTGTGCCGCGAACGCGATGTCATCGTGTTCTCCGGAGAACGCCTGCCCGAGCTCCGCGCCCGTCAGCCCAACCGCGACGCGGTGATGCCGTACGAGTACGTCACTGTCCGGCGCAAAGCCCCCCTCTACAGGCGCATTCCGAAGGCCGAAGAGCTCTACGAGCCCCCCCCCGATCCCGCACCGGATGCCGGGGTCGACGCGGCCGGGTCGGAGCCATCCGAGATCGACAATCCCCTCGTCGTGCGAATACTGCTGCCCGGGTTCTACGTCGCCCTCGATCGAAGCTTCGAACGCGACGGGAAGATCTACTGGCGCACCCAGCAAAATGGCTTCGTCGCCGACGAGGTCCTCCGTCGGAAGCCGTGGAGCGATTTTCGAGGCCGGGAGATCGATGGCGAAGCATGGACTCTGCCCCTGGCCGTGACCCGCCGTGAGGAGACGGTCGCATATCGCGTAAACCAGCGAGGTAAGCTCCGCGCGAATCGCGATCGATTGGCGCGGCGAAGCTGGCTACCGGTGAAGGGTCGGCGCCGCATCGACGGCCAGGCCTATCTCGTCGTGGGCGACGGCACGATGATTCGGGAGGCCGACGCGCTCGTCGTTCCGCCCGCGGCCCCGCCCGAGGGGGTGGGCGAGGGCGAGCGCTGGGTCGACATCGATCTGAGCCAGCAGACCCTCGTCGCATACGACGGGAAGCAGCCCCGCTACGTCACCTTGGTCTCGACCGGTCGCGCGAGAACGCCCAGCCCCGAGCTCGACTACCGCACGCCCCGAGGCCTGCATCGGATCCGCGGCAAGCACCTGACTGCCACGATGGACGACGACGAGCCCGGCGAACCACCGTATTCGCTCGAGGACGTGCCGTACGTGATGTACTTCCGGGGCGCCTATGCGTTCCACAGCGCGTTTTGGCACGATCGCTTTGGCCAACCGAGGAGCCACGGCTGCATCAACTTGGCCCCCGCGGACGCGAAGTGGCTCTACCACTGGGCCGGCCCCGATCTCCCAGGCACCTGGCACGGCGGCTCCGCCACCGCGGAGAACCCGGGAACGTGGGTGTGGGTGCATGGGGAGACGCCGGGATCCGCGAGGCGCAAGTGAGGATGCAAGCAAAGCCAACCCAGGCATTGCCCCCTTTGTCCGCCGCGCCCCGGGACGACGGTTCGGGCGCGGCCCCTACTTGGCCAGCGCGGCTGTCACCGCCTTCAGCAGCTTTTGCCCCGCAGGTCCGACCTGCTTCGCGACCGCCTCGGGCACGCCCTTTTCGGCATCCTTGAACTTCTGAAGCTCCGCGTCGCTCGGCTCGTGAATCTCGTAGCCGTAGCGAACGAGGTTCTTGAGGAGCACGGGTTCCATCTTCCGGACTTGCTCGCGGCCCCACGTCGTGAGGTCATAGGGGACGCTGAGGAGCACCTTCTGAATGTCGGGCGGGAGGGTATCGAACCACTTCTTGGAGTAGACGACGATGCCCGGCTGGTACGAGTGCTTCGACAGAACGAGGTTTCGCTCGCCGTCGTCGAGGCCCTGATACCACGTGGTGGCCATCGCGAAGAGGGGCGTGTTGTCGAACCCATCGACCACGCCCGTCTGCAGGCTGGTCATCGTGTTCGCGACGTCGATGGTCACGGGGCTCGCACCGAGCGCTTTGTAGGCCTCGACGTGTGCGACCGCTTCCTGCGACCGATAGCGAATCCCCTTCATGTCTGCGGGGCTGCGGATCGGACGCCGGCTGAAATACGACCGGAAACCATTTTCGCCCCACAAGCCGAACACGAGCTTCTGCTTCTCAAGGATCGCGCGCACCTGCTTGAGCACCTCGGGATCGTCGAGGGCCTTGTCGGCCTGCTGGACGGTGTCGAATACGTACGGCGCTTCGAGGACGTTGACCTCGCGCACGATCGAGCTGAGCCCGCCGACCGAGCCGGCGAAGCCTTGCTTGCTACCCATTTGCGCGCGTCGCGCCAGCGAGCGCTCGTTCGAGCCGCCGAGGCGAAGCTTGACCTTCACACGGCCGCCGGTCTCTTCTTCGATGTACTTTTTCAGCCTCTTGAGCTGGAGCGCCCAGGGGCTGCCCGCGGGGACGACTGTCCCCATCTCCAAAACGTATTCCTGCGCCGACACCGGGGCCGGTGATGCACACAGGAAGGAAAGGGCGACGAGCGCCACGGTCAAGACGATGGAATTACGCATTGGATTCTCCTCGGGCCAGCCCTCTAGACGTCAACTCGTTGGCGGCTATTCAGACTAGAAGTACTCGTCGATGTCGTCCTTGAGTATCTGCGCCTTGCGCTGCTCACACTGATTCTCGGGCTTGATGTAGGGAATGACGTTGGGGTCTCCCGCCAAAACGTACTCGAGCAGCTCCTCGTAGAGCGCACGATTGTCCTCTTTGATCGCCCACTCTTCGGCCATGAGTACGCGCGTACCCCAGTAGTCGGGGTGGGCTTCCATCGACACGTTGAAATGCGCGGCGGATTTCTTCATGTCGCCGCCTGCGAACCCGGGGGCCACGGCATAGAAGACACCGAAGTAGCGGTCCGGCGCCTGATACCAGTAGGTGGGATCCTCCGCGAGGCAGAACTCCATGACGGCGCGGATCTCGTCTTTGTACGAGAGCAGCGTCGCGAAGCTGTCCAACTTGGCCCAGCGACCGAGGTTCGAGGAGCGCCAGTAGAGTGCCGGAACGGCGCTGCGGTCGAGGGTGTCGAGGGCATCCTCGATGCGCGAGCCGGCAGCCATCTTCGCCGCGAAGTCCGGCGAAAGGGCTGACAGTGCCTTTTCGGCAGCTTTGGTGCCTTCCTCGTGCGTGTTCTTGTAGAGGTCGGGATTGTCCTCGTCGAAACGGAGGTGGCAGTCGGCGTAGAAGTAGATGGCGTGCGAGAGATTGCTCAGCGCATCGGCGTTGCTCGGGTCGATGGCGGTGGCCGCCTTGAGAGCGTCGACCGCAGCCTTCGCTTGGTTCATGTCGGCGCGCCCATCCCATGCCGCGTTGGCCTGATTGAGCAACTCCGCCACCTTGGCTTTGGATGCCTCATCGAGAGCACCGACACTCTCGGTCGTTTCCCAGGCGGTCTCGCGGGTCGACCCACAACTGGCCACGACGGCGGCCATGGACAACAGGGCAACCCAGTGCCCGAACTTCAACGAACGCATCATGCTTTCCTCCTGCTTCCGCGCCGATCTGGCGGGGGTACTGGCGGGGCATACCAAGATGCCTTTCACACTGTCAACGATGCAAAGCGTCGTGGGGTCGGTTTGCTTGCGGGGCCCAGGGCCCTGTGGTAGGTGGCGGGCTGAAAATTTGGTTTACCTCCATGGGTGGGCCGCCGCGGCCCGCCCATTTTTCGTTTCGGGGCCCTGAAGAAAATTGACCAAGGCTCAACAACAGCTCGAACGCGCTCTAGAACAGCTAATCGACCCAATTTGCCGTGCCCATGCGGTCGAGCTGGTCGACGTGCGCTATCTTCGCGAGCCGGGCGGGGCGGTCATCCGGGTGATCATCGACCGGGATGCCCCTGGCGTCGAGCTTGGCAGCGGTGTGTCGCTGGAGGATTGCACCGGGGTCAGTCGCGACGTATCGACAGCGCTGGATGTCCATGAAGATATTCTTCCTTCCGGGGCCTATCGCCTCGAGGTGAGCTCGCCAGGGCTCGAGCGACCCTTGGTCAAGCTCACGGACTTCGAACGATTTGCAGGTCGCGAGGTCAAGGTGCGAACACGAACTCCAATCGACAGGCAGCGCCGCTTCCACGGAAAGCTGCTCGGCGTCGTCGATCGAAGCATCGAGCTCGATCAGGACGGCAAGATTCTACAGATTCCACACGAGGACATCGCACAGGCGAAACTCGTGTACCGATTCTCTAATTAGGTGGGTAGTTGGTCATGCAGCAGCAAAGCGCGCTTTCCCTTCAGCACGTGATTGAACAGGTCAGCCAGGAGAAAGGCATCGACGCCAAGATTCTCGTCGAGGCGACCGAGCAAGCCATTTTGACAGCCGCGAAGAAGACTTTTGGCCCGGATCGCGAGCTCGAGGCCCGATTCAACGACGAGACCGGAGCAGTCGACCTGTTTCAGTACATGACGGTCGTCGAGTCGGTCGAAAACATGGAGCAGGAAATCTCGGTCGAGGACGCTCAAGAGTACGGGCTCGAAGCGGAGATCGGCGAGGAGCTCGGCTTCCAGATCTTCTACTTGCCCGAGGATCGCGAGAAGGCCCGCGAGCAAGACAAGCAATTCGGCGATCTCTTGGTGCTCGAGCAGAGCCGCAACCGGTTCGGCCGGATTGCTGCCCAAACGGCCAAGCAGGTGATCATTCAGCGCGTTCGAGACGCCGAACGCGAGCGGGTATACGCGGAATACAAGAATCGCAAGGGCGAGATTATCACTGGCGTCGTGCGCCGTTTCGAGCGTGGCTCGAACATCATCGTCGACCTGGGTCGTGGCGTCGAAGCGGTGCTTCCTCCGCGCGAACAGACGCCGCGGGAGAGCTACCGCCCTGGCGATCGTATCGTCGCCTTCCTCAAGGACATCGATCGAGAAGCCCGGGGTCCCCAAATCATCCTGTCGCGCACCGACGTCGGACTCTTGGTCAAGCTCTTCGAGATGGAGGTGCCGGAGATCTACGAAGGCATCGTACGCATCGTGGCTGCTGCCCGGGAACCTGGCGCACGCTCGAAGATCGCGGTGAGCAGCCGCGATTCCGACGTGGATCCAGTCGGCGCATGCGTCGGCATGAAAGGCTCGCGCGTCCAGGCCGTGGTCCAGGAGCTTCGCGGCGAGAAGATCGACATCGTCCCCTGGGACCGGGATCCGGCACGCTTCGTTTGCAACGCGATTGCACCGGCCGAGGTCGTCCGCGTGGTGATCGACGAGACGAACTCCAACATGGAGCTCGTCGTCCCCGACCCGAAGCTCTCCCTCGCGATTGGCCGCCGCGGCCAGAACGTGCGTTTGGCCTCGCAGCTCACCGGCTGGCGCCTCGACATCGTGAGCGAGTCTCGATTCAAGCAAATCGAAGAGGAGGCGATGGCTGCGCTATCGCGCCTGAGCGCGGACGAGGAGGTGTCTCGCTCGCTCTACCGCATGGGCTTCCGAAGCCTCGACGAGGTGCTCGATGCGAGCGAGGGCGAGCTCGCGTCGGTGCCGGGCATTGCGGCGGACGACGTCGCAAAGCTTCGCGAAGATGCCGGCCGCGCGATGGAGGCCCTCCGTCAGGAGGCGCTGGCTGCCATGGTCGATAGGACCGAGGCCCCTACCGAGCGGGACAAGTTGCTCCTGGTTCGAAACGTGAACGCCCGTGTGGCCGACCAGCTCGAGCAAAGCGGTTACACGTCGATCGATGCGATCGCAGCCGAGGAAGATACCGATCGGTTCGCGATCAAGTCCGGTCTCGGCGCAGCCCGCGCGCAGGCTGTCAAGGCGGCAGTCACGAAGTTCTTGGGTAGCGAGTGGCCGCCGATCGAAGCCAAGATGAACGTCAGCATTGCCGCGGCCCAAGCGGCGGCGGAAGCGGAAGCGGCGGCCGAGGCGGAAGCGGCGGCGGAAGCGGCGGCGGCGGAAGCAGCGGCCGAGGCAGCAGAGGCAGAAGGGGGGGAGGCCGAGAGCCAACCCGAAACCCTCAATGCCTCCGAGGAGATCAAGACGGAGTAGGACGTCGATGCTGAGTGCCATGACGACAGTGAGAGACAGGCCTTCGAGGCGGATGTGTGCTGGGTGCGGACAGCGAACCAGCCCCGAAGCTCTCGTGCGTCTGGTCGTGGGCCCGACTCCGCCGTTCGTCGCCGTGGACCTTGGGCGGAAGCTCGGTGGCCGTGGGGTCTCGGTCCACCCGACCAAGGCCTGCGTTCGCGCGGCCGCGCTCCGAGGGGGGCTCGGGAAGGCTCTTCGTGGGGTCGCCGAGGTCGAGCCGGAAAGCGTGCAGCAGATGATGATCACGCAGCTCGAACGCCGAACGTTCGGCCTGTTGAGTGCGGCAGCCCGAAAGCGTGGCCTCGCGCTTGGAAGCGAGGCGGTTCGGGCTGCTTTGCAGTCAAATCGCGGAGATCTCTTGATCCGCGCAGAGGATTCGCGTGGGCGCGGCAATGAGCTCGCGCGCGCAGCAACCGCGCTTGGTTGCGCGACAGTCACTTGGGGGACAAAGGCCAGCTTGGGGGAGGCATTCGCCCGGTCGGAGCTCGGCATCCTGTTGGTGCTGGATCGGGGCATCGCCCGAGCGGTGTTGGATTGCCTGTCGCACATCGAGGCCCTATCGGAGGACGGATGAGTAAGGTTCGAGTCTACGAGGTGGCACGTGAGTTGGGGGTCGAGAACCGCGACCTGATCCAGCGCATCGCGACACTGGGGATCCAGGTGCGCAATCACATGAGCGTCCTCGATCCGGTCGAAGTGGACCGCATCAAGAGATCCCTCGGGAAGGATCGAAGCGAGGGGATGGTCGAAGAGCGCATTCGCCCGACCGTCGTCCGCCGCAAGCGACGCAAGAAGAGTGATGAGCCGGAGCCGCCTGCGGTCGAGGTGACGCCCGCGGAAGCACCCGAGGTGACGAGCGCTCCGGAGCCGATGCCCCCAGCGCCCGCGCCTGCACCCACACCCGAGCCGGCGCCAGTCGCCGCGCGACCGGCACCGCCACCCGAAGCACCCGCGGCGGCAGAGCCCCCGCCGACGCCGGCCGAGCCGACGCGCGTCTCCGAGCCCCCAGCCCCTCCGCAGGCCGCTCCGGCCGAGCCGGGCGAGCAAGGCCGCTTCGCGCACGATCCGCTTCCGCCTGGCGTCATGCGTCGCGGCAAGGCCAAGGCGCCGAGTGCCGCGCCGCTCTCCGAGGGAGCACGCCGACGCATCGTCGCGGAACATGCTGCGCAACGGGAACAACATGCGCCGCGGCGCCGTGAGATTCGCGGTCGCTCCTCGATCGGTCCGACCGGCAGGCCACAAGGACGTCCCGGCAAGAAGCGTTTGCAGCCGGGCAAGAAGCCGAAGCAGACCGAAATCACGACGCCGGGCGCGCAGAAGCGTGTGATCCGAATCGACGACAACGTGCAGCTCCAGACACTCGCGCAACGGATGAGCCTCAAAGCAACCGACGTGCTGATGAAGTTGATGGAGCTCGGAGTTTCCGGTGTGCACATCAACAGCACGCTCGATGCCGACACGGCCGCGGTGCTCGCCAGTGAGTTCAACTACGAGGTCGAGAACGTCGCCCGGAGCGAGGACGAGATCGTCGGCGATGCGCGTGGCGAGTTCGAAGACAAGGCCGAGGAGCGGCGGCACCGGCCCCCCGTGGTCACGGTCATGGGTCACGTCGACCACGGCAAGACCTCACTGCTCGATAAGATTCGAGAGAGTGACGTCGTCGCCGGAGAGGCCGGGGGCATCACTCAGCACATCGGTGCATACCGGGTTGACACCGACAAGGGAACCGTCGTCTTCCTCGACACACCCGGTCACGAGGCGTTCACGGCCATGCGCGCCCGCGGCGCGCAAGCCACGGACATCGTCATTCTCGTCGTCGCGGCCGATGATGGCGTGATGCCCCAGACGAAGGAGGCAGTGAACCACGCCCAGGCGGCCGGGGTACCGATCGTCGTCGCGGTCAACAAGATCGACAAGCCCGAGGCCAATCCCGACAAGGTGAAGACCGAGCTCGCTGCGCTCGGCCTTCAGCCCGAGGACTGGGGTGGAGAAACCATCTTCATTCCGTGCTCGGCGATCACGGGCCAAGGCATCGACGACCTGCTCGACAACGTCGTGCTTCAGGCCGAGATGCTGGAGCTGACCGCCAATCCTGGCATCCCTGCCGAGGGCGTCGTGCTCGAGGCCTACCTCGATCGGGGTCGAGGTCCAGTGGCTAACGTATTGATTCGAAACGGCTCCTTGGACACGGGCGACTACGTCGTAGCCGGCGGAGCGTGGGGGCGTGTCCGCGCCATGACCGACGACCGCGGCAAGCAATTGGCGTCCGCAGGGCCGGCGACACCGGTCGAGGTCCTCGGGCTCGCCGAGCTCCCTGCGGCAGGCGATGTGTTTTACGAGGTCACCGATCAGCGCAAGGCACAGGAAGTCGCGGGGTCCCGCAAGAAGCCGGGCCAGGCAGCGGCAGGCCCGATGGCCGGTCTTCGCGGGCTCGACCAGCTTCAAGCGTTGATGCAGAGCGGTGACGTCCAAGAGTTGCGACTCGTGGTCAAAGCCGACGTGCAAGGCTCCGTGGAGGCGCTGCAAGGCTCCCTCACCGACCTTGCGACCGAGAAGGTGAAGGTCAACGTCATTCACACCGGCGTTGGCGGCATCACGGAAAACGACGTCATGCTGGCGAGCGCGTCCCAGGCGATCGTCCTCGGTTTCAACGTCCGCCCCCAGGGCAAGGCTTCATCGACCGCCAAGAAAGAGGGCGTCGAGATTCGAACCTACAACGTCATTTACGAGGCCATCGACGACGTCAAAGCCGCCATGAAGGGGCTCCTGGCGCCCAAGGTCGTCCAGGCGGATCTCGGAAAGGCCGAGGTTCGGCAGACGTTCAGCATTCCGAAGATCGGAACCATCGCGGGCTGTATGGTCCAGGAAGGCAAGATCAACCGTGGCGCCCGCGCGCGACTCGTACGCGACGGCGTCGTGGTCTGGGATGGACCCATAGGCTCGCTGCGGCGCTTCAAGGAGGACGCCAAGGAGGTCCAGGCCGGCATGGAGTGCGGCATTGGCCTTCAGGGCTTCAACGACGTCAAAGAGCACGACGTCATCGAGTGCTACGAGGAAAAGCAGGTCGAGGCGACCCTCGAATGAGCTAGCCGCTCAGAGGTTCAAACATGGTCGTCGGCGTATGCCAGATTTTGCTTTCTCTGCCGGGTGTGACCTCGCTGAAGGGCAAACGCTCGATCGTGCGCAAGGTGCTCGACCGCACTTCGAACCGGTTCAACGTGTCGGCCGCCGAGGTCGGTCGTCAGGACGTGCATCGGCAAGCCGTCCTCGGGTTTGCCGTCGTGTCGAGTGACCGCCGACACGCCAATGCCATGCTGGATTCGATCGCCTCGTTCGTCGAGGGGGCTTCGGAAGCGGTGGTCATGGACCGCTCGACGGAGCTCTTGTCGCTCGGCGAGCTCGGGGAGTGGGCGGGCTGAGCGATGTCGCAGAAGGGTTTTCGCAGGGCCGATCGCGTTGCCGAGCGCATTCGAAGCGAGCTGATGGACCTCGTGCTCCGCGGCAGTGTCCGGGATCCGGCAGCCAAGGACGTCGTCGTGTCCGCCGTGCGCGTGACGGACGACTTGAGCATCGCGCGCGTCTACGTGCGGGTGCTCGAGGAGATCGACTCCGACCGCCAGGACGCGGTCGTCGAGGCGCTTCGGCGGGCGTCGGGCTTTTTGAGGAGAGAGCTCGGGCACCGTCTCCAGCTCAGGCACGTGCCGTCGTTGGAGTTCTTTTGGGATGACGTCGTGGATTCGGCGCTTCGCATCGAGTCGATCCTCGATGAGATCAGTGAGGAGTCGAAGTGATCGACAAGGCCATCGAGATTGTGCGAGGCGGGCAGCGGTTTCTCGTCGCATGCCACAGACGGCCCGATGCTGATTCGCTCGGCTCCGCGCTCGGCTTGGTGCGGGCGCTCCGCACCATCGGAAAAGAAGCCACTCTGTTCATGCCCGAAGCGATTCCCGATTCGCTCCAATTCTTGATGGACGGCGAGCCGAGCATCGCCAAGGTGCCGGAGGGCATCCGCTACGACGCAACTTGGATCATGGACATCGCGGCGAAGGCCTTGATTCCGCCCGGCTTCCCCCCGCCGGAGATCAGCGGTCCTGTCGTCGTGGTCGACCACCATCATGCGCACGACGACATCGGTGACATCGTGGTTCGGGACACGAGCGCGGCTGCCACGGGCGAAGTCGTGGTGCGCTTGATCGAGGAGCTCGGTTTGACTTCGATCCCCGAGGGAGCGGCCACTCCAATCTACGCGGCGATCGTCTCGGACACGGGCGGGTTCCGATACGCGACGACACGCCCTGCGACGCTGCGTCTCGGGGCTCGGCTCCTCGAGGAAGGCGTCGACCCATGGCACGTGGCCTATCAGTTGTTCGAGCGATGGGAAACGGCGAGGCTTCGTCTGCTCTCTTCGATCATCGCGACGCTGGACATCGCTTTTGGTGGTCAGGTGGCGATCATGCGGGTCACGCGGGAGATGCTCGCGATCTGCGGCGCCAACGACGACATGGTCGAGGGGATGGTCAACTACGCGCGCCGCGTAGAAGGTGTCGAGGTCGGGGCACTGCTCTGGGAGTGGGAAGTCCAGGATGCATCGGGCTCGCACGTGGAGACGAAGATCAGCCTTCGATCGCGCGGTGAGTTCGACGTGTCCAAGATCGCCGCGGCGCTCAACGGTGGCGGACACCGCGCAGCAGCCGCGACACAACTCGACATCAGCATCGACGAGGCGGATGTGCGCCTTCGGGCTGAGCTCTCCAAGTACTTCGGAATCGATCGCTCCGAGACCGATGGGTAGCGCCGGATCTGCGGCGAACGGCTTGCTCATCGTGGACAAGCCGACCGGGTGCACATCGCACGACGTGGTCCAGCGCGTGCGGAAGGCACTCGAGCAGAAATCGGTGGGGCATGCCGGTACCCTCGACCCACTCGCCACGGGCGTCCTCGTCGTCGCCGTCGGCGAGGGAACGAAGCTCGTGTCCCACTTGCAGGCGGACGACAAGCGCTATGACGTTACGATCGCGCTCGGCGCGGAAACCGACTCACTGGATGCGGATGGCGAGGTGACCTCCACCGCGCACGTGCCGCCGCTCGACGTTTCGAGGGTGGAGCACGTGGCGCAGCAGTTCGTTGGCAAGCATCCCCAGGAGGCACCAAAGCTCAGCGCGATCAAGGTAGGGGGCCGCCCCCTTCATCGAAGGACGCGCAGAGGCGAGGACATCGAGGCACCGGTGCGCGAGGTCGAGCTCTACGAGGTGAAGGTCCGGTCCGTGAGCACGACCGAAATTTCGTTGAACGTGCATTGTGGCAAGGGCTTCTACGTTCGCTCCCTGGCGCGGGACCTCGCGCGGGCGCTCGGGACGCTCGGGCACGTGAAGAGCCTACGACGAACCGCGAGCGGCCCCTTCCGGATCGAGGCTGCCCTCGATGGCGAACACATGAGCGCGGAGGCCATCCTCGAGCGATTGATCCCGTTGCGCGAAGCCTGCGGCGTTCTTCGCCGCGTGGAGCTCACCGCCGAGGGCGTCGGGCACGCGCGCCACGGGCGGCCGATCGCTCCGAGTGACGTGACGGGCGAAGGGTGGCGCGAGGCGTCCGAAGAGGAACCGCTGGCGCTTTTCGGGCCGAGTGGAGAGCCTGTCGCGCTCGGGCGGCGTGCAGACGGCGGCATTCGTGTGGTGCGCGGATTCAGGCGCAGCGGCGACGCTGTGGTAAGCCCCTAGCGTGGAGCGAACCCGGCACTTGATCGTGGGCGCAGGGGTGAGTGGGCTCGCCTTTGCGGACTCGCTTCTCGACGACGACTACTTGATCGTGGAAGCGGAGAGCGAGATCGGTGGCTATTGTCGCACGGTCGAGCGCGACGGGTTCGTCTGGGACTACTCCGGTCACTTCTTCCACTTTCGGCACCCGGAGATCGAAAAGGAGCTCGTCGAACGGATGGACGGTCGGGTGCTCCGCGTCGAGCGCGAAGCCCGCATTTGGTACGCGGACCGACTCATCGACTACCCATTCCAGCGAAACATCCATCAACTTCCCGAAGAAGAGCGACAAGACTGCGTGCGCGCGCTTCGTAACCGGCCCGTTGCACCAGGCGAGAGCTTCAAGGACATGCTGTACGCGCGCTACGGGCGAGGGATCGCGGACAAGTTCCTCGTGCCGTACAACGAGAAGCAGTATGCGACGAACCTCGCTCGCCTCGACGCGCAAGCGATGGGGCGGTTCTTTCCGCACGCCAGCACCGAGGAGATCCTGAACGGCTCCGACGCACGCGGCGAGGGGTACAATGCCACGTTCACGTATCCGGAGGGCGGCGCGATTCAATACATCCACGCGCTCGCCCAAGGTGTGCGGTCGGCTAGCATTTCGCTGGG
>Ga0209536_100010195_pt1 | contig 13886 bp, 11 predicted proteins | sample DeeMarSeWOR28_12_FD_187461 | JGI IMG/M metagenome (GOLD analysis project Ga0209536, IMG submission 187461) | Marine sediment microbial communities from White Oak River estuary, North Carolina - WOR-2-8_12 (SPAdes) (version 2) | ecosystem: Environmental > Aquatic > Marine > Intertidal zone >...
CGCCGGGCGTGTCCGCCGGGATGAGCGCGCAGGTGATGCCGAGCTCGACCGTGTCGCCGAGCAGGCCGTCGGGGTCGCGCAGCTTGAACGCGAGCCCGAGCACGGTCGCCACCGAGGACAGGGTGATGTAGCGCTTGTCCCACGTGAGGTGCATGCCCAGCACCTCTTGTCCCTCCCAGGTGCCGCGGCACACGACGCCGTGGGACGACATCGAGCCGGCGTCGCTGCCCGCGCCCGGCTCGGTCAGGGCGAAGCACGGCACCTCCTCGCCGCGCGCGAGGCGCGGCAGGTAGTGCTGCTTCTGGTCGTCCGTGCCGTAGTGCAGGAGCAGCTCGGCCGGGCCGAGCGAGTTGGGGACCATCACGGTCACGGCCGCGGCTACGGAGCGACTCGAGAGTTTCGTGACCACGGCCGAGTGGGCGGCGGCTCCGAAGCCGAGTCCGCCGTACTCCTCGGGGATGATCATCCCCATGAAGCCCTCGGACTTGATGAAGTCCCAGGCCTCCTTCGAGAGGTCCCCGCGCCGGCTGACCTCCCACTCGTCGACCATCGTGCAGAGGTCCTCGCACGGTCCGTCGACGAAGGCGCGCTCGCGTGGTGTGAGCTCCTTGATGTTGAAGTTCAAGAGCCGCCTCCAGTTCGGGCGACCCGTGAAGAACTCCGCCTCCCACCAGACCGTGCCCGCCTCGATCGCGATGCGCTCCGTGTCGCTCATGCGCGGCAAGATCGGCGCGATGAGCGGAAGCACGTTCTTCGTGATGACCTCACGCCGCAGCGGCGCCAAGCCGGTGATCAGGGCCAGGAGCAGGAAGGCGCCGGCTCCGAAGAGGAACAGGAACGGGAGCTTAAATCAGAACTAGAAAAGACGAAGAAGGATCTTGAGCAGGCCCATCTGGAGCTGGCTCAAGCCCAGCGCCGGATCGAGATGCTGGAGCAGGCCAAGGAACAGTTGAGTAAGTTCGTGCCCGTTGCGGTGCGGCGCATGGCGGAGACCGATCCCGCATCATTCGCTCTTCAAAAGATGGGTCTCTCGACAATGGATGTCACCAACATCCTCGCAGCATCTCTCAAGGTTTCAAGGAATTATGTTTCATATGCCGGACTCAAGGATAAACGTGCTATCACTGTTCAATCTATGAGTGTTCCAGCCAAAACCGTAGAACTACTAAGAACCTTGGAACTCTCCAGAATCAACATTCGTGATATTCACTATACACGAAATCCTGTTCAGATTGGTGATCTCTGGGGTAATCGGTTTACTATTCTCCTCAGGGATATCACATCAAAGTGCGAATCGGCCATTGATGTGACAAGTCAACTCCGTGAGAAACCACTGTTGAACTACTTTGGAGTTCAGAGATTTGGTCTTGCACGACCCAACACACATCTCGTTGGAAAAGCACTCATCAAAAGAGATTTCGAAGACGCTGTCCGTGTCATGCTCTGCACCACAAGTGAATACGAGTCTGAAGAATTGACCCAGGTCAGACAAGAGTTAGCTGACAACCTCTCTCCAACGGAGAAGATGATAGAGTCTCTTCCCATGGACATGGGCTACGAGAAGACAGTTATGAGAGAGCTCATGAAACATCCTGGTGACTTCCAGAGAGCCGTTTCAAAAGTCCCGCCAAGATTATTGACTCTGCAGGTTCATGCTTACCAGTCATACATCTTCAATCATTTGCTTAGTAGGCGTGTTATATTGGGCATGTCCACATACCTGCCAGATGTAGGCGACTTTCTCATCAAACTTGATGAAGCACACTCGGGTCGTGACGCTTGGCTCTTTGTCACAGATTCTACGCTCGAAGAACGTCAACATCAGGTAGAGTCGGGCAAGTACGGACTCGCTCTACCAATCCCGGGATACTCTACAAGACTACCACCTACAAAACAATCAGAGCTTGTCAAGCAATTGCTGAGAGATGAGGGTGTCCGTTTGGTTGACTTCAGAAATCCGAGTATGAAGTCATTGGATTCACCAGGTGGTCTACATCTTGCATCCATTGGACTACCAGACTTTGATGCATCGTGTTCTGACGATGGTCTGATTGTGCGGTTCTCACTTAGGAAAGGGTCCTATGCTACAGTAGTCATGCGAGAGATAATGAAAAACCATCCAATAAACCGGGTCTAGGTCATCTTATTCTAGACCTTCTTTGACTCATTTCATCCATACGTTGGTCAAATTCGTCAGGAGTCTCATCTTCTTCTATTCTCAATCTGTCCTTTTGATACTCAAAGAGAACCGACTCGCCCATAATGGCTGATACAATCAGTCTCAGCTCATCATTGGAATACTGTATTCTGTCTCGATCTTCTCCACGAAGCATCACGATACTCTCCTTGGAACCATCAGGAAGATATAGACTGTTCACTCCAACTTCACTTGCTGGATGAATGAACTCTTGAATCACTCGTCTAAGTTTTGGAGGCCCTTCTACAACCATTACTTCCCCGAATTTTTCTACAAGCTCATTAACCAGTGTTTCCTCTGCGAGAAAGAGTTCTTTTCCTTTCTTCTTCACGACGAGGATAAGTCGACCTTCGATTCTTGTCGCTCTCAGAAGGGTTAGATTCTCGAGATTGGGATGGTCCTTTTCTCTGTGCAACAGCCATTTACTCAACTCAATATCAAAGGCTGTGATTTCTCCATTGTCAAGCTTAGCCTGACAACTTGTGCATAACATATCCGATTCAAGATCGAAGTTACATACAGGTAGTCGCATTTGTTAATCCTCGCCAATCTCGAAGGCTCAGAGAAGACTGGGCTTCGGGCGAGAATCAACATAGTATAACTACTTTGCCAACGTAATGTCGATGGTTGATACGTTGAGGTCGCTACCTTTGTCCGTTTGGACCGTGGTAGTACCGATTTCTATGTTCTTCACCGTGAGGTCGGATATAAACCTGTGACGAGTAATTTCAGCAACATCCACGGCTCGGCTGATTAGCCTACCTCTTGCCTTGATGACAACTTCCTCTGCACCCTTGTTGAACAAGGTCACACAGGCCAGAACATAGGACATCACATTCTTATTGCCAACTAGGATGCATTCCATGCTGTCGCTATCCGGTAGCGCCTCCTTCTCGGCTTTTTTGCTACCAGACTTCTTGTCAGTGTCTTCCTCCGTCACCCGAAGTCTCTCCGCCTACTACTGTGGCCATTCACAGGACAGAAGCGGTCCTTATCTGATATAGATTTCGTTTCACTGTTAAACTAGGTTAATCACACATTCTGGCGTTTTGTTAAAACAGATTCAGAACGCCCTATGCCAAACCTTTTTCTTAAGGTCATGTAGGCTCGAGGCATGGAAGTATCAACTCATGTCACAACTAACATTTCTTGGCTCTTGTCGTGAGATCGGTCGGTCTGGGTTTTTCATTGAGGAGAGCGACGAGAGTGTTTTGGTCGATTATGGTGTAAGGTTCACAGAGCCACCGTCATTTCCAGACATGGTTCCCACTGATGGATTACAGGCTGTTGCGCTGACACATGCTCATCTGGACCATTCTGGAGGTATTCCAAGAATCCTAACACAGAGTGATGCTTCATTGTTTTGTACACCCGCCACTCGGGATCTAAGCACCCTATTACTTCGTGATATGTATAAGATTTCAAGAGGTCCATTACCCTACTCACGCAAGGACGTTACACTTGTAAAGCGACATTGCCAAGCGACCGCGTATGAGGAAACAGTTCCCTTGGGACATCATTTTGAGATGACCCTATTCAATGCAGGTCATATTCCAGGCAGTTCTATGGTTTCGGTACGTGTGAACGGGAAACGTATTCTGTTCACAGGAGACTTCAATGCAACGGAGTCCCAACTCACTCCTGGTGCAAGAAAAAACCTTCCTAAACATGATATCGTTGTGACTGAGAGTACCTATGCCCGGAGAACCAATCCCAAGCGAGAAGAGATTGAAGTTGCCCTAATGGACTCCGTGATTGAAACTCTGGAACGCGGTGGAACAGTCCTGATTCCGGCATTTGCAGTGGGTCGGAGTCAAGAAATCATGTGTATTCTTGAACGAAACGGACTCCCACAGAAGTATCCTATCTATGTGGATGGAATGGCTCGTGCTGTGAATGAGGTTCTTGTCAAACACCCAGAATACCTACAAAGTCCGCAGGCATTCCAGCGAGCCGTGGGACGAGCTCATATCATTCACGACAATAGAGACCGTGCAAACGCTGTGAAGAAGGGTGGGGTTATAGTTTCTCCAGCTGGAATGCTCAAGGGTGGTGCATCTCATCTCTACTTCAAGATGGTCCATGATGACCCAAAGAACTCTATTATTCTCGTGAGCTATCAGATTCCTGGAACCCCTGGAGCGGAGCTCCTCGCAACCAAGAAAGTCACAGTGAATGGTCGACAATTTGAGGTAACAGCAGACATCCGTCAACATCACCTCTCATCTCACTCTGACTCAAGGGGTATGCTGGATATGTTACTGAAAATCCCTGGCGAGCCTGAATTCTATATTATCCATGGTGAGTCAGAATCATGTGATGCGCTAGCCGAAAGACTAGAGAAACGAAAGCGTAAAGCACATGTTCCAGAAATAAACGAGTCTGTTGAGATTTAAGCCTCTTCAGCACCAGTTCGTGCTTCAACAACCTGGCACTTGACCTGTTGGAGAAGCTCTTCTGCCTTCTGGGGCTCAACAATGAGTGTGTAGAGGTAGCTACGAGTACGGAGTTTTAGCTTGACATGATCTTTACCCCTCTTGACACGGCATTCCTCTGCATCCTCACTCATCTCGAGGAACTTGTCGACATCATGAATCTGTTTTGGCATTGTTAAGCACCCTGTTGTTGTAGTGTGGTGGGCCGGACGAGACTCGAACTCGTGATATTCGCCGCTTCCCAAACTGGTCAGGTGAATGGCCAGTTTCTGTGAAGGCGACGTCATAACCGGGCTAGACCACCGGCCCGAAGATATGGGCCTTATCTAGAGAATTACTTCTTCTGACGCCTCTTTGGTCTGAGGTCCTTGTTCTTGCATTTTCTGCACTTCTTTGCCTTAAGTGGATTAGTTGCTCCACAGTATCGGCAAATGGACTTGTACAGCAAGTAGTGCTGTGCTAGCCTACGTTTTTCGATGTCAGCTACTGGCATCTTTTTGACCTCGTATCATTGATGGCAAACAGAGTAGACTCTAGTTAGCCCGCTCGGCTTTCCAGCTGAGTTGTGTTTTAAAAGCTTGTGCTCTTTCCACAAAAAGATTCTATTGAATCCTTTACAGCGCCTCTTTCAGGAGCTTAGCTACATCACTCGGTTTGCTACCTATTGCTACTCCTGCTGCACTCAGTGCTTTGATTTTTGCGGAAGCAGTTCCTGAACTTCCACTGATAATAGCTCCAGCGTGTCCCATACGCTTTCCAGGAGGTGCAGTCCTTCCTGCAATGAAACCAACTACTGGGAGATCGTATTCCTTCTTTATGTACGCTGCAGCTCGTTCCTCTGCATCGCCACCAATCTCCCCGACAAGAACCAGTGCTTTGGTGTTTTTGTCTTCCTTGAACAGTTTGACTGCCTCAATTGTGGTGAGTCCAACACATGGGTCGCCTCCTAGACCAATAGCAGTAGATATTCCAATACCTGCATTGGTCATTCCAGCTGCAATCTCGTAAGTCAATGTCCCACTACGAGACATGAGTCCAACCTCACCATGTGAGAAGACATGACCTGGCATAATACCCACTTTCTGTTTCGCACCTGGTGTGATGATTCCAGGAGTGTTTGGACCAATCACGGTTATTCCCTTCGACTTTGCAGTATGGATAACACGAATTTCATCCTTCACTGGGACATGTTCTGTGATAAGAACTACAGGATTGAGATTTGCAGCAATTGCCTCAAGAGCCGCATCTCCAGCAAATGGAGCCGGAACGAAGATGATTGAAGCATTGGCTCCAGTCGCCTCTTTTGCATCTATCACACTATCAAAGACAGGGACTCCATTGACCTCTTGTCCAGACTTTCCTGGAGTTACTCCAGCAACAACCTTGGTGCCATACTCAAGCATAGCTGCAGTGTGGAATGTTCCCTGACCTCCTGTAATCCCCTGCACAATGACCTTTGTGTCCTTGTCTACTAGAACTGCCATCTAAGCAACCTCCTTCGCAAGCTCGACCACTTTCGAGGCGGCTTCTTCCATCGTCTTCAGGAATGGTATCCCTGCTTCGTTCAAGATGGCTTGACCCTCTTCTTCATTTGTGCCCACCATCCGGATCACCATGGGCGCGGTGATATCTCCATCATTTCTTGCTGCTAAGATTCCCTTTGCAACCTCATCACATCTTGTGATTCCGCCCATTATGTTGACCAAGATAGCTTTCACTTTGGGATACATCAACGCAATCTCAATGCCTTTCTCAACCCTCTCAGCATCAGCTCCTCCTCCTAGGTCGAGGAACGTGCTTGGTGCTCCACCAGAGAGAACAACTGAATCAAGAGTTGCCATTGTAAGACCTGCTCCATTACAGATGCATGCTATATTCCCTTCAAGTTCTACATAGGCCATGTCATTTTCTGCTGCCAATCTCTCTCTCTCGTTCTGTTCAACTGGTTCTCGTTTGAGCTGCTCGATGATTGCTTTATGTCTGTAGAGCGAGTTGTCATCGATATTCAACCTCGCGTCTGCAGCAAAGAATCTGCCATCTTTTGATAAAATCAATGGATTAATCTCAGTGAGTTCAACATCATAAGCCTCGACAATTTGCCAGAGTTTAAGGAAGAAGCTTCCAAGCTGATTGATTTGCTTACCCTTGAATCCCATAGCAATTGCCATCTGTCTAGCTTCAAACGGCTGAAAACCGAGATTGGGGTCAACATGCATTTTGACGATCTTCTCTGGACTCTCTTCGGCAAGCTCCTCTATCGACATACCTCCTGCCGCGCTACCGATTACTACATACTTGCGTTCATTCCTGTCAATCGTGATTCCTGCGTAGATTTCCTGTTGGATGTCCAGTTTTTCCTCAATCAAGACCGCCTCTACTGGGAGGTCGTTGATACGCATCTTCAGAATTTCTTCAGCCATCTTCTCAGCTTCCTGGGGTGTATCCGCAAACTTCACACCACCAGCTTTTCCTCGCTTGCCTGCAAGTACCATCGCTTTTACAACAACAGGCTTGCCAACTTCCACAGCACGTTCTTTTGCCTCCTTTGGAGTTCTTGCAACACCACCAGGAGGAGTTAGCATCTTGAAGGCTCGGAAGATGTCCTTGGCCTCATGTTCAAACAACTTCATTGGTCAACCACCGCATAGGGTTTATCAAAACCCAAGGTCTAGGCCGCCACGAGTCTACTCACGTAAAAATGTTACTTCATGGACTCAAGGAGAAGTAGTAGACTTTCTTCAAGTTTTTCGCCCTCTTTTCTTGCACTATGCTTAGAATCTAACAGTTTCAGTAGGATTGAGTTGGCATACTCAAGTTCTTCTAAACAGTTCTCTACAATTCCTGGCATATCAGACTCAGAGACTATTTCATTGATACTCTTAGTAGGCAACTTGCTCAATACACGTTTTATGACCTCTTCTGGAATAATTTTCCAAGCCATTACGACATTCTCAAGAATTCTTTTCAAATCACTCTTCTTAGCTGAAATGGCTCCAGTGACTCTCTTAGCATCCTTGACAGGGACTCCAAGGAAAGCAACATCTTTTCCTAGATTTGTACAACGAACTCCTTCTTTATCACGAACTATGAGTCGATCGGCTTCTAATTCATCGTATACCTCAAGACCCCTAAGAGCTTGCATGATTACTCCTGCTGCATAGGGCTTTGTGTCCTTCTCTCTTAATGCAAAGTGTGCAAACTTGACAAGATGTTTACAGAGTCGATGTTTCCTTATTCCTTGATATTTCCATGACTCACAAGAACACGAAACACCCTCTTTGGCTCGCAATGTCGTATAATGCCAAATCTCTCTACTTCCGCTATGCACAAGACCCTCTATTTTATCAGGTCTGACAGACACTAGCTTCACACTCTCATTTGGGATCTCCTCAGCTCTTGAAAACGTAGACCTCGTAGAACGGAGTGTGAGTAAGTTCTCCACTGCTGCTTCATTCTGGTCTTCGACCTGACTAATGTCAGTCACAAGACTACTGCTTCCCCAAAATGTGCGATCAATGACTGAGAAAGGATCTTCATCTCTCTTAGTCTTTCCACACAGCTGTCGCAGTACCAAGTCCTGGACATTCTCACTGTCATCCATACGGCTGTCTACTTCTCCAAGTCTAGGCTCCAGATTACCTTTAGAATCCTTTTCGAAGTACTTGGCAATCACTCGGACTCTTTCAGACTCATTATCGACTATAACTATTCCAAATGCTTCATTATCAATACCCCTTCTCCCTGCAGCCTCAAGCACATCGCTCAACTGCCACTCCGAGAGCATAGTGACTGCACCTTCCTGTGTAACTTCTTTCCCAAAATCTTGCATGAACACTCCCATCAAAAATACAACAGTAGCCCTCAATCCACTTGCTATGGCAAAACGAGTTGGCATCACAATCACTGGCAGGAGTCTATCCTCCCAGGCATCTGAAATCGCTCTTCTCTGACTTGTACTTACCCCTTCATGGATGAACGCCACTCCTTTGGCAATAGCTTTGCTTAGATTCTTACTGGTTGTACATTGAGAGTATTTTTCTTGAATCTCGAGGGATAGGTTTCTTAGGTCATCCCTATATTCTGGTGCTAGTCTTAAATCGACAGCGTGAGTCATTGTACCTTTCTTAATACCTGCAAGTTGAAGTGCAAGATCTTCGCAGGTGTCTATGTTTGCACAAAGGATCATCACTTGTCCTTGTCTATAGGTGACAAACTCAGTCTGGTCAACAAGCGAATCGTCTGAATCCTCAAAGGTCTTCACACTAAAAATCAACTTCACATCTATTTTGGGGTCCTCAACTATCTCTGCACTCAACCACTTACCGAGTTCGTCTATATCCTCAAGGGGTGGACAGATAGCTACATACTGAATATCTGATTGCCCCAACAGAGTCACCAAGACTGTTTCAAGTCTTGCTCCAATACCTGGTTGTCCAATCAGGTCTAGTCTGTCAATCAAAACATGAACTACTCCACTCAGAATATTAGGGTTGACCCTTGAAGCGATATCAAGCGCAGTATAGGTTGTGACTATAACTCTTCCAGAACCTGCTTTTTCTCTAGTTGCTGTCCTTCTCCGGATTATCTCTGAAGCCTCAATGCCTAAACGACTACACTTCTGACTTAGTGATCGAAATCTCTTTTCTGCTTGATAGGGGTTGGGACAGAGTACCACAGCTCGAGCTTTATGGTCTGAAGCAACTCGGTTGAGGAGTGCAATCTCTCCGATCATGAAAGCTTCATCATAGTCATATGTCATGAGAATCTGGCTGTTTCCTCTCATTATTCTCTGTTGAACTGAAGCGGACTGGAATCTAGTTAGGGTGGCAAGTCCTTGCCGTCTGAGCAACTCCAACAGACGAGGGGCGACCTGTTGGAGCTCAAGTTCTCTAAGAGTGCTCACCTATTCCCGCTCCATCAAATGCGCATTGAATGATATGAGGATATAGTATATTATCCTATTAGTTTTATGTGTAACTTGTCTAATTACCGAGATGCTTTTCCAAAAATAGACACATCGTGAACTCCCAACATAATGCCCTAGAGTGTGTGTAACGGGCCCCCTAATGTCAATCTTACGTAGACACATATAAAGCCTCAAAAGCAACCGCCAAAATCCTATCAAGTGAACAAGTGAGAGGTTGAGAAATCAGCCATCTTAATTGAGGCTTGAACGCTCATGGCTTTCGTGGCTACTACTGATTCGTCATTCAAAATCATACTCAAGAAGGACTTCAAGATTAAACCTGGATCTACTTTCATCTGTGGATTCCACGGTTTGGGTGAAGTCGGTTTCTTGAGCACGGCTCATCTGACTCGGACCCTAGAGGCTGAACGAGTTGGTTTCATCAAGAGCGATATGCTCCCACTTTTTGTTTCGATGGAGAACGAACGTCTTGTACTGCCATTCGAGCTCTATTCCTATGATAAGAAGAAGATGATCTTTCTAGTGCCTCGTTTTCAACCACATCAGTCTGAGCAATGGGGATTCATTGACAAGCTAGCGAGCTGGATTGCTGGGAAGTTCAAGGAAGTTCTGCTTCTCGGAGGTCTAGATGCATCCTTCAAAGAAGATGAGGAAGATATGCGTTGTGTGCCAACTACAGCATACAAAGACCAACTTGAAAAATGGAATGTTCCACTTCTTGAAGAAGGACTCTTTGTTGCAGGACCTCTAGCACTACTCCTGGCTGAACTTGAGATGCATGATGCCCCTGCAATTGGACTACTCACATATGCAACTAGAGGTCGTCCTGACCCACGGTCTGCGGCAACAATGCTTGAAAAAATCAATGAGATTTATGGCGTAGGTGCTAATGTCGAACAGCTCCTGGAGGAGTCCAGAGAGATTGAAAGGCTAGAGAAGATGAGGAAATCGATTGAGGACTCGGACCGTACGAGTGACATGTTTGTCTAGCCCAAACGTCTGATGAACCAACCAATATCTACAAGATTCTTTGCAACAAGCCTGTCTGCACCTAACCGGTTCAGTTTAGAAGCATCTACTGATAGCGCTGCAATCCCCAGACACTCTCGGTCTTCGTTCAGAACAAGTACCCGTTGTCCCCTCACAAGGGATGAGTTCAACTCAATCACGGACTCCTTGATGATGCTCCTTCCATATGTGAATGCTTCTGCACCTTGTCTAGAAACAATGATACAACTTTTGGTAAGTCCAGTCAACTCGTCTAGAATCTGTAGACTCAACCTGAACCTCCCTTTGTCTACGGAACCCAGCTGTTTTCCTACAAATTGGATATCAAGGGTTTCAGCTGCATCTGTCAAACTGGACATCCAATCAGTTGGTATTGCATAGAATGTTCTGGTACTTCCACTTGACATAATTACAGGTACACGGTTTCCCAGTAGGCTTTTTGTCACCCCAGCACCGAATTCGATATCTATCTGTTCAATGATGGAATCCCAGTCCACTGGATCAACAAGGTCAATCTTCATGCGGTGGTGCCCTCCCTTTTCACCAATTTACAGATGAAGAAACCCTCAGTACCATGAAGATGTGGCAGAAACCGTCTGGCTAATGTCAAAGACTCATGTAATTTGACCCCATAGGGCTCAGAATACCCTGGTGAACCAAATTCAGCTGATATCTTGACAATTTCCATCTCTGGATGTCGCTGCAAAATATCATCTACAATGTATTCATTCTCCTCAGGGGCAATGGAACAGGTTGAGTACACCATTGTACCACCCTCTGTGAGAACATTTACTGCGGTCTCAAGCATCTCGTCCTCACGCGTGGCACAAAATCTGATGTCTGCCATTGCCTTACTCGTCTTCCTCGTTGGGTCTAAAGGAATTAAGCCCTCTCCAGAACATGGGGCATCAAGTAAAATCTTGTCAGGTTCATAGGGAAGATCATCGAGTTTTCTTGCATCGCCGCGAAGGACTAATGTGTTGGTAGCACCGCATCGGACTATGTTGCTCTGAAGACTATTCATGCGTTGTCGGTCCTGTTCAACAGCAATGACCATTCCAGTGTTTTGCATCATTTGAGCGATATGTGTTGTCTTCCCACCTGGTGCGGCTGCAATGTCTAGGACTATCTCACCAGGTTCGGGATTTAGTACATTGACAGCGGTCATTGACGGAACACCTTGAACATAGTAGAATCCGAGCATGTGTTCAAGAAGTGCTCCTGGAGATGTATTACGGAAATCGGCATAGAACCCATCATTCAACCATGGAATCTCTTCGAGGGTCACTCCTTTTTTCTGCAGACGTCCCCGCACAACACCGCTAGATGACTTCAATGAGTTGACTCGAATTGCAGTTCGAATTGTCTTTTCGCAGGCTTCAATGAACCTCAGAGTTTCCTCCTCACCCCATAAAGTGAGATACCGTTCAATCATGTATTGGAGATATCCGTGCTCCTTGGCTAGTTCCTTTGCCCTTTGACGGAGTTCCTTCTTTACCATTCCAATATCCCCATTGTCTGCTCTCTCTATTCGCCAATATCCTCGTTCCAGAGTGTAGGATTCTCCCTGATGAATTTCTCCATCATTTCAATGCACTCACGGTCGTTGAGCATGGTTACATCTACTCCTCGGTCACGTACATACTGTTCAGGACCTTGGAATGTCTTGTTCTCTCCAACTATGACCTTTGGTATACCATAGAGTAGGACTGCTCCACTACACATATCACAGGGCGAGAGGGTCGAGAAGAGCACAGACCTTCGGTAGTCCTTTGCAGTCAATCGTCCAGCATTTTCCAGACAGTCCATCTCTGCATGAAGAACAGCGCTCCCCTTTTGCATCCGTTGATTGTGTCCTCTTCCAACAATCTTACCATCAATGACGAGGACTGAGCCAATTGGTATCCCTCCTTCTGAGAGCCCTTTCTTAGCCTCCTCGATTGCTACGGACATGAACTTCCTGACCATCTTATCATCCATATAATCGCCTCATTCATAGTTCTCTAGAGCCTTCTTGAGCGCTGCTGTTTCAGGAGGAATCAGTTGAACTTGAGGTGTTAGCCTGTCTGGCGTTGCGAGGTCCTTGAAGCCTGACCCAGTTATTGGAACTACAATCCTATCGGTTCTATCAATTGTTCCCTGTTCAACTAGAGCTTTGAGTCCTGCCATGGCTGCAACACCACTTGGTTCAGCGAATATTCCTTCTAATTTTCCGAGAAGCACAAGCGAATCCTCAATCTCGTCATCGGGAACAGCAATCACCTCGCCTTTTGTAAGTTTGAGATATTTGAGAGCCGCATCCCCATCCCATGGAAATGGATCTGCAAGTCCTCCTGCAACTGTTTCGTTTGAGTCCCACGGAGTGATTTTAAGTGGATTTTGGCCCTCCTTGAATGCTCTCACGATTGGTGCGCACCCCTCTGGTTGAACTACCACAGGTCTTGGGATGCTGTCGATTAATCCCATCTCTTTGAATTCCCAGAATCCCTTCATGGTACCAGCCATCAGCCCTCCACTGCCTGTTGGGAACAAGACCCAGTCTGGTGGGTGCCACTGAGTCTGTTCAGCAATCTCATATCCCAATGATTTAGTGCCCTCGAACTGGAAACAATTGAAGGGTCCAAACGAAGGCGATGGTGTCCAGCCAAACTCAGCAACAGCTGCGTGGAGTAGTGTGGTTGTTGGATCTACACCCTCCTTGACCTTTTTGACTCTGAAGACTTTTGCACCAAGAGTCCTCAGGTGAATTAGTTTACCTTTTGGAGCATCCTCGGGTACAAAGACTACAGCCTGAAGTCCAGCACGAGCTGCAAATGTAGACATAGAGGCTGCAGCATTTCCTGATGATGCAGCTGACACAGTCTTAGCACCATCCTCCAGTGCTCTACTCACCCCCACACAAATCGGTCTATCCTTGAAAGAACCCGAGGGGTTCACAGTTTCAATCTTCAGTGATAGACTCTGCAGTTTCCATTCAGCTGCAAGCCTCTTGCTTTCGACCAGTGGGGTGCCTCCTTCACCTAGAGTCACTATGTTCTTCCTGTGTTTGAGAGGCATTAGTTCAAAGTATTTCCAGAGACCTGGAATCCGCCCCTTGAGACTATCCCTTGTTATCGTTTCCTTAATGACCTCTAGATTAAACTCAAAGTCAATTCTTCCCCCACAACCATCGTTAGGGGGTACAGAGGACTCATCATATTCCTTTCCGCATTTTGCGCATTTGATAGTCTTGATTTTCGTCACTGCGACACCAGCCCTTCAAGTTGGATACATCGCCGTTATTTGGCTTATGGATGGAAACACCTAACAACCCGATACT
>Ga0209536_100010196_pt1 | contig 13885 bp, 11 predicted proteins | sample DeeMarSeWOR28_12_FD_187461 | JGI IMG/M metagenome (GOLD analysis project Ga0209536, IMG submission 187461) | Marine sediment microbial communities from White Oak River estuary, North Carolina - WOR-2-8_12 (SPAdes) (version 2) | ecosystem: Environmental > Aquatic > Marine > Intertidal zone >...
TTGGTATTCATGTTCTTTCGTATTATATTTGCAGTAAATTGTAATATATAAGAGCTAATTGAGCTTTTTAACAGATTTATCTATATTATTATATTGATAACCTGCTGCTTCCTTTATAAAAAGTTATGAAAAGAGTTCTGAAACTTAAAGGAAATTTATACATGCATATAGACTCGGCATGGTATTGAGAGGTTGGCATGCGAAAAAAGTATTATGTTTTAATGCTGTCGAAGACTCAGAAATTCCTTTGGTAGAAAACGACACTCTTCAATTTTCTATGTAGCCCATCCTGACTGGATTCTTGGAATAATAACCTGTAATCATCCCAATGAAAAGAGGAGTTCAATCCTGCTGGAAAATTTTGAGTTATTTGAGAAGCAAGGATATGTTTTTATATCTTGTAATAAGAGTTATCGAAAATCTCACGCAAGAATATTGAAAGGGTAATTTGCAATTATGACGACAGGTTTAATTATCAAAAATTTTTTCTAAAAATATTGTATAATTAGCATGAATCATTGAAATAATATGCGATATTTAAATTCAATTAATAATAACCTGTTGTAATTATAGAAATATTTTCATGACTAATTTGATAAAGACATCTGGATGGCCAGTCAAACTTGATGATTTATCTTCCTGCCCAGGTTTTAAACCTTCAAAATATAAATGGCATTATGGGGAGTGCAATGACTCTGATGTGATGGTTTATTGCGACCTAAATCATATGGGTGGCTTTAGTAATACGGGAAGTGGATTGAATTTCCTTGTTCATAATTTTAGCAATTATAAAGATAAATTCAAATTCCTTGTCCATGGTTTCGAAAAAAATAGAAATAGATTGAAATTTCTTAAAGATGGTTTTGGAGAAAATAAAAACAGATTGAAATTTTTATGGCTATGTGAGTCTAAAGAAATAACCCATAAAGCATATAACCACATGTTAGAAAACGTAGATTTGTTTTTTGATTTTTATAATGCAATATTTGTCCATGATAGAGAACTTATTGAAAAGGATAGTAGATTTATTTATGTCCCTAATGCATCCAATAAACATTGGATTATAGATTGCGGTATACATAAAAAGACGAAACTTGTGTCCATGTTCAACTCTGGTAAACGAATGTGTAATGGCCATTTGTTGCGGAATAAAATTGCCCTCAAGTTTAAAAATAAAATTGATCTTTTCGGTATAACACGACCAGTTGCAAGAAAAGAAGAGGGCCTGAATGATTATATGTTTTCCATAACATTAGAGAATGCTCAATATAAGACGTATATTACAGAAAAATTAATGGACTGTTTTGCTACTGGTACAGTACCTGTCTATTGGGGGCCTCCAGATGTGGGAGACTATTTTAATGAAGATGGAATAATCACATTGACTGAAGACTTTGAGATAGAGCAGCTCAATGAAGATTTATATTATTCAAAAATGGATGCGATAAAAGATAATTATGAGAGATGTATGAATGTTGTTTCTGCTGATGATCAACTTTATGAAGAAGTGACTAAATATCTATGATGAAAATGCAGCAGTTCTTTGGGATGCATAGGTGTTGCGATGAGTATGATTGATCCTGTAAACATCGCATTTGCTGCAGAACAATATTATGTGCAGCATCCGGGGGAGTGCATGTCTTTGCTATATTAGATCCACTCTGCTATTTCGCTTAAAGTAACTCCAAGCTAGGACAAATTGCCAATGGCAATAATTTTTCATTAAATTTTTATATTTCAAAATTATACTCTTTTTCCCATGACCAGGATACACTCAATACCGTTGGCAGATCTTTATTCCGGCATCCTGTTGGAATATCATGATATCTAAGTTTAATATGTGCTACTATAGCAATTAGAGGATCACGCTTCCAAAAGAAATTACTGAGGCAGTATAAGATCCCGCTATTTACACTTTATTTCTTCTTTGAACCCTTGGAATAAAGTTGCTATTGGCCTTAAGTTGCCGAATATTAAAAATAGCTTGCCCTTAAACCATGGAAGTAAACCAACCGGTTAGCCTTTTAAGGCTACAATAAAATGCTTCATCGTAAATTTAAGCGCAGATTGAAGTGAGCGCTTTTAGGTATACATTGTGACGTTTAGACTTTCAGGAGATCATGAAAAAGAATAAAATTGATTCAATAACAGTTGCTTTTACTGCAGACGAAAACTATGTGCAGCACCTGAGTGTAACAATGGTGTCGATACTGCAAAATATAAAATCGGATGTCAGCATTCATTTTGTTGTAATCGGTGACGGATTATCCGAAGAAAGTATATCAATGCTGACAAAACTAACCCAAAAATATGACGCATCCATAATTTATCCTGATATAGAGTTTAATTTTTTTGACACTTTTATGAATAGCAAGACGGTACCTCATATAAAAAGAGCAACCTGCGGCCGACTTCTTTTGGCAGATATTTTTGAGGGTGATAAGTTGTTGTACCTTGACTGCGATATCCTGGTCCGAGGTGATATTTCTGCGCTATGGGATATTGACATATCAGAGTATTACGCTGGAGCTGTTCTTGACCCGGCGCAGAAAGATAGTAGCAGAAGAGTAGGTATGCCTCCAGAAGCTCCTTACTTTAACAGTGGAGTATTGCTGCTGAATCTAAAAAAATGCCGCCAGGATAATGTCATGAGGAATGCCTTAAAGTTCATGGCTGAAAATCCGAGTAAAATATTATTACTTGATCAGGATGGACTTAATGTCGCCATGAATAACAACTGCTTTCCCCTTCATCCCAGATGGAATGTGCAGAGTTTTATGTTCAATATATTCTACAATGGCAAGCTGAGGGGAAAATATCCATCTGATATTATTGAGGCTGTGAAAAATCCGGTCATTGTGCATTTCACTTCAGAGGATAAACCATGGCATTATCGATGTGAAAATCCTTATGTTGAAGAATACTATAGATATCTTGCCCTAACTCCCTTTAGGGGCAATACCCCTGAGGGCCGATCTTTTCGAGATGTGATAAGAAAAAACAGGAGAATGTTAAAACGCCGGTTTAAGAAAGCAATACTTGGTTTTTGAGTATTAGGCTGTTTCATGAATTGCTCAAAAATATCTCACCCAAAAGATATGTTTTGTGTCTTAAAAAATACTCAATAAATAAAACAGATTTTCACTGGAGGTCATTATGGGCAAAATAATGTTTGAAAGTGTCGAGTCCGACGTTCGTTTTTTAAACCCCATGAAGAATTTTGCTCCGGATGTCCAGACCCTTCAGATACGCAAAGATCCGCTCCTGGGAGATACCAGTGTATTTAATCCAGAACTCAAGGACAAGGCCCAGATTTTTTTCGGAAAGTGCGACCCGGAACTTATCAGTCGACTTGTGGAAGATACGGCGAAGACCTGCTTCTTCTGTGGTGAGGCGGTTGCTAAGAGCACTCCACGCTTCATGCCCGACTTTTCAAGTGAAGGCAGAATCAGGGTTGGAGAGGCTCTCCTGTTTCCCAATCTTTTTTCTCTCGGCACCTATCACCCGGTCATCCGCCTCTGTGATGCGCATTTCTTAAAACTTTCCGAGTTTACCCCGGAACTGATTGCCAACGGATTCCTGGCAGCCCAGCAGTTTAACCGTATTGCATATGAAAAAGACCCGGCTGTTGCCTATGCAGCGGTTACCGCAAACTACCTCTTCCCTGCAGGGGCAAGTCTTGTTCATCCCCATCTGCAGATGATCGCGACTCCGCTTCCATACTCTTACCAGGCAAGGATGCTCGATAGCTGCAGTCACTGGCAGAATAAGTTCGGTTCATCTTATTTTACTGACCTGATTCATGAGGAAAAAAACGGTCCCCGCTACGTTGGCCAGACCGGCGATTGGCATTGGCTGACACCTTTTTCTCCATTGGGTAATAATGAAGTTATGGCAATTCATGAAGAGCGATGCGATCTCGATGACCTTGCCGGTGATGATATCAACAACCTGTCATCAGGGATATCTAAGATTTTGTCTCATTACGAAACACTGGGGCATCTCAGCTACAACTATGCTCTTTACTCGGTACGGAAGGACAAGGGAGATGGAAGTTTTCGCGCCCTCCTCAAGATCATCACACGTCAGAATTTATACCCAAACTACCGTAATGATGATTATTTTCTCCAGAAGCTGCTGCAGTCTGAGCTGATCATCACCCCACCGGAAGAACTGGCCGAGCAGCTGCGAAAGGGTTTCAAGGTATGAACAGGAATCAAACAAAGGACAGAAGTATCCTGTCTCTTACTGGAAATGCAGTCTCCAGGGACTTGATTGGAAATCGGCTGTATCTTTTAATGCCATGCAATACATAGCAGACCTGCATATCCATTCGCCATATTCAAGAGCTACGAGCAAATCGAGCAATCTTGCCGGACTTGCCGCCTGGAGTGCTGTCAAGGGCATTGACGTTATCGGCACGGGTGATTTTACCCATCCAGGGTGGTTCAGACAACTGCGGGAAAACCTGCAGCCTGCCGAACCCGGGTTTTTCAGGCTCAAGGAAACCAGCATTCCCCCCATCTTTGAATGCGTACCTGTTGAAAAAGCCCTGTCCTGCCGCTTTATTCTTACGGCAGAAATCAGTTCCATCTACAAGCGGCACGGTAGTGTCAGGAAGATACATAATATCCTTTTTATGCCCGATTTCGAGGCTGCTTCAAAAATTAACGGCCGGCTTGCCCGTATCGGCAACATTGAGTCCGACGGCAGACCTATCCTTGGACTTGACGCTCATGATCTACTCGAGATAGTGCTTGAGCTTGCGCCTGAAGGCTTCCTGGTGCCTGCACATATTTGGACACCCTGGTTTTCTCTGTTTGGTTCCAGGTCCGGATTTGATTCCATTGACGAATGTTTCGGGGAGTTAAGCAGATATGTTTTTGCCCTGGAAACAGGCCTCTCATCGGATCCAGAGATGAACCGACTGGTCTCAGCTCTTGACCGCTTCACCCTTATTTCAAATTCGGATTGCCATTCACCGGGAAAGCTTGGCCGGGAAGCCAATATTTTTACCTGCGGTTTTAACTTTTTTTCCATGCGAGATGCCTTGAAAAACCAGGCAGTAGGAGGATTTCAAGGAACCATAGAGTTTTTCCCGGAAGAAGGAAAATACCATCATGATGGTCACCGGAAATGCGGTATCAACCTGAATCCCCAGGAGACACGAAAGCTGGGAAATATTTGCCCGGTCTGTTCCCGGCCGCTGACCATTGGTGTGATGCACCGGGTGATGGAACTTGCCGACCGTGAAACCCCTTATTTTCCACCCAATGCTTCCCGTTATTACAGCCTTATCCCTCTTGCCGAGGTGCTGGCAGAGATTTTCGGCAAGGGGCCTTCTTCAAAAACGGTTTCGACTGAATACGGCAAGCTGATCAGAATCTTTGATTCCGAGTTCAATCTCCTGCTCAATGTACCTGTGGACGAGATCAGCGCGCGATACTCACCTGTCCTGGGAGAGGCGGTAAGTCGTATCCGCAAGGGAAAAGTCATAAAAAGGGCCGGATTTGACGGTGAGTTCGGGGTCATAAAGGTTTTCGAACAAGGGGAACTCAAGGAACTGGTAGGCCAGTCAGCTCTCTTTAAAACGGAGAAAGTGGGAAAAAAAATTGAACCTCCCGCGAAGCCATCACTTCTCGAATTTATTCCATCCAGACGAGAACAAGCCCCACGTACAACCCCAAAATCCCTCAATACAGAACAGTTGGCTGCAGTAACCGCAAAAGCCAGACACATTGTAGTCACTGCCGGGCCTGGAACAGGCAAGACCCATACCCTTGTTGCCAGGATAGAAAGGCTTATTAAAGAAAAGAGCGCCAGCGAAGGGGACATTACGGCTATAACTTTTACAAACCGGGCAGCCGAGGAGATGCGGGATCGGCTTGGCAGGGTATCCGGACTCAATGCTGCAGGGCTTTTCATCGGCACCTTTCACACCTTCTGTCTCAAGTTGCTCAGGCAGAACAGGCCGGATCTGACAGTCATTGATGAAAAGGGCCGCGACAGGCTCCTTTCCCGTCTTTTCCCCATGCTCACAAAGCAGGATCTTGCAAAAACCAGAAAGTCGATCGAAGCTCATTACCATCTTCTCGCCACCGGCGGAGGACACGATTCAGAAGCGGGAATGAATGCGCATGTGTCAGCCTATCTCAAGGAACTTGACCGGAGAGATGGTATTGATTTGAGCGGTCTCATCCCCAGGGTTGTTTACCGCCTTAATAGTGAAGAGAATTTTTTTCAGAAAATAAGGGAACGGGTTAAATTTCTTTTCATTGATGAATTCCAGGATTTGAACAGAGCGCAGTATGAACTTATACGTAAGCTTGCCGAAACCAGTTCTGTTTTTGCTATCGGCGATCCAGACCAGGCCATATATGGATTTCGCGGCAGCAGCCCTGAGTTTTTTCATCTCTTTATCAATGAATTTTCTGCCGAAACACTGGCCCTGGCGAAAAATTATCGGTCGGCAATCAAAATCCTTGAGGCTGCTGCAGCTGTCATAAGTTATAATCACACCCCTGAAACAAAGCATCATACAACGATAATCCCGAATCACACTGAACTTGGCAGCATCGAGGTATACCAGGCCCAATCACCCCAGGCCGAAGCCGAATTTGTGGTTCGCCGCATAGAAGAGCTCATGGGGGGTATCAGCCATTTTTCCATTGACTCCGGGCGAGGCAAAGAAAGTCAGCAGGAGACACAACGCAGTTTCAGAGATTTCAGCGTGTTTTACCGCCTTACCCAACAGTCTGAATACCTGCGGGAAGCTCTTGAGCGTCGGGGCATTCCTTTCCAGGTAATCAATGTCCCGCCTTTTTTCATGCAGCACGAAATTCGTCCGATCTATTACTGGATCAGGGCAGCAGCAGCGAATCCTGAAACAATTGAAGCCGTGGTTTATCTTGAACTGCTAAGAACTTTCCCTGGTGTAGGGGATAGCTCTCTTGCTGTCCTGGAAGATCAGTTGCCCATTGGCGGATTCGACGATTTTTTTCTCCTGGCTGATAAAATAAGTCTTCCGAAAGCTCTCTTGAAAAGAGTTAATGACATGCGGCGTAACCTTTCAGAATTTAAAGAAAATATCTTAAAAAAGGACTTGCGGAATCCATTGCGGAAGTTATGGAATACTTGCGGGTGAAGGTGAAAAGCGCTGACGCAAAACGATTTCTGGAGCTTGCAGGCTCTTTTGGTTCTGACCTGCCAGGTTTTGCTGCCCACCTGCAGAGAAATGAGACGGCAACCGTGTATGATGACCAAGCCGAAGCAGTGGCTCTCATGACTGTCCACGGTGCCAAAGGCCTGGAATTTCCGGTTGTATTCATCACGGGCATGGAGGAGGGGATTTTTCCGTGCGAGATACCAGGTATGGAGAGCGCCGAAATAAGTGAGGAAAGGCGTCTCTTCTATGTTGGAATGACCAGGGCACGTGACAGCCTTATCCTGTCTTCAGCAGCTAGCAGACCTATTTACGGCAGGTACCAATCCAGGCCAGTGTCACGCTTTGTGAGCGAGATCCCAACCTCTCTTATTGAACACATCAAGTACGATATGACAAAAAGAAAGAAAACTGTTGTAAAACAGATGAAGCTTTTTTGATCGGCTTTTGTGCTGCGCGTCAGTAGTCTGTATTAAATATTCCGTTTAGATGATCTATTTCGTGTTCCACCAATGCTGCATGGCGATCCCGGGCCACCAGAATTCTGTCCATATTATCCAGGTCCGTATACTTCAACTTGACATAAGCAGAACGTTTTACGGTCCTCTTTTCCTCGCCCTGAAGAGAAAGGCATCCTTCATGGCTGAAATAGGTCCCCTTTCTATGTATAATTTTAGGATTGATCATTACTTTTATCTTCCCGTTTATGCCGCAGACAAAAAGTCTCTTCGAAACACCCACTTGGGGCGCGGCAAGTCCTACTGGCAGAGAACCTCGGGAAAAGAAATCTATCATGGCCAGGTATTGCAAGGTGGAAATCATTCTGCTGCTCAGAGAAATTATGGAATGGTCCACATGATCAATTAGATTGGCAGTCTGGTGCAGTGCAGGATGGGGGTATTCAACTATTCTAAATACCGTATTTTTGCCTTTGTAGAAATGCAGGAAGAAAAAAAGACCAATGGCGATAGCAGCCCCGCAGAGTCCAATTGTCAGAACTTCCTTTTTCTTCAGCAATGATCTGTTCTCCACCATTTACAGTTTACACTGGAATTGGTTAAAACAGCCAAGCGACAACTATTGCTTGTAAGGCTTGTTGCACTTATACCCATGAAACCACATCGTCCGGAAGAAAAATTCCTGACGCAGGGAAACGAATAGCTGTTCTGCTTGTTATCCAGCGTTACCTGGTAGCCATTGAGCGGATAATATCACTTTTGCCGATAACACCGACCAGTCTGCCATCCTGAATAACTGGGAGGGTATGCACACTTTTTTCAGCCATGATGGTCGCAATTTCGTCCAGGCCTGTATCTTCTGAGACGGAGACCAACTCCATGGAACATATATCCTGTACAGTGTTACCGGCCATTTTTTTGATCTCCCTCTCCGTCTTCTTAGAACTTTCAAGAAATATGACCGAGTCAAGGATGCTTATCATGGTCGGAATATGTATTTTTTTTGTCTGATCGATGAGATCACTTTCCGTCACGACCGAAACGACATCGCCATTCTCATCTAGAACAGGAACGCCGCTTATTCGGTTCTTCCAGAGGATCTCGGCAAGCTCACTGACAGGGGTCTGCATACCGACCGTGATCACATCTTTTGACATTATATCTTTTGCTGTCAGCATGGATGAATTCTCCTGATAATTTTATTGTTATAGGAAAGAGGATTCCATTTTCAGATCTTCCAGCACAAAAGGTAGCTGGTCCGCGAGTTCGGAAGCCAGGTAGCCTGCGGCAGTTTCTTCTGCCAGCCTGTCCCCGGCCAATCCATGGCTGTATGCTCCGAGGCAGCAGGCCTGCCAGGGAGAAAGTCCCTGGGCCAGGAAGCCACCTATTATGCCTGCCAGGACATCACCCATGCCGCCGGTTGCCATGCCTGGGTTTCCAGTCGGATTAATGGCCGTATTACCTCTGGGATCACACACAAGGGTGTCAGCTCCTTTTAAAACAACAAACACATTATATTCTGCTGCGAACTCCTGTGTAACAGCAACCCGATTCCTCATGATAGTCCCGGTAGCAATGCCGGTGAGGCGTGACATTTCACCTGGATGGGGTGTCAGTATTCTCGGGCCAGCAGTTTCTTTCAGCAGGGCGGATTTATCCGCAGCAAGAATGTTGAGACCGTCAGCATCGACGAGCAAAGGGATTTTGGTTTCACGGTATAATTTAATGATAAGTTCGGCTGTTTCGTCTGCTGTACCGATGCCCGGGCCGACGACCATGGCATCCTTGTCTTGCTGAGCATCCCTTATCACGGTGTAATCCTCAATGGAAAGGATGCCGTGGGCTGCAGACTGCAGAGGTACTGTCATAGCTTCCCACAGGCCAGATTCAACAACCTGGTTCAACTCATAGGGAACACAGAGGGTCACCAGGCCGGTGCCAACCCGCAAACCACCTGCACCACAAAGCATTGCAGCACCTGATTTTCCTAGTGATCCCGCAACAACAAGCAGGTGGCCAAATGACCCCTTGTGAGCCAGGGGTTTACGTTCAGGGAGCCATCTCCCGACTTCGTTTCCCAGAAGTTCAAGACGTATATCTGCCTCATTGACAGCCTTTTCCGGAATGCCGATATCAACTACCTCAAGCAGACCGGTGTATTCCCTGCCCGGATGAACAACCTGGCCTATCTTGGCCTGGCCGAAAGTCACCGTTAAATCTGCCTGAACACAGGCGCCCAGACTTTCCCCCGTGTCAGTGTTGAGACCGGATGGGATGTCAACCGCAATGACAGGGCAGGGGGCCTCATTCATTATTTGAACTGCGGCGGCAAATATGCCCGTGATTGGCCGTGTGAGTCCTGTGCCGAAAAGTCCGTCGACAACAGTCCAGCACTGTTTGAGAATTATGGCTGCTGTGCGTAATTCTTCCTCGTTTCTGATCTCGATGATCTTGACAGGAAGTTCGAGGAGTCTGGAATAGTTGACCGCGGGATCTCCCTTGAGTTTGTCGGCAGGGATAAGCAGAAAGACCACGGGCCTGGCCAGCCTTGCTGCCAGGAGCCTTGCTATGACGAGGACATCGCCGCCGTTATTCCCGGGCCCGGCAAAAACAGCAACAGTCCTGCCCAGAGGATCACCATATTTTTCAAGTATTACCTCAACAGTCCGGCGGCCGGCATTTTCCATCAGTTCCAGTGATGGGACCTTGAAGGTCCTTATGGCGGCGTTATCGAGACCCCGCATCTGTTCTGCTGTTACCAACTTCATCGTTTTGTTGTTTCTGGTTAGTCAGGGATGCAGTATATTTTCTGTAAAGTGAAAGTTTTTATGATTTAACTGTTGTCGTATTGTGGATTTTCATAATGATTCAGCCTCACGCAATGCATGTTTGTCTCTCTCGCAAAAAACAATCGGCAAAGTTATTTGGCCTGCACCGGATAAGTATATTGGGCCCTGCTGCTGCGCGCGAGACTTTTTGCGAAGACATCATTATTTGACTTTACAGCCCATTATATCCGTCTATGATGGCATATATTCTTTCTATTGGCAATGCTGAAAAAAGTGTAGCCCTGGGAGATTTTACGGGTTTCAAAGAGGTTGTGGGTCTGCTGAAATACAGATTATTAAATGTTTGGTCAAGTATATTTCATGCCCGAAAATAGAGACAACAAGACAGGTAATGCAACAGAAAACGGCAGCCCGAAAACCGGCCTTATAACTGCTGATTTCCTTCGATCTGTATCAAATCACCCGGGTATTTATCTCATGAAAGGTGGTGAAGGAAAGATACTCTACGTGGGAAAAGCCAAGGATCTGCGGAAAAGGCTGGCATCTTACCAGAGATTGGATCCTGCAGCATCTCCAAAGACGGTTCTGCTGCTCGGCAGGGTAAAGACTATCGAGACCATCCTGACCCACACTGAGAAGGAAGCCTTCATCCTTGAAGCTTCAATGATTAAAAAGTACAGACCCAGGTTTAATATCGAACTGAAGGATGACAAGAGCTATCCGCGAATTAAGGTAACCCTGGGTGAAGAATGGCCCAGGATATATGTGACCCGCCGCCGCGCAAAGGACGGCAGCAGGTATTTTGGCCCGTATTCTTCAGCAGGTGCCATGCGCAACACGTTAAATCTGATCAACAGGCTTTTCCCTCTGCGCAGATGCAAGGGCAGGGATATAAAGAAACGGCAGCGGCCCTGCCTGAATTACCAGATGGGACGATGTCTGGGCCCCTGCAGTGGCTTGGTTGATAAAAAGCAGTACCGTAAAATAGTTGATGCTGTTCTCCTGATACTCGAGGGCCGGAATATCCAATTACGAGGACAACTTGAGACTGAAATGAGCAAGGCGGCCATAAACCTCGAATATGAAAAGGCGGCCATGTATCGCGATCAGTTGCAGGCCCTTGACAAAACCCTGGAGAAGCAGGTCGTTGTCAATAACCTGGGCAAAGATCAGGATGTTTTTGGATATGTAAGAATCGGGGCCGGTATCGGCCTGGCAGTGGTGAATGTCAGGCAGGGACTGGTATTGGGACAGCAGGTGTTTTTTATTCTGGATCCTATCGGTGATGACAGCGAGGTGCTTGGTGAGGTCCTGGGCCAGTTCTACAGTCGGGAAGAATCGATTCCGGATGAACTGCTGCTTCCTTTCCAGGTCCCGGATCACCTTGCCCTCGCCGACTGGTTGACTGAAATGCATGGCAGGAAGGTGCAGGTCAGGATCCCGAAGCGGGGTAATGATCTGAAACTGCTGCAGATGGCAGATGTAAATGCCAGACAGGTTCATGTTGACCAGGAGAACAGGGAGAGAAGCTGGCAGGAAATGGCAAAAAACCTGCAAATCAGACTACATCTCAAACATATCCCGGAAAGGATTGAATGTCTCGATATTTCCAATATTGGCGGGAAACAACCGGTGGGCTCGCTCGTGTGTTTTATCCGGGGGGAGAAGGCACAGAAAGAATACAGACATTATTCCATAAGCGGATCGCATGAACCCGATGATTACCGCATGATGGGCGAGGTCGTGGAAAGACGTTTTACTCAAGGTGAAAAAACGGTTGTTTTTCCGGACCTCCTTGTCATCGACGGCGGCAAAGGACATCTTAACGTGGCAGCTGATGTTCTCGGCAGCAAGGGATTGCGGGATCAGGTTGAGCTTGTGTCCATTGCCAAGGACAAGCTCGGTAAAGCTGATAAAATATACCGACCCGGCAGAAAAAACCCGCTCAGCCTGCCGCGTCACTCACCTGTGCTTTTTTTTCTTATGCAGATACGTGACGAATCACACAGGTTTGGCATCAGTTTTCATAGGAAGTTGCGGCGAAAAATTACCCTGTCTTCGGAACTTGACAGTGTGCCCGGCATCGGACCTGCCCGGAAAAGGGAGCTGTTGCGGTCTATTGGGAGCCTGGCAAAAATAAAGAATGCGAGCAGAGATGAGCTTGCCGCTGTTCAGGGCATTGGCCCTGAACTGGCGGAACAGATATGGATTTTTTTCAACGCAAGGCAAAGAAAATAAACAATTCAATAAGAGGAAATGGAAGAACGATGACCCCATTTATATTATGAGACAAGCCAAAGATGTGGCAAGCTTTCTAGTTGTGTCATTTCATGCTGGCAAAGACCTAAATGCTTCCGGTACAGGAGTCTGGTATTTTGGGGGATCCCATGGTGCTAATATCCCCTTTTAGGTGTGCGGTTTTTAAATTCCCGGGCGTATTAGAGGAGTGCAAAGTAGTCATGCAAAACATGGCGCAGAGAATCTCTTCTTTGCTGTTGTTTTTTATTTGGGTAATGAAGAGAATGAACGTAAAAAGAGAAGCCGGAGCTTTAGAAGCTTTCCATACTTATTTACTTAGAAACTGAACCGCTCGTTACCAGGATTAATTATAATGGAGAAATTTAAACTCGTAGTGTTTGAGGAGCATGGCTCGGGAGAAAAAAAGATCCAGGGCATCACCGGGCATGGGACCGGACTGGAAATCAGCAGACGTTATAATATCGAGGAGAATCTACCCGAAATAGTGGACGACCCTGAACGTTACATCCCGGAAGATTTTGAGGCTGATCTTGTGTTGGATTTTTTGAAACATCCAGATCTGTCCAGCCATCTGGCACAGGTATGCAAAAAAAAACAAATTCCGGTTATTGCTTCTGGGAAAAAACACGCCGATGCTCTTACACCATTCACCTGATGCGGGCTGGGACGCCTGCAGGCTGCAGGTGAATACGGCAAACAGTTTGGATTGCCGGAATACAAGGTCACAGTTAAGGAAGACCGAATAACAAGTATTGAGGTCAAAAGAGGAGCACCGTGCGGAGCGACCTGGGATGTACTTGCCAGAGTTATAGGATTGCCTGTTGACGAAGCGATATCAACCCTGGCCCGGGAAGTCCAGTACATATGCTATGCTGATCCAAGTGCCTTTGATCCAATATCCGGCAAGAGTCCTCTGCATTATGCCGGTGATGTTCACGCGGCGGCACTGAAAAAAGCATTATCCGGCAAAGAAGCCTGAAAAGGCCGCATCTTGTTTATCAGGAATACTGTTTTACTATATTGTGCATGACCATGAAGGACCGCTTATTCAAAAAAACCAGGCTGATGTTTGTTTCGCCCTGGCTTCTTGCCGCAGCCATAGGACTGCTTTCTCTGATTATTGTTATTTTTGCCGCTAATAATATCAAGCGCGAAAGGGGTATGCTTTCCGAAGGTCTTTTCCGAAAGGGTGAGGCAATAATCCGTTTTGTGGAGGC
>Ga0209536_100010197_pt1 | contig 13884 bp, 9 predicted proteins | sample DeeMarSeWOR28_12_FD_187461 | JGI IMG/M metagenome (GOLD analysis project Ga0209536, IMG submission 187461) | Marine sediment microbial communities from White Oak River estuary, North Carolina - WOR-2-8_12 (SPAdes) (version 2) | ecosystem: Environmental > Aquatic > Marine > Intertidal zone >...
CTACCTCAGAAGCTGAAAGCAATAGAGAACTGCCGAAAAGCAGGTCTTGATGCAATAGTTTTGGTACCAACTGTAGTTCGAGGTGTGAATACTGATCAGGTAGGAAAAATAATTGATTTCGCAGTTGAGAATGCAGACATTGTACGTTGTGTGAATTTCCAGCCAGTTAGCATTACTGGTCGCATCGATTACGAAAAGCGCAAGGAGATGCGAGTCACAATCCCTGATGTTATTCATATGATTGAAGAACAGAACCGCCGGAGGATGAAACAAAGGAATTCCACGTGTCCCTTTCGCTCTCGAGGATAATTTTTACCTGCATGAGTGGAATTCTATCATTCAATGAAAGGGGGTTCAAGGCGCGCGAAAAACGTGCTATATTTAGCGCGTCATGAGGAAAAAACTTTTCAAGCCGTCAAAAGTGATAGCGGTCGGGCTTAACTACAGGGACCATGCCGAGGAACTCAAAATGCCGATCCCAAAGAACCCCATACTCTTTATGAAGCCCTCGACCGCCGTAATAGAAAACGGCGACGACATAGCTTATCCTCCTCAGGTAAAGGAGCTCCATTACGAGGCGGAACTGGCCATCGTAATCGGCAAAAAAGCAAAGAATGTGCCGGCAGACAAAGCAAAATCATACATTGCGGGATATACATGCGCTAACGACGTAACCGCGCGTGAACAGCAGCGTTCAGACGGACAGTGGACGAGATCAAAATCTTACGACACCTTCTGCCCTCTTGGTCCCGCAATCGTAAATGATATTGATCCCGACAACGCAAATATCAAACTTCGCCTGAACGGCGAGGTCAAACAATCTTCAAGCACGTCTAACATGATATTTAAGACGGAAGAACTGATGTCATTCATCTCCAATATCATGACACTGAATCCCGGTGACGTTATCATGACCGGAACACCGCCCGGAGTGGGTGAAATGAACCGCGGGGATGTGGTGGAAGTGGAAATTGAGGGGATCGGAATATTAAAGAACCAGGTTAAATGAACGGAACCTGCGAATAAATTCGCGGTTCCGCATCCAAACAAGGAACCGAGACTTTAGTCTCAGGTTCCGACACGCTTCACTCCTTCTTCTTCTTCCTCGTCATCAAATCCGAAATCGCCTGATAGGGATCTTTCTTTTCAAAGAGAACTCGATAAATCTCCTGCGTGATGGGCATTTCAACATTATGCTTCTTCGCCAGCTCTACAGCGACTTTTGTCGTGCCAACACCTTCCGCCACCTCCCTCATTCCGGAAAGGATCTCGTCAAGGCATCTGCCTTTAGCAATGTTCTCTCCAACATGATGGTTCCTGCTTAGTTTTGACTGACAGGTTGTTATCAGATCGCCTATTCCGGAAAGTCCGGCAAAAGTCCCCGGCCTCGCCCCCATTGCAACTCCCAGCCTTGAAATCTCCGCGATACCTCTCACCATAAGTCCGGCTTTTGCGTTATCACCGAGTTTCAGCTCGTCAACGATGCCTGCGGCTATGGCAATAATGTTCTTGAGCGCTCCGCCAAGCTCAACGCCAGCGACATCACTGCTGGTATAAACCCTGAATCTCTCCAGCATTATCGCCGATTGAATTCCCTTAGCTGTATCCACATCCTCACACGCCACAACAGTAACCGCCGGAAGCCCTCTGGATATCTCTTTGGACAAATTCGGTCCTGAGATGACCGCGATTTTGTTTTTTGGGACAATTTCGCCGAGAACCTGCGACATGCGATTGCCGGTGCCATGCTCAAGACCTTTTGTGGCGGAAAGAACAGCAGCATCCCTTGATATCCACTCACCGGCCTTTAAAGCTATACTACTCAAGTGTTTTGAAGGAACAGAGAACAAGACAAGTTCAGCGTCTTCCACGATCTCCTGTAGAGAGCTCGATATGTTTATCGCCACCGGGATCTGCGCCTTAGGCAGATACCACTTGTTCTCTCTGTTCTCGATCATATATCCGCAAAGTTCTTCTTCATACACCCAGAGGCCGATTTCGTGACCCGCCTCGGACAGCAAGATCGAAAGTGTCGTTCCCCAAGCTCCGGCTCCGACAACACCAACCTTCATTGCGCTTTCTCTCCTATCTTTCTCTCTTCTCCCTTAAGGAGTCTTTGGATGTTGGGAATATGCTTCCAGATAATAAGAAGTACTACTGCCGAAATTACAAACAGATATTCTTTCGGCTTGTCGAAAAGATACATTGATACAGCCGCGACGATCGAACTGACTATTGAAGCCAAAGAAACATATCTGGTAAATCCCATTATTATCAACGCAAGGATAGCCACAAGCAGAAAGACATCCGGCGCTATCCCCAGCAGAACCCCCAATCCGGTGGCAACCCCCCTGCCGCCCTTAAATTTCATGAAGACCGAAAACGTATGGCCGATTACCGCGAGGAGTCCCGCTGAGATTATCCATTTCGGCTCAAGATTGAGCGCGATCGCCGCGTAGACCGGGACAAATCCTTTCAAGAAGTCCCCAAGAAAGACGATTATCGCCGGAACTACTCCGAGGGTTCTCAGGATATTTGTGGTGCCGATGTTGCCGCTTCCCACTTTAGTGATATCAACCTTATAAAGGCGGCTTACAATCATCCCAAAGGGAATTGCCCCAAGTAGATAGCTGCCCAATAAAACTATTGAAATTATTAAACTTTGCTGCATTTTTCCTTCTCTTTCAAAGAATTTTACGATACGGCGGGCTCAAAGTCAAAGCTCAACGGCAGGAATGCTGATGATAAATTTAGTTCCTTTCCCCTCTTCCGACTCAACATTTATTTTTCCGTTATGTTCCTGAACGATTCTGTTTGTTATGGCCAGTCCAAGCCCCGTTCCTGTCTCTTTGGTAGTAAAGAAAGGATTAAAAATATCCTTGATCTTATCCTGAGGAATTCCGGTGCCCGTATCCGCAATCGAGACCTTCACATCGTCGCCTTCCGCCGAGGTCGAGACCGTCAGCACACCGCCCCGTTCCATGGCGTGCACGGCGTTAAGCATTATATTCATGAAAACCTGCATTAGTTTTGACGAATTGCCTTTTATTTTTGGTGTTTCCTTTAACTCCTTAACAACTCTAACGCTGCCCTTTTTGAACTGGACCTCGAGAAGTTGCGTGGTTTTCTCGATAACGTCATTCACCAGGAAAGGAGCGATTCTTGTTTCCACTTCAGGTTTCGAGAAGGAATCAAGATCCGAGAGGATCCTTTTCAATCTGGCAAGTTCTGACGGAATGAGCCTGGCGAATTTTTCCCTGTAATCAGGGTCGTCAAACTTTAGCGGAATGACTTCCGTAAAGAGCTTTAATGCCGCCAGTGGATTCTTGATCTCGTGCGCGACGCCCGCGGCCATTGTCCCCAGCGCGGCTAGTTTTTCCGATTGGACGAGTTTCTCCCTGGACCTTTCTAGCTCTTCAAGGATTATGGCGTATTCCACGGTAATGGTTGCCTGAGCTGCCATTGCTTCCAGGAACGAGATATCGTCCGCGGAGAACGGCTCTCCGGATCTTTTTTCGCCGAGCAAAAACACGGAAAGCAGGGTCGGTTCTCCGAAGTATTCCGATTCCGAAATCGAGGGAATGAGGAGAACGGTGTCGAGTTCTTCCATTTTCTTCAAAATGCTCTTCAATTTTTTGGCTTCGAATTCAGATAATGTGCCTGATTCCAGGGAGTTTTGTATTTCGTCCTTGACAATAGTTTTCTGGGTAGCGAGGACATATCTAATCAGATCGTCATTTTCTTCGATTATATTGCCCATTAAATGGTGGGCGCCTCTTACAGTTCCTTTTATTTCGTATCGACCTAATTCCCGACTAAGCATCAAAGTCGCGGCACCTGTAAGTTTCATGGCCTTACACACCAAATAGGGCGCCAATTTCCCAAGTCTATTTGAATCTGTAGTTGGTTTTGTTAAGGCATGGGAGTATTTACTGATTACTTTCTGATACAAATAACGTTTTCTGAACATTATTCTGTCTACGACATTCTGGAGGTAGGATCTGGTTGGTTCAAAAAGGAGGGCAATAATTAAAATCGACGGCGCTGAGGCCCACGCGCCGGTGTAGCCGGTGAATCTTTCGATCATCAACCCGGAGGCGTTGGCCAATGTAAAATAAACTGTTGTCAGCAAAACCGCGAGGGACGAATATACTATGCCGCGTTTTATTACGACTTCGATGTCCAGGAGGCGCGCAGTTACGATTGCGTAAGACATTATGAAAACATAAAAAGCTATTGCATAAGCACCATAAGGATAAAGAGGAAAGACTTTGAGATCGACCGTTATCAGAAAATTGTCTAATCCTCCTGAATAGCCAATTAGCGATCCAATAATTAGATATCGTAATTGATTTTTAAAAATGCCCTTGGAATAAAAATAAGCAGTAATCAATCGAATAAGGCCATAACAAACACAGACGATAAAATAAAGAAAAAAGACTAAGTATGCAAAATTCGGGGTAGGGAAAGAGTATAAATCCCTATAGGAGGTCCCAAAAGTTAGCCATGGAGTAAAAAAGTTTAAAGCTTGCAACAACCCAGCAAAAATATAAGCTATCCTTAAGCCAACATTATGTTTGTGAATTTCTTTTAAAAAAACAAAAACGAAATGAATAAAAAACACGGGAATCATTATTGCCCCAAAGTGAAGGATCTTGCCCCAGATAAAAGCCGATTCTGGGCTCAGCTCAGGAGAAAATCTAGAAACAGCAAGGCTCCATATTGCAATACTAAAAGAATAGACGGAAAAAATTCTATAAACACGATTTTGGAAGTTTCTCGATAAAACGAAGAGCCCCAAAATCAGAGTAGTAATAAATGTAAAGTACGCTGAAATAATAAAATGATTAATTGCCATCCTTCTACTTTCTCACTAATAAATATAGATACGCCTCATTTGGCTCATCCCTGAAACGCACTTCTTTGGCCTGCAGACCATTTACCCACTGCAGCATTTCCGCCTTCGTTCTATAAATCATGTACCATTCGCCAAGAAACTCGAAATATGTTCTGCAATCACTTTTATCAGATGAAACGTTGCACAAAACAAGCTTGCCTTCCTCGTTTAGGCACTCAAATAATGAGTGTGTGAGTTTCCTCGAGACAATATCACTAAGATAATCATAAATACCGAACGCATAAATCAAATCCTGGCCATAAAGCTTTTTTCTCACCGCCGGTTTTCGAATGACATCTACAACATTATTGTTTATAAAAGATATTTTAACGTTTTTTTTGACATCACTACTTAAAGATTCATACTGCTCCTTAATAAAAGAGAGAGCTCTATTTTCAAAATCAAAACAAATATAATCAACGGCCACATTAACTTTGTTTTCTTTTAACAACTCCAACAGCTCTCTCGCAGGACCACTAGCTATAGAAGCAATTTTTACATTTGACCCTTTTTCTTCTATTATCCCAGCAATTTGCTCCTTCAGAAATTCTTTCCTAGCAATATTTGAAAGAGAATTTTTTATCATACAAGTTAATTTGTTGATCAATTTCTCAAAAGATGAAGCGCCCAGAAACTTGTCATAATTGTCATAAATGTAATTCATCGTGACAAAATCTCCAGCATAGCCAAAAGGCTTGCGATATATATGCCGGTTTATTTCAGCTTCTCCGAGAAAAGGCAAAATACGCTGCTGATAAAAAGATTGATAGATCTCAAGCTCGTTTTTGGGAAGATCTTTGATCATACCCCAAACTTTATTAAAGTGCGCAACTGCATGGGGCAAAAATTCATTATTAAGCTGTTCGATTCTGCTTTCTTGCTCTTTGGTGGAAGGGTTTAATTCGTCAAATTGATCCAAATCAGCTTTAATCTTTGAAAGATAAGATTGAAAACTTTTCGTTTCTTTAAGAAACCTGTTTTCAATGATGTCTTCTCTAATTGATTGAGTCGATTTCAATTGTTTTCTCCTAGAAAATTATCCCATACGGACATAAGAGGGTCAAGGAGAGGAAATTATTGACAAAAGTTGGCAAAAATCATCCAAAAATTTTACCTAGAACAAACCTTGTTTCACTAGTATATGGCGCAGCCTTTATGATAATTTCCTGGGGAATTTTCAAAAATTGCCCGTTTTTGTCAGCAAAAATGACGGTCTGATAGCCTTGTGCGATGACAGTTTTATCTTTTTTCTTTCTATATGTGAATAGGAGATCTGCGCTGGCCTGCTTAACAGCCCCAACTTTCAGGCTGATCTCAATATCATCATACAGAAAGACTTCATGCTTATAGTCGATTGCTGCCTTTTTGGTTATTAGGTTTATTCCGGAATCAATTAGGAAACTCGGATTGGGCATAATTTCTCTAAAAAAAGCTTCTCTGGCCATACCCTGCCATTCGAAATACTTTGAAAAATAAGCATTCCCGAATGCATTAGTGTCAGAAAGGTAAACAGTTTTATCAAAGATGAATTCTTTGGACATACAGCAAAGATTATCCCACGACCAAAACAAAGGGTCAATGGAAGCAGCTACTTCAAGCCTTAGCTTTCAACAACATAAAAAGCAACACAAGGCCAAAGATCATTTATACACCTCTAAATAAAATTTTGTTTGGGTTTCTTTGTCAACAACTAGTTCTCTTTTCGAGGCCTGCGGTAATGAGGCGCATAAACGCAAAATATCTTCTTTAGTACGATAAATAAGCTTCCATTCACCAAGGAACTCGATATAGGCTCTGTGGGTTATGGCATGAGTTAAATTTGTTATCCCTAACATGCCATTGCCCGCAAGTAATGAAAATGAAGCCTCAAGAAGCTTTGCGGCAAGCTTATCATTTAAATAATCGAACAAGCCCGTTGCATAAATCAAATCTTGGCCCCGAAGCGTGCGATCTCTGTTAATCAATTTAATAAACTTCAGAACATCGAAATTTAAACATTTAACATCGCAATTCCGGGATTTTTCTCCAAGCATCTCAATTTGCCGCTCCACATGCTCGATCGCCAATTTCTCAGTATCCAATAGAGTAAAATGTGCTTTAACCCCAGGATTTTCTTCAATAAATTTAATCACCTCTAAAGCAGGCCCAGAGCCCAAACTCATAATCCTTGCTATCCTATTATCGCTGCTGACGCACTTCTTAATCCATCGAGAAATATATTCGATCCGCTCCATGGTAGCTAAGGAAACAGGAATGCTTAAAGTATATCTGTGCATAAGCTTTTCATATGTGGACCTGCCACAATAGTCATCTTCATAATAATATTTCATCATCTGAAAATCACCATCATATCCAAGCGGCTTGTCATAAATTCGCGTATTTAGTGGTGGTGTATAAAAAAAGGGTAGCAACTCTTTCTGGTAAAATAATTGATGCGCCCTGTACTCTTGCTCTGAAAACATTTCAACCATACCCCAAACTACGCCAAAATGTTGATCGAGCTTTGGAAATAACTTATCTTTTGTGCTTTCAATAAAGCTTATTTGATCCTCATGAGCGCGATCATTTGAATCAAAGGCCTCACATTCCTCTTTGGCCTTCATAAGAAAAGCACTAGCTTTTTTTGTTTCATTAACAAAATCCGCATTCAAATTAGCAAACTTGAGAAAATTGGATTCTTCGAGGTTGATCAACAATCTCTTCGGCAATCTTTCAATAGAGGATTTTTCAAGAATGTTCACAACAAAGCTCTTTAAGAAAAGTAATTACCAAGCGAATCTAGATTATCCCACACTGATAAATGGGGGTCAAGGAAAGGAAATTATTGAAAAAATATGAGAAAAATCACCATCGTCCTGTCAGCGAAATCCTATGAACATTGTCCCTTGAGAGAGACATCTGGTTTACATAGGCATAGTCTACACTTACGTGATTGTCTGTAAAGCCAACCCCTGCTGTCACAGCAGAATCAATAATGCCCAGGCGAATTGATATGCCATCCGTCTTAAGCTCAGCCCCCAAAACTGCTTCACCAATATATCCATCTTTCGCAATCTGAGAATAATCCCCAGCCAAACGTAAAGGATAGCCCATAATTTGCGTCAGATAAGAAATTCCTAGCCGATATTTTGGCGGCACCTGCTCCTCCGTTCCCGTCCCCCACTGCTGAGAATTTGCCAGCTCATCTATCTTAAATCCAAGCGATAACTGATTACTCGGCTTCCAGAGAACACCCGGAGTAATACTGTGGCCATGCGCAGAGCCACCCTCAGCAGAAACAAGACCCGGCATGTCTGCCTGTAAATACTTAGCGGTCAAGCCAAAAGAGAAACCAGGGAAAAGCTCCCTTCCGTAAGCGACCATATAGGCATTGGAGAAATAGCTGAACACGCCAAGGGGAATAACCTCGTTATATTCATCTGTAGTCGTTCCGGTTTCATAAATATCCCCCATGCCAACTTGAACCCATGATACACCTATCGCCCCACCCAGAAACGGCTGAACATAGCTTATGTAATAATGATCCGCGTCCGTGGAAAGTTTTGTCTGCATAGTCGTTATCTCATGCTGTCTAATTTGCGAAAGCCCAGCAGGATTCCAGTAAGGAGAATCTGCGGTATCCGCTATCGCAGTAAACGCACTTCCCATCCCCAACGGCCGCGCCCCAACGCCGGCTTTAAGCACATCGATCTCTAGGCCGGCTTGGCCGGTATCGGCAAAACTATGCACACCCACAAAAAACAACTGGCAAAGTAATGTAAAGAACACTAGTTTCTTCATAATTTTCACCACCATCAATCTATTATTCCAGTCTTGAATTTCTTAATCCTACCCTTAAAAGTGCCGTCATCTGTTGAAATTTCATAAGAATTAACATCTGAAGCGCCCGACGTACTCATCATATTATTCCCAACCTTTACCCTCTCCTTAGGAATGACGAGCTTATTAACTCCAACCGTGGCACCAAACGCACCACCCACAAAAACATATCTATTGATTACGTTGCCCATTGAATCTTTAAATACTAAATCAACATTTTCGTTGCGCGTGAGAGAATAAAAGACAATCAACTCACCACCCATATCGTAAATATCAGAATTTAAAACGTCGCATAGTGCTGGGCTCGGCATCATAGTGAATAATACTATCAACAACGTTATCACATGAGGCATATTCGTTTTCACGTCACATTCCCCCTTTTAAATCGAAAATATTACTTAAGAACAACAATTTTCCCCCTGCCACTAACTGTTTTGTCCCCAGATCGCACCAAAACCTCAAACGGATATACTCCGTTAACAACCGTATCTCCTCTGCCGTTCCTGCCGTCCCACTCAACCTCATTGTATTTATCAAAGACACTTGAACCTTCTGATCGGATATCGCCATCCAACTCACAGACTAATCCGCCGGTTATGTCATAAATCCTGATCGTAACGTTATCCGCTTCCCTGCCCAATCGATATCTTATTCTCGTTTCTTCCTTATTCGGGTCGAATGGGTTCGGATAATTAATAACGCCGGATACGGAAACAGGCAGCTGTATCTTAAATGATGCAACCTCTGAGGTCGCAATGGTCGATTCTGAAGAGATCGCCTTGACCCTCCAGTACCAGAAAGGTTCAGAATTGAAGTCCGAATCATTCTCATCGAGACCGGTTTGATGGTCCGGTATTGTAAAGGCCCCAAGGGGTTTGTCCTCCATTGCCTGATCATAAGAGATGGTGGGAGTAAAGTAATCGAAAGTATTCAATAAACTAGCTTCATCTGAAGCTGCAGCGCACTCAATTCTATAATCTGTTACACCTTTGAGCCCATGCCATTTAAAGGTTGGCCTCAGGGACTGTACCGTTAATCCATTTATTGGCGAGACGCATTCAGGTGTAACTGATAATGACTGTGTTTGAATTTTCTCAGCGCTAGCAGATAAAGCACTTCCAACTAGAGGGGAAGGAAAAGGAATCCAAAAAGGCATTAAATCGTGTGAAGGCTCATTAGTCAAATTCATCTGTCCAGTGCCATTAACATTAATCCTGTAAACATCATCATCTGAGTTGTTATTAACCCAGATCAAGTGAATGAAAACAATGTTAGTGTTGTCGGGAGAAAAATGAGTTCTGGCGCTGGAGCCAGCATCCTGACCAATATTTTCAGTAAGCATAATATTGTTAGTTCCATCCATGTTTATTGACCATAGTTGATTGTAATATTTTGAGTCATGATATGTGTGTAGTAAATAGGCAATCTTGGTTCCGTCAGCGGAGATCGCGGGCTGCTTACCATAAACAAAAAATTCATTATTGGTTCCATCAACATTCATTACTCTGATCGCCTGACTGTAACTAATATGGGATTGGCCAGTATTTGTTTGATAGAATATTTTTTTTCCGTCTGGAGAGTAACTGGCCTGCATATTAAAAACAAAACTGCTTGAAGAAGTAAGTTTTTTCTCATCAGTCCCATCAATATTTATTGTATAGATATGATATCCAGTTCCATCGCGATATGAAGAGAAAACCACCCGCGTTCCATCAGGATGAAATGAGGGATGATAACTGACGCCCCTATCAACCAACACCCTTGAACCCGAACCATCAGAATTCATGATAAACAACCTGTCATCAGTAGGAGATAGGCTATAGACAATCTTGAAACCATCAGGAGAATAAGCATGATTCCATGCAGTGCGAACAAATGTTTTGCCGCTGCCATCGATATGCATAGTATAAACATCATACCTTCTATTGTAAGAAATTTTTGTATTGCTCAAAATCCCCGGTATCGCGGCAACATAATTTGTGTAATCAGTCTCATTTCCGGCCTTGTCCCCCGCCGTGATCTTATACCAATATCTGATCCCATTCGTTAAACCGGTATCCTGATAGAAAGAACCCACGGCCGGCATAGAACCAACCTTGGTGTAGGTTCCGTTATAAGCTGAGGATCTATAAATATTATAAACATCACTCACTTCGGGCGTTGTGATCGGCCGCCAGGATAAATTGGCAGCCGAATCCTCGGTTGTAGCAGTTAAATACGTAGGCTGTTCAGGCGGAGTATTATCAAAATGATACAAAGTCTGAGAATAAACACTGTTTCCCGCCTTATCCTCGACAACAAGCCTGACATCATAATCACCGTCATCGGCATCTCTGGAATCAAAATTCAAGAGAACTTCGTTACTGGCATTGCCCACCACAATCGGCCCAAGTTGACCCCATTCGCCGCTTCCGCATATGGAAAGCTCTATTCTGCGACTAGGATCAGGGTTTTCATCATAAGCATCCCCAATAACATCAAATGAAGCCCTGAGCCAGCTATCAGTAATAGGAAGATCAATTGCCGCGACCGGCAGGGTATTATCAACAATTGTAGAATCGATTCCGGTCGTTTGGGTCCCGTTCCCCACCTCATCCGTCGCATAAATCGTGAAGTAATAAGTGCCTTCTGAAACCGAAGCACCGGGATCCCACATACAAGAATTGACGCCGGCATCCAAATTCCCCGCAGTTAAAATATTTCCTATGCCGGCAATATTAACGGTAACCTCGGCTGACTCATTTAGCGTGAAAGTAATATTCGTGGCATCCTTCGTCCCAATGCTTTCTGCCGGGCTGAAATACTGCGGATCTGCGTAAACCCCGGTAATTTCCGGAGGAGTTGTATCAAGAATTATCGAGTCCGAAATTTCATCGGTTGACCAGTTCCCCGCGCCATCCATGAATTGAACATAAACTGGCCTGTCTCCGTCATCTCCGCTTTCAAGAAGCCAAAGTTTGGTCAAGACAAAATCTTCCACTGCCTCTGCATCAAAAACACCATCATTGCTCAATTTCATGGAAACGACACCACTCAACAAGTCACCAGCAGCCAGGTTCAGGATGACATTCAGATCATTCGTAAAATTATCGCCGGAATTTATCACGATCGCGCCGGTCGGAGGACTTGAGTCAATAATCAGGCCGTATGTCAGTATGGATTCCGTTTCAGCCGGATTTCCAAAGAGATCAAAAGCTGTTATTCGAATGATATATTCCCCATCCGGAACAATAGCTCCACCTTCATCTCTGCCATCCCAATCAACCTGATAAGTGCCGGCATCTCTTTCCCCATTATCGGCCATATTTGGAACAACAGTTCTAATTAAGGCTCCACTCAAGTCTCTCACTTCCACAGTAACAATGCCTATGGGCTGTACCGCCTGAATCGCTGACATTGATTTCAATAGTCCGGAAGAGCCAAGAGCCGGCCCAGCGGAAGTCCTGCCAAGAGTAAAGGTGATGGACGTTGAACCAAGAACCACCGGCGAGAAATTCACAGGACTTAACGGAGTAGCCGGTTCGGACAAATGCAGCACCACCCTGTTGACTAATATATCCGCCTCTTCAATGCTTTCATTGCCTACTTCATCAGTCGCGCGTATTCTAAACGTATATACACCCTCATCCGCCAATCCATCGCCATTTGAGTCACCAAACGCCCCATCAATACTTCCATCCCAAACGATCTGACCCGCATTAAGCGTCTTTATCAAATTATCGCCCGAATCAAAGATCCTTACAGGATCAACATAATAAACCGGACTATCACTTGTTACGGAAAAATCAAAAGCCGTGATTTCAAAGATGTTCGGAATGAATGGATTCGGGTTCGCCCCGTTTATCGATATTGTTGGCCCGCTACCATCAACGATGACGTTGTTTGAATAAGTGATGACATTGTTCCCCTCAGGATCTTCAGCCAGCAGTTTTAAGGTGTAAATGCCGTCAGGCACAAAGCCACCCCCTTGATTATTTGAACCGTCCCAAACATGAGTGTAGTCTCCGCGGAAGACCGAATCGGCGAATTCATAAACCTTTTCACCCTTATCATTAGAAATCCTGATCTTCACCAGCGCATTCCCCTCAAGCAGCTCAGAATAGTTGATGGTGTAATAAAAAGTCGTAGTTTGTCCCTGGCTTGGGGAGAATGTTGTTGGGCTGACATACGCGGTTACGGTCGGCGCCTCGACAACCTCAACGCTGGCTTCAGCCCTGAACTCATTGCCCTGAGAATCCTTCGCGATAATTTCTACAAAATACTCCCCCCCATCTGCGAAGCCGTCATCATTGTCGTCCCCGATTCCTCCCGAAACATCAACATCTCCATACCACAATTCGGAATAATTCCCGGCCATTGTTATCTCGTCGTTAAGGAGCTTTTTAACTGTTCCCATTGAGGCATCAAGAATATTCAGGTCTATCTGAACGTCTCCTATGCCGCCGGAAAGCGAATAACGTATCCTTGTCCACGAATTCGAGCGCGCGCTGTTCGGAGTAAATAAGCCCGGATCAACAGAAACGTTAGTTATGCTTGGAGGAAGGGAATTCGCAACAACATCTTTTTTAACGATTCTGACGTTTCCCGCCTCATCGATCGCGACGATCCTAAAGGCATAATCACCGTCCTCAACTGCCACGTCATCACCGTTCGTGCCGTCCCACTCATAGGAATAGTTTCCGGCAGGGACCAGATTTTCATTCGCAAGGGGTTTAACTACCTCATCAGCAGAATCGATAATTTCAATCATCAGATCCGCTTTCTCTGAAAGAAAGAAACTCAAAGCGGAAAGAGCGTTCTCAGCCTGAGGAGAAAATTCATCCGGAACGACGCTAACCTGGAGTATTGAAGGAGGCGTGCTGTCGATCTCAACAGTGTTTTCGACAGTTGCTGATACATTGCCCTTGAAATCCATTGCTTCTATCTTGAACGTATAATGACCATCGGGTTGGAAGACATCAGATTCATCGGCGCCATTCCAAATTACACTATTCACTCCCTTTGACACAACCTCGCCGCTCAAAAGTGTCTTAACCAGACTGTCTTCCGAATTATTGATTTTGAGCCAGGCATTTGCCTCTTCAGCAACAGAAAAGTAAATCGAGGTCGAATTAATTTCACTTACAGTAGAAAAAACTTCTGGCTCGGCGTAAACTCCGTTTATGAAT
>Ga0209536_100010198_pt1 | contig 13884 bp, 14 predicted proteins | sample DeeMarSeWOR28_12_FD_187461 | JGI IMG/M metagenome (GOLD analysis project Ga0209536, IMG submission 187461) | Marine sediment microbial communities from White Oak River estuary, North Carolina - WOR-2-8_12 (SPAdes) (version 2) | ecosystem: Environmental > Aquatic > Marine > Intertidal zone >...
GGGTATTTTGAAGTAGAATTCGAAGCTAGGAGGGGTGACCGAGTGGTTTATGGTGGCGGTCTTGAAAACCGTTTTCGCCTTTTAGGCGAACGTGGGTTCGAATCCCACCCCCTCCGCCAACTGAAAAAAATAATTTGACTCGCACTTTAATAAATAGTTAGATATATAGCTATAGTTAAATTGCCTCTTGTATCCTTGGATTACAGTTTTATGGATTGATAAATATGAAAAAAACACCAATAGTAATAGTTAATGACAAAATGCAGAGTAATTATCGCTATGCATTAACGGAACCAACCGGAAAAAATTTTGACGTTGAATTTAAACCAGAACTGACCCCCAAAGAAATGCTTGAGCTTGGCATTTTTGGTGGCAAATACATGACTGATTGCAGAAAGGAATTTCCGAAAAGCTGGTTTTCAGCAGCGAAACTATGTTCAGTAAGACACGATCCAAAATTGAATTGTTTCGGTGTGAATGCCAGTCAGCCTTTATCTGTTTGGAGAAAAAAGGGCTGGATAAATCCTGATGATCCTCGAGGTTGGTTTCAGTGGTATTGCCGGTATTACATGGGGCGCAGGCATGAAGATGATGAACGACAAATCAAAAGATGGAAAGCTATAAAAAGACATATCACTCAAATACAGAATAATTGTTATCGTGGTGATTTGGACTGCCGTAAGAAACAAAGACAGGCGGTTTTACATTGGGGTTATGATAGCAGAAATATATGAAAAAACGACTTGAAGGTATCAATTTTGCCTTAATTCTATAAAACATCACGCAGAACAGATAGAGTGTAAAAAGAATATGGCTTGAAATAGAAAGGAGATACTGTGAAAATCCACGAGTATCAGGCCAAGGCACTTATAGCTCAGTATGGCATTCCTGTTCCCAGAGGAAAGGTTGCCTACACCGCAGCCGAGGCCGGAGAGATAGCTGCCGAGATCGGCTGCAAGGTGGTAATCAAAGCCCAGGTGTATGCTGGTGGGAGAGGTAAGGCGGGTGGCATAAAAACAGGTAATAGCCCAGAAGAGGCGGAGAAGGCAGCCAATGAGTTGATTGGAACCAGACTGGTAACTCATCAGACGGGACCGGAAGGAGTGCCAGTGAGTAAAGTCCTAGTGGAAGACGCAAGCGACGTGGCGCGGGAGCTCTACCTCAGCGTCCTCATTGACAGGACAAGCCGCTTGCCAGTGATGATGTCCAGTGAAGCCGGAGGCATGGAAATCGAAGAGGTGGCTCAGTCACATCCTGAGAGAATATTTAGGAGCTACATTGACCCCGCTATTGGCTTTCAACCGTTTCAGGGGCGTAAACTGGCATATGGGATGAATTTAGACGGAGGCAATATAGGCGAGGCCACACGGTTGATGAAAAACCTTTACAAGCTATTTATAGACAAGGATTGCTCCTTGGCTGAGATAAATCCTCTGGTTGTTACGGCTGACGAAAAATTGTTGGCTGTGGACGCTAAATTAAATTTTGACGATAATGCCCTGTACCGACACAAAGATATCCAGGAACTTCAAGATAAGGAGCAGGAAGAGCCTCTTGAAATTCAGGCTCGTGACTGGGGAATTAACAATTATGTCAAGATGGACGGCGATATTGGTTGCATGGTCAATGGAGCTGGATTAGCCATGGCAGTCAACGACCTTATTCAATGTTGTGGAGGCAGAGCAGCAAATTTCCTGGACATCGGTACACTCAATAACACGGAGAGAGTGGTTAACTCGTTCAAGATGTTTGCTGCTGATCCCAGAATTAAGGCCGTCTTAGTGAATATATTTGGGGGTATGGCCAGGGTAGATGTTATCGCCAAAGGGATAGTTGAAGCTTATCAGCAAATGGATATTCCTTTCCCCGTAGTCATCAGACTGGCAGGAACAAACTTGGAAGAAGGTCAACGTATCCTAGTCGAATCAGGGATAAGTTTCATTGATGCTAAAGATTTCTATGATGTCGCCAATAAGGTAGTCAAGGCAGCAAAAGGAGTAACGAAATGAGCATCCTCGTTGATGAAAATACCAAGCTTTTAATTCAGGGTATCACTGGCAGCGAAGGTAGCTTTCATGCTCAGCGCTGTATAGAATATGGCACTAAAGTAGTGGCCGGAGTTACACCCGGCAAAGGTGGTAGTCAACACCTAGGTGTACCCGTTTTTAATACTGTAGAGAAAGCCATGGCGGAAACCGGGGCTAATGCCAGTCTTATGTTTGTGCCCCCCGCCTTTGCCGCAGATGGCATTCTGGAGGCGATTAGCGCTAGCATGCCCTTGGTTGTGTGTATAACCGAGGGTATACCAGTATTAGACATGGTGAAGGTGCACCGTTATCTCAAAGGTAAACCAACCCGTCTCATCGGTCCTAATTGCCCGGGAGTCATGTCCCCCGGTAAATGTAAAGCTGGGATTATGGTAGGGGAGATCCATCTTCCAGGCAGCGTGGGGGTAATCTCCCGCAGCGGCACCCTGACTTATGATGTCGTATCTCAACTCACCAGCCTGGGAATCGGGCAGTCCACCTGTGTTGGCATCGGGGGTGATGCCCTGCCGGGCAGTACCTTTACCGATATCCTAGAATTATTTGAAGAGGACCAGGCTACTAAGGCTGTGGTTCTCATTGGTGAAATTGGTGGCACTATTGAACAAGAAGCTGCAGAATTTATCAATAACAAGATGTCTAAACCTGTGGTCGTTTTTATCGCTGGTAGTACTGCCCCGCCGGGAAAAAGAATGGGACACGCTGGAGCTATTATTACCGGCAGTGGTGGTAAAGCTTCAGAAAAAATAAAGGCACTATCACAAGCTGGTGCTACTATAACCCCCAATCCGGCTAAAGTTGGCCTCACTACTAAGAAAGTGTTAGAAACTTTGTAGGTATTACTTATAGAGTGACTAAGAATCGCTATCCATTAATAGAAGAAATCAGTACCCGTTTAACCGCTATCGAGCTTTTTGAGCTAATCAAGGACAGACCCTACAGCTTTTATCTGGATAGCGGCATGGACGCCCAAAGACTGGGGCGATATTCTTTTTTGGGCAGCGAGCCTTTTCTGGTGATGCACAGTCGAGGCTCCGAAATTATCCTTGTTCGTGGACAGAAGCACGAAGTGCAGCATTGTAATCCTTTTGATACTATAGGCAAGCTGTTAGAGCTATATAAATTAGACTATTGCCCTGCACCAGTGCCTTTCGTTGGCGGAGCGGTCGGATATTTTAGCTATGATCTGTGTCACTTCGTCGAACACTTGCCATCCACGGCTATAGATGACCTTAAGCTACCCGAATGTTACTTTGCCTTCTATGATGCTATCTTTGTGTTCGACCACCTGGAGAGTAAGGCTTACCTTGTTGCCACAGGTTTTCCCGAGCTGGAGGAAGGGCAAAGGTTAAAGCGAGCCAGGATGAGACTTGAAGATATGAAGAACTGGCTTAATCCTAGCCATACGGTCATTACGGTAAGCCGTAACCCTGCACAACACAAAGAAATCACGCTTATGTCTAATTTTACTCCTGAGGAATACATCAAAGCTGTAAACAAGGTGCGGGAGTATATCGCTGCTGGCGATGTCTTTCAAGTCAACCTCTCTCAAAGATTTCAAGCTGATCTGGAAATTCCACCATATGAACTTCATAAAATACTAAGGAGGGTTAATCCCGCCCCTTTTGCTAGTTATCTTAATTTCGACGGAGTAGCCATAGTCGGTGCCTCTCCGGAAAGGTTCCTTAAAGTTCAGGGTGACCTGGTAGAAACGCGACCAGTAAAGGGCACGAGACCGCGAGGCAGAGATCCTGGTGAAGACCAGAACCTAGCTCAAGACTTGACCCGTAGCAGTAAAGACCGCGCAGAGAATGTGATGATTGTTGATTTAGAGAGGAATGATTTAGGACGCGTTTGTCGTTATGGCACGATAAAAGTTACGGAGTTAGCTATCTTGGAGACATTTCCCACCGTATTTCATCTTACCTCCACTATTGTAGGCAGGTTACATCGAGACAAGAGCGATATCGACCTGCTTAAGGCTACATTCCCAGGTGGATCTATTACCGGCGCTCCCAAAGTGCGAGCTATGGAAATTATCGACGAACTGGAACCGACCAAAAGGAGCGTCTATACGGGCTCCATAGGATATCTAAGTTTCAACGGAGATCTGGATATTAGCATCGTTATCCGCACTTTTATAATCAAAGAGGGGAGAGCTTATTTTCAAGTAGGAGGTGGCATCATTTACGATTCTGATTCGGAAGCAGAGTATATAGAAACTTTGGACAAAGCCAAGGCTCTAATTCAAGCTCTGCAATTAGCACCGGAGGTGACTGTTAGGTCAAGATAAATCGCGTTGATAAATCACCAATTTCTTAAGGCAAAAAGAAGCTTTATTTCGAAGTCGTATCTAAAACTATCTAAGTTAGACAAGGATCCTCGCAGCATATTGAGGAAAACCTTGTGACACATTTTCTAGATTACCAGTGTATAATAGTATCCACCCAAGTTGTGCCTCCCGATTCTTAGTTCTGAGTTGAGCATTAAAAAGCTGGTGATTATGCCATATGATAGCAGGGTTAAGCAATAAACAACTACGTTTCGCGTAGATTGCGTCTTGTCAATAACGGGAATTATGAAAAGCTCTTTGAATCATGATTATAAGGGGGTCTAATTTATGTCCGATGAATTTGACAGAGGTTTCTATAAATTAGAGGAACTGAACAGAAAACAGGAACACATCTTACAGATGGGAGGGCCGAAGGCTATTGAAGCTCGACATAAGAAAGGGCAGATGTCGGCTCGAGAGAGGATAGATTATTTCTTCGACCCCGGGACATTTACAGAAATAGGACTGTTTATTACGCACAGAACGACTGCCTTTGGCATGGACAGAAGAGAGGTACCCGCTGAAGGAGTGATTACTGGCTTTGGCAAAGTTAACGGCCGACATGTCGTTGTTGCTGCCGAGGATTTTACTGCGATGGCGGGGACGTTCGGCGAGTATCATGGCAAGAAATTCGTTCGCGCTGTAGATTTCGCCAAGGATAACGGATGGCCATTTGTAGGCATGAATGACTCTGGAGGCGCTCGATTGCAAGAAGGGATTGATACATTAGAGAGCTACGGATGGTTGTTTAGGGCTCAAATACTTGCATCCGGGATAATACCCCAGATAGCTCTACTTATGGGCCCTTGTTTAGGGGGACAAGCATATCATCCTGTAATGCAAGATTTCCTAATTCAGACAAAGAACACAGGATTTATGGGAATTGCTGGTCCGGCTTTTGTAAAGACGCAAACCGGGGAAGAAATTAGTCTAGAGGAACTTTCCGGCTATAAAGCTCATGCCATTAAATCAGGGCAAACACACATCGTGGCAGAAGACGACGCTGATTGTCTGGATAAATGCAAAGAACTCTTATCATTACTGCCTTCTAATAATAAAGAGAGACCGCCTCGTATCTCAATGGATGATGACCCAGCAAGGAGAGATGATTTGCTTAGCCTGCTGCCCGAACATCCGTACGAACCTTTCGATATGTACGAGGTTATCCAAAAGATAGTCGACCAGGGTCATTTCTTTGAAACCCTTGGACTCCACGCCAAGAATCTGATTACAGGTTTTGCCCGCTTCAACGGTCGTACTGTGGGAATAGTAGCCACTCAGCCGAAGTGGATGGCAGGTTGCATAGATATTGATGCTGCCGACAAAGGGGCAAGGTTTGTCAGGTTTTGCGACTTGTTCAATATTCCCTTGATCACCCTTCATGATTCTCCGGGGTATTTGATAGGTTCTCAACAAGATTGGGGCGGAATCCTGCGCCACGGTGCAAAGCTACTTTTTGCCTGGGCAGATGCCACTGTACCCCTGATTGCAGTCATAATCAGAAAGTCTTATGCCGGTGCTCACTACGGTATGCTAGATAAAGCCATTGGGGCTGATTTTGTCTTTGCCTGGCCTACAGCCCAAGTTACCATTGTGGGGGCTGAAACCGCTGCCAGTGTTATCTTCGCCAGAGAGATAAGAGAGTCAGATAAACCTGATGAAGTGCGAGCACAAAGGATAAAGGAATTCTCAGAAATGTACGAAAACCCTTACCGGGCTGCAGAGAGAGGCTACGTTGATGATGTAATAGACCCCTCAGATACCAGAAAGGTTATAAACAGCGCACTCGATTTTCTGGAAGATAAATGCATAGCGAGACCGTGGAGGAAGTATTCCAATATTAATCTCTGAGAAAGGAGCAAGCTAATGGATTTCAGCTTCACTGAGGAACAGAAGAAATTTAGGCTGGAAGTGAGTAATTTCCTGGAAGACGAGATTGAAAAAGGGTATTGGAAACCCGCCTGTGATGCCTGGATACAAGGCTTCGACCCTGAATTCACTAAACGGGTGGCGCATAAAGGTTGGATAGGTCTGACCTGGCCTAAAGAGTATGGAGGACACGAGCGCAGCCATATAGATAGACTTATTCTTACTGAAGAAATGCTCCGCTATGGGGCACCAGCAGCTTGTCACTGGTTTGGTGATCGGCAGGTCGGAGGTGCCATTCTCTCGTTCGGGTCAGATGATTTAAAGAAGGAGTTTTTACCCAGGATTGTTAAGGGAGAAGCCTACTTTGGTCTAGGAATGAGCGAACCGGGAGCTGGTTCTGACCTGGCCTCGCTACAAACCAGGGCAGTAGAAGACGGCGACTACTATGTAATTAACGGTCAAAAGACCTGGGCTAGTTGTGCCTCATTCGCTCAATACTTCGATGTGTATGTCAGAACAGACTCTGATGCCCCAAAGCATAGGGGTATTAGTGAGTTTATCATAGATGCACAATCACCCGGCCTCAGCCGCATCCCCATGATCGATATCACCGGCACCGAAGCCTGGAATGACGTGTTCTTCGATGATGTTCGCGTGCACAAGAGATATTTGGTGGGTGAGAAGAATCGTGGCTTTCATCAGGTCCTCCACCAGCTTGATTACGAGAGGAGTGGCATGGAACGCCTGATGGGCAATTACGCTCTCTTTGACTCCCTCATACAGTTTGCCAAGGACAATAGATTATCTCAGGAGCCTGTAATTCGGAATAAACTGGCACAGCTCCAGATTGAATTTGAGGTTGGACGCTTGCTTATTTATAGAGTTGCATTGGTTATGGAGGAAGGGCGAGCCCCTAATTGGGAATCCGCTATGTCCAAAGCCTATTCGACCGAATTTGAGAAACATCTGGCCAATGTGGCCATGGAGATTTTGGGATCCTATGGGCAGTTGACATCAAATTCCAAATTAGTCCCTCTGCGCGGTATGGCCTTACATTCATACTTGGGCTCTAAAGGCTACAGCCTTCAGGCCGGCACAACAGAAATTCTAAAGAACATCCTGGCTGTGCGGGGATTGGGACTACCCAGTTCATAAACCGTCAGTCTGAAAGTTGATACAGGAGGATAGCTATGAAGTTAACTCTTACTGAAGAGCAAGAAATGTTAAGAAAGACAGCTCGGGACTTCCTAGCCGATAAGTGTTCGAAGGAATTCATCAAACAGATGGAAGAGAGCGAGACTGGCTATCCCAGAGAACTTTGGCAAGAGATGGCAGAGCTAGGCTGGATAGGCCTGGCTTTCCCCGGGAAATATGGCGGTGGTGATATGAGTTTCCTCGATTTGGCAGTATTATTGGAGGAAATGGGACGGGCTTGCTTACCAGGTCCGTTCTTCTCAACAGTGATTCTGGGAGGCTTGTCCATCTTAGATGTAGGGAGCAACGAACAAAAACAAGAATACCTGCCCGAGATAATCCGTGGCGAGAAAATCTTCACCTTAGCCCTCACCGAACCCGGCTATGATAATTACGATGCATCTTCAGTCACGGTGGCGGCCGCTCGCAATAATAATAACTATATTATCAATGGAACAAAACTCTTTGTCCCTGATGCTCATATTGCTGACTACTTACTATGTGTCGCTAAAACCAAGCCTGGAAACGGAATGACCATATTTCTGACCGATGCCAAGAATCCTGGAATAAAGTACACAGTTTTAAAGACCATCGCCGGAGATAAGCTATGTGAAGTGATCTTTGGCCAAATGCCAGTACCTGAAGCTAGCATTTTGGGACAACTAAACCAGGGTTGGGATGTAGTGCAGAAGATAGTCCAGCGGGCAGCCGTCGGGAAATGTTGCGAGATGGTTGGTAATATTCAGCGGGTATTGGAGATGACAGTGGATTACGCCAAAGAAAGGAAGCAGTTTGACCGTCCCATTGGCAGCTTTCAGGCCATACAGCACTATTGTGCCGATATGGCAACCGATGTCGATGGTGCGAGGTTTAGCACCTATCGGGCAGCCTGGATGTTAAGTGAACAACTGCCCTGTACTAAAGAGATAGCTATAGCCAAAGCCTGGACAGGCAAAGCTTCTCAACGCATTTTTGCTCTAGCACATCAAATACACGGGGCTATTGGCGCCACGATAGAACATGACCTCCATTATTACACCAGGCGTGCCAAGGCTGCAGAGCTTGCTTTTGGTGATGCCGATTTCTATCAAGAAGTAGTAGCCAGAGAAATGGGATTGTGATGGTCGAGCTAGCATTAGGTTGGGATAAAGCCTTAACAATTAGTTTGTTTGTCATTGTTGAGTACTGTTATCCTAGTCTGGTAGTACGAAAGGAGTTACTACTATGGAAGGCAATAAAGTAGGTGTAGTTGGCTGTGGGTTCATGGGTGCCGGTATTGCCCAGGTCTGTGCTCAGTCTGGATACGAAGTAGTGGTTGTAGAAATCAACCAACAGATTCTCAGCATGGGTATAGCAACGATAGAATATTACCTGGGTCGGGCTATAGATAAGGGAAGAATATCTCAACAGGATAAGGACTTGACCCTCGCTCGTATTAAGGGGAGCGTCACTCTGGAGGACCTGAATGACTGCGATTTAGTCATAGAAGCTATCCCTGAAGATATGGAACACAAGAAAAGGGTTTTTATTGAGCTGGACAGTATCTGTCCCAGAAATACGATCCTTTGCTCTAATACATCCTGCCTGTCTGTTACAGAACTTGCTGGAGTGACCAATCGCGCGGACAGGGTAATCGGGACACATTTTCTCTCTCCTGTGCCACCAAGCAAATTACTCGAGATTGTAAGATCGGATACGACCGCTGAGGCGACAGTAGCTACAGTAAAGGAGTTTGGCCGCTCGCTTGGAAAGGAAATCCTTGTCGCCAAAGATACTCCCGGTTTTATTTTCAACTATCTATTGATAGCTCTGACTGGAGCTGCAGTGCGTTTGTTGGAGAATGGAGTAGCCAGTGCAGAGGATATAGATAAGAGCATGACTTTAGGACTGGGTCATCCTATAGGTCCGCTGGCTCTCGCCGACTTCAACGGACTGGACGTTGGTTATATGGTATCCAGTGCGATGTATGAAAGGAGCAAGGATCCCTGCCTCGCTCCGTCTGCCATCATGAAAGAGATGGTCGAATCCGGTCGTCTCGGACGCAAGACCGGTGAAGGATTCTATAAATATAAAGAAAAGTAGCGCACTAAATAAGGCTAACCTAGGTCTTCAAGCTTCTTTTCCAGGCCTTTTTGTCTTAGTGATACTGTTAAATCTCCTCGAGTTCTTTCTATAATGGCTCGTATAGTGTCGGTGGTTCGTCTCAAGCCATGAGCAAGTAATTCCGGAAAGTCCATGGTTATCAATATGCCGTAGATTTCATCCATTACTGTCAATAGTTCCTCGCAGCGAGTGAAATCATCCCGCCTCAAACTATCTAGTATATATCTCCGCAACTCCCCTACAGATTCGCCTAAGCCATCAAGGTAGGCAGCATTGCTTATGCACAGAGTTTCAGGCTTTGGCAACTTTCCCCCAGCAATCAAAGCCGAGGTTATGCATCCCTCAGCGAACTCCTTTTGAGCGTCGTGGATAAAACCAGCGTGAAGTAGCTTTCCGTGCTTGGCCAGGTCGTGGTTTAGTTCTAGAACTAAGTCGTGAGCTGAGGAAAGGAGTTGTTTTGTTCTATCGTGCTCCCGGCGATGTACGGCACGTATGGCATCAGCGCTATAGCGGATGATCCGACGGCAACTACGTAAAGCTTTCTCTCGTGCCTCATCCTCAGCTGCAAAATAGGGGCGAAGCTTTGCAGCGATACTCTCCAAATCCTTTACTGGTTCTGACATCGCTCCTTCACCAAGTCGATTTTCGTAACCAGTTTCTGCACAGCTCCCTTAACATCTTCCGCGCTCAAAACAGCACTGACCACAGCTATGGAATCAGCACCAGCAGCTACTACTTCATCAACATTATCGTGGTTAATCCCACCAATGGCTATTACAGGGATAGATACTGTTCGCTTAATTTCTTGGAGCGTATCCAATCCCACTACAGTGGCTTCCCTTTTCGTTGTTGTAGTAAATATGGATCCTACAGCAATATAGTCTGCTCCTTCAGTTTGGGCTTTTACTGCTTGCGATAGTGTCCTGGCAGAGCAGCCAATTATTTTGTCTATTGGCAATTCTCTTCTTATTACAGATAAAGGTAGGTCTTCTTGCCCAATGTGAAGACCGTCAGCACCAACAGCTATAGCCAGGTCAAGGTGATCATTTATAATAAATAGAATACCCGCTTTATTACAGAGGTCTCTAAGCTTTTGCGCTGCAAGTAGCAGTTCTCCCTTTTTGCTTTGCTTATCTCGAAGTTGAATTATTCTGCCACCACCCTCAATAATTTTCTTGGTGACGAATAGTTCATCCCTGCCATTCAACAATTGCTTATCTAGAATGACGTAAAGCCCGGATATAATTTCCATTTTATCCCGGCGTGATATTCTCGAAATCAAATCTCGCTCTAGGGTATAAAGCGTAAATCTCGCCTGTTCGAAGTTTGCCGGATTCAGCTTTGAATTTATCTCTGGTAATTTGGCTAACTCCTCTATCACGCGAAGAGATTGTTCCACTCTTTTAGCATTAGCTGTAACTAAATCCAGCAAGTCTTGTAATGATGTCGTTTTCACATTCAGTTTCTTTTCGCTTGGAGAGATATCGTTGAGGTGGCCAGCATCGTTTTCGGCATTTCTTTGAGACAGGAGCCCCACACGCAATGCTTTGGTCTCTTGGGCTAAATCATGGCGTAGCGTCCGTAACCCCTGACACAGCTCAGCATTGTTGAGAACAAAGCGCGCAACATCTTCGAGAACCCGCAAGCCTTCGCCGGAACGGTTCAGATTGGCATCAATCATACGTAGCGGTTGGTGAAGCACTCCCTAATTCCTTAAGCGGTTCAGGCAACACACCTTCCCTGGCTGCTTGTATCTTTTCCTTAATCGGCGATGGCATCTCCTGCCCCATATCCTGAAATTTCCTTTCTACCCAACGGCCTATATTCCGGGGATCTCTATAATAATTGTCATCGGGATGCATTGTAGGTTCGCCGCTGTCTTCCCACACCGTTGTCATCGATTTATGGTAGGCGAAACCAGAAATGATACGAGATAAGTTGGCACTACCACAGGATGAGCATTTCGGAACAATAGGACTGGAAATATCTCTTATTAAGAGAGAAAGTCTTTTATAGCAGTTCTGGCAAATAAATTCATAAATAGGCATAGGCTACCTGATAGTTCAATCGTCCCTGGATATGCTTTTCCCTTGACCAGAGAACTCTTTCCTCTTTTCTTCTATCTGCGTAGCGGGCCATTCGCCCCTCTGCATTCTCTCAGTTATTTCCTCATATTCAGGAGGAGGTTTTTCTCCGCTACCCATTCTCCTGCTCCACTCTACTATAGCTTTGGGGTCATCTCGCATCATGCCCTGGGTTAGCTCGCGGTCCGAAAGTATATCTTCATAAACGTCCCTGTATGTTTTTTGTACGGAAAAGGTGGAAAATACTCGCTTGAGCTTGCTTTTACCGCAATGGGGACAAACCGGTAATGGTACAGAGGAGCTTTGCCGGTATGAGCTAATAATTTGGTGACACGAATCACACCAATACTCATAAATAGGCATTTTCCCTTAGCAAAGAAATTCTAACACAACTCACTGCTTCGACCAAACCATGACGGAGATATATAACTTTACGTCCTTTTTACAGGGAAAAGCTATGAAGCAGCTGTGTGTAGTCAAGGATAGCCTTGCTCCCTACCCAGAACAGCCACCGCAGCTACTTGAGGTGGGCCACCGAAGGTCTGTGATATACCAAGCTTGGCATCCTTTAGTTGACGCTGGGCTGATTGAGCCTTGCCCTGGAGTTGTTTGTAGACCTCGTAAGTCATACGGAGACCGCTAGCACCCACCGGGTGTCCAAAGCATTTCAGTCCACCATCGCTATTTACAGGCAAACCACCATGCAGTTCAAAAAAGCCAGAATCAATATCCTCCTTGGCTTTGCCTTCCGGACTAAAGCCAAGGAGTTCGTAGAGAAGCAACTCCGTGCTGGTAAAGCAATCATGAACTTCGGCAATGTCAATTTGTTCTCGGGGATTCTGAATTCCAGCTTGTTCGTAAGCTTGACGAGAGGAATTCATCACTTCCTCAAAATGGAGCCAGTCAAAAGCTGGGCGGTTCTGTGGAAGCAGAGCAGAATGAGCTGCACCCACACCCTTTACATAAATTGGGTCATCCCTGTATTTTCTAGCCTGGCTAACAGGGACCAGAAGGGCCGCGGCACCACCATCACTATTACCACAGCAATCAAAAAGCCCCAGAGGCCAGGCGATAATGGGAGCACTCATCACCTGTTCCAGGGTTACCTGGTTGTGGAAATGAGCCTTCGGGCAAAGGCTGCCATTGAAATGGTTCTTAACTGCGATTTTGCCTATGGTGCGTTTACCTTCTTCAGGGCTTAGTCCGTAATTGTAGAAATATCGAGTGGCGATCATTCCAAACGAACCTGGCGCAGTGCGACGTGCTTCCAATACTGTACTCATACCCCGTCCAGTTCCCAAACCAGGGAAACCAGTATCCTTCAGCTTCTCTACGCCCAATGCCAAAACCAAATCATACATACCACAAGCAACACCAAAGCAGGCGTTTCTCAAAGTCTCGTGTCCTGTGGTGCACCAATTCTCGACCCGGCTCATCGGTATGCCATGGAGTTTCAGGGGTCCCGCTAGGTGGGTACAGCCAATGCCGACCACTGGTTGCGTGACACTCCCATACCAACAGGCCTGAATATCCTTAGGATCGATTCCTGCATCTTCGTAAGCCTCATAAGCGGCTTCTATAGCCAGGTCATCAAGCCCGGCGTCCCATCTCTCACCAAACTTAGTGCAACCCATACCAATAATAGCTACCTTATCCTTGATACTCTCCATTTATTTACCCTCACTTGGTTATTAGCTTACGACTCTCCTTTTTCTTCGCATTCATAAACTGCCGGAAATATTTCTTTCCTCCTGAATCTTTGCCAGGCTGGCTTCTTTTTCTGCCAGAATGTGTTCTTCCAGTGTTCAGCCTCTTCCGAAGCATAATATTTCCACAGATACTGTGCCGAAATTGCCTCTATGCCCCGCATATAGGTAGTAGCGGCATTGAAGCACGCTTTGATGCCAGCTATGGCACCAGGACTTTTTCCCAATATCTCATCGCACCAATTATCTACTACTTTTTCTAATTTATCTGCTGGCACTACCTTGTTCACCAGTCCCATTGCCAGGGCTTCTTGAGCAGTGTATCTGTGGCAGAGATACCAAATTTCCCTTGCTCTTTTCTCTCCCACTACCATCGTTAAATCAATAACTCCTACACCAGGGTCAAAACTTCCCACCACGGGACCGACCTGGCCAAAAACGGCATTTTCTGAAGCTATGGATAGGTCACAAATCTGTTGATAAACTTGCCCCCCACCTATGGCATAGCCATTCACTGCTGCGATAACCGGTTTGGGCATCTCTCGTATCAG
>Ga0209536_100010199_pt1 | contig 13883 bp, 16 predicted proteins | sample DeeMarSeWOR28_12_FD_187461 | JGI IMG/M metagenome (GOLD analysis project Ga0209536, IMG submission 187461) | Marine sediment microbial communities from White Oak River estuary, North Carolina - WOR-2-8_12 (SPAdes) (version 2) | ecosystem: Environmental > Aquatic > Marine > Intertidal zone >...
GGGAAGGAAACGATCTTTCGAATATCTCGGCGCGTCGATACTTTTGCACCCAGTGCCATGTACCACAAGTGGATGCAAAACCGCTGGTGGAGAATACGTTCGAGCCGGTGCGGGTGTTAAAGCAGTCTAAATAGTACTTGAGGCAGCAACGGAAAAGGTTATTTCCGTCCTGAAAATACCAAGAGAGAAGCAATATGTCGAAAAAACAGAATAATGATGCTGGACAGCGCGGTCTGGGTGCGCGTATCAAGTCGACAATAGATCGTGCATGGAAAGTGCTTAAAGCGCCCACGACGAAATATTCCCTTGGGGCGCTACTGGGCGTGGGCCTGGTCTCGGGCGTGATTCTCTGGGGCGGATTTAACTGGGCGCTGGAGATAACCAATACCGAGACTTTTTGTATATCGTGCCATGAGATGCGTGAGAACGTTTACGTGGAGTACAAGGACACGATTCACTATTCCAACCGAAGTGGAGTGCGGGCAACATGTCCTGATTGCCACGTACCAAAAGAGTGGCACTGGAAGGTGTTGCGCAAGATCAAGGCCAGCAACGAGTTGGTTCACAAAGTGCTGGGTACCATTAATACGCGGGAAAAGTATGAGGCGAAGCGTCTGCAACTTGCCCGAAATGTCTGGCATACAATGAAGGACACCGATTCACGCGAGTGCCGTAATTGCCATGATTTCAAGTCCATGGACTATTCCGCCCAGGGACGTCGTGCAGTGGCGCGACACAGCGTCGGATTTGATAAAGGTGCTACCTGTATCGATTGTCACAAGGGCATCGCGCACCGGTTGCCGGCCATGTATGAAGAGGATCCTAGCGCAGCGATCGGCCCTGCCAGCTAACCACCAGCATATGTACCCTGCCAGATCGCCAGTACAGGTCTGTCGGGGTAATAAAATCACTATGTGTATCCCCACATCCTGGAGCGCTATATAAGTATTTGCTGCTATTCCCTCTGGTTACCAACACCGTAATTTCACCAAACCCGACGAATCTTGTGGCAATGCACGGTTGATGTCCTGCCTGCCAGGGACAATACTTGTACAAACCACCAACCAGCATTCAGTAGCCCGGCACGTCAAAGGCAATTTCGATTGTTGAGCGAGTACCCAGTGCCACCGGTTCCTGACAGGAGGTTTAGCATGCACGAAATTCCCGAAAGCCCGCAGTCCATGGAAGAAGTGCTTCATCCCGGAGCGGATGCCAGCCATGTTCAGCCCGGATTTCCCGCTGCGCCAAAGGGCTGGAGCCAGTCCCAGGCCGGGGAAATCGCCAAAAGTGAAGCGCTGACGCTCGGCGAGGATCATTGGGCGGCGATTCGAATGCTGCAGGATTATTATTCCCGACACCAGGCGGATCGAATCAATGCTCGCGAACTGCACGATGCGCTGGATGAAACCTTTCACTCTCGTGGCGGCCTGCGTTTTCTATATCAGATATTTCCCAATGGACCTGTCGCCCAGGGCTGTCGACTTGCGGGGTTAAAGCCCCCTCCGGGATCTACAGACCCCGGATTTGGGCACGCGGTCTGATTAACCCGACCCGGAAACGAAGCGACACCTTGATATCACCACGATGAGTCACCAGGTCACCCTCTCGCCGAGCGGCCACAGCATTTCGGTAGAGCCGGGTGAAACCATACTGGAGGCGGCACTTCGTGATGGCCATGCCGTCAGCTACCACTGCGCCAACGGCAGCTGTGGCGACTGTCGTGCACGGATAATCGAGGGCAGGCTCGCCGACCATTTGCATCACGATTTCACCTTCAAGGGCGCCGACAGACTACAGCCGATGTTGCTCATGTGTCGCGCCAGACCCGCCAGCGATATGACCATCGAAGTGCAGGAGGCACATTCCGCAGCGGATATCCCGCAACAGGAAATCACCGCAACGGTAGTGCGCCGGGACTTTCTGACTGACGATATTATCGAGCTTCACCTGCGCACACCGCGTTCCCAGACGCTGCGCTTCCTGGCCGGACAGAACGTGGCCTTGCACATCGATGGTTTACCGCTACGGAACAAGTCGATTGCCAGTTGTCCCTGCAATGGGCGCGAACTGCAGTTCCATTTCCGTCGATCGGCAGGGGATGAGGTTACCCGGTACGTATTCGATAAACTGCAGCTAAAGGACAAGGTGGGGCTGTCGGGACCAAATGGTGATTTCTATTTAAACGATTCAGCCGAGCGGAATATTCTGATGATAGCGTTCGAGACCGGGTTCGCACCGGTAAAAAGCCTGATCGAGCATGCAATGTCGCTGGAGCTACCGGTGCCACTGCAGCTGGTCTGGCTGGCGCGGGAACAGAATGGTCACTACCAGGAAAACTATTGTCGTGCGTGGAAAGACGTGTGGGACAATTTTGATTTTGCATTGCTAAATGTCAGTGAGGACGCGGTTTTCGCTTCTCCGGGGAGCCAGGAAGCGCAGGAAGTAGGCGATTTGGTCAGGCCTTACATCGAGCGCTCAGGCAATGCAGATGTCTATCTGGCGGCACCGGAAAATATGTACCTGGAAATTCAGGCACTGCTAAAGAACTACCCGGTCAATACGACACCAATGGTATATGACACAATGAAACACCTTCTATCGTGAGCTCGGTGGTGCAGGCGCGCCCGCGCCATGCTGACGTTTTGTTTCTGACCGACTGCTCTAATTGAAGGGCTTGATCAGTTTACGCACGACATCATATTCGGCATCACCGGTCTTGGCGAAGCCATCGTACTTTTTGTCGAGCGCCTTGATTATCTTCATGTGATCCGGGCTCGAAGGATTCAGTTTAAGAAAGGCCTTTTCCAGCCGCTTGAGCGTTGCGTCGTCCACCTTGCTGCTGGCGGTTATATTATAGGGCGGTAAATCGGGGGTGCTGTACAGGATCCGGATTCCCTTTCCCTGCCACTTGTACGCCATTGTGTCTTTCAGGATTCCCGCGTCAAAATCGCTGTTCAGGACTGCGCGCACGATATTGTCGTAGTGCCCAATGAATTTGTATTCGCCAAGCTTCTCCAGTGGCATGCCTGCGCCGACAACGGTGGCACGCTGCAGCAAAGCTTTTTGATCACCGAACGCGAAGCTCTTTCCGGCCAGTTGTTCGACAGTCTTGATCGGGCTGTCTTCCTTAACCACAATCATTAGTCTGAAAGATGCCTTGCCGTTAGTGACGGTTTTGACAATGAGCCTTGCGTTGCCTTTTTCGTGAGCGCGCAGATAGGCGACTGGCGTGAGGTAGGCAAGATCCACGCTACCCTTGACCGTATTGTCAATGGCATTACCCATGTCCGGGGAAAGTTTCAGCGTCACCGGCCGATTCAGTTCCCGCGAGAGATAGTTAGTCAATGGTGTTAGACGCTTGTGCATGACTGCCGGAATATCCATTGCAACCGAGCCGAACAAAATCTCACTGCCGGATTTCGCAGCGTGCAGTGTTGGTGAAGAAATGGCGAAAAGCAGGATTATTGTGCTTCGCAATGCTTTGCCCAGGTAAATATTCATAACAGTATTCCTCGATTCTATTTGCTCGGTATTGTAACGACATTGTTGTCTGTTTGATCTGACAGGTCGGAGAAGTGTGCCACCTGGTCCCGACCGTTGTGCTTGCAGTAATACAGTGCGACGTCTGCCTGCTTTACCAGGTCACCCATTGTTTCCACGTTCTTGTCTGGAAACGTGGAGATGCCAATGCTGACAGTGATACGAAATTCATTCTCTCTGAATCTGAATGCCCGGTTGCCGATCGCATGCCGTATTTTTTCAGCAATTATGAGGGAGCTGGCTTTGTCAGCACGGCGACAAAACATAACAAATTCCTCTCCGCCCATACGGCACAATATATCGGTCTCTCGGGAATGGGTGCTCAGCAACTCAGCGAAGGACTCGAGCACCATATCACCTTCCAGGTGCCCGTAGGTGTCATTGATCTTCTTGAAGTGGTCAATATCAATAAGGAGAAAACTGTTAACATCGCCATGCCGTTTAGACACTGATATCTCGTTTTCGATCAGGTCGCTGAAGTGGCGGCGGTTAAACAGACCGGTCAATGGATCAGTCATCGCAAGACGCTTGAATTCCTCGTTTACTATTTTTAGTGCCTTTGATTGTTGTTCGAGTTGCTTGTTGCTCTCGATCAGTTTCTGGTCAGCGCTCTCAATTCTTGATTGCAGGGCATCGTTGGCCTTGTTGAGCTGGTTTCTCAGATTGTTAAATTGCTCCGCGAACATACCGAATTCATCCTGTGTCCTGATGGGCAGTTCGCCTGTAATTTTCCCGCTGGGATCAACACTCTCATTCAGCGAGTCGGTCATGACTCTAACGGGCCTGATAATGATCAGCGACAGTGCCACAAATTCAGCAATGGCGATAAGCAGGATAATCAGGGCCTCACGCTTTACCAGGCTGTATTTCTGGGATTCAAGGCGCTTCAGTGTGCTACGGGTGCTGAGGCCCAGTGAGAGCTGGCCGACTTTCTCGCCATCAATCAGTATTGGTTCTTCGAACATGACAAGTTTCGGTACGCCGTTATTACCCTCCGCCAGGTGGCCTGCCTCCGCCATGACATTGCCTTTGGCGCTCAAGACCTGTGCATAGCCCACATCTTCCGAGGCGACAATCTCGTCCAGCAGTAATTGCACAGTATGGTAGTCGTAACCGACGACGCTGAATGAGAGAGATTTGGAGGTGAACCGACTGATATCCGAACCCCGCCGGGTTATCTCCGCAAGCACGTCCTTCTTTTCCTCCTGCAAGGCAAACCAGCTGCTTACAGTCAACGCTGTCAGCAGGACGGTAACCAGAACCAGTACGACTTTTTGCCGGATTCCGAATCGGAAAATCAGAGATAGGTTATTCAGTTTCATTCAGTCAGTAATTGCGTATGGGCTGATCATGGCAGCACACCGGCCGGGAATCCGGGATTATCAGTAAAAATAAGGGAGAAACCTGGCAGACACTTCTAATTCTAGACTCGATTCGGGATCTCGCCAGAATGGATTTATCGCTGAAAATCGGTCGAATCTACCCGGATCCAGGGCCACGCGCTGGCGCAATTGCAGTTTTCTATCGTTCGTTCCGATTTTCTGCGGGCAGTGCGATCTCCATACAAACACCGCCACCGGGCAGGTTGCTGGCGGTAATACTGCCCTGGTGCAGGCGAATCGCCTGATGGGCGATTGCCAGACCCAGGCCGTAGCCGCCGGATTCGCGATCACGGGCCTCGGCGACGCGAACGAACGGTTCAAACAGGTGAGGCAACATTGCTTCTGGTACCCCGGGCCCATGGTCACAGATCGATATTCGATAGGAGGAGTTCGCTGCGTCCTTTTTCAGGACGATTTCAACCTGGGTATCCGGGGCGGTGTAACGCACCGCATTTCTGACAATATTTTCAATCGCGCTGTGGAGCAATACTTCGTCGCCAGTGACAGTGCCCTCACTGCTTAGCTCGAGCTTTACATCCTTGTTGTTGGCCCGGGCTTCATAGGAGGCGTCCTCGGTGATTTCCTTTAGCAGGAGTTCCAGGTCAATCTCGGTTTTGTTCGTAGCAATTCCGCCGGATTCCAGTCTGGCAAGGGAAAGTAGCTGGCCGATCAGTTCGTTCAGGCGTTCTGTTTCCCGCTCGATGCGGTCCAGCTCGGTATCCAGCGATGCATCAGCGCGCTGGCGTGTCAGACCCAATGCCACTTGCAGACGTGCCAGTGGTGATCGAAGTTCGTGGGACGCATCGCGTAATAGCTGCTTGTGAGAGCCGACCAGTTGCTCCAGTCGCTCCGCCATGAAGTCAAAACCCTCGGCCAGGTCGGCGATCTCGTCTTTGCGACCGCGCATGCCAGGGGTAACCCGATGGCTCAGTTCGCCGGATGCCATGCGCTCGGTCGCCTGCTTTAGTCTACCAAGAGGCGCCGTCAGGTAGCGGGCCAGCGCGAAACAGACCAGACCGCCAATCAGGGTTGCAAGTAGCACCGGGATCGCGATCACATGGGGCCGTTTGAGTACCCTGCCAAGGGTAATGCTCTGGTAATCAGGGGCCAGCCAGTAACGGGTACCATCGGGTGATACGACCAGGCGCCGACCGCGGTGGCGGTGTCGATGCTCGTGGTCATCATCGTTGTCTTCGAGTTGATGATTCCATCGCGCCATCCGCCGGACGATACGTGCCGGTACCGGCCGCCCAAGCAGCTCCTCGCCATGCTGATCAATTAGCAGGATCGGGATGGGCTCGTGATGATCCAGCTGCGTAAGCCATTGCTTCAGCGCGGCAAGATTCCCGGAATTGACAATCTCCCGGGCCTCCTGGCTATAGCTTGCCATTCGCTCGTGCAGGCCAGAGGTATTGTGTTCGCTACGAACATCGTCGAGATAATTTGATGCAAGCCAGATTGCGCTGCCGGCAAAAAGTACGAGCGTCAGCCAGAATGACACAAAGATTTTGAAAAACAGGCTATTCATTTTCGTTGATAGTATAAAGATAGCCGACACCGCGTACGGTCTTGATACGCTCATCGCCGTCGCCGCGGGGCCCTAGTTTTTTGCGCAGGTTGCTCACGTGCATATCCAGGCTCCGGTCGTAGCGCGACATTTCCCGGCCCAGCACCTCCACTGACAATTCCGCTTTGGATATCACTTGTCCGGCGTGTTGCAGCAATGCCTCGAGAACACCGAACTCGGTGCTGGTCATGGGGACAGGTTTGCCGTCCCGCAGCACCTTGCGAGATCCACGAAACAGTTCGATGTCTTCAACCTTGAGTGGAGCGCCACTTGGTGACGATTCCGTCTGCGTAGCGTTATTCTCTGCTCTGCGAAGAATCGCGCGTATTCTTGCCACCAATACCCTGGGATTGGACGGCTTCGCCAAATAGTCGTCAGCACCGAGTTCGAGCCCGACAACGCTGTCAACATCGTCGCCTCGGGCAGTCAGAATCAGAACCGGAATCAGGGATTCTTCTCGCAATTCGCGCAACACATCGAGGCCGCTCATTTTGGGCATCATGATGTCGAGTACGACCAGATCGTGATTCCCGGACCGGGCCTTTTCCAGAGCCGCCGCGCCGTCGTGCGCCTGTGAGACTGCAAATCCGTCGCGTTCGAGATACTCGGCGAGCATTTCGCACAATTCAACATCGTCGTCGGCCAGAAGAATTCGATTGGCGATCATAGGGAAACCCGTAAAATACCTGTTAGCGTTAATATCGGATGCAGTACTGGTTAAATAGTGCCACAGTGGCCCCGCATGGCTGTAGCCCTTATATAGCTACTTTACGAACCTTTACACAGATTTACCGTTTTCTCACCCAACATGACCGGCGACACGGGTAGTCTGCGAATACGCCGGCAGGAAAGGGCCGGCCAACTAAACAGAGCGGATAGTCTTAAGGAGAAACACATGAACAAATTAGCGACAGCAGCAATTGTGAGCGTGATGCTGGCCGGCGGTGCGTCAATGGCATTGGCCGACAGCGATGGTGGCAAAGGTCGATATGAAATGGAGCATCATGGCTCCAAACACCACGGCTACGGACATCATGGTTACGGCAAGGGCTGCAGATCTATCGATCGTATGGCAGACGAGCTGAACCTGGATGAAAAGCAAGTAGCCAAAATGCGTGCGATCCAGGACAAGTATCGTCCGAAAACACAGGCTCTGCGGGACAAGTATCGCGATAACCGCAAGGCGCTGCGTGCACTGATGGACAAGGACAAGGTCAAGGAATCGGATATCCGGAAACTGGCCGATGCCCAGGGCAAGATCAAGGCAGACAAGATTGTGCTCAAGAGCAAGATGAAACTGGAAATGCATGAAGTCCTGACCAAGGAACAGCGCGCGAAGTGGAAAGAGATGCGAGAGTCTCGCCGCCGCGACAGCTAGATCGATCGCAGGCGAAATGAGAAAGGCAGCCCGGGAGACCGGGTTGCCTTTTTTATTGGACCTTGCGTTCATCAAAGGCGTTATGAGTTAAGATCAATCGATGGAAATTGACTATTCAATCATTGTGCCGGCGTACAACGAGTCGGCCTGGCTCGGTACCAGCCTCACCTCGATTCAGGCGGCCATGGCCGCATCGCCCCTTCGGGGTGAGATTATCGTGACGGACAACAACTCCTCAGACAACACGGCAGACATCGCACGGAACTTCGGGGCGCGGGTGGTGTTCGAGCCGGTAAATCAGATTTCGCGCGCGAGAAACGCCGGCGCGCGCGAGGCGAAAGGCCGGTTCCTGGTATTTGTTGATGCCGACACCGCGATTGCGCCAGCGCTTCTGCTGCAAGCACTGGACAATCTTGACAGTGGCCGGTGTATTGGCGGTGGGGCAGTGGTGCAGTTTGAACATGAGATCAAGCGTTCGGTTCACGTCGTCGTTTCACTCTGGAACCTGTTGTCCAGATCGCTACGACTGGCAGCAGGTTGTTTTTTCTACTGTACAAAAGAGGAATTCAATCAGGCAGGCGGCTTTAGTGAAGCGGTATATGCCAGCGAGGAAATCTGGTTGTCGCGGAAACTTCGCAGGATCGGGCGAAAGCAGGGAAAAAAATTCTGCATCATCCACCAGCACGCAGCGCAGTCTTCGGGGAGAAAAGTCGTTTGGTACAATACCTGGCGTCAGATCGGCATGTTGTTAATGGTTACCTTTATGCCGTTCTTCGTAAGGTACAAGCGGTTCTGCGGTTACTGGTATGACCGACCGCGCTGACGCCGCACCAGTAATGAATCGGAGGCGCATGATTTTATTCGATGACGATGTCCTGACAGTTCCCCGGCGCGAGATACCCGCTGCATTACGGGCGGCGGAGACGCTCCGGGTAAATCGAGCTGGCACAGGTGGGCTGAAGCGGATCATTGGTCAGCTGGAGCCCGGGAGCGCGAACGAGTAATGCTGCCTGTCCTCTACAGTTTTCGGCGCTGTCCCTACGCCATGCGGGCACGGATGGCCATCTACACTGCTGATGTCAGTGTTGAGCTGCGCGAAGTCGTACTGCGTGACAAGCCGGAAGAGCTGTTGGCGCTCTCGGCAAAAGCTACGGTGCCGGTACTGCAATTGCCCGACGGAGCGGTGCTGGATGAGAGTCGGGATATCATGCTGTGGGCACTGGCGCAGAATGACCCTGGCCAGTGGATAAGTTCAGACCCCGATGTCAGGGAGCTAACTGGCGACCTTATTGATGCCAATGATGTCGAGTTCAAATCCCATCTCGATCGGTACAAGTATCCCGATCGATTTGAGGGTGTCTCGCCCGAGCATCACCGGGCACAGGGTCAGCAGTTTCTGCAGCGGCTGGACGCATTGCTGGCAAAGCAGGCCTGGCTGGCAGGCGAGGGCCTCTCGCTTGCGGACGTCGCGGTCTTTCCGTTTGTTCGACAATTCGCCCATGTCGATGAAGAATGGTTTAAAGAATTGCCGTATTCCGCTCTACAGCGCTGGTTGGCAGCACTAACCACGTCGCCGCTATTTCTAGACGTGATGCAAAAATACAAACCCTGGCGACGTGGTGATGCCACAGTTGTGTTCCCGTGAGTCCTGCGGGGTTATTGCGGCAGCAGGTGCACAGATTGCGCTACAATCAATCCAGGAAAACAACGGAAGCAGAGCATGAGTCAGTTATTGGGTGTATTACTCAACGGTATTGCGCAGCTTGAATACGATCGCAATAAATCGCTGCCAGATTATCAGGCTGCATACCTGGAAAAGATGGACCGGAAAATGGACGAGGGGATCCTGATTGACGGCCAAAACGTCGCCAATCCCGACACCGGTCAGCGTGCACAGTTTGTCGCTGCCAATCTGGTGCATGCGATCAAGGCCAACGACGAGCAGAAGGCAGCGGCCATGTGCACCTACCTGGCCGATCGGTTGTCGGACCTAAAGCAGGTAAAGATCCAGGAAGGCGAAGATGGGGTCTCGATTGATCTGGTGTTTGATGAGGACTATGTCAAGCAAACCGCGGTAGCGTTTCCAACCCTGAACTAGGTATTCCGCTAACTATCCTGCGGGCCTTTTTCCAGCGCCTCGATCAAATATGGAATTTGCGAAATCGCCGGTGCACCATCCATCAAGAGCGCCAGCGGCATTACCTCGAATACCTGGTTCTTGCTGGCGCCGTGTTCCAGCGCAGCCTGCGTATGTAAAAAGATATGTTCGCGGCTTTGGCGAATGAGTGAAATGCCCAACGCGATCAACTCGCGAGAAAAATGGTCAATCGGGCCATGTATTTTTACAAAATCTCGCCAGGAATCCTGCCATGATTTCCAGAGTGGAGAGCTATCGTTAGGGCTGGCATTCAGGAAAAGTGCGATCTTCTGTACCTGGGTGATTTCCTGCGGCGATGCGCCAAGTTCCGCGGCCGACTTGCTATGAATACCGATACAGCGACGGCAATTCTTGGCAAGCGCCATACCTAGTGTGACAAACTCTTTTTCTTTTCGCTCCAGCGCACCCTTTCGGCTGCTCTGTTGGGCGATTTCACCAATAATCTCCAGAAATTCATCAAGTCCGTAGGTTCGCGCCTTGGTAATAGATGCCACAAAATTCTCTTGATCAGTCATTGCCATTGTTCAGCCCGCCATAGGTTTAATCGAGAACAGATACCGGGACTATAGCAAAGCAATCTCACCGCAGGGCCAGGCGTTGGTCTATATTGAGCGACGGAACCACAACCCGGTTTCCATTGCGAGCAGTTCGCCTTCGACAATGTCGCCCGGTAAACGAGACAGTTTGTCCAGGGCATCAGCTTGCCAGACCTGGTACTCCAGCTCCGGCATTTCTCTTACCGGGGTGCGTGCGGTGATATGTTTGATCTTGCCGGTGTCGATGATGGCCCAGACCGTGTGGTCGCGGTGCACCAGCCTGGACATCGCGGCCGTGGCCGCCGAAAGCTGACCGCTGAACTGATCCTGATCCCTGTGTGATTCCAGTTCGTCCGATTCCAGCGGCACCGGATACCAGCCCCTGGCAAGACACATCTCACGTTGCTGCAGCAGTAGCGGGGCGTTTAACTGCCGCGCTCGCTCGCAAGCAGAGACATAGGTAGCGAAGTGGGGGCTATCCGTCGAAATAGGTGAGCTGCTTTCAGTTTCGCAAACCACTTCAATCTGCTCAAACCTGGTCTCAATCATTTCAGTCAGCCAGCCGACGCGATAGAAACCAGTCGCACTATCCCGACCGATAACAAGCCGGTTGGGATAGCTGCGAATTGACATGGCGAGTCAGGGGTGAGAGAGCTAGGAGTTGTCCTTGCGGAAACGCTCCAGCATTTGCTGGGCACACTCCGGGCCAGATTCATTCGCCCACCGAGTAAAGACGTTGCTGGTATTGGCTTTTAGTTCGTCCAGGGTTGGGGCAGTCTTTTTCTCGCCTTTCTTCACGACGCAGTGTCCCTTCCAGATAATCTTTCCCTTTTTCGTATCAACGAGCTGGGCGGTGGCCATGTACTGGCTGCGATACTTTTTCCAGTTTGACGCGAAGTAAATCATCTGCCACATGGTAGGTTCGAAATGTAGAACGTATGGTTCGTTGAACGTGTTTTTTAGATTCTTGCGCTTGGCTTCCTTGCGGCCCAAATACTTGGCGTGAATCTTGAAATTACTCAGCCCGGGATCAGCTTTAATACCTTTAAGGAATTCGTCGCGCACAGTATAAATAGGGTTTTTGACTTTATATTTTTCAAGCATGCCATAAGCACCTTCAGCGCCGCCGGCAAGTCCGAACGAAAACTCGAACGTCACCGCTCCTTTGGGAGTCGTGATGATTGGGCCGACCGGTCCGCGCACCGATACCGGAATCGACGGTTGGGCTTTCATAGTGCTGACAACATTGTCTGCGCTAGCAGAAGTGCTTGTAATCAGGGCGGCCAGAAAGCTCAGGCCAAGCGCCATGACAGATTTGTTGTTGCTTCGATCCTTGTGCGACATGCTCGAATTCCTCCTAAGTAAAATGCGAGTAAATTGTTGTGTTGTATCGACTCATCCACCGATCCGGGTGGCGAATCGATGCAGATATTACACCAGAAACAGACTTGCTAGCAGCAGGAACACGAAAAATCCCAACGCATCAATCATGCCGGTGAGAATCACGCTGGAGCCCATTGCCGGATCGCGCCCGATGCGTTCCAGCAGTACCGGCGCACTAACACCGAGAAGTGCGGCAAGGACAAAGCTGAGCGCCATGGCAACTGTCACCACCACCGATAGCCCGAGTTGTTGGTAAAACAAATAGGCAAACAGGCCAACGATGACACCCCAGACGATTCCGTTCAGCAGCGAGATGGCGAATTCCTTGCGAAGCAGGTGCCAGAAGTTACTGCCCTGGAGCTGGTTGAGTGCAAGACTGCGGATGACCAGTGCAGTGGTCTGGTTGCCGGTATTGCCGGCGACACTGGCAATAATCGGCATGAGCGAGGCCAGTGCAACCAGTTGCGCGATGGTGTCTTCAAATGCACCAATCACCCGGGAGATTCCGAATGCGGTGAGCAGGTTGATACCCAGCCAGAGCCAGCGGTTTCTGGCACTGTGCCAGATTCTGGCAAACAGGTCCTCTGTTTCAACCACGCCCACAACGTTCAACGCGTCCTTTTCCGAGGCCTCGCGCATATAATCCAGAACCGTATCAACCGTTAGTCGGCCAATCAGCTTGCCACGCTCGTTGATTATTGGTGCCGAGATCAGGTCATAGCGTTCAAACGCCAGCGCAACTTCATCCAGTTCATCTTTCGGGTGGAACGTAACCACGCGCTCACGCATGGCGTTCTCAACGAGAGTGTCGGACTCGTTGAGCAGTATGTCTTGCAGAAACAAAGCCCCAATGAGGTGTCCGCGCAGGTCAATGACAAACAGCTTGTCGGTGTGATCGGGCAACTCCTTGCGCATGCGCAACATCGCCTGCACATTTTCCAGCGTTTGTTGCGGTTTCAGGACCACCATGTCGCTCACCATCAGGTGGCCAGCCTCTTCTTCGTGATAGGTGGCGGCAGCATGTACCCAGGTGCGTTCCTCGCTGGTCAGCGTCTGTAGCGCAGCATGGAACGCCTCATCGGGTACTGCATCACTGAGATAGGTCAGGTCGTCCGGGTCCAGTTCACTTAATGCGGCGACAATGTCGTCCTTTGACATCGACTTCACCACGCTCTCCAGAACGGCATCACCCAGTTCCAGCATGACCTCCCCACGGCGCGCTGTTGCGATGTGGTTCCAGACCAGCTGACGATGGTCCCCGGAGAGAACTTCAATCAGGTCCGCCAGGTCGGCCACGTGCAGTCGGCGCAAGTGTCGCTCCAGTTCAGCGTTGTGCTGCTTCTGCAAGAGTGAGCGTTCCAGCTCCTGTCGTGGACCGGGATTGACCTCAACCAGATGCATCTCAAGTTCGAATTTCTCTATCAGCCGCTTGAGCGCCTCATGTTGTTCGTGAAGTGAAAACGTGGAATTGGTCATGGCATCTGTGTCCGTTGGCAAGTCTTGCCTAGTCCGAGGTGATGTACCGGCTGGCCCATGCGCTAATGGTATTGGCGGCATACTCCGCATCAGCCGGATTGCTCAGCAGGTGATCGGCATTATCCAGTGATATGAGGCTCTTGGGCTCATGAGCCATTTCAAACAGGTGATAGGCATGATCGATTTCGATCAACTGGTCTTTTGGCGAATGCAGCAGCAGCAGCGCCTTGTCCATTGTCTTTAACGCGTCGGCAAGCGAATGCTCCGAGATGTCATCGAGAAACTGTTGCCGGATGGTGAATTCCTGCCCGCCGATCGAAACCCTGGCCCAGCCCTGGCTCTCGATCTCGGCAACCCGGTCGCGCAACAGGTGACGCATGTGACCCGGATCGTCCGGCGCGGCGATCGTCACGACTGCCCGCGCCTCGGGGACCCTGCCGGCAGCGGCGATCAGTGAAAAGGA
>Ga0209536_100010201_pt1 | contig 13882 bp, 11 predicted proteins | sample DeeMarSeWOR28_12_FD_187461 | JGI IMG/M metagenome (GOLD analysis project Ga0209536, IMG submission 187461) | Marine sediment microbial communities from White Oak River estuary, North Carolina - WOR-2-8_12 (SPAdes) (version 2) | ecosystem: Environmental > Aquatic > Marine > Intertidal zone >...
GAACTGTTAATGGGGGATAAATTTGACAGTCAGGCATATCATGATTTTTTATTGAGTCAGGGAGCGCTACCCCCACACTTACTGAGAAGAGCCGTCATGGAAGAGTTTGTGGGTGAAGGGGATAAATGAGCATTGATCGCTTTAAATTTGAAAAATTTTGTTTTCAGATTCATTGTTTTCTGACAAGTTGTCTGTTTTAATGAGCACACTTTCGATGGTCTGAAACGGCCATGAGTTCATATCGGGCTTATCTGCGGTTTCCTTCGTGGCCTCACTTTTTTTGATACCCCCACTTTTAATTTGACTTCAAGTTAAAATTGTGTTAGAATAGGACGCAATTTTTTCCACACACTATTATTTACTTAATTCATTTAAGTTTTATCAAATTTTTGGAGGCACTATGTTATCTCGTATTATAAATGGGATGGTTCTGGGTATTCTGGTATTTATACTGATGATCAATGTAAATACGGTTTTATCCCAGGAATGGTCCAAGGAACAACAGATGGTCTGGAAGAACGTGGAGGCTTATTGGAAAATTGCCGGGGAGGAAAACCTGGAAGCGTATATGGCCTACTTTCATGACGATTATTTGGGTTGGGCTTTTAGTTCTCCGCTTCCCAGTAATAAAGCCGCGGTCAGCAAATGGATGAAGCATTGGTGGAGCAAAAGCAATGTGACCATGTATGACATTCAACCTGTCGGAATTGCGGTATTCGGTGATGTGGCAGTTGTCCATTACTATTATTCCATGGTGGTGGCGAATGAGGAAGGCAAGGAAAGAACACGGGACGGGAACTGGACCGATATTCTGAAGAAACAGGGCGACAAGTGGTTACTGATTGGTGACCGTGGAGGTGATCAGGACGACGATTAAACCGTAAACCTGTCCTCACCAGGGGTATAAAAGCCCCAGGGCATAACGGTGTCTAACACTAAAAGGCATTCCAGAAGGAGTGCCTTTTTTTATTGTATTCAGAAGTGATTATCCAAACTCCCACAAATTATATTTGTTATTATTCTTATATTTATATAAAATTAAAAACATCAGAAAAAGGTGCCGATAATACCATGAATGGCCATAATATCTATAATCGGGTATACCTGCCATTCCGGCCCGGGAGCTGCCATGCAAGTGGCCACTTACCTGGAAGTCCCCTTTATTTACTAATGAAACTGAACAATAGGAGATCCTGAAATGAATTCAGGAGGACAACAAATAAAAGTATATTCATAAAATTTTTTTGGACGTTTCAATTCACATTTTTTGTTAAAGGGATAAATCTTATTCTATAATACCGATTGAGGTGAATGATGTGTGAATTTTGTACGCAACACGGGGAGGGTCGGACCTGGTATCTCAATGCCCAAAATTATGCCACTGAACTGCTCAATGAACTGCATCGCCAGAAATTTATCGCCCACTTTTATGAAGATGTTATCGGCAAAGGACAGAAGCAGCTGTTCATGCTTGAAAGGGTATTCCATGGGAAAATATTCCTTCCCCGGAAATTTCGTGAAAAACGGATGGAGCGGAGCAAGAAGTCTCATTTCGGTCAGATTATTCCCATCGGGGAAATTCCCAAAATTCTGGACCTGGCCCGATCTATAGTACGACTCAACTGTGGCTGCCGCTGGGCCGCGGAAAAAAAGGAAAGTCGTACCTGTTATGGTCTCAGTGCCGGCCCCCCGGACTGGTATGAGGGTATGGATATGGAATTCTTTGGCTCTCCGGATGTCTCACGGTTGGAAGAACTAACCCGGGAAGAGGCATATCAGGCGATGGTAGCGGATGATCAAGAGGGAATGGTCCATAGTCTGTGGACATTTCACACGCCCTTTATCGGTGCCATATGTAATTGTGATGGGCGGTATTGCCTGGCTATGCGGTCTACTGTGGGGCAGAAAATTCCATCCATGTTCAGAGCTGAATTTATTGCTGAAGTGGATAGCGCAAACTGCCCGGGCTGTAAAGCGTGCATTACCCGTTGTCAATTCCAGGCTATCGAGTACCATGGCAAAAAGAATCCTATAACTATTGACGCCAAAAAGTGTTATGGGTGTGGGGTTTGTCAGGCAGCCTGTCCACAGGAGGCAATTTCAATGGTGGATCGCTCCCGGCATCCGGTAGGACAATATTATTGGGTTTAGTTTTTTAGTTCATCGGAGTTGGATCGGTTTTACGAGGTCCGGCGATTAACCACTGGCAATGAGGGTCGTGAGTTGTTCCGCATATATCCGGCTCTCTTCATCCCCGGTGACAAATTCAATCTGATCGGGCTCCTGAATTCCCAGGTTTAATTCCCGGGCACGCTTAATCTGTTCAATTGAAAATATTTTGCTGCCCACACTGGTAGAACCCAAATCTTTCAGAATCGCTGTTCCGACCACATCAACGGCTACCCGGTCTGTTCCTGCCACCATTACATTGCCATCTCTAAGGGTACCACTGCTGGGTCCTCCGGAAACAAACGTTTTTACCCCATCCATTACGATCAGATCAGGTTTATAAGCCAGATTGATTTCTGCAATCATGCTATTGATGCGGTTTGAATTGTGGAGCTCTTGCATATGCAATCTGGGGAGTATGCCAACGCCTAATTTGAGGGACATGGTGATGACTCCGATAAAATGGGTCTTCAGGCAGCAGGTTGACACGATATACTCCGCCTCCCCGATAGTCTTGGGTAAACGGAAGCCATTGGCCCAGTGTAAGGCATCGTGATGAAACATGCTGTATTCATCTTCGTCCAGATGGACAATAGAAAATCCCATCTCATTCGCCATTGTGTCGATCCCTTTTAACTGGATCACATCCTCGAAGGTCTGATATGATCTCTCCGCCAGGGTGATGGAGGCTGCCTGACGAGCCTGGATCTCGCATACCAGTTGTCGCAGGGTATCATTATGAGTGGACGCGGGAGGTGGATCGGCCGTATTAAAATTTGGTTTAAGGATGACGTTTTTTCCGGTCATAGAGGGAAATTCCAGCATTTCCAGCAGCAGCGGCACGCCCTGGGTTCGATCTGCGGTTTTTACCAGTGCGATCCGGGTCTTCTCCTGGGGAGGATCACCCCCGGGATCATGGTTGTCTTCCGGCTCAGGCGAAGTCGGTTTTTTGGCACATCCGACCACTAACGCTGTACCTCCCAGGGCAAGATTTTTAATAAATTGTCGTCGGTTTTGATCTTTCCCGAAAAGGGACATTTTGGTTCTCCCTTATTAATCGATCAAAGTTAATTAATACGAAGGCAATGAATGAAGGTTACTTTTCTGATCCCGGGCAATTCAGAAATCCAATTCACGCCCGCTTTTGGCTGATTCCAGCTGCAGTAGATATCGTTTCCGCCATAGACCTCCCCCGTAACCGGTTAACTTTCCATCAGACCCGATCACGCGGTGACAAGGAATGATGATGGCAATTTTATTATCCCCGTTCGCTCGGGCTACTGCTCTTACTGCTGTGGGTTGTCCGATTAATTCCGCTTGCTTCTGGTATGAGCGGGTGGAGCCATAAGGAATAGTCTGTAAAATGTGCCAGACTTTCTTTTGAAAAGGTGTTCCTGAGAGTGCCAGGGGAAGATCAAATTGTTTTCTGGTGCCGGCAAAATACTCCTGGAGCTGGGTGGTAAGTGTATCAAAATGGCGGTGATATCCAGGTGACAGCTCTGCCTTGAAATATTTTTTTAATCTCCCGAGCTGCAGTTCTAGCATGCGGCGGTCGGTAAATTCAAACAAACAGATACCCTCTTCCACCGCGCCGGCCAGCATGGGGCCCAGGGGGGTGGGAATGCGGGTAATCAGGACTAAATTAGTGTGATGGCTTTGCTTGGGAGAGAATCCGGTAATTTTTTTAAAAGATTCGGTAAATCCGCTGAGAGATTCATAACCGGAATCAAAAGCAGCTTCGATCACTTTGTCACCATGACGGATCCTGCCGAACGCCTGGCTGATTCTAATGGTTCGCAGGTAAGCCTGAAAGGTCATTCCGTGGTGTTTGTTGAACCAGCGACGAACCCGGCTGGGTTCAAATCCGTGCCTTCGCAGGTCCTGATCCTTGAGGCGCAGATCTGGACTTTGATTCACCAGATCCATGAGAGGATGAAGCCATCGGGGTGCCTTACTCACCTCTTCCAGAGGAGTGCATACCTTGCAGGGTCGATAGCCATGCAGCAATGCATCCCGGGTGGTGGAAAAAAATTCAATATTTTCCTGTTTAGGTTTGCGAGCGGTGCAGGTGGGCTTACAAAAGACACCAGTGGTTTTTACCGCTACATAAAAAATGCCCTCATAGGTGCTGTCTCTATTGTAAAATGCCCGGCGCATAACCTGGAGACTGGGCGTATTCATCTGTTCCATAAAATTTCCTTTATTAAATATGCTGCGTACATAATATGACAATTCTGGGGAAAGCGAAACCGGAAAATGAACAACTAATATTTTTTTCTAAAACCGACAATTTTGCACCAGAATTTTAGCCGCCGGAGTTCAACCGATTCACAAATCAGGAAATACTGATGGATATTGGGGAGGCTAATTTTTTTTATTGCGCAGGAATGGAAAGGAATTTTTTTTATCTTTATTGGTCATGTAAAAAACTGGAGTAATCTCTCATGAAAATCCGCCTGGTGATGTTTGCAGGAATTCTCATATTGGGAATGTTTTACTGCCAGAAAAACAAACAAAATTCTGAGCGCAGGGTACCTAAAGGAAATGTCATTTTTATTCACCCGGACGGCGGGGGTATTGCCAGTTGGGCTGCATTGCGCGTTCTGGAAAAAGGCCCGGATGGGATGCTGAATTGGGATTGCCTGTCCCACCTGGGGATTTACCGGGGACACTTAAAAGACGCTCTGAGTAGCAGCTCCAATGGTGCAGCGACAGTTCATGCCTACGGGGTGAAAGTCCCCTATCATTCCTATGGAACCTATGCGCAAGAGAAGCTGGTTTCACTTGCAGGGACCGATAAAAGCGTCATGCAGGAAGCCCGGGATGCCGGTATGGCGGTGGCTGTGATCAACACCGGACATCTGTGTGAACCTGGGACAGGTGCCCAGCTGGCTAGCCACCCGAATCGTAAGGATACAGACATTATCAGTCTGCAGATCATTCAAAGCGGTGCAGATGTTATTCTATCGGGAGGAGAAACTTTGCTTTTACCCGCGGGCGTCGTCGGAAGACATGGGGAGCCGGGGGTACGTAAAGATGGACGAAATTTGATTCAGCACGCCATGGATTCGGGTTATCAGGTAATATATAACCGCGATGAACTACAGGCGCTCTCTCCCCAGACAGAAAAAGTGCTGGGGGTGTTTGCCGCCGGGCATACCTTTAATGATGAAACCGAAGAATATCTGAAAAAGGAAAGTATTCCACTTTATGCTGAATCGGCACCCACCGCCGCAGAAATGCTGGCATCAACTTTACGCATTCTGGAGCATAAGAAAAAACCCTTCCTGGTGGTGCTGGAGGAAGAAGGATCGGATAATTTCGCCAACGAAAATAATGCTCGGGGAATGCTGGAGGCTCTACGCCGTGCGGATCTGGCTCTGGGCGTGGCACTGGAGTTTATTGAGGCTCATCCCCAGACCTTGTTGCTTACAACTGCAGACAGTGATGCCGGGGGGATGCACATGATCGGGATCAGAGATCCCGAAAAATTTGAAGAACCTTTACCCGAAATTAGCGAAAATGGATCCCCGCTGGATGGACGGGAAGGAACGGGCACACCCTCTTTTATGGCCGCACCGGACCAGTTTGGAAATCAGCTGCGCTTTGGAATTTGCTGGGCCAGTAAAAGTGATTTGGGCGGGGGTGTGGTAACCCGGGCTCACGGACTGAATGCCGATTTATTGCCCCAGAGCGTCGACAACACCGATATTTATCGAATGATGTATGCCACTCTGTTTGGAAAATGGTTACCTTAATCTGGGCTATAAATTTATTTGCTTGTTATCATTCACTTGCGGTCTTCAACGAAAAAGTTCTGTAACTGATACCGGGCGCCATACTCTAGATTTTGCATTCCTGGTGTAGTGAATTAAAAAAAATATTTTGAAACTTTATTTTTATATATCTGTAGATTAGATTATCTACCGAACGGTAGGTAGTATTTTTTGTCACAAAACTGAGGTGTCTGTATGTCTCAAGAAACACCTGATTTTCTCGATGCAGAAAATACCAAAGGTAAAATCTTCCGGGCGGCGGCGAAATTGTTTGCCGAGAAAGGCTACAACGGTGTATCCATGCGGGAGATTTCAGAGCGTACCGGTCTCTCCAAGCCCACCATCTATTATTACTTTGGAAATAAGGAAGGCATTTATACCTCCCTGGTTGCCACCAGCCTGAATTATAATATTGAGATGTTTCAGGATATTCAGCGCGAAAAGACCACCATCAAGCAAAAAATTATTGAACTGGTCAAATTGCGCTTTCATCAGGTTCTGGAATATCCGGAGCTGGCCAAGTTTTTTGTTGATCTGCTTACAGGATCCGAGAAATTGCCGTTTCTCGAGCAATTGATGAGGGAGGCTAATGATCGCCGTAAAATGCTGGCAGATCTTATTGATGAAGGCATCAAAAACGGGGAGTTCGGCAGTAATGCAAAACCGGAACTGGCTTCGGAAATATTTATTGGTTCGATAATGCATTTTATTCAAAAGCAGCTCAATACCTCCGAAGTTATCCTGACCAATGAACTGGCGGAGGAAATTGTGGAGCTGCTCTTCCTGGGTTGGAATGAATAAATAAGAGTTCAAGGGAGATCGAAAATGAACCAGAGAGTTATCCTAATTATCTTTATCATCCTGTTGCAAGGGGGATTTTATCTGCTTCCGGCACAAGATACCCTGATATTCACGCTGCAGTCCAGTATTGATTTTGCTCTGGAAAATAATCCCTCCTATAAAATCGCGCAGAAAGAGCTGGATAAATCCAAAGCAGACGTGTGGGGATCCTATGGCACCATATTACCCCAGCTGGATGCTTATGGAAGTTATCAGCGGGCCCATATTATCCAGGAGAGCACCATTCCTAATTTTATTAAAACCATGCTGGGACCCACGGCCCCACCCGGGATGCCCGATTTTGTATCGATTGCCTTTGGATTGGAAAACACCATCATCTATGGCGCCCGCATCAATCAGCCCATTTTCCAGGGAGGTGCTGGAGTTGCCAGTATCCGGGCCGCAAAAGCTGCCCGGGAGGCCATGTCACAAAACATGATTCAGCAGCGCCAGAATTTAATCTTCCTGACCGTACAGGCATTTTATTCCTGCCTCCTGACCCAGGAAATGATTGCAGTTCAGGAAGAAGCCATGGCACAGGCAGAAGCTAATTTGGAAATTGTTTTGAAAAAATATGAAGTGGGGGCCGCATCGGGTTTTGATAAAATGCGTGCAGAAGTTGAGGTCGCCATCCTGCAACCGGTGCTTATCTCCAGTCGAAATAATTACCAGTCTGCCCTGACTGGTTTTCGAACCGTTCTGGGATTAGGTAAAGAAATTGACTTCAAAGTAGAAGGTGAGTTTCAATTTGTTCCGGAACCTATGGATAGTCTGACCCTGATTCAATTGCAGGAATTCGCTCTGGCAAATCGACCGGAATTGATAGGATTAAAATATCAGCAGACCGCTTCACGAATGGGAGTCAATATCGCATTTAGTCAGTTTTTGCCGCGGGTAACCCTGGGAGTTGATTATTCGCTAATGGCTATGCGCAATAATTTACGCCTTACCAGCAATGATTTTAGCGAGGGTTTTGTCTCTACGCTTAATTTGCAAATCCCACTCTTTCATGGTTTTCGTTCACGAACCCAATATCAGAAAGCGAAACTGGATTACCGGATATTGAAGGATATGGAAACGGAAGTACAAAATGGAGTGTCTGCCGAGGTGGAGATGGCATACAATAAATTGATGGAAGCCCGCGAGAGGTATCTGTCTGCCACTGAGACTGTGGAGCTGGCACGTGAAGCCTTGCGACTTGCCAATTTAATGTACGAGGAAGGAGCAAATACCCAGGTAGACGTATTAAGCTCCCGGCTGGCACTCACTGAAGCCCAAATGAATTTCGTGAGTTCTTTGTATGAATATCAAATTGCCCGCTATCAATTGAGGAAAGTCACCGGATCTCTGGAGGGCGTACTGGATTCATAGAAACGTGTATGATTCAATTTATATATCAGGAGAAAAAAATGAAAAAAACCATCATCCTATTGACCGTCATTCTCCCGCTTTTATGGATTTTGAATGGATGCGGAGGATCGGGTGGCGCCGAACAGGCGAATGAGGATAAAATTCCTGTTGAAGTTTCCCCGGTCAGGCTGGGAGAAATTACCCAATCCCTTCAATATAGTGGTGATATTATTGCCGAATATGAGGTAAATGTTTTTTCAAAAATACCGGATCGGATTGAAAATTTTTATGTGGACGAAGGGGATGCGGTTGATAAAGGTGATCCCATCGCCCGTATTCTGGCGACAACCATTGAGCAGGGGGTTCGTCAGGCAGAAGCCGGGCTGGTCGCGGCCCGGGCCCAGGAAGCTAATCTTCGGCTGGAGTTTGAACGCGCTGAGCGGCTTTTCAAGGCAAATGCCACAAGTGAACAGCAGTACGATGCTATAAAAACCCAGTATGAGGCCATTCAGGCTCAGGTGGAACAGGCCCAGGCTGCCCTGGAAACGATGAAAAGCCAGAAACGGGACGCCACCCTGACAGCACCGATTTCGGGAATTATCGGGAAACGCTATTATGAAGCCGGTGACATGGCCTATGCCTCCCTGCCGGTGGTGAAAATTGTGCGAATGGAACGGGTAAAAATCGAATTTAATGCCACCGAGGAGGATCTGGGGAAGCTGGCAGTGGGACAGAAAGTATTCATTTCCGTAAAAGCCTTTCCGAATCAGCAATTTGAAGGGAAAGTCTGCAAAATCAGCCCTATTCTAGATCCCCAGACCCGCATGGCAGAGATTCAGGTAATGGTCGAAAATAAACAAGGTCAATTGAAACCGGGTATGTACGGAGAGCTGGAGGTTATTACCGGTGTCATCGACAATACCATTGTGGTTCCGCGCTATGCGTCTTTGGAAAATACCACCCTGCAGAAAGTAGGTGGTAAAGACCAGGTGGTTAAAAATTTCTATGTCTTTGTCGTTGACAGCAACCGGGCCGTGAAAAAGAATCTGGAGATTCTGTATGCCAATCATCGCTGGCTGGCTGTAAAATCTGGTCTTGAACTTGGCGATCTACTGGTTGTTGAGGGTCAGAACAATCTCCGGGACGGACTTGCCGTTACGCTCATTAAACCACAGGAGGAGGACTTATGAACCTGACCAACACCGCGATCCGGAGAGGCGTTACATTCTTTATGATCTATCTCATCGCAGTTGGTTTCGGATTGTTTTCCCTCTCCCAGCTCAATGTTGATCTTTATCCGAAACTGGAATTTCCGGTAATGGCGATCATTACCCAGTACACCGGAGTCGGTCCGTTTGATATGGAAAATGTGATTACCCGCCCTATTGAGGAAACCATATCCTCGGTTCAGAACGTAAAAAAAGTGGCTTCCACATCAACCCAGGGGCTTTCTCTGATCACCCTGGAATTTGAGTGGGGAACTGATATGGATCAGGCCGAGATTGATGTGCGCAATAATCTGGAATACGTACGGGATGTGCTTCCGGACGATATTACCCAGCCGATGGTGTTTGCCTTCGATCCTTCAACACAACCCATTCTCTATATGGCTGTGACATCGGAATTACACGGTCAGGCAGAATTACGACGGATCTCGGAACAGGATATTGAACCTCGGGTGGAAAGAATTCCTGGAGTTGCGTCGGCCTTTACCATGGGAGGCATGCGGAGAGAAATTAAAATACTGGCCGATCCGGTACGGATGAGAGCCCACGAATTGACCATCGACCAGTTGACTATGGCCTTGCGGGCTAATAACCTGCAGCTTCCATCCGGTTGGATCGAAAACGAATTACAGGAATTTACACTGCAGACGGCAGGTGAATATACCTCTCTGGAGCAGATTGAAAATACCTGTGTAAAATTTGAAGGTGATGCAAGAATTCATGTCAAGGATGTGGCACAGGTGGTCGACGGATTTGCAGAACAGCGCCAGAAAGTGTGGAGCAATAATAAACCGGCAGTCATGCTGGTAATTATGAAGCAGTCCGATGCCAATACAGTCACCGTCTGTCGGGATGTCCTGGGCCAGATTGACCGTATCGAGTCGGAACTTCCCCGGGGGGTCACTATGGATACGGTGATTGACTTTTCAACCTTTATTAACCGCTCCATGTCCAATTTAGGAAATACCGCCCTGCAAGCCATTGCCCTGACCCTGCTGGTACTATTGTTTTTTCTAAGAAACATTCGCAGTGCTCTCATCGTGGCTGTGTCAATACCAGTGTCCATGATCGTGACTTTTGCCGTGATGGATCAGGCCGGTCTGACCCTGAATATTATTTCCATGGCCGGTTTGGCATTGGCTGTGGGTTTGCTGGTTGATAATTCCATCGTGGTTTTGGAGAGTATCTTTCGGCTCCGTGAGGAAGGGCAAAAACCTCGCGAGGCAGCTGACAGCGGAACCAAGGAAGTCGCAATGGCTATCACCGCCTCCACGCTGACGACCCTAGCGGTTTTCGTCCCGGTGCTGTTTGTACCGGGAATTGCCGGCGAACTGTTTAACGACATGGTAGTTACCATTGTCTTTTCACTGACGGTTTCCCTGCTGGTTGCACTTACTCTGGTGCCTTTACTCACTTCACGATTTCTGATATTTCAGCAAAAAGTGAAAAAAACCGGTCTTCTGGCAAAGCTGGGAAACGTCATGGGGAGTATCCTTTCTGGTCTGCAGAACAACTATACAAGAGCATTGGATTGGGCCCTGCATCATCACTGGACAGTCATTTTGAGCACTTTTGTCTTGTTTATTATTGCGATTGTATTAGTCGCCATGCTGGGCGGCGAGTTCATGCCGGAAAATGATATGGGATTTATTGCCATTGCCGTAGACCGCACGCCGGGAACCAGCCTGGATGCCATGGAAAAGAGCATGTTCCAGTTGAATCAGATCATTATAGACAATGTGCCGGAACTGGAGATTGTCTATACGAATTTCGGACAGGGAGAGGGAATTATGGCATTTTTTTCTTCCCGGGGTTCCAGTGAGGGAGATGTGACCATTCGTCTGAGGAGCTTGACGGAACGGGAACGAAGCATGTTTGAAATACAGGATGATCTCCGCGAGCGTTTCAAAAACCTCCCGGACGTGACGGCTCGTTTTGAGGACCGTGGCAATGCGGCCATGTTTGGAAGCGGAACCGATATTATGATTGAAATTTTCGGTCATGATATTGAAGTCGCTGAGGCACTGGCAAATACCATTCTGGAAAAAGTAAAAAATATTGAGGGTGTCAGCGAGGTACAAACCAGTTTTAAAGAATCGGCACCGGAACTACGTATTGAGCTGGATAGACAGCGCATTGCCGATCTGGGACTCAGCACTGCACAAATTGGACAAATAGTAAGCAGCAGTGTTTTAGGAACCGTTTCCACTCGCTTTCGGGAAGGAGGAGATGAATACGATATTCGGGTTCAGTTGCAAGAAAACGCCCGGGATAATAAAACAGATATTGAGAATATTATGATTATGACCCCTACGCGTAAACAGATTCCCCTGCGTGCGGTGGCAAATGTGACTTACAGCCAGGCGCCCAAGGAAATTAAACGGGAAGACCAAGAGCGTATGGTGAGTGTCAATATCAATATTTCCGGGCGGGATTTGAGCGGTGTGACCAGCGATGTGCAAAAAGCGTTGCGGCAGGTCCCGGTGCCCAACGATTTTCGGGTGGAAATTGGAGGTACGGCCGAAGAGCAGCAGGAATCCTTTATGTATCTGGGTCTGGCATTTCTGGTGGCCATCCTGCTCACCTATATGGTCATGGCCTCGCAGTTTGAGTCCTTTCTCTATCCGTTTATTATCATGTTCACCATTCCCTTTTCATTCATCGGGGTGGCATTTGCACTGGTGTTAACCGGAACCAATCTGAGTGTCATGTCATTGATCGGAATGGTCATGCTGGTAGGCATTGTTGTGAATAATGGCATTGTGTTGGTTGACTATATTAATCAGTTAAGACAACGGGGTTATTCGTTGCTGGATGCAATCATGCAGGGGGGACAAATTCGGATGCGGCCGGTTTTAATGACGGCCATGACTACGATCCTGGCCATGTTCCCGCTGGCATTGGGCATTGGGGAAAGCGGGGAAAGCTGGGCTCCCATGGCCCGGGCGGTGATGGGTGGACTCACTGTTGCGACTGTTTTAACACTGATTGTGGTTCCGGTGGTTTATCTGGTGATTGACAAATTGGCGGTTTGGGTTCGCTCAAAAATTAAGAGAACGGCACCCGTTGATATAGGTGAAACTCTGAGTCCCGAGAAAGCCTGATCCCCTTTCCGAAAGGGTTGAGGAGACTGACCGGACACTGCAGAAGCAGCGTCCGGTCATCTTTTTTGAGAGAACATTTTCAATTCATTGCCGATTTCACGAATGGGGATGACTGTGGCCCGGACAAGCTTCTTCGGGAGTAATAACCGCCAGTTTATTTTCTTCAAACTCCCGCAAACATTCTTCTGCTGTGACGGAGCGGCTAAGATAAACGGTAATTCCGGCATTTTGCAATGCCAGAATGGCTCTTCTCCCCATGCCCCGGCAGATGACCGCCTCTACATGGTGAGAGCTGATCATGCTAACGGGATTGCATTGTCCATGTGCGTGGTGCTCATTTTGGTTGGAAACGATCTCCAGCTCTCCGGTATCTGAATGATAGAGAGTGAAATAGGGAGCACTTCCGAAGTGATCGAATAGTCTTGATTCTTTTCCTTGATTGGATGCAGTGGGAATACAGATTTTCATAGCGACCTCCTGCCACGGTGTCCATTTCTTCGACCACCCGCCCGGCCATACCCCCGATCTTGCGGTGACCGATGGATGTTTTTACTTTTGCACTGTGGGCAAACCTGTGGCCGACCGCTTCCGAAAGCTATCTCCCATTGATGTTTGCAGTCACTGCAAAGAAAAATTCTGAGGCTTTCCATTTGATAAAATCCTCCTTCTATTTTAATGGCTTTACCATTGACGATACAATCAGCAATCTTATAATGCGCGGCGGTGAGGATGTTGCCAAAGGTCTGTCGTGAGATTTTCATTTTTTCAGCTGCTTTTTCCTGGTACAATCCCATAAAATCTGCTAAGTGGATGGCTTCAAATTCATCAATGGCCAGAATGACCTCCTCCAGCTGTTTGACGGGAACACCGGCCGGTTTAAAATAGGACGCATCGGGTAAACAACTGACCTGACGAGATTTAGGGGGACGGGACATGATCTATCCTAATTTATTAGCATATGCCAATAAATTAGGAAATAATTTGTATCCTTACAAATAAAAAAAATTATAGGGCGGATTTATAATGTACTGAGACAAGTATTGATAGAATAATGGAGTAACTATTGTCCCAAAATCAAGGAAATAAAAAGGACAGCAGGGTAAAAGTGGTAAACTAGCGAAGGAGGCATGTTACCGGACCCTGCTGTCCTGTGTTCATTCGGCGACGGGGAGTTGATACAATTCTGTAATTTCGTCCCTGATTTTAAAGAACCGTATCAACCAATCGCCCGTCTTGAAATTAAAAAAGCCGCTTTAATTTTAACATCATGATAACAAAATTAATGGAAAGCAAATTTGCCCAGATGTTAATTTTAGCGCGGATTAATCGTCCCGAAAACCGATGACGATACAAAAAGAATATAATAAAAAGACCGAACAACGATAAACTGAAGAAAACGGCGCTATAGGACATACAT
>Ga0209536_100010202_pt1 | contig 13882 bp, 4 predicted proteins | sample DeeMarSeWOR28_12_FD_187461 | JGI IMG/M metagenome (GOLD analysis project Ga0209536, IMG submission 187461) | Marine sediment microbial communities from White Oak River estuary, North Carolina - WOR-2-8_12 (SPAdes) (version 2) | ecosystem: Environmental > Aquatic > Marine > Intertidal zone >...
ACAAGGGTGACCCGAACGGGGACGACCGTGGGAACGGCTGCCTACATGTCACCGGAGCAGGCCAAAGGCGACGACATGGATCACCGTAGCGACATCTGGTCGTTGGGTGTTGTGATGTTCGAGATGTTTACGGGACGCTTCCCATTCCGCGGTGATGTTGACCACGCTTTGCTTTATTCGATTCTCAACGACGAACCGGAACTTCTCACAACCATCCGTCGCGATATTCCTGTGGAGATCGAGGACATCATCGAAAAAGCGATGGCCAAACACCCCGAGAAGCGTTATCAGCAAACCGCTGAGTTGCTGGCCGATATCGACCTGGAGCGGGACAAGATATCCTTGGGTGTCAGACAGCGGCAGTTTCGGGGGCTGCGAGCCCTGCGGCGGAAAAGGCGATTGATCTACGGTGCCTCGGTTGCCGCGATTGTTGTCGCGGTGGCGATGGCCATTCGTTTCTTTACCACTCCGGACACCGCCATCGGCTCCATCGCGGTGCTGCCGATGGCAAACCTGTCGGACGATCCGGGCCAGGATTACTTCGCGGATGGAATGACCGAGCAGCTCATTAGTGAAGTGGGACGGGTTGGCGCACTCAGGGTGATTTCTCGAGCTTCCGTGGCGCGATACAGGAATACGGATCTGTCGCTGCCGGAGATTGCGCGTGAGCTAGATGTGGACGCGTTGCTGGTCGCATCGGCCATACACGCGGGTGATCAGGTGAAGATCTCCGCCCAGCTGTTCAGGGCGCGACCGGAGGAACTCCTGTGGTCGGAGAGTTACGATCGCGATTTCAGCGATGTTCTCGTGCTGATGGGCGAACTGGCGCGTGCTATCGCTGACGAGATTGAAGTTGAGTTGACGCAAGATGAGAGGACGATTCTCGCCCACGCCCGCCGGGTAAACCCGGAGGCTTACGATGTTTATCTGAAAGGACGCGCGCTCCTAAACGAAGTTTCTTCGGAGAGCGTGCTTGGGGCGATCGACGCGTTCCAAATGGCTATCGCAATTGACTCGACCTGCGCCCCCGCCTATGCCGGGTTGTCCGAGGCGTACATTTTACGCGCATTTGCGTTTGCCGCCATGCCGATGGAGGAAGCGTTCGCGGAGGCCGAAGCGGCGGCGCTCAAGTCGTTGATGCACGACACGACACTAGCCGAAGCACACACGTCGATTGCGCTGGTAAAGCAATACCGTGATTGGGACTGGAAGGGGGCGGAGGCCGACTACCGCAAGGTGATCGAGCTCAATCCCAACTCTGCGCTTGCCCACTTTTACTATGCCCAGCTGTTGATGATGCAAGGGCGGTTCGACGAGAGTGTCGCAGCGACCGACAAGGCGCACGTCCTGGATCCGCACTCGATGTACATCGCCATATCGGTCGGGTGGCCACACTTTGCCGCACGACGTTACGAAGAGTCATTGACGCATTTTCGTAAGATACGCGCGTCCAATCCGTCGTTTGCACTTTGTCGATACAATTTGGGTTTTACATTTGGTGGGATGGGTATGATTGACTCGGCAATCGTGGAATTTAAGGAAGCGGTCTCGCTCGAGCCCGATGACCCCACATACCAAGGGGCTCTCGCGACCTACCATGCGGTGGGAGGGAGAACGGCTGAAGCGGAAGCAATCCTCGATGTTTTGCTCGAGCGCAGACAGGCCCGCAGAGATGTCGCGGCCACTTTTATCGCGATGGTTTACACGGCTTTGGGTGAAACCGATCGGGCTTTCGAGTGGCTCGAGATCGCCTACACGGAACGAGACCCGTTTCTAGCCAATCTCAAGTTCGTGTCTGAATTCGACGACCTGCGATCGGATAATCGGTTCGCGGAACTCCTAGAAAAAATCGGTCTCGGAGAATAGCGCAATTGCGGCGACGCAGCAGCCGCTTAGCCCACGTTTACCGCCACCGATTGCCGCGTAACTCCACGGTCTAAAATCCGACCTCCAGCCCGAGCCGCAATGTTGTCGGCGGCTGGTACTTTGTGGCCATGCCGTAGGTTGGGTTGGGGTTCGTGTTGGGCGGAGCCCCCATCTCTCCGAAGTACTGGATCTGGTCAAAATTGACCGCCTCGCGCTGGCTGCCTAGGTGGAAAACATCGAGGAGAAGCCGTGGCTGCCACGAGCGCCCCGGTGGGAAGATATCGTAGGCAAACCGAAGGTTCAGATCCCAAATCGTGGGAGTTCTACCGGACGAGCCCCGCTCTTCGGCGAAGTTTTGCCATGGAGGCCCGGTGGAGGCGCCCTCATAAGTGCTCAACGGTGTTCCGCTCTGCCAGGTAAACGACGTTCCGACCGTCAACCGAAAGCCCAGTCGGTACGAGCCGTAAAACTTGAACACGTGTGTACGATCGTTTGGCAGAAGACCCGATCCGTTGATCAGATTTTCAGTCCAATCAAAGGCCCCGTTTGTATTGGGAAACGCGTAGCCAAAATCCGAGTTGAACAAACCTGTGTAGTTTCCAATCGTTTTCGAGAGGACATATGACGCAAGGAAGTTGAGTTTTTCGTCACCCATTCTCGTCAGTGTCAATACCAGCGCCGAGTACTCGCGTGTCATGTTGGGGAACTCGCTCAACTCGCCACTTCCCGGGTTACCATATACCAATGCGCCGTCCACCCCCCAACCGTTTTCGATCCCCTGCCGCAAGTTGCGGTGAATACCGGTTGCCCCAATCATCACGTTCCCATCGATCTGCAGCTCGTATCCAAGTGTGAACTCGTCGTAGTGCTGTCCCTCGAGACCTTCCACTTCGGGTTGGATGCCCACGTAGAAAGATGTCGTGTCGCCGTTTGACGGATCAATTCGAGGGTCCTGGCCATAGTTGATAAAGCTCTGGACAAAGTTCTCGTTGTGGTGCATCGCGGAGAGAAGCGTCGAGATCTCCTGGTAGAACCGGCCGAACGAGGCATATAATTTTTGCGAGCCAATGCGACCGGGTTGGAAAACAAGACCGATCCGTGGTTGATACTGATCCTGTATCTTTTGTGCGACCTCGCCGTTCGATCCAACGAGATACTGGCCATCCCACCGTATTCCAGCATTGATCCGTAATCTGTCAATGATCTGCCAGGAGTCCTGGACAAAAACAGATGGAATGCGGTTGTGGACCGTCGTCTCATCCCAAACGAATGAAGCATCCGTGAACGCCGAATCATTGTAACGAAAAAGCCCACGGAGCACTTCGGAGGGATTCAACCTGTTATCTCGGTATTCGATCCCAGATTTCAGTGTGTGCTTTCCAGCAATAAGGGTTCCTTCGATTCCCGCCGTTGTTTGAACGCTCAGGTCATCGATGCGGTCCGGGTATCCGCCTGACCAAATGCCAGTTTCTTCGTCAATGAGAAGCAGTTCGTTGGCGCCGCGTTCGGTGTTGGGCTGGTAGTAGGCTTTACGAGTGATCACGGAAAGCGATGCTTCGAAGAGAAGTCTGTCGCTGACAAAATACCGGCCGATAAGAGAACCCGACACGCCGCCTGTCTCGACGTCCGCGAGGTACGGGTCGGGATTCTCCAGCGCGACGGGAATACCCCAGTTGCCAAACGTCACGCCGACGGCCTCGCGCGTCCCAGGATCGCCAAACAATGTCAGATCCAGGTTGAGTTTCTCCGTCGCTTTCCATGTGAGTTTTCCAGAGAAAATATGTCGGATATTCTTGTCCTCGTAGAATCCAAGACCGGGAATTTCGACGTCCTCATGTTCCACGTTCGGATTGTAGGCGGCAAAAAACCACAGTTTGTCTTTCGCGATCGGCCCGCCGAGACTCAAGCCCAAATCATACTGGGAAAAATCGCCTGTCGCGGGCTCGAATGCGCCAAAACGGGGGTCGCCGCTAAATCGGTTGTTTGCATAGAAACCGTACAGCTGTCCATGAAAGTCGTTTCCCCCTGGCTGTGTGATGACATTGACGACACCGCCGAGCGAGCTGCGGTATTCTGCTTCGTATGCTCCAGCCTTTACCTCTACCTCTTTGACGAAGTTGTACGGTAGATTCGTGCCCGTGATGCCGCGGTAGGGGTCGGTGACATCGATGCCGTCGATGAAATACTTGTTTTCCAGCCCCGTTGCACCGGCAAAATTGACTTCGTCGCCGAGAAAACTCTCGTTTGCCTGTGGCAACAACGCGGGGATGTTCTGATAATTCCGCTCGATGGGGAGCACCTCGAAGTCCTGTCGGGTGAGGTTTGCCCCAATAGTGGTTGTGGTCACATCGATAAGACTTTTTGTTTCCGCAACGACGACCTCCGGGACTTCGTAGACTTTGTACTTCAGTTGGACATCGCGAAGTGTCGTGGTTCTGCCCAGCCCAACAACGATACCCGTGTATGTCACCTCCTGGTAGCTGACATGCGAAAAGGTGACCGAGTATTCTCCAGGCGGGAGTTTGAAAAGACCATAGTACCCCGTCGACGTTGACATTGTCTGGCGGGTCCCCTGCAGACTGGGGCTCGATACACTGACTGTCGCGAAGGGAACCGAATCACCAGCCTCGTCGGTTAGGTAACCGTCGAGGTTACCCGTTGTTTCCTGCGCAACGCCGTCTCCCGCTTGAAAAGCAATCACGAAAAAGAAAAGGAGAAAAACGAGGGGACGCATAGAAATCTCCTTTGATGAAACGAGCTTGAATAAGACCGTGCGAGGATGACGTGCGGGGTGGGTAGCGGTGACCGCGGTTTAAGCTGAGCGAGGTTGTCGAAGCTCGCGGTTAGCCCCGGTTGCAGTGTCCACCCGGGTTGTCGGGCGAGTTACCTTGGATTATACAATTGTAAGGGCGCCGGGCGATCGTTTCAATCGGAACTATGCTCTTGAGACCGCACACTCGTAATGCGTCGGTCGGACGCGTTTGCGTTGTTGTAAATAGCTTTAAATATGAGACTTGCGAAAGTGGTATTTTCTGAGGAGCCCCATCTTACAGCTGTCTTACATTTTGAATGTGACTTCTGGGACCTTATCCTCTGTGATCATAGCTTTTCCACGATGGATTGAAAGCGAGGATTGTCCCGGACCGGGTCGAGATCAGGGTCATTCCATATGAACCCCTTATTTCGGTATCCCGACGCGATTGCTTTCTCGAAGATGTTTATTGCCTCTTCAGTCTCACCCGCTACGGAAAGAATACACGCCGTGTTGTATAAGTGGACGGGGTTTCCGGGGTCCATCGAGGCGGCTCGCCTCGCCCACTCGAGTCCTTTTTCCCGATCGCCCAACTGAATGAGTGATATCCCGCCCAGCTGATACCCCCGGGCATCATCCGGGTTTAGCTCCAGGTGTTTCTCGGCATTCTCCACGCATCGTCGGTAGGCGGACTCCGCCTTTTCCGTCATATTCAGCGTTTTGTATGCCATTGCGAGATGATTGGGAGCTTGATAATCGTTTGGCCGTACCAAGCACGCCATTTCGAGCAGCCGGGCCGCCTTTTTCATTTTTCCCTGAGTTCTGCAAGCATGTGCGTAGAGGTAGTACGCCTCGAAGAGCTCTGGGTCCAACTCCATCGCGGTTTCGAACTCGATCTCCGACTCGGCGTAATCCGTGCTAAACGTGGACAACGCCAGCCCTCGGGAGACATGCGCTTCTGCGAGTTTTGGATCCAGCTCTAGCGCTTTTTGAGTGGCTGCAATGGATTGTTCCGAGTAGGCCGGGTTATCGTCGAAATATGAGAGAAAACAATAGCAGTCCGCAATCCCAGCGTGCGCGAGCGCATAATCCCCGTCCTTCTCGATCGCTCGCGAGAATAACTCAATGGCGAAATGAATAGCTTTCGGATGTCTCTGATGGAAAAACTCGCGACCTCTCAGATATAGGTCATAAGCGGCAATGTCCCTAGTCATGACCTTTTTAACCGCTTGTATCTCTTTTTGGCTCAATTTGATTTTCAACGCTCGAATCACGTTGTCCGAAATCTCGTCCTGGATGGCGAACACATCCTTCAACTCGCAATCGTATCGCTCCGACCACAGGTGGTAACCGTTTGCGGCATTCAACAGCTGCGCCGTCACGCGCAGACGTTCCCCCGATTTTCGTACGCTCCCTTCCAGCACGGTTTCCACGCCGATTTTGGCGCCGATCTCACGAATATCCTCGTTTCTCCCCTTGAAAGCGAACGCCGATGTACGAGAGGCCACACGGAGCTCCTTCAACCGTCCCAACTTATTGATGATTTCCTCGGCGATGCCGTCGCAAAAATATTCCTGGTCCTTCTCCGGGCTCATGTCCGCAAATGGTAGTACGACGATAGATTTCTCACGCTCGGCAGAAACAACTTGATCAGCGGATGCGGCCATTAGATCCTCGCCCAACGATTGAACGTCCTGATATCGGTGGTGGCGATCTTTTTCCAGCGCCACTCCAACGACTCTTTGCAGCGCGTCGGGAATATCCGATCGAACAGCATTCAGGGGTTCTGGTGCCTCGTGCAAAATCGCGTACATCAACGAGTGCTCATAATCGGCATCGAAGGGCAGCCGGCCGCTGAGCATCTCGTAGACCACCACGCCGACAGACCAGACGTCCGTTCGAGTGTCGACGTCTTCGCCGGTCAACTGTTCGGGAGACATATAAGCAGTCGTGCCCACCATCTCGCCGGTCTTTGTGATTCTCGCCGCGCCCGCCAGCCGAGCCAGGCCAAAATCAACGATCTTAACGTGGCCGTCATGGGTCACCATCACGTTCGCGGGATTAATATCTCGATGCACCATACCGCGGCTGTGGGCCTTGGCCAGTCCTCGGACCACGCCCACGGCAACATCCACAGTCTCCTTGATCGCCATCGGCCCGCGCGCGATCTTCTTCTTTACCGTTTCACCGTCATAGAACGCCATACAGATAAACAGTTGTCCATCGGCTGTCTCGCCGATCTCATGGATGGTGCAGATGTTCGGGTGATCCAGCGCCGAGGCTGCCTGTGCCTCGCGAACGAATCGTTTTTTTGCATCTTCGTCGTTGGTCAACGCCGCCGGCAGAAATTTGAGAGCGACCGCGCGTTTTAGTTTCGTATCCTCGGCTTTGTAGACGACTCCCATACCGCCGCCACCGAGCTTTTCGAGAATTTTGTAGTGAGACACCGTCTGCCCGATCATCCAGACCCTCCGAGCGGCTCCGTACTTCGTGTCAGAGTTGATGGCACAGATTTGCCCTCAATCTTATGGATACTTCGAGGCATGATTATAACATGGAACGCGCGTCCATCACATTTCGGCGTTGAACGCCGGCCATTGAATTCGGCGGACCAATACAGGTTAATTGGTTTTCCCGCCGGTTTGTGGTATAATACCCCCCAAGCGTTGGGAATGGAAGGTCAGCTGGGGGCGAGCAGCACGCCCGCAATCAGCGTTTTCGGCCGTCCTTAAGATTATCCGCACCTGTGAGAAAAACCGGCCGGTCCGCCGTTACAGGCGTGCTCAAAGCGTCTTGCCGCGCCTCAACCTACCCCGATTGCAGAGCTTGCTTCAAAAATCCAAATCGTAGTCGCCGATACCGGTGACTCCGTCCATCGCACATGAAGGGGGGCGAACGACAAGTGTGCGATAACGGGAACAAGCGTTCGAAGAGCCGTCTTGGAGAAACGGCCAGTGGCCGTTGTCTCTTTTGCCCGAGGCATTTTGCGGCGTGGCGGGTCTACTGATGTGTACACCGCAAACGTGATGTCGTGGGTATGTTTTGGAAAACACGAGGAGACGAGCATGAAAAAGTGCATATTCATGGCGCTGTTGATTTGCCTGGCTGGTGGAACCGCGTGGGCGCTGCCGGTGTCGCAAACGCCGATCGATCCGATCGCCGTTAGCGCAAACACAGGAGAGAAGCCCCAGTCCAAAGTCTGGCAGCACGCGGGTGATTGGTGGAGCGTTCTTGCCGACGGTGGGGGTACGTGGCTTCGAAAGCTCGTGGGCACCGAGTGGACGGGCGCTCTGGAGCTTTCATCCGCTACGAATACAAAGGCCGATTGCAAAGTGGTTGGGGACGTCGTTCACATCCTCCTTTTCACGGGTTCATCGTCCCAACTGGTATCTCTCCAGTACAACAGTGGAACGGGATTTTACGAGGCGTGGTCGTCGCGACCCACCCCATCGTCTGTGACACTCGATAGCGCTGTGGAAATTGCCACCATCGACATCGACTCGAATGGACGGATGTGGCTCGCGTCCGACGGGTCCACGACGATCGAAGTGCGCTATAGTGACTCGCCGTATAGCAGCTGGAGCGGCCCGATCACCCTCGCCACAGGGATCAGCACCGATGATATATCGGTCGTTACGGCTCTCCCAAATGGGACCGTCGGCGTACTGTGGTCCAACCAATCGACGAAACGGTTTGGTTTCAAGACGCACGTGGACGGTGCCGACCCCAATACATGGTCGACGGATGAGGTTCCCGCATCCCAGTCCGCAAACGACGGTGTTGGCGGCGGGATGGCGGACGACCATCTCAACGTGGCGGTTGCCTCCGACGGCACGTTATACGCGGCCATCAAAACGAGCTATGACACGTCGGGATACCCGCTGATCGGTCTGCTCGTGCGTCGTCCCGCGGGCACCTGGGATGATCTCTACGAGGTCTCCCAGACGGGCACGCGCGGTATCGTGCTGCTGAACGAGGCGACCAACACGGTAAGCGTGGTTTACACGGACGGAGGCATTGTCCTCAAGGAGTCGCCCACGTCGTCGATCTCGTTTGGATCGGCGGTGACACTCATGACGGGATCGCTGAACGATGCCACGAGCACCAAGCAGAACATCAGCGACGAGGTCGTGATCCTGGCGTCGACATCTTCGAGCGCCAGCGGCGTCCTCTGTACCTATGATACGAGCGAACCGAGTTGCCTCGCAGGGTGGTGGCCGATGGAAGAAGGAGGCGGGACGACCATCGTGGATGCGTCGGGGTCGGGAAACAACGGCACTGCCTTTGGCGCGCCCGTGTGGAATGCCGGGGTCATCGGGACGGCGTTGGATCTCAACGGCACGACCGACTACGCGCTGGTGGCCGATGCACCGAGCCTGGATATCACGGATGAAATCACGCTGGCGGCCTGGGTAAAACCCGAGAAGGTCGGCACGCAGTATCTCGTCAAAAAAGCGATTCAGAGCGGAACCGACGGTTACGAGCTTTCCCTGTCGAGCAGTGGCCTGGCGTTCGGCCGTTTGAACCAGACCACCAACGGAAACGCGTACCGCGTTGATGCCAGCACCCCGTATCCCACCGACGGCAATACGTGGATGCATCTCGCGATGACGTACGACGGGGCGATGGTTCGGTTTTATGTCAACGGTGTAAAAGAAGACTCGGTCGCGGCCTCGATCGGCATCGCGACAAACAGCTTGAATCTCGGGATTGGAGCGCAGAGCGACGGAGCGAGCCGCTTCCAGGGGGCGATGGACGACGTCCACGTCTACTGCCGGGCGCTCGGACCGAGCGAGATACAGGAACTCCTGACTCCGCCGAATCGCCCGCCCATTGCGCTCTGCCAGAACGTGACCGTGTTGCTGGACTCGGTCGTATGCTCGGCCGACGTGGATCCTTCACAGGTCAGTAACGGCTCGTTCGATCCCGACGGCGATCCGATAACGCTCGCGCTGGACCCCCCGGGACCATACTCGAGTGGTGTAACGCTGGTGGACCTGATCGTGAGCGACGGATCTTTAACGGCCACCTGCGAGGCGACGATCACAATCGACTGCACGCCCCCGGATACCGAGTGTGTGGCGGGTTGGTGGGCGATGGAAGAGGGAATCGGCAGTGTCGTTGTGGACAGCTCGAGCTATGGAAACAACGGAACACTCTACGGGAGTCCGGCCTGGGTATCTGGTGTGCACGGTTTATCGCTGGATCTAAACGGGACGACCGATTATGCGCTCGTACCCGATGCGGCCAGTCTGGATATCACCGATGAGATCACGCTGGCCGCGTGGGTAAAACCCGAGAAGGTCGGCACGCAGTACCTCGTCAAGAAAGCGGTTATTAGTGTTACCGACGGATATGAGCTTTCGCTGTCGGCGGCCGGCACCGCGTTTGGCCGTTTGAATCAGGTCACCAACGCGAACACGTATCGGGTGGATGCCACCACGGCGTACCCAACAGATGGCAATACATGGATGCATCTGGCGATGACGTACGACGGGGCGATGATTCGATTATACGTCGACGGTGTGAAGGAGGATTCCGTTACCGCATCGATCAGCATTGCCACAAACGACCTGAGTCTGGGCATCGGCTCGCAGAGCAATGGAACAACCGTATTCCAGGGGGCGATGGATGAGGCAAGGGTGTACTGCCGGGCACTTGGTCCAAACGAGATCCAGGCGCTTGCGCAGCCTCCCGCCAACGATCCGCCGGTGGCGGTGTGTCAGAATGTCGTTGTGCCGAGCGGTCATACCTGTCCGGTCGCGGTCGATGCCTCGGAGGTCGACAACGGATCGTACGATCCGGATGGCGATCCGATTACATTGGCTCTGGATCCGCCGGGACCTTATCCGAACGGCGTGACGATCGTGGATCTGATCGTGAGCGACGGATCCCTGGCGGATACTTGCGCCGCGACGATCACAGTTGACTGCGTGGAGCCGCCGGAGTGTATCGCGGGTGAGTGGTCGATGGACGAGGGGAGCGGAACGGTCCTTGTCGACGTTTCGGGAACTGGGAACGACGGCACCATATACGGCGCTCCCGCTTGGATCACCGGTGTGACCGGTCTTGCATTGGATCTGAACGGAACGAGCGATCACGCCCGAGTGCCCGACGATCCTACTCTGGATATCACGGATGAGATTACGCTGGCGGCGTGGATCAGACCGGAGAAGGTCGGCACGCAGTATCTCATCAAGAAGGCGAATATCGATGTCACCGACGGTTACGAGCTGTCATTGTCGACAAGCGGGTTAGCGTTTGTCCGTTTCAATCAGTTTACGTCGGCGAACGGATATCGGATTGACACCACCACACCATACCCCACGGATGGGAGCACATGGATGCACCTGGCGGCCACATACGACGGATCGACAATCCGGTTGTATGTGAACGGTACGCAGGAGAGTTCGGCGTCCGTCGCCATCACTATCGCGGCCAACGATCTCGATCTTGCCATCGGGTCTCAGAGCGACGGGACGCGGCTTTTCCAGGGCGCGATGGATGATGCCCGGGTGTACTGCCGGGCCCTGAGCCCCACGGAGATAAAGGCTCTTGCCAGCTGTGCCGTGGTGCCCACCAGGATCGATTTTGGCACTGTAACCAGCGGAGATTGGCGCGATGAAACATTCAACGTCATCAATCTCGGCAGCGAGATTCTCAGCGGTGACATCAGTGAATCCTGCGATCAGTTCAGCATCGTATCGGGTTCGGGGCCGTACAGCATCGCGCCCGGCGAATCTCTGACGGTCACCGTCCGGTTCAGTCCGACGGTTTCCGGAGAAGACACGTGTGTTGTCGATACCGGCAGCGATCTCTGTGATGATGTAACGTTGAGTGGCGTTGGCGACACGACCATGGAAGTCAGCGTTGTGCCGGACTATGCTCTTACCAACTGTGCAACACTCGTTGGTTACACGTTCCACATCGAGGCGGGCCTCAATGAAGTTCGCGGCTACAATATGACGCTGTTGATCGACACGACCGTCGTCACCATCGCCGATCCGACCGCTGGAGGAGACTTCATCGAGGGAACCTTTTTGAGCAGCGTAGGCGGGACCTTTTTCGGTGTCAACGACGACGGTGGGGGCGTCTACACGGTGAGCTGCGCGATACTTGGCGGGGATACGGGAGCAACCGGATCCGGAGGTCTATTTACCGTGAACTTGACGCCGGTGGCGCAAGGGACGAGCAGCATCGCGATCACGACACTCCAGGTGCGGGATCCGGACAACGTGCCCTTGACGGCAATATCGAGCGACGGCGACGTTCAGGTCGACTGCACGGTGCCGTTGATGCAGGCGATCGTGGAGGTACAGAACGAGTGTTACAACACGGCGCCGACGTTCAGTGTGTTTACGTTCCGGGATGACCTGGGACTCGACCGGGCGGAATACCAGATCGACACGGGGGGGTGGAACACAATCTTCACGGGGCTGGCGTTTCCGGACACGGTGTGGACGGATCCGGGCTGGGAGCTGCCGGGTTTTGCGGGTCTCTCGGAGGGATCTCACACGGTGTACTTCCGGGTGAAAGACGATGCGGGCAACTGGAACGGGGAGGGGACGCCCCAGCCGAACCTGTACTCATGGGCGTTCATCAAGGACACGGTCGCGCCCGGGGCGCCGACGGACTTCTTGGCGCTTCCGGGGCACAACCGGGTGCACCTGACGTGGACGAATCCGACCGGGGATGAAAGCTTCGAGGGCGTGGAGATCCGCCGGGTGGCGTGGGAGGACTACCCACAGTACGGGACGCCGGGTCCCGGCGAGCCGAGCTATCCGGCAAACCAGACGGAAGGGACGATGGTGACTCAGACGGGGCTTGAGGCGTACGACGACGATCCGGTGACGCCGCGGGACATTTACTACTACGCGGCGTTCAGCTACGACTGTGCGGGCAACTACTCGGCGGCGGCTCCCACATCGAGGGACCGGGCAACGAGCTACTGGCTTGGGGATGTTGACCCGGCGCTAACCGGCGACGGCGGCGTCGCCATTGGAGATCTCGCGATCTTCTCGATGGCATTCGGTCAGATCCAGGGTGGCGGCGGGTGGAACGCCGAAGCGGACTTTGGTCCCACGGATGATTACTCGGGCTATGGTATCCCGCTGCCGGACGATGTTATTGATTTCGAGGATCTCATGATCCTTGCGCTCAACTACGGGAATGTCTCCCCCGCGGGGACGAGCGGGCTTCCCATCGCTGCCGCCGCGCCGGTCGAGCTGCACACCCTGGTGAGCTTCAGACTCGAGGTGGTGTCGCGCGATGGAACCACGGTCACCTATGCCGTGCAGCTCGATAATGAGGCCGAGGTCCTCAAGGGGTTCGCCCTTGGGCTCGACTACGGGATCGGAAACGAACTCGTTGAGATCTTACCGGCACGGGGGCTAACGGGGAAGGCGTCGGAGCATTTCTTTGGCACCGTGCAGCGTGAGATGGGCAAGGTGGAGATCTGTGTAGCCGCGCTGGGGGTGCAGAAGGCGCTTGATTACACCGGCGAGATCGCGCGGGTGGTCGTGCGCGAGACCAAGGACGTGTTGAAGCTCGAGGGGGCCGTGCTCCGCGACACGCAGAACCGCGGCGACCGGGTGGAGATCAGTGACACGGGCGGCGGAGAGACACCGTTTATTCCGACGGTGTCGGCGCTCGAGCAGAACTACCCCAACCCGTTCAATCCGGTGACGACGATCACGTACGACGTCTCCGCGGCGGGGCATGTGACCGTGGCGATCTACGATGTGTCCGGCCGGCTCGTGCGGCGTTTAGTCGACACGCACAGAGAGGCGGGGTGTTACACGGTCACGTGGGACGGACGCGACGGTGGAGGCAACACGGTTCGCACGGGGGTGTATTTTTACCGGATGACGGCACCGGGATACCGGTCGCCGGCCAGGAAGATGTTGCTGCTGAAGTAGAACGCGTCTCTTTTGAGGCTGCCGGTTGAAAAGCCCGGCTGTCGGGTGGATGGCGACCCGATGGCCGGGCTTCGCCGCGTGTTCCTATATTGCACAAATATTTCACTTTAGATCCGCCAGTATATAGCAACCGGGTTGTTCGGTGAGCCACGATGCGTCGTTGGGGAACCTCTGACCGCATCGCAAATTCGAACGTGGCAAGGTGGACGGAGTTATTGGGAGGCACGTCCGGGTCTGTCAACGGCTCTTGACGATGGGCTTGCAGTCGCCGGTCGTTCATGGTATACTAAGTTGTTATTTCGGTGCAGCTAACAAAAACACCATCCTGCTTTTGGATATGACTGTA
>Ga0209536_100010203_pt1 | contig 13881 bp, 6 predicted proteins | sample DeeMarSeWOR28_12_FD_187461 | JGI IMG/M metagenome (GOLD analysis project Ga0209536, IMG submission 187461) | Marine sediment microbial communities from White Oak River estuary, North Carolina - WOR-2-8_12 (SPAdes) (version 2) | ecosystem: Environmental > Aquatic > Marine > Intertidal zone >...
GACCAGGCCCAGAACACCTGCATCTTCAGCACCGAGTTCGCCATGCGCATGATGGGCGACATCCAGCAGTACTTCGTTGATCACGGAGTGCGCAATTTCTACAGCGTATCGATCTCCGGTTACCACATCGCCGAGGCCGGCGCCAACCCGATCAGCCAATTGGCCTTCACGCTGAGCAACGGCTTCACCATAGTCGAGTACTACCTGGCGCGAGGCATGGATATCGACGACTTCGCGCCCAACCTGAGCTTCTTCTTCTCCAACGGCATGGACCCCGAGTACACCGTTATCGGCCGGGTCGCCCGGCGTATCTGGGCCCGCGCCATGAAGGAACGCTATGGCGCCAGCGAGCGCAGCCAGAAACTCAAGTACCACATCCAGACCAGCGGACGCTCACTGCACGCGCAGGAAATCCAGTTCAACGATATCCGCACGACGCTGCAGGCCCTCTACGCCTTGTTCGACAACTGCAACAGCTTGCACACCAATGCCTTCGACGAGGCGATCACGACGCCAACCCCAGAATCTGTACGAAGAGCTGTCGCTATTCAAATGATAATTAACAAAGAATTAGGTCTGAACTTCTGCGAAAACCCGTGGCAGGGCAGCTTCATCGTCGACGAACTGACCAACCTGGTCGAGGAACAGGTCTACCAGGAATTCGAGCGGATCTCCGAGCGCGGCGGCGTGCTCGGCGCGATGGACACCATGTACCAACGCGGCAAGATCCAGGAAGAAAGCCTGTACTACGAGAGCAAAAAGCATGACGGCAGCCTGCCGATCGTCGGCGTCAACACCTTCCTGCCGCCGGATGGACACGGCGAGGTCGGCGCCATCGAACTGATGCGTAGTTCGACCCAGGAGAAGGATCAGCAGGTGGCCAATGTAGAGGCGTTCCGGGAGACACATGCCAAGGAAGCTGCGCCGCGGTTGAAGAAGCTGCAGCAGGTGGCGCGGGAGCGGAAGAATACGTTCGAGGCGTTGATGGAGGCGAGTAGGGTGTGTTCGCTGGGGAGCATGTCGCATGCGCTGTACGATGTGGGCGGGGAGTACCGGAGGAATATGTAGACCCGCGTCAGTATCCCGCCTTGAATTGCGGAGGTTTGCGGCCTACACCAGAGAGGGAATGCCAAACCAGGGCTGGGCTCCTTGATCTTGTCATGCCTTGTGCTTTGAATCTCAAGGATTGCAGTGCTGCAGACGTCGCCAGCCCCCGAATCGCGAGCCTGGTTTCAGGCATTGCTACTTGCCAAGGCAGGGCAAGACAAGGCTTGTTCTTCCTATCCGCTGCTGTGATCTCGCCGCGACTGTTCGAGAAAAAGCGCGCGGAGGTACTCGGAGCACCACTGCTCGAATTGGAAGATGAGCCGGAGACGGATGGCGGCGTACATCAGCTGATTGCCCACCGGGTGCATGATTTCAGCCAGTCGAGCAAGGGACCGAGCAGAAAGTCGACGGGTTTTTGTTGGACATCATGTGCCAGGCGATGAGGGCACCTGCAAATCCGCGACCGGGTAGCCATTGCTCCGCAGATGATCGAGCAGTTGTTGACGCGCTTCTTCCTCAGACGGGAAAAATTTGGATTCAAGGGGCGATGTGTGACCCGGAATCAGTCCTGATGATAAATTCTTATTTTCCAGCTTCAGGAAATACCACTTCTGGGCAACGATAAAACCAATGCCCCCCAGACTGTAAAAAGGAGGCACGTAGGTTGAAGTGTCACGCCACCCTGCGCTGTTCAGCGCACCCCACTTGATCGAATCAGTAAAATAAATCGGGCGGTCAGCCTCTAATTCACCGCCCAGAAAAGACTGGCCTTCAATCCACTCCGGCATTTCCAAGCCCAGATAATCAATGATGGAGGCGGTGACATCAATCCGCTGAACGTTATGATGGCGAACGCCTGCGAATTGTCCCCTGGGAAAATGGAGTATGAGCGGGATTCTCTCGGTGGCTCGCCATACAGCGCCATGATCGGACGTCAGAATAAGAAGCGTATTGTCATACAGGCCCGACTTCTTGAGAAAATCGACAACGTCCTGAACCATTTGGTCATAGTCCAGGATGGTGTCGTCGTAAAAATCCGTCATCCAGGGCTCGTCCTGCTCCTGGCCAACAGAAAACACGCGTTTTTGCGGGTGAAATTTCGTGCCGTGTGTAACCATGAGGTGCACATGCGCAAAGAATGGATTTTGCGCGTTTTCCATGAACTCCAGTAATTGCTCAATCCGCTTTGCATCCGGGAACGCTCTTTTCGCATCGACCAGATTGGTCACTTCCAGATAGGGGTTTCCCATATCGCTTATGGACAATGCGTGCTGCAACCTGACCGTCAGCCGAGACATCATGGTTTCGAGGAAATAGGATTCCCGGATAAAGATTCGTTGAAGTATTACAGGAAGCTGAATGCTGTTGGAAAGCTGCCCGATTTGGCGTCCGTTCGCCAGGTCGAAGCCATCCCTCATATTCAAATCGTAGGGATCGGTGTAATGCCTGATGCTGAAATCAGCATTGCTATACCCAATCTTCTTCAGAAGCGCCGGCATATGCTGATAGCTATCGATCCCGCGAAAAATGTCAGGCGGATAGATAACACGGGTTTTCGTAGGAAGCTTCCCGCTAAAGAAAGCCCCAATGGACCCGGTTGATTTTGCATTGTTTGTAAAGTGGTTCTGAACGACCAGGCTTTGCGGCAGCAGGCTGTCGATAAATGGGGTTGTTTTGCGCCGATAACCGTAGGCTGACATGTTCGAAGCATCCAGCCCGTCAGTAGACAACACCAATATATTGGGCAGATCCTTCCAGCCAAGCTTCACCCCGCCAATTCCAACGTTCCCTGCTTTCAGGACACTAACAGCACTGAGAACACAGGACACAGCCACCAGCATGAAGGCACTGCGTTGCAGCGACCTGCCAGATTTCGCCCAAAAAGGTGACTTGCCGAACATCCACAAGGCGCGGACAAACCAAAGAAGCAATGCAGCAATTCCCGCTGCATAAACGTAGCGAACGCTGCCGGGAAAACTGCCAACATTGAAATCCCACAGGGTATAGGTGAAGTTTTCGACCATGAGAAAGCCGAGAAAACCGAGCACGGCTGCAGGAACGAGAAGCGAACAAACCCCCAATAATCTGGACAGCATTGAATCAGGTGAAAGGAAAACCAGAACGACAAATGGCAATAGCACAATAACCAGGAAAATGATGATCGGCAGTGGTGAACTCAGAAGAACAAACAGATGCTCGAATGCCGTCAGATTATTGAGAAACGACGGTTTTGAAAAAAAGAACAACCATTCCATGAATACAAACAGGTAGCAGGACAATACCGTGAACGTTATTGTTGTCTGGAACTGACTATTCTTTTTCATGTTTTATACATCAGAAAGCTCGAAATCTTTTCTGGAATGAGGATTCGCCTGCCCCTTCTACAATTCCGAAAAGACAACTCCTGATAGTAATTTCAAAACCCGGTGTTTTCGAGGATTTTCACTCCGAATTGAACCAGGGAGTAAGGTGCGTATCACGGTTTTCTGTAAAATAAAGACCGCGCACAGCAGCGGCTTCTCGCCCACAGATCAAGACCTGCTGAAGAGAAGATCAGACACTCACCAACGCGTCCGGTGGCCCTGCGCGGCATCTCGACCTCCATCGTGTAACAGGCGCGCCTGAAGGCCCCAGCTTTCTTGCGACAACTTTTTCCATTTGCAGGGCCTTTCCGTCAATCGGATACGTCGCCGTGGCGGCAGTGCGGAAATCCATGGCCGGCGATCAATACTTTTTTGCCGATATCACCACGGTAGTAGTTTCGATCCGTTTTCAGTGAAGACATCCCAAAATGTTTCGAGCTTTCTCCGCTCTGCAGGAGAAACGCGGTAGTTCGTGGCTGCAAGATTGCTCTTTAGCTGTTCGGATGTTCGAGTCCCCGGTATGACGCAACTGACCACGTCATAGGAAAGAAGGTAGCCAATCGCTTTGTGCGCGAGTTCTGATCCATCTGCGGCAAGCCACTCAATTTGTGACACCAGCTCGGCGCGCCGGGCGATCTCCTCCACGCTCCAACGTGCGCGGATTCCTTCAAAGCGGCTGCTGGCATCAAACCTGCCAGTCAACCAACCGCTGTCCAGCGGCACTTTGACAATCGTTCCGGCCCCGTTTGCACGAATCGTTGCAAATGAATGACGAACATCTTGATGAAACACGTTAAACAGAATCTCCAGCACTTCGCTACCTGTGTTCGCCAGGCATTCCTCAACCTCCGCTGCGAAATCCAGGCTGGCGCCGTAGTGCCTGATCTTTCCCTGTAAGCGTGCTTTTTCCATCGCGTCCCACAATGGGTCCGTGCCCGCGTACAGTTCCACCGGTGGATTGTGCAGGAGCAGCACGTCCAGGTAATCTGTCCGCAACCGTGTCAGGCTGGCTTCCAGACTCTGCCAAAACCAATTTACGGAAAAGTCTTTCGGCCCTTCCGGCGTATGCCCGAACTTGCTGACCAGCACGACATGGTCGCGCTTGTGCCTCAGCGCCTTACCGAGAACGCGTTCGCTTTTTGAATCCGCATAGTTCGGCGCGGTATCAAAGAGGTTAATGCCGCCATCTATGGCCTCGTGAACCAGACGATGAGCGGTCCGGTCGTCCATGCCGCCCCATGAAGCGCTGTTGCACAGTTGCCAGGCGCCAAAGCCGATCTCTGATACTTCCAGTCCGGTTGTTCCCAATGGTCGTTTGTTCATCTGCACCTCTTGTCGCAATTCTCGCTGACCCGCTAGAGGCAGCCCAACACTCTGACAACTCGGCGGTTGCGCGCGAACGTCAATTGCCTCGCTGTACACGCGTATGCGGGGCGTACCGGCGCTCGAAAACTCATGTGCGTTCAGTTCAGGGTAGCTCTAAAAGCCAAGAAACTGGAACAAACCCACAAGAAAGTGTTTTAATGCGTGCGCATACCGCAATTTTCTCATTATTTTGGGAAATGTGGCGGCCGTGAAGGATTTGCATGATTTCCTTCCTTACACGGCCTGAGTCTCGATGAACACGAAATTCGCACAGATCGATAAAAACAACTGGAGACCATCATGAATCGTTCCCCCATACTGCCAATCGCGACTGTTGCATTTATGGCCGCACTGCTAAGCGCGCCGGTGTATGCGCAGAATACCGAGCAGGAAGAGAGCTCAGATAGCATGTTGGAAGAAGTGGTCGTTACCGGCTCGCGTATTCGCAAGGATCCGCTCAATGAGCCGGCGCCCATTATGAACTTGAGTGAGGACTATATTGACAACACGGGACTCACCAACCTGGGTGCTGTGCTGCAACAACTGCCCATCATGGGTTCCGCAATCAACACCCGATTCAACGTCCCTGGCAACTCGGGCTTCCCGCAGGATGGTAATGGCATTGGCGCGGGCGCCGTGCAGATTTCGCTGCGCAACCTGGGCGCCAAGCGCACGCTGGTGCTGGTTGACGGCCGACGCTGGATTGCTGGCGCTTCTGCCTCGGGTGTGCCGAGTGTCGTTGATATCAATACCATTCCCGCCAATGTCATCGAACGCATCGAAATCCTGCAGGACGGTGCGTCTGCGATCTATGGTTCCGATGCCATTGGCGGCGTCATCAATATCATCACCAAACAGAGTTTTGAAGGCTTCAGGGCTGACGCCCAATGGGGCAACTACATCACCGAGGGCGATGGTGAGGCTTTCGACGCGTCTTTGTTGTGGGGCGGTGGCAACGAGAATACGCAGTTTGTGGTGAACGCCAGCTACGCCGAGGAAGGCGCGATCGAAACTGCTGACAGAGCTCAATCCGCTTTCCCCAGCCCCTTTGCCACGGACTGCCTGGCCGGCGGGTGCTCAACGTTTACACCCCAGGGCCGCGTCGTTTTGGGCCCCAACTTTGACTTTTGGGACGCAACGCTGAACGACGGCGTACTGAACGACGGGATGGACAACATTCCCATTTGGGACCCCACGAACCCCAATGCGGGTGATTATCATGGATTTACGAATGCGGACCGGTTCAACTTCAATGGTCCAGGGTTCAATTTTCTGCAGACCCCAAACAAGAGAACCAATCTGTATGCCAATATGGTGCACAGTTTTACCGATAAGTTGCGCCTCACGTTCAAAGGCAGTTATACGCATCGTGAGTCGCAGACCAGGGGCGCGCCTGAACCATTCTGCCTCGGCGCCGGTTGCGGCACTTCTTTGACGGAGAACTTCTTCATCAGTGCTTTGAATCCGTATAACCCGTTTGGCGTAGACCTGTCGGTAGCCAATGGCAATTTTGAATTCTATGGCCGCCGCCCCCTGGAATCTGGCCCGCGTATCTTTGATCAGGACGTGGATACATATCAGTTCACAACGGGTCTGGAAGGCGAGTTTGGCAGCAACCGCACCTACTACTGGGACCTGTACGCAACTTACGCCGAAAACCGGGGTTTCCAGCAAAAGCGGGGCGCGCATAATGGCGCCAATCTTCAGCTGGCCGTGGGCGACCCAGCGGTTTGCGCCGCCGTACCCGGATGCGTGCCCTTCAATTTATTTGGCGGTCAAGGCCCCGATGGCCAGGGTTCCATTACCCAGGAAATGCTCGACTTCGTAGGTGCCGTACAGCGTGACTACAGTGAACAGAGCCTGGTTAACTTCGGCGGCAACATTACCGGTAACATTCTTGAAATGCCTGCGGGCAGCCTTGGCTTTGCCGCTGGCTTCGAGTATCGCGAGCATGACGGATCCTTCCAACCCGATCAGCTGGCCTCCAGTGGCAACACCCTGGGTATTCCTTCGGGCGCGACCAGCGGCCAATTCGATGTCACCGAATTCTATGGTGAGTTGAACGTTCCATTGCTGGCGGAGAGAACCGGTGCCAAGTACCTCGAGTTCAACGCAGCAGCGCGCAGTTCCGACTACAGTTCGGTTGGTACCGAGTCAACCTACAAACTGGGCTTGCTGTGGCAGCCAATAGACAGTCTCTCTTTGCGTGGATCATTCTCTACCGGCATCAGGGCCCCGGGTATTGGCGAACTGTTCGGCGGTGGGGCAAGGGAAGATTTCCAATTCGTTGATCCCTGCTCCGACGTACTGGGTGTTGCTGGCGCCGCCAACAACGGTCACGACGCGCCGCAGCCCGCCAATATTATTGCAAACTGCGCCACACTCGGCGTACCGGTCGATTTTGTTCAGCGTAATCCGCAATTATCGGCACGTTCATCGGGTAATGAAGACCTGGTCGCGGAGACCTCCGATAACTATTCTTTCGGCTTTGTCTACAACACAAGCTTCGATCAAAGCTGGATCGAGGCGCTGACATTCTCGCTGGACTGGTATGACCTGCAAATCGATGACGCGGTGCAGGGACGGAACCCGGGTGACGTACTCGATCTGTGTGCCGAAACTCTGGACGCGGTGGCTTGTTCCAATATTTCTCGCTCAAGCACGGGGGCCATCAGCATCGTCAACAACCAGTTGACCAATATCGGTGGTATCGAGGCCTCGGGAATGGACCTGGCCCTGAACTACCTCGCTCCAGCGACTGGCATTGGCCAATTCGATGTCCGCTTGATGGCCACCTACCTGAGCGATTACATCGAGATCACCAACAACGCCGATGGTTCCCAAACGCGTAATGACTTGACCGGGACGATCACTGACCAAACCTTCCAGCGCGCCTTTCCGGAATGGCGCCTCAATGCCGAGGTGAACTGGATGCTCGAGCGCTGGGATGGCGGTGTTCGTTTCCGTTGGGTTGACAGCCTGCTCCAGCCTTCCGGCGACGTGCTGAGTTCGAGATTCTACACCGACGCCCATCTGTCTTTCAGCATGAATCCGGATCGCGAGGGATTCAGGTTTACGGTTGGTGCCAACAACCTGTTTGACGAAGATCCGGCAGTCTGTCTCAACACCTGTGGCTCAACCAACATGAGTGCGGTGGTCCATGATCTGCCTGGCGTTGTCGCTTACTTCAAGGTAAGTTATTTGCACTGAGCAAGGCCGGTTTTGAAGGCGTAACAGAACGGCCCCGCAAGGGGCCGTTTCTTTATTGATATCGGGTTCCGCCAAGCACTGAGGTGTCCTGGATTCTTTTACCGGTCTGAGCGTCAGTCTTCCGGCTCCGTATTCCAGACCAGCCACATAGCTTTAACGGGAACCAATCCCCCGAATCAGCGCGATAGTCCGCTATCCCGATATGGCATACCCTCGACAGTCAGACTGAGAACCGAATTTCCCTGCGAGAAGTCAGCCAGGAGTGTTCAGCAAGAGTTCACATGAGGCTGATATGCTACTTACTGATCTGAACTGGACTCATAGAAAATGCGAATATGCATCCTTATTCTGTTGCTGATTGCATGTGTTTCCGATGCGCTGCAAGCCGCTCATTTGCGGGGCCAGGCATGGCAAGCCGAGCGCGGCATCCTGGAATCAATCCGGATTGAGCCCCGCCTTCCCGCATCTGGTCAGAAATTCACTGCCAGGCTGACCGGTAATTGGCCCGAGAAAGACCCCCGCGGGCATTGCTGGGGGCCGTTGGAAGTTTCGGCAGTGGAGGTGCATGCGGGTAACCGCGTTCAGTTGAAGACCAACATGCTGGACAACACCAGCAATTGCGATGAACCTCCAGCCAAATGGAGCCTGGAGGTGGAGATTCCCGCCACTGCATGGACGGCTGTTGATGAGCAGGGTTTCCTGGTTATCGAGAACTTGTTGTACAGCGGCATCAACATGCTTACCGGTGTCCAGCAGGTTTTTGACCTGCGTCTTGGAACACATGAGGTTCCGGCGTTTCTCGGTTCCGGAATTTGGGTCAGTCCCGAGCGCCCATTCGAAGGCTTGATGGTGGAACAGCAGGGAAACCGGGTTCTTTTTTACAGCCTGGGCTATGATCGTGACACCAGCCTGGGCGATGAGGGGGAACCCGTGTGGCAGATGGTATCAGGCGAGATGTATGGGAACTCTGCATTAGGGCGCTCCTACCGCTACGACTGGCCGGTTGTTGACGGGTTGCCGCCTGAAGACCCCCCCCGGCACGACCAGATTCTCACAGTCAACGATTCTGGTTCAATTATCGTCAGTGATTACAATCATATCCAGGTTTTTACCGAAATTGAAAACGAAGAGTTTGAGCAATACAAGAATTACCATCGGCTGGTATTTGGTCTGGATGCGAGCCGAATTCCTGTTTACGTCCCTCCGCTGGCCGGCCGCTGGACTTTGCATGGTTTTGTCGGTCAAGTTGCCGAATTTACGGCCAGCCTGGAACTGGGGCAGGGCCAATCTCCAGCCCCTGACCATTATCTTTTCAAGTCAACCGATGGCGACTGGTCCGCTTCGTGCAATGTGACCCCGCCGGGAACCGGGGAATGTCGCTTCGAGCGCCTGTCCGATGGCACTTTTTTCCAGTTTCCTTTAAGCCTGTTTCAGGGCAACCTCGCACGCGGCAATCTCCAGTCGACCGACGGCGGCGCTCTGGATGGCGTACTGGTCAGGCAGCCATGGGAGTTACCGGTGCCCTGAATCACCGTTGATTCAGGGCTGCTCTTGCACTCGAAGCAGAACTTGCCGGCGGCGGTGGCCCTTGCTGTCGATACAGCATGACTGGATACAAAGTTCGCTTTTGCATATTCGCTGACAGATGTTCTTTCTACGGGTATTGCCAACTGCTTAGATCAGCCCCCTCGGGAGCCGATTCCTCGATGCGCTGCAAAATCTTCGGAACAAAACGCGTGTTGTAGCGCAATCTCGAAATATGGTTGCCGTTTTCATGATCCCCGTTCCAGCAGTGTTCGGCGCGGTCTCCGTAATCCACCTCGCCAGCGTAGTAGGGCTCACGGGTGCTTTCCAGAAATGCCTCGGTGAGATAGACGGCGTTGTTGAGATAGAAGTTGTCCATGTCACCGGCATAGATATGCAGTTTCCCTTCGAGTTTGGGCCCCAGGGTGGCCCAATCCCGCTCCAGGATATGGCGCAGATCGAAGTTTTCTTTCCAGTACGCCGCAACTTCGGGGTCTATCTCACCGGTTTCCTTGTCCCACAGCCGGACCGGATAGCCGTCTTCACCCATCGGTGAAAACGTGGCTTCCCAGATATCGAATTGCTGGCCCGACCGGCCCTTGTCGCCCAATACAGCCTCCAGCCTGTTGAAGTCATACATGCTGGCATGGACATTGCCCAGGTAGTCCCGGTGACCGGGCCTCGGCAGCTTCATAAACTGGCTCTCGTACCAATAGGCATTCCTGTCTTCGTAAATGTTAACCGTCAGGTAGGCGCGAAAATCAATGGGATCGGGACAGGCGATGAAAGCCCCGTTGTATTCCTCCGGATAAAACATCTGCACGGCCATGGCTTCCCAGCCACCGGTTGAACCACCGTAAGTGAAGCGCGCCCAGCCTTCGCCGATACCCCGGAACTGCTCTTCGATATACGGTATCAACTCATAGGTAATCGCGTCGCCATAAGGCCCTTGGCTGGCGGAGTTTACCGCATAGGAATCATCGTAGTATGGCGTCGGATGCTGAATCTCGATGACGATAAAACGGGGAAAATCCTGGTCGATCCAGGTCTGGTAGAAATCATAGGCTTCCTGCTGCTGAATGATGTTATAGCCGTGAACATCGAAGCGTTCACTGTAATCGGGTTCGAGGTCAGGATCGGGTGGCTCCGTTCGAAACCCGCCAAAATCATCCGGAAAATGGCCATGAAAAATCATCAGCGGATAGCGCGCTTCCGGGTGGTCCTGGAAACCTTTCGGCAGCAGTACATGCGCACCCAGGAATATGTCCTCGCCCCAGAATTCCGACAGCAAGCGGCTGCGCATCCTGATGTGCTTGACGAATTCGGTGTCTTGCGGGGGCGCGATTTCCGGTATCGCCCGGTCCAGCGTCAGCTCGAACGTGCCGGATGCAGATTCTCCAATCTCGATTTGGACCGGCTGGGAGTAGAAATTGCCCGGTTTCCGGTTCCATTGCTGCCCTTCTCCGCGATCAGGCGGCAGGCTCACCACCTTGCCGTTGGCCAGGTGATAGTCCTTGTAACGATTCAGCAAGGCCTGTGCGTAATAGCGGCCGGCAGGCAATTGAGAAAGATCCGCCAGCGGGTAGCCCATCGCCGACCTGTCGACAAGAGCGCTCGCACCCGGCTGCCATTTTTCGACATTGCGGCCAAAGATCAACTGCGTGTCGGCCGAATTACTTACCAGAAACCGTGGCTCCTTTTCGTCGTGCGTCGCCAACAGCAACAACAGGCGTCCGTCCTGTGCGTCCTGCGACAGCGCTTCATCAAACTTGACGGAGAAAACAAGGTTGCCGGCTGCGTCGGGGTCAGGGTTTACCGAGCAGGAAAGTGAAAGCAGGCTGAGGATCGTCATCACCAATACTCCATGGACACTTGATTTCATCGGGTCACTCCGTCAAAGGGGGCCACAGGGAAATGCATTACCGGCCCCGCGCTTCCGCTTCGATTTCCACCAGGAAGTCCCCGCCCACCAGTTTGGCTTCCACCAGCGTGTTGACCGGCTTGATGGGCCCGAATCGCTCACCGTGTGCGCGAGCAACGGATTCCCAGATCTGGATATCGCTGACGAATACTCGTGTCCGGTCGACATCCTCCAGTTTTCCACCCAGGGATTCGATTGCAGCCTGAATTTTGTCGATTACAAAGTGGGTTTGCGCGGCCGGATCGCTGCCACCAATCAATCGCTCGCCATGGGCGGCGGTCGTGCCCGATACCAGGATTCGTTCACCGCTCCTGATGGCCCGGCAATAACCAGCAAGATCCTCCCATGTGGTTCCGCTCTGGACACGGCTCTTGCCATTTTCATCAGTCAGTGGCGAGAAGACCGGAGGCACGTGTTCGAGATGATCACTCAGGTCGCCGGATGCGGTCAGAAACGGTGGTTTGCGATATTCATCCCCACAGCCACCGGGAATGGGATCGAGGCCGCTCATCGCCTGCTCGATCCGATCCCGGTCCTGCTGGTCCAGCGCGACAGAAAAAATGGCCAGATTCTCCTCCACATGATCGCCGTGCCCCAGCCTCGCGCCCAGTATGATTCCGCCCACGGCCGCCCGATCCAGCATGTACCGGCTGGAAACAACCGACATGGATACCGCGTGTTTGCGGGACACATCCGCCAGCGCGCTCAAAAGATCCTGGAACCGGGACCAGCCGCCCGCGGCATCGATGAAACGCTTGTACTTCATTTGCGACCAGGTGGCGAGCTGGTCCGGCCCGGGTTCCGGCTGTCCCAGCCATTTTTCAGTGAGAAAGCCTCCGGCAATCGTCCCAAACGCCAGGATTTTGACGCCGTATTGCTGGCAGACCGCTGTCATGTCGCCGGCGGCGCGCTGGTCCAGCAGGGAATAGCTCACCTGGTTGGTCAGGACCTCGATACCGCTGGCCACAGCCACTCTCAGGTGCGCCGCATCGAAATTGGTCAACCCGAGGTGGCCGATCAACCCTTCCTCTTTCAATTCCTGGAGCCAGAACAGGCTGTCGAGCCAGGCCGGATCGGAATAATTCCATGCGTGGTACTGGAGCATATCGAGCTTATGGACCTTCATGCGGTCCAGGGAAAGCTGGACCGCGTCCCTGACCTCACGCTTCGTCACCACCCCGGGCTTGGGAACCCACTTGGTCAGCAATTGAGCCCGGGCGCCGGCTCGTGCATGATTTCTGAAATGGCCGGCAATGATTTCCGCCGAACCGTAATGGTCGGCCATGTCGAAGGTGGTAAAGCCCGCTTCAACGTAAGGGGTCATGTAGCTGGACGTTGCCTCGGGATCAAGTGTTCCACCGCTGCGCTCGAGATCAGCGATTTGCCACAGGCCGGTCAGGACGCGAGATATCGTCAGGTCAGGCGCCAGTTCGAGGTATTCAGTCATGAATGCTATTGTCCTGGAAGTTCATTGAACAGCTTTTCCGTATCGGTCCCCGAACTTCGAAGAGATCGCAATTTTACAAAAAACAGCACCGATCCCATCGCCATGACGATCAGCCAGACCGGCGTTGAGTGAAAATACCAGGCTTGCACCGTGCTGGTCATGTCTTTCCACACGTGGACCAGGAGAAAGCCTGAAAGCAGGATCGCGCCTGACCAGCCCAGCAATTTCTGCAATTGCCTCTTTTTCAGAATGGCGACTCTCGAAGCCAGTTCCGGATTCACCCGCGGTAAGGTAATCAGGGTGATACACATCAGCAGGAAATTGACCATCATCGCGGTGACCATGATATCAATTCCCAGAAAGAAATCGCCGGCAAAATGACTACCCAGAACCCCCACGCTGGCGATCAAGCCACTTACCGTCAGGGCCAGGTGAGGCGTGTGGTACCTGCTATGTACCTTGGCAATCCGGGCAGGAAAAATACCGTCTTCCGCCCAGGCGAACATGAGCCGGGAAACCGAAAGCAACATGGCAGGCAGGTCATTGATCAATGCCACAGCCGCTCCGGTCAATATGGCAACGGAGACGCCAGCGGGAAGCAGGTAGCTCAGCATCCCGGGCGCGGAAATGTCCCTGGACATTGCCTCCTGTGCAACGAAGGTCCAGGGCACCGCGTGATAAACCGCATAGGTAAAAAGAAAATAGAAGCTGCCCACAATGCAAATGGCGAGTCCGATGGCCAGTGGCAGAGTGCGCGTTGGGTTTTTCGCTTCGCCTCCGGCCTGTGCAATCGAATCGAAGCCGATAAAGCTGGAAAAAAGCAGCGCCGAGGCAGAAAGAAAAACCCTCCAGTCAAGCCCATTGGGATCACCGGGCTGATGTATCCTTCCCTCCTTTTCCATCAGGGCTTTGGCAAAATCGGCATGGTCAAAGGAAAAGCCGGCGAAAATAACGATTGCTCCTAGTGCGAACATAAGAAACATCAGGGGGATTAAAGTACGCTC
>Ga0209536_100010204_pt1 | contig 13880 bp, 12 predicted proteins | sample DeeMarSeWOR28_12_FD_187461 | JGI IMG/M metagenome (GOLD analysis project Ga0209536, IMG submission 187461) | Marine sediment microbial communities from White Oak River estuary, North Carolina - WOR-2-8_12 (SPAdes) (version 2) | ecosystem: Environmental > Aquatic > Marine > Intertidal zone >...
ATCGGAGAGTGGCTGTCCACCGGGCCCGGCGTCACGGTGCGCGGTTCCGCGGTCTCGGGCGGCGAGTCGATCAGCGTCCGCGGCAGCCGTCCCGAGGGCGTGCTCGTGCTGCTGGACGGTCATCCGGTCAACGATCCTGCGACCGGAAGGGCGGATCTTTCGACGGTTCCCGTAGGCTCGCTCCGGTCCGCGACCCTCGTAAAGGGCGCCTCGTCGGCGCGCTACGGCTCGGGAGCGCTGTCGGGGGTCCTCCTGCTGGAATCGCGGCACGCGGGTCCGTCCGAATGGACGGGCGCCATCGGCATCTCCTCGTTCGGCGGGTTCGGCGGCGAGGTGCACACTCGACTCGCCGGAGCGGCGGGCGCGGCCTCGCTCTCGGTGTCGTGGGACGAGGCACGCAACGATTTCGAGTTCGAGAATCGGATGCTGCCCGGCTCGCCCGTCGAGACTCGCAACAACACCGACGCTTCGCGTCTTTCCGTCGCGACCGCGGCTACGCACGGACGCTGGCGACTCGGGGTGCGCTACGACGGGCTGGAACGAGGGAATCCGGGACCGATCGGGAACCGCCTGTTCGATGAAGCCCGCTGGTTGGATCGCCGGGGACTCGCCAGCTTGGGCTGGCAGGGAGGGCAGGGCGGGATCGGGGGCCGTATCGGGTGGTCGAAGACCGCGTGGGATCCCGGCAACGGGGGTTCCGGATCCGGACAGGATGCCCTGGTGCTCGGGCTCGGCGCCGACACCCGGAGCGGTGGCGTCCTCGATCTCGAACTGGCCGGACGGCTGTCGGTCGAATCCCTGGCGGGAGAGGATCTCCCCGACGGAGTCCGCAGGGTACGGGCCGGTGCGTCGGCGGGGCGCAAGATCCGGCCCGGTCGACTGGAGATCCGACCCGCGCTGTCGCTGGACGGAACGGAGGGCAGCTGGGCCCTCAGTCCGGAGCTCGGCGTCCGTGCACCGATCGGATACGGGATCGCCCTGCGCGCTCGCGCGGGGCAGGCGTTCCGACTGCCTACGATGGCCGACCTCTATCTGGCTCCCGCGCTCCAGGTGCGCTCGAACCCGGACCTGGAGCCGGAGAGGGTTCGAATCGATGCCGAGATCGGGCTGGCGGGGACCTGGAGGGTCGGCGGCTACGAGATCGCCGCGGAGCTGGCCGGCTGGTACCGGCAGACCGAGGACCCGATCGTCTGGCTGGCGAGTGCGGCGGCGCGCTGGAGTCCCCGAAACCTGGATCACCTCGGCAGTACCGGCCTCGAGTCGGCCCTCAACCTCTCAACGGATCCATCGTCGCCATCCGGGTGGAAGATCACCACGTCCGGAACGCTGGACCGCAGCCGGCTGGGCTTCGGCGCGAACCGGAATCCGCTGCCCTATCGGCCCGCGAGCGCCGCGGCGGTCGGACTGCACCGCTGGAGCGCGCCCGTGTCCGCCCGGGTCCTGTTTCGCTGGACGGGGCCCCGGACCACGACCGTCGCCGGGACCCGTTCGCTGCCCGGGTTCGCGACCTTCGATGTCGCCGCGGCGTGGCGCCTGCCGGTCCGTACGCTGCCCCTCGAACTGGAAGGCCGGGTGGACAACCTGCTGGATCGGTACTACGAGCTCGTGGAGCTGTATCCGGAGCCCGGTCGGCGCTTCTCGCTCACTCTCAGGTACCGGTGATCTCGGGCGCCGCTCGCCTTCCGGCAGCCGGCCCGGGCACTGCCCAGGAGGTCGTGATGGATCCCAGGAGGAAGGGTGCGTCGAACCCGCCAGGTCGCCCCCGGTCCCGAGCGCGACTCCCGACGGCGGCCGCTGGAATTCGGGTCTCGGTCCTGCTGGCCGTCGTTCCCGCTGTCATGGCATGCAGTGAAGACATCCCGACCGGACCGCCCGCGAGTACCGGTGTCGAGGTGCTCGTGCTGAACTCCACCGGCCAGACGCTCGCTCGTTACGAGGTCCGCGGCAACGCGATCGGGCCTGTGGGGCAGTCACTGGACCTCGGAGCCGGCTTCGACGGGGACGGTCTGGCGGTATCGGGCGACCTGGCCGCGAGTGCTGTCAGCAGCTTCGGCGGCAGCAGCCTGGTTCTCGTGGACCTGGTGAGCGGCTCTGTCAAACGTGCCCTGTTTCCCGGACCCGACGCGGCGCTGGTGAATCCGTCGCGCCCGGGCTTCGATGCCGGGGACTCGATATGGGTCGGAGGACGCGGCAGCGATGCCGTGTACCGCTTGAACCCGGGGGCGACCGAGGCCGTCCTGGTGGCCCGCGATGTGGGGACCTTCGTCGAGCGCGTGATTCCGGACGGAGGCCGGCTGTACGCGATCGACGCCAACCTCGACGACGACGGTCTGACCTACGCGCCGCGCGGGCCGGGACGCATCGTCGAGCTGGATCGTGGCGGAACTGCGCGCGGCATGATCGAGCTGCCCGCCAGCGCACCGAATCCCTCGGATGGCCTTCTCGTCGGCGGTCGTCTGATCGTGCTTGCGGGCGGGTCGTTCGACCCGGTGGACTTCACGCCGAATGCCGACGGCGCCCTGATCGTCGTGGATCCTGCCGCGAGACGGGTGATCGCGACGCGACCGCTCGGTGCGAACGGGGTCCGCCTGTCGCTCGGGGAAGACGGCAAGGCCTACGTGACGACCACTTCGGACTACCTGTCATTGAGCCTGCTGCGCTTCGATCCGGCGAGCGGCGAGTTCGAACGGGGCCCGGCCGATCCCGTCGCGACCGTCGACGCGACAGGCGCGAAGGCAGACTGCTGGACGGCGACGGCGCTGCCGGACGGCAGAATCCTGTGCGCCACCTTCCGGACCGATGCTCCGGGTCGGTTGCTGCTGCTTCGGAGCGACGGGACGGCGCTGTCGGAAACGCCCTCGGGATTCGGAACCGCCGACATCGGGATCCACCGGTGAGCGAGCTCCGGCAAATTGCCGCTTCCGGGCACAGCTTCTAGCTTGCCGCCGTGCCTATCGTCACCACGTCGTGTCTCGTGCTGCAGACCTACAGGTTCGGGGACACCAGCAAGATCCTGCGCCTGCTGACCTCCGACTTCGGTCCCCTGTCGGCGCTGGCCCGCGGCGCACTGCGACCGAAGAGCCGCATGGGGGGCCTGCTGGAACCCTTCGTGGAAGGGAACGCGACGCTCTACTTCAAGCCGAATCGGGACCTGCACACCCTCTCGACCTTCGACCTGGTAAGGTCCCGTCAATCGCTGGGGTCCGACATGGCGCGTTTCGCCGGTGCATCGGTTCTCGCGGAACTGGTTCTCCGGCTGGCTCCTGCCCAGCGCGACGATCTCGTGTTCGAGACGCTCAGAACCGGGCTGGATGACCTGCAGAAGGCCCCGGCCGATGAGGCGGCGGCCGTCTCGCTCGCCCGGATCTGGGAGCTGATCCGGGTGCTCGGATTCGAGCCGGCGCTGGATGCCTGCCTGTCCTGCGGGCGCCCGATCGCCGCAGGCGAAGGCGCGAGGTTCGACACCTCCGGGGGCGGTCTCCGCTGCGCCGACTGTGCCGGCGTCGGAGTCGCCCTGCCGCCGCGGTCGCTCGCGACGCTGCGGAACCTGTCGGCGGGAAGCCCCGTGCCGGGCGTATCGACACTCCAGGTCGGGATTCTGAAGGAGTTCATCCGGGTGCACGTCGCGGAGGACCTCAGGATCCGGTCGCTCGATTTTCTCGAGGCCACAGGTGTCTGAGCGCGGGCCGCGTTCGACCATCATCGGCACCGCCGGGCACGTGGATCACGGCAAGAGCTCCCTGGTCCGGGCCCTGACCGGTACGGATCCGGATCGACTGGCCGAGGAGAAGCGCCGGGGCCTGACGATCGAGCTCGGGTTCGCCCGGCTGGACGTCGGTGGCGGGGCCAAAGTCGGCATCGTCGATGTTCCGGGTCACGAGGACTTCATGCGTACGATGCTGGCCGGCGCTTCAGGTATCGACCTCCTGCTTCTCGTGGTCGCGGCCGACGAAGGCCCGATGCCGCAGACTCTCGAACACCTCGAGGTAGCCGAGCTGCTCGGAATCGGGAACGGTGTCGTGGCCCTGTCGAAGACGGATCGGGTGCAGGATGACTGGCTGCAGCTGGCTTCCGACGCCGTGCGCGAGGAGCTGGATCGGTTCGAACACGCGGGCGGCTGGCCGATCGTTCCCGTTTCGGCGGAATCCGGCGAAGGCATCGAACATCTGCGCGCGGCGCTTCTGGCGGCGGTGACCGCCCTGCCGGGACGACCGGACGACGACCTGTTCCGGCTGCCGGTGGATCGGGCGTTCTCGGTCGCCGGAGCGGGGACTGTGGTCACCGGGTCCGTGTGGAGTGGAGAGATCCGGCGCGGAGCGACGGTGCGCGTGCTCCCGGCGGGAGAACCGGCGCGCGTCCGCGGGGTGCAGGAATTCGGCCGGGAGGTGGAGGAGGTGGAGGCCGGGGCCCGCTGTGCACTGGCGCTGTCGGGGCTGCCGCTGGAACGGGTTCGCCGGGGCGACATGATCGTGACGAATGCCCAATGGCTGCCCGTGCGACGGTTCGGGGCGCACCTGCGGATCCTGCCGGGCGGCCAGGAGATCCTCGACCACGCGGACACGGTGCGCGTGTACCACGGTACATCGGAGACGATCGGTCGGGTCCTGCTCGCCTCCGGTGGAGCGATCGGACCCGGAGACAGCGACTGGGCAGTCCTGATTACACGCGATGCGCTTCCGGTGCGGGCGCGTGACCGATTCGTGCTGCGCAGCATATCGCCGACGCGGACGATCGGCGGAGGCATGGTCACGGACCTGGACCCGGGCAGACGCTGGCGGCAGTCCACGGTCGAGTGGGACCGTGTGGCGACCGGAGATCGGACGGTCGCTCTCGAGGCATCGGTGCGGCTTACCGGCGGACGGGGACTCGATCCGGGCGAAATTTCCCTTCGCACCGGTCTTCCTCCCGTGGGAGGCGTGCCCGCCGGCGACGCAGTCGAGGTCTCGGGGCGGCTGTACGCGCCGGAGGTCGTGACGCGTGCCCGGGACGCGGCATGGGAGGCGGTCCGTGACGCTCATCTCCGCTCGCCGCGTCAGGCCGGGGTGTCTCTTGAGTCGGTCCGGGCGGAACTCTCGGATCGCTATGCGGCGGACCTGGCGGACCAGGTGCTGCGGGACCTCGAAGCCCGGGGCGCGATCGTGCGGGACGGCCCGGAAGTCCGACTCTTCGATCACTCGGTGCAGTTGACGGAGACGGAGGAGGCGGCCAGGGATGAGCTGCTGGAGACGTTACGCGATGCGGGACTGGCCCCCCCCGATCCGGCGCGACTGGCGGCCTTGCCGGGAATGGACCGATCCCTGCTCCATGATCTGCTGCGGATTCTGGTCCGGGAGGGCCGGGTCGTTGCCGTGGGCCCGGAGCTGTTTGTCGAGGCGGCTGCGATCGAGCGGCTGCGTACGGGGGCCCTGAAAGTGCTGCGAACCAGGAGCCCGGCCCTGCCGGCCGCATTCGCCTCGGAGCTCGGGCTGTCGAGGCGGGAACTCATCCCGCTGCTGGAGTATCTGGACCGGACCGGCGTGACGGAGCGGACCGGCACCGGAAGGGTGGCCGGTCCCGGGTCAGCTCAATCCACGTAGTAGAGAAATCTGCCGCAATGGTCGCAGACGTTGATCCGATCGTTGCGTCTGACCTCGGAGGACCAGGCGGTCGGAACCGCCACGAAGCAGCCGTAACAGATACCGTTCAGCACCGGCGCGACGGCCCGTCCCAGCGAGTCCGATACGTCCACGAACCGGCTGCGCACCGACTCGTCCAGTCGCTCGGCCAGTTCCACGATCTTGGCATCCAGGACTTCCAGCGCCTCATCGGGCCGGATCTCGAACACCTCCGCCTCGACACCCGTGAGACCCTCCGTGGCGAGCGACTGTCGCTGAGTGTTCAGGTCCTGGAGCTCCAGCAGCAGCTCGAGTTGTGGATGCATGAGATTCAGACTCCCTTTTCCTCCAGCAGAGCGAGGAACTCCTCCGGGGACTCGATTTCCGCCAGCCTATCGGGGATGTCCGCTTCTTTGCCGAACTGCGCGATCTTGCCGAGCACCGGCAGATACTGGTTCGACACTTCCAGCGGAGGCGCCACGATCAGAAAGATGTACTGAACCGGTTTCTTGTCGATCGCGTCGAAGTCCAGTCCTCCCGCCTTGCGACCGAACGCCACGCGCAAGCGGTTGACGACCAGCGACCGGCAGTGCGGAATGGCGATTTTCCGACCGATTCCGGTGGATCCGAGGTTCTCGCGGCGCTTCAGCATCTTGAACAGGATGGCCTGCGACTTGTCGTCCAGCCCGAGCAGGCCGACGAGTTCTTTCAGGGCTTCATCCTTGGTTTCGGCTTGCAGGTCCAGCTTGATGGCGTCTTCCGAAAAGAAGTCGCGGAGTTGCATCTGCTGCATGTATCGGCTCCCTGGCACGAAAGGGCACGCGGCCCTCTGATCATTCGAGTCTCCACCGACGGCGGAGTGCAACCTGCAAGATACCGGATCACGTGAAAGGCTGTCAAAGAGATTCGGGCGCGGTCTGCACGGGCCCGGATTGACGGAACATCGCGGGCTGACTAGTGTTCTCATCGGCAGCGGGCCCCCTTTTTGCGGTCCGCTTTTTGTCGCTGATTGAGAATTCAATGGGGGTGATTTCAGATTCGACGTGTCTGCCGGAATCCGAGGAAGCGTGCCGGGGTCTCGGGCCCCGTTAACAACCGGGAAAATTTTCAGGTGCCAACGACAACATGGCGCTGGCCGCGTAACTAACGCGTCCCGTCCCAGGACATGCCCGGCCCGAGGCGGTCCCAGGGGCGTCGAAAATCGGGCTGGTCAGAGACAGGAGCCGCGACTGTAGCTGACGAGATGGCGAAAGCCGAAGTGGCTGGCCGATGGCGGGCCGTTGGGGAGCCCTGCCTGAGGTGAGACAAGATCCCCGAATACGCACGTAGATGCCGAGGAAGAAGGATTCGCGGACCCGGGTGCAAGTCCCGGCACCTCCATCACGACTTCGAACCGCGGGGCGCTTCTGGTGCGCCCCGCGGCGTTTTCATACCGGGGAGCGGCCAGCGTCCCGGTCGGGCCCCTGAACGGAAATTGCCGTGCTAGACGAACTGATCGACAAACTGAACGGTGAAGCCGAAGCCCTGCTTCATGAACTGAACGTCACGCTGCCGGCGGAAATCGAGAGGGCGGTGGCCCTCGGCGATCTCCGTGAGAATTCCGAGTATTCGGCTGCGCTGGAACGACAGCAACTCGTCAGGGCGCGCCTGGACTACATATCGCGCCGGCTGTCGGAGATAACCGAGATCGATCTCGATGAAATCCCGCAGGACCGCGTCGGATTCGGCTCGAAGGTGGAAGTGCTGGATCTCGATGACGAGGTGACCGAGGTCTACACCCTGGCGTTCGGCGATGTGATCAATCTCGAGAATTCCGAGATTTCCATGGCCTCACCGATCGGCAAGGCGTTGCTCGGAAAGTCGGGTGGAGAAGAAGCGGAGGTGACTCTGCCCGGCGGCCGGGTGCGCTATCGAATCCTCAGTCTCGCCACGATTCACGATCTGACCCGGCACGACGACTGATCGTCGCGCCGGGATCCTGCCTCACTGACGTGTCGCGCCCGACGATCGGCCGCACCGCCGGCTCCCGCTTCAGAAGATCGATACGGGCGGCACGTACCGGGCCGGGTCGTCCCGGATGGCGCTGAGCAGCGCGTTCAGGTCGGTGGCCGTCTTCAGCAGTTCCTCATACAGGGCCTCGTCGGACAGCAGCTTCCCCATTGATCCCTCGCCAGCTGCGAGCCGCGAGAGCAGCGAGTCCGTGCTGCGGACCGAGGACAGCAATGCCAGGTAGAGAGAATCCGATTTCAGCAGCTGCCCCACCGTCCCCTCTCCATCGGCAACCGAACCGGTGATCGTCTGCATGGCGTCGGCCGATGCACGGATCGACGCATACAGCGAATCGTCGCCGAGAAGCCGCATCAGCGGCGCATCGGGCGACGCCGCGACCGACAGCAGCGAATCCAGGTTCGCCGAGAGCGAGACGAGCCTGACGTACAGGGCTTCGTCGGTGATCAGGCGTCCCAGAGAACCTTCCCCGTCCAGCAGGCCTCGAGTCAGCGCCGAAAGGTTCTGCGTGACTTCCAGCAGCTCGTCCACGGCGCCCGCCCCCTGGGCGATCAACGCGTCGTAGTCCACCGAGGTCGAGGAGGCGACCGTATCGCCGTCCGTCAGCACCCTGGCCCCGGCCGATCCGGGCTGGATGTCGATCAGCTTGTCCCCCAGCAGGCCCTGCGTTCGGACCTGCGCCCGCGAGTCGGTCCGGATCTGTTCGCGCACGTCCTCGTCGATCGCCAGCCAGATCTCGACGGCGCGCCCGTCCGGGGCCCTGCGGTCGGGTGCGATCAGTTCGATCCGGTCCACCTGACCCACAGTCTGTCCTGCCAGCTGCACGGCGGCCCCCGGGACGAGGCCGGCGGCCGAGCGCACCAGGGTCACCAGCCGATAGCGCCGCCCGAATACGTTCCCCGTGTCTCCGACCAGGAACACGGCGGCCGAAAGGATCGCCAGGGCGGCGAGGATGAGGACTCCGACCCGGGCCTGTTCCCAGGTGATCGGGGATCCGCGCCTCATCGGTCAGTGGAGAAATTCACGTACGTACTCATCGTCGGAATCCATCATCTCTTCCGGAGATCCCTGGAATACGATCCTGCCCCCGAACAATAGAGCCACCCGGTCGCCGATCCGGAAGGCTGACCGTATGTCGTGCGTGACGACTACGCTCGTGACCCCCAGTTCCCGCTGCAGCTTCAGGATCAGGTCATCGATCGTGCGTGTCGTGATCGGGTCGAGCCCGCTGGTCGGTTCGTCGTACAACAGAATGGATGGCTGGTGGATGAGGGCCCGGGCGATGCCGACCCGCTTCTTCATGCCGCCGCTGAGCTCGGCCGGCAGGAGGTCGACCACCTGCTCCGGGTCCAGGTCCACCATGCGCAGCGCTTCGCAGACGCGCTCGGCCACCTCCTGTTCCGGCAGGTTCTCGTGTTCGTGCAGGTAGAAGGCGACGTTGTCGTACACCGTCAGCGAGTCGAACAGCGCGGCTTCCTGAAACACCATTCCCATGTCCTTGCGGAGCTCGAGAAGCTCCTCGCGGGAGGCGGTGGCGACGTCCTGCCCCCGCACGAGGATCTGTCCCCCATTGGGCTGGATCAGACCGAGGATCAGCCGCAGGATGGTGGACTTTCCGGCCCCGGAACCTCCCAGGATGCAGACCGTCTCACCGGGCCAGACATCCAGCGAGATGCCATCCAGTACGACGTGCCCCGCGAATCGGAGGTCCAGGTCGCGAAGCGATATCAGCGGCTCTCCCGCCTCCGGCGGATCGGCCGGCCGGGCCGCTTCCATCAGCCGCCGCGCTTCGGCGCGCTCCAGCCGGAGGTGTCCCGAGTCCCACAGCGGGTCCCTGGTGTCCGTCATTCGATGAACAGCCCGATGATGAGCTGCGTGAGAAAGTAGTCCGTCGCCAGGATGAAGATCGAGGAGGTGACCACCGCTCCGGTCGCCGCGCGCCCGACACCCTCGGTGCCGCCCCGGGTCGAGAGCCCGTAGTAGCAGGATGTGACGGCGATGATCGCGCCGAAGAACAGCGGCTTGCTCAGCCCCGAGATGAAGTCGATCGGGATGTACCGCAGCACGAACCCGGTCTGCGCGAGGGTGGTGTAGACGGACCGCATGTACAGGTCGGCCGTCAGGTCCAGCTTCACGATCGCGATCAGCATTCCGCCGAAGATCGCCACGATGTCGGTGATGATCGTGAGCAGGGGAAGCGCGATCAGGCAGGCTACGAACCGGGGCACGACCAGCTTGCGGACCGGATCCACGCCCATCGTGTTGAGCGCATCGATCTGCTCCGTCACCCGCATCGCGCCGAGTTCGGCCGCGATACCGGAGCCCGCCCGACCGGTGACCATCAGCGCCGTGAGAACGGGGCCGAGTTCCCTCACCGTACTCGCGCCGACCAGGCGCCCGATGTAGATGGTGGCGCCGAACTGCCGCATCTCCACGGCCGACTGCAGGGCCAGCACCATGCCGGTGAACAGGCCGGTGAGAATCACGATGCCGATGGAGCCGACGCCGATCGAGTCCAGCTGGACGGCCAGGTCTTTGCTGTAGAACGGTCGTGTGAAGGTGCCTTGAATCGAGCGCCAGAGGAGCGCGAAGTAGCGCTGGGTGTGCCAGGCGAACTCTCGCAGCGAACTGCTCGCGTAGCGCGCCGGTGCGAGCGCGGCTTTCCGAAGAATCATGCGGTTGAGCTCGAGGTGCGCTCCGGCTTTGACTCTCCTCCGCGGGCCCGCTAACTTCGCGGCCGAAAGTCCGGTTCAAACCTCCCGAGCGCATTGCCCGGCAAGGTGTTACGATCCTGCAGACGGGTGGCCGCAGATTACCGGAGATCCCGACCCTTCGCAAGGCGGACCGTGGCCGATCAAGAGGCTCTTCTCGACATGACCCGCGCACGGGAGTTGCTGGACGCGGCGGCGGGCGGCAGCGTCCTCGTCGTCGGGGACGCAATGCTCGATCGATACCTGTCCGGCAGCGTGGACAGGATTTCTCCCGAGGCGCCGGTGCCCGTGGTGCGGGTGGATGGCGAGTCCACCGCGATGGGGGGGGCCGCGAACGTGGCGGCCGGCGTGGTCGCGCTGGGGGCCGGCTGCCGACTGGTCGCGACCGTGGGCGAGGACGCGGCGGGTGAAGAGCTCCGGGCGCTGCTCGGCGCGACGGGCGTGACGTCGGATACGCTGGTGGTCGATCCGGGCCGTCCGACTACGCAGAAGACGCGGATCCTGGCACGCCATCAGCAGATCCTGCGGATCGACCGCGAGACGGCGGCCCCGCCTTCCGCGGACGTGGCTCGCGAACTGAAGGGAAAAGCGCTGGCAGCGCTCTCCGAAGCCGCTGTACTGGTCCTCCAGGACTACGACAAGGGAGTCCTGTCACCCGAGCTTCCCGCCCTGCTGCTGTCCGAGGCGACGCGCAGGGGGATTCCGTCGATCGTGGATCCGAAGCTCCGCCACTTCTTCGACTTCCAGGGGGCCTGGCTGTTCAAGCCGAACGTACGCGAACTCGCCGCGGCGCTGGGAGTGGAGAACGCGCCGCTGGACGAGGCCGGACTGAGACCGCTGCTGGACAGGCTGGGCTGCGACAACCTGCTTCTGACCCTCGGCGAGGCGGGCATGGTCCTGCTCTCGCGCGATCAGCCGGGAGAGTGCAGGATACCGTCCCGGGCGCGCGAAGTATTCGATGTCACGGGCGCAGGGGACACCGTGATCGCGACGCTCGCCGCCGCCCTGATCGGCGGCGCGGAATTGCCTGAGGCGGCGTCGCTGGCAAACGTGGCGGCTGGCATCGAGGTCAGCCGGCTCGGAGCGGTGCCTGTGACTCGCGATGAACTTCTCGAAGAGCTGGCTCGCCGGGACTGAGGTCCGGCTCAATCCGAAAGGAAGTACATATGCCTTCAGATATCGAGATCGCCCAACAGGCCGTTCTCCGTCCGATCCGCGACGTCGCTGCCGAGATCGGGCTCAGCGACGATGATCTCCGTCCGTACGGGCACTACGTTGCGAAGATCGATCCTCGGGCGCTGAAAGGCAGGGAGAGGAACGGCAAGGTCGTACTCGTCACCGGAATGACCCCGACGCCAGCGGGGGAGGGGAAGTCGACGGTAGCCGTCGGACTCGCCCAGGCGCTGCGCCGCCTGGAGAAGAAGACGATGCTCTGCCTGCGCGAGCCCTCCCTCGGTCCCGTGTTCGGCATCAAGGGGGGCGCCGCCGGCGGTGGCTACTCGCAGGTCCTGCCGATGGACGAGATCAATCTCCACTTCACCGGCGACTTTCACGCGATCACGTCGGCGCACGCGCTGCTCTCGGCCGTGATGGACAACAACCTGTTCCGCGGCAACTCGCTGGAGCTGGACATCCGGCGGATCAACTGGAAGCGCGCGATCGACATGAACGACCGCGCGCTGCGCAATGCCGTGATCGGGCTCGGCGGCGTGAACGGCGGCATTCCGCGCGAGGAAGGATGGTCGATCACCGCGGCGTCGGAGATCATGGCGATCTTCTGTCTGGCCTCCGACCTCGCGGACTTCGAGAAGCGGGTCGCCAATATCGTGCTCGGCGCCCGCCGGGACGGAACCCTGGTCCGCGCCGGTGACCTGAACGTGGCCGGTGCACAGGGCCTGCTGATGAAGGAGGCGCTGTGGCCCAACCTCGTGCAGACCATCGAAGGCGGCCCGGCGCTGGTGCATGGCGGCCCGTTCGCGAACATCGCGCACGGCTGCAACTCGGTCATTGCCACGCACGCCGGAATGTCGCTCGGTGACATCGTCGTGACCGAGGCCGGATTCGGCTCGGACCTCGGGGCCGAGAAGTTCTTCGACATCAAGTGCCGCATGGGCGAGATCCGGCCCGAGGCGACCGTGCTGGTGGCGACGATCCGGGCGATGAAGCACCACGCTGCCAAGGCGGGTGGAGGCGGCCCGGCAGGCCTGGGCGCCGGCCTGGACAATCTCGGTGCCCACATCGACAACCTCACCCAGTTCGGGGTCCCGGTCGTGGTGGCCGTCAATCGGTTTTCCGAAGACACGGACGAAGAGGTGCAGGCCGTGATCGACTTCTGCGCGGCACGAGGCGTCACGGCGTCCGACTGCGACATCTGGGCGCGAGGCGGCGAGGGCGGCATCGCGCTCGCCGAGCAGGTCCTCGAGGTTCTCCAGCAGGGACGGGCGGACTTCAGGCCCCTGTACGAGCTGGATACCACGCTGCGCGAGAAGCTGGAGACCGTGGCGCGCAACGTCTACGGCGCGGACGGGGTCAACATCCTGCCCGCGGCCGAGAAGGAAGCCCAGCGGATCGTGGACAACGGCCTGGGCAACCTGCCGATCTGCATTGCCAAGACGCAGTACTCACTCAGCGACGACCCATCGTTGCAGGGGCGGCCCAGCGGCTTCGACATCACGGTCCGCGAGTTCCGGATTTCGGCCGGCGCCGGGTTCATTGTCGCTCTGACGGGCGACGTGATGGTGATGCCCGGACTGTCGGCCAGGCCCGCGGCCGAGGCCATGAAGGTCCACCCGGACGGGACGATCGAAGGGCTCTTCTGAACAGGCGGGAGGGGAAGACATGCATCACGTCGAATCGCTTCATACGGACGGCGCGCCCGAGGCGATCGGGCCGTACTCGCAGGCCTGCAGGGCCGGCGGTTTCCTGTTCTCGGCCGGTCAGATCGGTCTCGACCCCGCCACGGGACAGCTCGTCGGGCCGGGGTTGAGGGAGCAGGCCTATCGTGTGTTCCAGAACCTGGAGGCGGTGCTGGCCGCCGCCGGCGCCGGGTTCGGGGACGTGGTGAAGACGACGGTCTACGTCGCGGACATGGCCGACTTCGCGGAGCTGAACGGCATCTATGCCGAGCACTTCACGAAGCCCTATCCCGCCCGGTCCACCGTGGAGGCGGGAGCGCTTCCCGCCGGCGCGCGCGTCGAAATCGACGTCGTCGCCCGCCTGCCCTGAGCGGACCGGCGGAAGGAGCGGTGCCCGGCTGAACGCGGGGGGGCGGATGGCGGCTGGTGTCGCCAGCGGTCTTCAAAACCGTTTCGGGGTGCGAAAAGCGTCCCGGGTGGGTTCGATTCCCACGCGCTCCCGTCGGACCAGCGGGGCAGGGAGTCGCCGTGGCCTCGGGACTCGCGAGGGGTCCCGGCGCGTTGCGCTCATCCGTGTGGCGCTGCCGCTCGCGCTGCTCGCCAACCCGCTGACGTCCCCCCGCCTGTCGGGCCAGGAGGTCGAATCGCCCGTCCGGCAGGGCGCGATCACCGTGGACAGTCTCGCCGCCGATTCTGCAGCCGCCGACTCTCTC
>Ga0209536_100010205_pt1 | contig 13880 bp, 8 predicted proteins | sample DeeMarSeWOR28_12_FD_187461 | JGI IMG/M metagenome (GOLD analysis project Ga0209536, IMG submission 187461) | Marine sediment microbial communities from White Oak River estuary, North Carolina - WOR-2-8_12 (SPAdes) (version 2) | ecosystem: Environmental > Aquatic > Marine > Intertidal zone >...
GCCTTCCACTGTGGCGCCTAGCATCTCATCTTGGCTATATGTAATGTCTATGGTGTTATTGCTGAAATCGATGAAAGGTTGATTTACTACGGAAGGATTTTGATAGGTATATTGATTCCCCGGACCAGGGGTTTCGGTGTTGCCGGCAAGGTCAGATGCCCGCGTTCTTACCGTGTAAGTCGTGTTTTGGGTAAAAGCTGTGTGACTTGCATCATGAAACCATTCAGATTGAGTTCCACCATTGGGTGTGAACCATGTCTCCACGGTTGTCCAAGTGTCATCTGCCTGCAGATAGTAGGTACCGTCTGTTATCATAATTTGGGTACTTTGAAGCCCAGATCCATTATCATCTGAGGATATTCCGTATATTGTCCGCCCATCGAAATCTGTGTAGATAATTGCTGACACAGGCGCTATGCGGTCGAGTATGATGTTAGTTTTAGTTGCATAGGAAGACAAAACTCCAAGGTTGTCTTTGACCCAGACGTATATAGTATGATTGCCGTCACTGTCATTTAAAGTAAAATCGGCAATAGTAAAGTCTACGTTCTGTTGAGCACCTCCTGGAATTGGCTGGAAAACGCCCGTGGTATAGTCGCATTCATCATCGAATATAAGATATTGTTCAATAGGATGATCATCACTTGCAGCAATCTCAACAGAAATCTGGCGATTATTGGTATAAATGTGATCATAATCACTTTCAGCATCGTTTATCTTGAGGGTCGATATTATCGGAGCCAAAAAAGATACTTCCATTGAATATCCACTTTCAAGCCCCTCAGTGTCGTAAGCAGTGACAGCAAAATAGTAGGATTCATTGTCGCTCAGACCATCTAGACGACATCTGACGATTTGGGAATCGGGATCTAGGTCTTCCTTTCTGACTTCAAACCCTGAATCAACATCTACACCGTCGTATGGATCTCCCACATACGTCAAGCCCGAACCATCATAGACACTTGCCTGACAGACACGAGGAGAGCCTATTTTGTAATAAATCCGATAACCGGCGAGATCCGGCTCATTATTTGAGTCCCATACCAGCTCGACGTTTCTGGCATAGCATGGCGTAACAATAAGCATAAGCCCAAGTACAAAGAGCAGTTGTGTTGAGATATTTAAAAACCTTTTCATTATAGTAAAGCTTTAAGACCGTTAACGTAGTTAAAGTGACTTGCTAGAGACCTTAGCGGGAGCAGGAGTGGGTCATTCCCTTAGCCCGAATATCTTAGGAATCACTTGCTGCGACCACGGATATGGCCGTCCTTCCTGGCGTCCTCGGGTGTCGACCCCTGCGACTTACCGTTCAGGTACGCCTCGGAACCAACACCCTGCGGTTGCCAGGTGACCCGACCATTTTCGCGGTCTCGCGACAGCAATTCATGAATTATTTAGGTTAGGGTTGTGAAAATCTGCAATACAGAGTAACCAAACTGAATTTACTCGTCATCAAGCATGAGCCACATATCTCCTTTGTAGAAAATTATTGCCCATGCGATTGACTGATTCATAATACCCAGCAAATTTCCCTATTTTTCCCTACAGCCTTCTCCCTCCTACATCGAGAGATGGATACCTACTCACGGAAGTTCTGCTTTCTTTTCTGGGAAGAGCACTTAACTGCTCTCCAACCCGAACGATATTTTCACAGCTTAGCCCGCAGTCCTTTCTAAGCTGCTCCTGGTCGCCATGCTCGATAAATCTGTCTGGAATACCGATAAGCTTAATATCTGCTTTAACGTTTTTCTCACTGCATAATTCAAGTACTGCACTTCCAAAACCACCCTTTGCGGCATTTTCTTCAATAATTATGGCTTTACCTGTTCTACTAATATGCTTGGCAATATTGTTATCAAGTGGTTTTATAAATCTTGCGTTGATAAGTGATGTCTTGACACCCTGATTTTCTAATATATTTGATGCTCTAAGGGCATCCTCAAATACAGTTCCTATTGACACTATAGTGAGCATGCTACCTTCTTTTATTATTTCGCATTTTCCAATATCCACAGACTGTAACTCCTTGTTCTTAACGTTAGAACAGCACGCTCTTGGATATCGCACGGCAACAGGCTTTCTTAATTCTATGGCCGTAAACAGCATGTGCCTCAATTCCTCCCCATCCTTTGGGGCCATCACTGTCAGGTTTGGAATGTGTCTCAGGTAAGAGAGGTCGAAACAGCCATGATGAGTTGGCCCGTCATCTCCAACAAGCCCGCCTCGGTCCATGGCAAATATAACCGGAAGCTCCTGGAGACACACATCATGGACGATAGCATCATAAGCTCTCTGAAGAAATGTCGAATAGATTGCACATACAGGTTTCAAACCTTGCCTTGCCAAGCCGGCAGCAAATACTACTGCATGCTGTTCTGCTATTCCTACATCAAAAAACCTTTGTGGAAAGCGCTCCTTAAATTTCGAAAGTCCCGTGCCATCAGGCATAGCAGCAGTTATTGCAACTATCGAATCATCCAGCTCTGCAAGACGAACTAGTGTGTCGGCAAATATCTCTGTAAAAGAGGGTGCATCAACACATTTCAGCTTTTCTCCGTTTCCAACGTTAAAAGGACTGACTCCATGGAACTTGGGCTTGTTTTGCTCTGCCAATGAATAACCTTTTCCTTTGATTGTTCTGACGTGGATCAATGAAGGTCCATCAAGGCTTTTGGCTTTCTGAAAAGAACCCAACATTGCCTCAATGTCATGACCGTCCACTGGTCCGATGTAATTCAGGCCCAGTTTCTCGAAGAGGAGTCCAGGAGATCCTACTTCTCTCAAATGGGTTTTAAGAAGCTCTAAGTCCTTTTTTAAACCGTCTCCCCGCTCAATTAAGTCATTAATCTTTCGCTTGACCTTCTGGTATGTTTCGGTCTTTTGAATCCTGTGGGTATATTTTGAAATGGCTCCCACGTTTTCTGATATAGACATTCTGTTGTCATTGAGAATAATGGTAATTTTAGTATCCAGGTAACCAGCCTGGTTAATCGCCTCCAGAGCATTGCCTCCTGTTAACGATCCATCTCCAATTACAGCAATAACCTCATAGTCTTCATTATTCAAATCACGTGCCTTGGCGAATCCAAGTGCTGCTGATACGGAAGTGGAGGCATGGCCTGCTCCATATGGATCGTGTTCGCTCTCGCTTATTTTGGGAAAGCCGCTCAAACCTTTGTACTGCCTCAAGGTATGAAACCTGTTTTTCCTTCCAGTGAGTATTTTATGTGTATAGCTTTGATGGCCAACATCCCAAATTATTTTATCCTTGGGGCTGTTGAAGAAATAATGTAGAGCTATTGTCAGCTCAACCGCGCCTAGGTTGGGAGCAAGATGCCCGCCTGTTTTAGAAACTGTCTGAAGTATTAACTCTCTTATCTCTTGAGCTAATTGAGGGAGTTTTTCTGTTTTTATATTTTTTAAATCTTCAACATTTTCAATGTCTTCGAGTAATGTTGTAGTATTATTACGATTCATTGTTAATCTCCTTATGTTGTGAAGTTTATATTATATTCATAATGTTTATATTGTATCGATTTCAGGTCAGTAATGCCTTCGAACTCGTTCCCACTCCATTTTGAACCATGGCGTGTAGCGATTAGGGCGGGCCAACATATCACTGGTCAATTTTCCAGCATCTATGTATTTCCATTCAGCAATTTCATTCGAGTCAGCCTGAATCATTCCATTGGCCTTTCCTATATAAACGGAACACATTTCATTTTCTGAGCCGATATTTTCGAAACTTGCCTGATACTGAAATTTAAACAATACTTGTAAGGGTGTCTCAAACCCAAGCTCTTCTCGTAAACGTCTTCTGGCAGCCTCATGGTAAGTTTCCCCTCTGCGCGGATGGCTACATACACTGTTCGACCAATGGAGAGGCCATAGTGGTTTTGAAATACTCCTCTTCTGCACTAACAGTTCCCTCTTATCGTTGAAAATAAATATGGAAAAGGCTCGGTGCAGTAGACCTTCCCCTTCGTGGCACTTATTCTTGCTTTCATAGCCCAGGACGTTATCTTTTTTGTCAACAAGAATTAGTAATTCATCGCCAAATAAGGTATAAGTCTTATTCATAAAGACCCGCCCATTTTGCTTCTACAGAGTTTAGCAAACTAGTTCGAGTAAAACTGGCGATAACACAAGCAGTAATGACAAAGACTTTTCTAGCAGATACATTGTTTATCATCTGCTATCTACAATACTTTTGTATTAAATCTATGGTCCTTTCGGTGCCTCTGTACTCCTTGACTTTCGACTGAAGATTTCTGGTGTTCGCTTCATATGCTTCATTTAAGAGTACCTTGCCAACTTGCCTCCTTAGCTCTCCAGAAGTTAAATCATAATTGTTTTGGATCAGAAAACTATAATTCCCATATTTCCAACTTGCTTTAACTTGCTCATATTTATCGCTGCTTAACTTTAGAACAAGTCCGCAACCTGCCTGCTCGAGTCGTCTTCCATTTCCCTCCTGTTCTGTGTGAAATGGTATGATAATGGTTGGCTTGCCACAGGCAATGGATTCCATCATGGTGCCGTAACCTCCGTGGAAAATGACCAGATCAGCTTTAGATATCAGGAGTCTTCCAGGAACCCACTTGAAAAAGCTTATATTCGTCGGGGCATTAGAAAAATTGAGTGAGTCGAACTTGCTACTTGTTGAAACTACCACCTGAATGGGTTTATCAGCAAAAGCTTCCACGACAGTAGAGAAGAATGAGCTCGTACCAACACTTCGTGCTCCTCCTCCAATTGTTATATACACAAGAGGAAGGTTGTTTCCAATCTCACTCAACCAAGACGGAGTATCGCTGTTTTTTGTTGAAATAGTCAGGGCTCCTACATGAAAAGTCTTTTCGTCTTTTGGGATGGGCTCTATTTCAGGTATACTCGGAACGATATATAGATCACCTTGCAATAGATCCCCCGCACTCTTCAAGGGCCTCAATCCCATTTTTAACAACAAGGGGTTGAAAAGCGCAGAAGAGTCAGGTGGAATTAAGCCTTCTGTAAGATTTTTCCACCAGATAAGTTGTGCAGTTTTCGGATGAGAGGCGTAGCGAACAATTTGAACAACAGGTAGGCCAGACTTCTGTCCGAGTATCCAAGCAAGAAGATTGGTGTCCCCGACCAACACATCGGGATTGTAAGTATTAACAATTTGATGATATTCGTCCATTTTCCTTTCCAATATTCTCTCACCAACAAGACCGTCTCTGATCACCTGGTACTCGAGTCCAGAAATCTCAGTGAAAAGGGGAGGAGGCTGCGATCTGGAAAAAGCAATTCTCGCTTTTAGAAGCGAAAAAAAGGAAGATAGGGAAGAATGAATACGAGAAATAAATATGTCGTATTGAGTCCCTATTTCTTTTTGATATTTTGTATCGTTGAAAACAAAAGCACAGTTATGCCCACGCTCCTTAGCCTCTTGAGCAAGGGCCAAACATCTACTAATATGACCAAAGCCCCCACCTAAATCACTGGGAAAGAATAATAATCTCATTGTCATCTAATTCATGAAGTAGAAAGCTTTTTTTGTAATTGAGATATAGTGGATCTGTAATATCTAATATCAGCTAAATCGATTAATAACATCTTCCGTAATGACATTTTTGATTCCAGCTTCAACGCAATAACGAGAGCAATAGCAGCAAAAATGTAGGATATGGTGGAGGCAAGAGCCGCCCCATTTATCCCATATGTGGGAATCAAAGCGAAATTCAAGCACAAATTAATAAGTAGAGTAAAAACTGCAACTAGAGTGACAATTTGATGGCGATTGCGGCTAGAAAAATTCCGTCCCAGAACTTTATAAACACTCATGACAACTATGCCTGGAAGAATGATCAGCATAGCCTGGATTGAAGACGAGTATTCAGGACCATAAAGCAGTAAAATTAAGTATTTACCTGCAAATGCAAGACAAATAGCCCCCAAACTAGTAATAAGTAGCGTGTGACGACAAACCTGTGCCGAAAAAGAATGTATCTCCTCTTCATCATGTTCTGAGGATAAAGTTGGAAAAAGCACGAGTCCAACGGTGTTGGGAAAATACCACAACAGCGTGGCAAGCCCTACTGCGATGCTATAGAAGGCTACCTGTTTGGCACCGAGCAGATAAGCTAAAATATACAAATCTACCTGATAGATTAGATGTCCGGCCAAAATTTGCAGGTAAGATTTAATGCCATAACCCATGAATGACCGCATAGTTATCCAATCGATCTTAAAATGAAAAGAAGTCATTGATAGTATCTTAATAAGGAAGCATATAGTAAGGACAACACTGACAGTGGTGAAAATAGCGACGACGGAGTTCAAAGTGAGACTAGAGGCAAAATAGAGTGACAGAATGCTCAAGAGGGTCACAAGAGGAGTCAAAAGCCTGCGAATATTGAACAAGGAGAATTTTTTAAGACCTCTAGCTATGGACAAAAGAAAGGCATCCAAAAGAGTGAAAAAATAGATTATCAGTAACGGAAGAAAATAATAACTAGGAAGATCCCTTAGAAAACTATGGAGAGGATAGTCTCTAAATAAATAGGTGGTTGTTGCTACAAATATTCCAAGGAAACAAAATATATAAAGGTAGTTAGAGACGAGGCTCGCCAAAAATTGTTTTCTTTTACCGATAAAAAAAATGATTGCCTGTGGTACTCCTAGAGTAGATAAATAACAGAGGGTTAGCGCAAAAGACATGAAGAGAGAAAATATGCCAAATTCCTCAGGTGATAACTTTCTAACAACAATAATAATTGTTAGAAAATGCAAAATACGGGAGGTTAGTTCAGTACTAAAGGTGCCAATGACGGCTTTTGTAAAACTGCTGACATTCATTCAGACTACTCTTTGTTTTGGGCCTTTTAAAGTAGCGAGCGGTTTCAAGCGCGCTACAGTCTTTATGATGTCGGCCTTATTTAATACTTCCAGCGCTTCATTGATGATATTGTCAGAAAGCCTTGGGACTTTTTGAGGAACATCATCTTCATAGCCAAAGAGATACGAAAAGTTAGTAATTTTCTCAGGTGGTGAATGGTTCTCACTACGTTTTTGAACTGCCCCTAAACCATGGTCGACGGTAAAATGAGTAGCAACGGAGCCTTCTCTTCCTGCACAGATGAAAGAAGATGTCTGGTTGGTACCGGGCAAGATTACCGGCTGCCCGGTATAGGCGAAAGCCGGATGGTGCTTTAGTAAGGAGGGAGGATAGACTCTACAGGCGTTGTGGCGATGGGCCCAGAAGGTTTTACCATTTATTGTTTCTTCATATATGGAATTGTGAGAGCAGTCGTAAAGTAGGTCTATTTGAAGGTTTGAATCAGCTGTAGTTTCCTGAAGGGCTTTTCTAATGGCATGAATGATGGCTGTCCTGTTGGCGAAGGCGAAGTTAGACGCGCTATTAATGGCCAGGATGACTCTTTGGCCTTCCGGAATACTCGAGTCGATAAACCGGAATGAAGTTGGTGAGAAATAATAGTAAATCCGTCTCAGTTTTGACTTCCAAGAGTCACGTAGCAAGTGATATCTAATCTTCTTGCGGTAAAAGTAGAGTTGTTGTTTAGTGCTTGTCTTTCTGCGATGTGCATATAGGCGGCCTAAATATCCCCCTAAAGCATCAGAACCTGTGTGGGACATAATAACGACTTGATTTTGCTTTAGCCCCCAGACTCTTGCGATAGAATCATCAAATATTTCAGCCACTGTTTGAAGCTCCAGGAAATGATTTCCTCCACCAATTATCCCGAATCTAGATCGCGAGACCTCCATAATCTCCTGGGGAATAGATGCTTCTATGTCTGATGAGGATACTTCTTTTTTATCAAGGAGATTTCCTTGGTGTTCAATATTGTCAGGCATACTTTCTGGGAGACCATATCTCTTGACAGCCCACCTCGCTCCGTGTTTAAGGGCTTGTAAGACCTCCTCTTTGGAAAGTATTGGTAGATTGTTCCTCAATGGAACAGTTGTCCTTATTTTAGACATGAATTCTTTAATAAAAACAGGCGAAATATCTTCTTCAGACATTGGCGTCATAATTAGGTTCATCCCACAGTTTTGTGATGGACTTGTTAGGGCAAGAGAAAAAAATTTATCGGTTAGAATAACTGAACTCGATGGAGTCTCCAGAAGAGGTTTATGATGGAGGTCCGGAAGGAAAACTATGGTCTTTTTAACATGCGGTAAACTGGCCAAGTGAGAAAAGTTACTATGAATATATTGCTTATCGCTGGTTGAGTATAGGGAAATAGGTACTTTGTACCTATTTCCCTCATAAAGAACTGTCGGTAGGGAGAAACTCATAGAATTACGTCGACTCGAGACTCAGCGAATATCGTCTCAATGTCGTCTCCGGGCTTGAATTCCAAGATAAAACAATCGATATTTTCTAATAAATTGGTCAGATTGTTCAAATATGAATCTGGTGCCAATGGTTGAGGCAAAGCGAGATCAAACATCGCTGCAATAAGATAATATTCTCTCAGCTCATTTGCTAATAAATTTATATTCAAAACGTTTTTAATACATTTTGGTGTATCTACTGGGGTAAGTTTATTTTCGTTACCAGACTGTAGCCAGAATAGGTATTTTGGTGTTGCACGATGGGAGCGATTTTCGGGCCTTAAGTGATAGTACAATCGATTATGGCCTGAGGCGATTTGGTGTGGAATGAGGATTTGTTCGGTTGTGGCCAGCATATTAATGCTCTTAGGATCAAGTGCGATGGGCTCCGGAAAAGAATATATGTTTTTTGTATCGTGAAATATAAGGTTATCAGAAATAACCTTCGATCCTTCCAAAGATAATGTTGCTAAGGAGAATGTAGATTTTCCAACTCCTCCTAACCCTGACAGAATGACTGCATATTGTCCATATTCAAAGGCAGAAGCATGTAATAGAAACAAGTTAGAAAAGCGTTCCAAATAGTATGCCAAAGGGAAATAAACCAGATAATAGGTTAAGGCTATTAAATTATAGAGTTTGTGTTTATCAGAAACAGCAATGTAGTTTAAAATATCTTTCCACTTGGACGTTTTTTTGTCAGATAAGAAGGCGTTAACGTAGAGCTTACTATCTTTCATATTGACCTCGAGACTGAGAGTTGGGAATTTCGGTATCTCAGTGACGAGGACACTGGAATGATCAAGCCATATGTTCCGGGAAATTTTGTTGTAATGCTTCTCTATTTGAATTTGTTTTGTAAATTCTAGATTAACGTGAATATTGGGATCCGAGTTCATCTTGTTTTGTGTTGGCAGGCCCGTAAAACGGGTGATGAAATCTAAGACTTTTTCTTGTGGTGAGATTAATCTCAGTGCAACGTTAAGTAATTGCAGATCGATATAATGAGTTTGCGCTTGCATGGCGATTTTAAGAGAAAGTTTTAAACAGCACTACATATTTAGATGAGCGAAGTTGGGGGAACTACTTACATAGAGTCTTGGGAGGGGGCTGACCGTGGTAAACAGCTCTTACCCATTATCTTTGTAACGTTACCGACCGTGGCGGTTAGCAACAGCGACTGTTCCATGAGTACCATCTACATGGATGTAATCACCTGTTTGGATTCGCGTCGTAGCTGCCGTGACGTTGACCACGGCTGGGATGCCATATTCTCGGGCGACAGTGGCCCCATGAGACAAGAAACCACCGACTTCGGTGACCACAGCTTTGCATCGAAGAAACAAGGGTGTCCATCCCGGATCGGTATGGCGAGCAACCAATATTTCCCCTGTCTCTAAAATGTTCGCCTCAGAAGGATCAGAAAGCACACGGGCCAAACCTTTCGCTGTGCCGGCACTACAGCCGATGCCGGTAAAATGAACCTCCTGGGCGTCGATATCCGCCAGTGTATCTCCCACGATCAAATCTGGAGCATCTTGGGACTCCCAACCGGAATGTTGGGTCTTGCGCTCCAGGATTGATTTATCTAAGGTTTGGGTAGATTCAGATCCTGACCTTAGAGCAATAACCTCTGGAAGTGTCAAGAAAAAGACATCGTTAGCGTCGTCTAGTACTCCTCTAGCTGCCAAATCTGCACCCATTTCCAGGAAAATATTGCGGAGCAGACCGTAACCTTCCATTAAGTGGTATTTGATGTTTTCACGCAGCGTGGTGTAGTCGCTGTAAGAAGCAAGCAGGCGGGTGAACACTGAGCGTTGGAGGGGTCCTAAGGAGGCCTTAATTTGCGAAACAGCCTCTTGGCGGCGCCCATGTCTTTTCATAGATTCGGCTGAGAGCTCTCTTGCTGGAGGGGTGTCGACAAATCTGCGCATCACGTCAAGCACAAATGTAGGGTCTTCGCGCCAGCGCGGAACAGCCAATTCAAACTCACCTGCTGCCCTTGCGCCATTCTCATCCAGAAAACTCTGGAACATTCTCAGAAATTGCAGTCCACCGCCCACCCTATCCACCCGTTGAGCAATTACCGACCAGTCAAGGTCAGCCTCTATGATATCTCGCAAGGGCGAGTTTCCCCTCACGTGCTCGGCTAACTGCCACAGGGAAATGCCCTGGGCAGCTGTCTGTAAATTCTCCCGCCCCGTCAATATCTGGGTCAAGAGAGGATAGGCCTCTGTGGGCATCCAGCGGGCCAGCAGATGGGCCAGTAGACCGAATGCACCGATAGCGTAAGCGGTGCACTTGAGATGTAGGGCGAAACAACGCGTATTCCAGGTTATAAGTTCATCAATTAGTTCCGGCCTGGCAAGTGGTGGAGGTGGTAACCGTCGGACCAACCATGAAAGACGTGGAAAAAAGCGAAGTGCATCCATGATAGAAGCCACTTGCGCTAGTCTCACCAGTGGACCGTTAGGTCGCAAATATGTTTGTGTCCCGGATGGCAACTTGACGCCCAAAGCAAGGCTTATAACCTCAGGAGTAACAAAGGGAAGATAGCAAAAAGAATCCAAGAGACTGTCCAGTCTGATATACACACGACCGTGGATCAGTCTTATTCCCTCATTGCCGGCCTGGTCATCCGCTGACTTCTCCCGAGAAAGTGCAGGGAGGTTTAGCAGTGTGGCACGAAACACGCTCCAAGTTAGAGGTGTGATAACATTTGGCAGAACTTCAGCAACATTGGCACGAGTCCAAACAATGTCGCTTTGCACCTTCTCAAATGTCAGTGTTTGCGGAATTGGTCTCGTTTGCAAAACAAAAATCTTGTTGCCAGCGAGCGCCCATTCAATGTCCTGCGGGCAACTGAATTTTTTTTCAATCTTCAGAGCCAGCGAAGAGAGCTTGTAAATTTCATCGTCTGCTAATGCTCCCTTTCCAGCACCTGCCCAGTCCCTTATTTTATGGCTTGATTTGTCTATTATGCATGAATAGGGAGTAACAACTCCAGAAACAAGATGCTCGCCAAGGCCTTCACAATACTCTATGACTATTTCTCCGTTGTTTTCAGATATTGGGTTTTCAGTAAAGATTACACCAGCATATTCGGCATTCACCATTTCCTGGATAATAATAGCCATACTGGCCTGTGCGTGATCTAGATCGTGTTTTTCTCGATAGACAATGGCTCTTTCATTCCACAAGGAGGCCCAGCATTTCTTTATCGAATTCAGAATGTCGCCCACACCTCTTACATTCAGATAGCTGTCATAAAGTCCTGCAAAGGATGTTTCGGGTAAATCTTCAAGGTTAGAAGAAGAGCGAACAGCCCATTTCAGATCTTTTTTTCTGAAGAGAACACAATCCTTTACTTCACTGAGGATCTCCAACGGAATGTCATTCGCCAGAATGGTATCAATGATCTTATTCGACTTATCTTCAAGCGTCAGAAGGTCTCCTTTTAGAGTTTCATTAATATAGCTCATTAGATTGTTTTTGTGGATGAAGTATTCATAAGCTTTAGTCGTAAGGCAAAAGCTTAAGGGCACGTTAAAGCCATTTGTTGATAAAAGCTGAATATTTATTCCTTTTGTGCCCATCAGCTGTTTATTATTGGCTTGGATAATCGAGAAAAAATAGTGGTGCTTCATAGCTAGTCTAAGTATTTATGATGAAACTACGTGGGTCTTGATTCTTTGTATTAATCGTAGATCTTATTCTGTAATTTAAAGTTCTCATAACAATTTGGTGTTTCTTCAGTAAATGGTCATTATTCTTCAATCTATAGATGGCCTGCTCAGGTGACAAATAGGCCAAGTCATTCTTGATTATCCATTCCCAAAAATAATGATCGGAGTTCCAAAAAGTGGGAGCCAGTTTCATCATGTGGCCAAAGCTGGATTTATTTTCCTTGTCCCATTCCTTTTGGAAATGGCGGAGCTTACCGTAGCCATTCTCCATAGTTGCTTCTGCTGCCAGTTTTCCGGCTAGCTCGCCATATTTCAAAGCAGGTTCGATACCCATGCATGTCCAATTGGTAGCCATTCCGGCGGCATCACCAACCACAAGTATATTATCGTAGACGAATCTGTTGACATGAGAAATCGGTATCACACCTTGTTCGATACGATGTATCTTAGCCTGCTGTAAGTATTCGGAATATGGTTCAAATTTTTCCTGTGCCATCTGAAAAATTGTTTTTAAAGCTTTGTTATCTGTCTTGGGGTGGTTCGTGATTTGAGCATAGCCAAAACTGGCTGCGTTTCTACCAAGGGAATAAAACCAGCCCCCGCCTGAACCCAGTTCTTGACTTGGAAGCAAAAAACAGCAGAGCGGTTCACTGAGGTCCTTAACGTTGGTGAACAATGCGCCAAAGACATGACTGTAGTAAGCACTATCGCGCTGCGCCAATTTGCTAGCTACTAATTGAGATTTACCAGAGGCGTCAATTAGTATTTTTGAAAAAATACGGTTGCCATTCTCTAGACTGATATGAATGCCGTTATTACTTGGCTCAATGTCTGTAACATACTCCTCGATGAATTCTAAGTTATTATCATCTGTATCAACCTGATTAAATATTTTGTCGCATGCCTTCCTATAATCCAAAACAACGAGCGACTCATTTGGAAATACATATTTCACACTACTCCCGTTTATGTTATGAAAAGTAAAAGTAGAATACTTCTCCTTAATACAATCCAATAATTCGTGCTCTTCAATTACTTCCAAGAAGGTAAGTGGTGAGGGGTTATTGGATCCAATACCTCGTGCCTCTATGATTGCCAATGACAAATCGCCTCGCGCCAAAACCGATCTGGCGGCAGAAAGACCAGCGAGCCCTGCGCCTATGATGGCTATGTCAAAACCCATTTTTGATGTATTTGATGTTTTCAAAATGCGTGGCTAGTCTTGATGCGGATGGTTCTCTATCTTTTTTCACCCTTTGATACGACACAACATCGGTGCCAGCTAAACTATTGAGGCGCCAGTGCCGGAAGACGCTGCATCGTGCTTGTTAAGGCTGTACTAAGACCCAGCGCACTGCGTCGGCACCCGCATATGAATCAGTGTTGTTGCTGGTAATTACACTGCCAGAGGTTCCTTGGCCGAAGGGGAATACTCCCAGGCTGAGCCAGTCTGCACTGCTGGCACCCCCCCGGAAGTTGATTGGGACTGTGGCCGAACCTCCATTGTAATTGATAGTGAAAGGTTGGTTCGTCGAACCGACTGGTGTGGTTGCATACCAGATGAAGACCTCGAAGTCTCCAGATACCGGCAAATCAGGTCTGAATACTGCGTAGTTCTCACCAATTCCTGGTAAGCTGTAATGAAAGTCAGATCCATAGTAGGGGTAGAGTGGGTCTGAACTTGGGATCCATGCCCCGACTGTGGAGAACTCACCGTCTGCAGTGTCAACAATTACTTCGACTTCCAGGGCGTAGCATGTAATGGTGATGGTCTCGGAGTCAGTCAAGGCAGGAGTGCCGTCATCAGTTACGGTAAATAGTACATTTTGATAGGTTCCGGCCTGGTTGGCT
>Ga0209536_100010207_pt1 | contig 13878 bp, 9 predicted proteins | sample DeeMarSeWOR28_12_FD_187461 | JGI IMG/M metagenome (GOLD analysis project Ga0209536, IMG submission 187461) | Marine sediment microbial communities from White Oak River estuary, North Carolina - WOR-2-8_12 (SPAdes) (version 2) | ecosystem: Environmental > Aquatic > Marine > Intertidal zone >...
TGCTGCCAAAGAAAGGGTGCTCAAACCAGCTGCAGTTAAACTCCTGGACAAACATTCCCGGCTTTAATTGATCAACGGTAATCTTCTTTTTCATATCTGATTCAAGCAATAACAGAAGGATACAATCAATAAATATCGAGAGATATCACTTCTTTGTTTTCTTCAGCAAGTTTATCTAGAACTGCGTCTACTTGCGTGCTGCTCATCAACCCTTTTTCTATCATCAGTCTTCCTATTTTTTTCTGCAGTTTGCGATAATGGTTCTCCGTGACTTGCTCAGATATTACCCCTAACACCTGTTCTATCGTGACGAAACCCAACTCAACTGCAAGTGTGCCAAAGCGATGAGTAAAGTCATCTAAATACTTCTTGTCGGAATTTTTATCCATTTTAAACCCCCGCTTATTTAAGTTTTTAACATATTCAACTGCAGATTTCATGCCACACTGATCTTTTACCAAGAAGCATAAAAGTTGCTGAATTAATGGGTTTTTTAAGATAAGCAGGAAATGGTTCTGTGAAAAAAAGCTGTGGTATATGAGGAGTTTCACGCAGATTCCCCCCCCAAATTCGGCATTTCTATCGGTAATCACCAGATACGGCTGAAGGCAGAACTATTGCTTCAACATATTTATCATCAGATCTGATGAGGATGGCAAAACAACACTTTCATCACCTTATCGTTGAGACAACAACATCAGTCTTTCCTATGTAAATAATATGTTGTACCATCTCCATATATCTCATTTGTTGCCTGATAACCAGGTTGATTACTAAGTCCTCCAATGATGTATAAACTTCCGTTTGCAATAGCTGCAACATGATTTGTTCTTTCAGGCAAGTTGTAATTCACGGTATACCATCGGTCATACGGTTGATAGTAAATATCAACTGTATGAGCAACCATTGAGTACGGACCAATTCTGCCCCCTAATACATATAAACTGTTACCCCCAGCTACTGCCGCACTTTCTCCTCTAAAAGGAAAAGGTGGATCAGCCTTCATACTCCACGTATCTGTTTGCGGATTGTACTCTTGTGTCTGATCAGATATTGTATAAATCTTATTATCAACAACTGCTGCAGTATCAATATGTTCTAAAGAATTACTTTTCGTAGTCCATGTGTTATTAATAGGATCATATTCCTCATTGATCGTACTTGATGAACCTCCTATTGCATAAATCTTATTGTTCACAGCTACTGCAATATGCCCATATCTGGCCGTTGGCATTGGAGCCTTAGTTATCCATGTATCAGTCAGAGGATTATATTCTTCGTTTACTGCCAGTGCTGTTCCATTAAACTCATCTATTCCTCCTATGACGTAGATTTTGCCATTCACTGCTGCAACAGCATGACCATATCTGCCAGTAGACATAGAGGATTTTGTTGTCCACATATCTGTTTGAGGATTGTACTCTTCATTCGTGGTTAGACCTGTCCAACCAGCCCTTCCTCCAATAACATAGATTGTATCGTTGATAACCGCGGCTGCGTGGTCTGCTCTGGCTGTGGGCATAGGAGCCTTGGCAGTTAAATAGTTGGTAACACTGTGTCCAGTATAAGAATACCCTGAAGGAGCATTGATTGAATCTCCAATAATTATAAACCCGGTTGGGACACTACCACCTATTGTTGCCGTAGTCTGGGTCGTACCATCAGGGAACTTCACCCCTCCGCTTGTGGATTCGATTGTTCCTGCAACGGTGAGTTTCTCAGCTGGATTCGTCGTCCCGATGCCGACATTACCGCTATTAACAATGAGTCCATATCCTGATGAGGAAGTAAAATATCCCCCTGCTCCAGCTCCGGAACCGTAAACACCATATGCAGGGGTCCCAAGTATGCCGATGCTGTTATTACCCTGACTGTATCCATACACTCCATTACCGCTCATGCTACTTCCATAAATAGCCACTCCTGAACCAGCATTATATCCATAGACACCATATGAACCACCACCGAGGAGACCCCAGTTGCCACTGCCGATGTTAGCACCACGTAGACCATAAGAAGCGCCAGTATTTGTAGCAACGATAATAGCGCTACTGTCGTGAGCCGATGTCAGGGTTAAGGGGATATCAACATTAAACGTCGTTACGTTCAGGTTCAGCCCTGTTCCTGCTAAATAAGTTGTATCCATATCATTTGCACATATCCAGACACTTCCATTCCACTTGGCAATCTGATCATTAGAGCATGACAGCGTTGCCTTGCCAAGACTATTGACCGTTGGGTCTATCTCTGTTGTAATTCCATCATCAACTTCACAGGCGACCGATCCATCTTGGTTAACGACCCGAATACTGCTTCCTGCCGCGCATGTCCCCGTAACGCGATTCTGCAGGTTTGATGAATCAATACCATCAACTCTCTCTGCATTTAAGGCATATGGCACTGCCGCAAAAGGCTGTCTCGGAGTCAGAATCTCTGCTGCTTCAATAGTCCCTGAAGCGTCTTCATCGATTGCTACCTCCAGGTAGTATTGAACATTAAATGTTAGCCCGCCAAGACCTGTAAATGTAACACTGTACACTCCCTGACTCACCGTCACTGCCTGCATGTCTGTCCATAGTACCGATCCGCCGCTTAATACATTGTAAATAGAAAACTGAACATCAATCGTCCCCCCTGCAGTATCAGCAGGAATCCCTCCTGAATCTGTCAGATACCCCTGATAGCTGACCGTCTGAGGAATCTGTGTATAACCCGCATTTGGAAAGACAATGACCATAATCAAAAGCATAATGATAAGAAGAGTATCGGATGATTTGTAGTTTTTCATAGTGCACCCCCCCGTAAAGAAGATTGATTGATGAGAATAAGCAGTACATTGGAATTATATGCATAGGTAATTCTTGATTAAAATACTATCACTCACAAAGCTGCTCTGCAATAAGAATTTGCAATTCTCTGATGGGATTATGAAATAACGATAATTAAGGATTATCTGCAGATATTGGACTGGCTCAATTTCACTGATAGTGTGGATTTAGAGAGTATCTGTTGTTTGCCTATCGAACGATGATTTCTATTGGAAATGAACAAAATTTGCACATGATCAAGATTCAAGTCAGTGAGCACCAAACCCTCCTCTTCAGACAGTCAAGCCAGCATATTCAACGTCAAATTCTTATCATTTAATGCAGGGAAAGCGGTACATTATTGACACTGTATGAAGCAATGGATTCTCCCCCTCTCCCCCATTTTCATCAAAATTAAGGGATGTTACATGACAGAGCTGCTTATGGCACATTAGTTGCTATTATATGAGAACAAACGATCAACCCGCTTTCATCAAAAGGAGGAAAAGATGTTTAAGAGACAGGCTGACGGAACCATTGAAGCTCCGGTGAATACTGATACTGTGAAGGCCACGGATACCAGTACGGATTACCGGGAAACGCTCGGGCAAAAACAGAAGAACACCCTTGTAAAGGGAAGCAAGCTGACGGGTGATATCATCATTACCTATGACTTGGAACTGTACGGCGATGTTGAAGGCAATATCACGTCAGAACAAAAGTCCAATATTGTCATTAAGGGAAATTGTAAAGGCAATATAATGACAAAGGAGGGCAATGTTGATATAGACGGGCAGAAGAGCAAAGGCGACATCATAGCAGGGGGGGATATTCGAATTACAGGGAAGTTCAGCGGAGGAAAGGCCGAAGCGCAGGGCAAGATCTATGTTGACGGTGAATTCAGCGGAACGATGCAGGGAAAAGAGATCGAAATCGGTCCCGGCGCCCGGGGAAAGGGAGAATTATTCTATAAAGAGACCATCTCGATTGCCCGTGGGGCGAAAGTGGACGTTACCATAAATCAGATAACCGAGGGGCAGAAAGAGAGCGGAAAAACCACTGATGCCAAAATTGTATCCCTCGAACGGCCTGCACCGTCGCCGGAAAAGAAAGAGGCAAAGGCCGCTCAGCAATCCTGAAAATGCAATCCTAAATCAAGGGGGCAAGGCGTGCCTTGCCCCTGCAGAAAAACCTTCACAGCAAATTCACCGGGTCAACATCTATATCAATCTTTACGTCTTTCAAATTCTTGAGAGGATCAAAGATACTCACTGCCATCTGTCTGATCTGCTTTGCGTCTTTTCCCTTTAATATCAGGTGCCATCTCCAGAGGCTCCTGATTTTCTCAACCGGTGCTGGCGCGGGCCCGAGGACCTCAATCCCCGTCCTTTTTCCTTTGCCGGCAGGAGAGGGATTCATTTTTTTGATTCTGTTTGAAATACTCTTTATTCTGCTGACCGCATCGTCTTTATTTCTGAAACTCAGGATGACCCGTATCAGTTTGGTAAACGGCGGATATGACAGTTCTTTCCGCAGTTCAATCTCCTTGCGGTAGAATGCTTCATAATCATGCCCGCGGACAAAATCAAACACATAGTGCTCTGGTTCATAAGTCTGGATGTACGCTCTTCCTGTCACGTCACCCCTTCCCGCCCTGCCTGCCAGCTGCGTGAAGAGCTGAAACGCCCGTTCAGCTGACCTGAAATCAGGCAGGTTCAGCGCCACATCGGCAGAGACAACCGCTGACACAGTCACATCAGCAAAGTCATGCCCCTTTGCAACCATCTGGGTGCCGAGCAGCAGATCGATCTTCCGGTCCTCCATCTGCCTGATGATCCTGTGATGGGAGAGTTTTTTGCGGGTGCTGTCCCTGTCCATTCTCTGCAGGGAAAGTTCAGGAAGGAATTTTTTCAGTTCTTCCTCGACCCGCTGTGTTCCGGCACCGAGACAGGTTATCTTCGAGCCCTTGCACACCGGGCACAGATCCAGGGGGTTGAGATGTGAATTACAGTAATGACAGTTTAATGTATTGGTGTCCTTGTGATAGATAAGGGTAATGCTGCATGTCGGGCATTTGTACGTATGGCCGCAGTCAGTGCACATAAAAAAAGGAGAATACCCCCTTCTGTTGAGCATCAGAAGCGACTGGTGTCCACCGGATATGTTTTCCCGCAGGACATCCAGGAGTTCTTTTGAAAAGGAAAAAGATTCTTTTTCAGCCTTTGTCATATCGATTATTTTCACCGGTGGAAGTTTTTTGTCGTCTATCCTGCTCGTAAGCTTCAGATACCTGAATTTCCCTGTCTGCGCATTGTAAAAAACCTCGAGCGACGGAGTGGCGGTGCCGAGGACTATTTTCGTGTCTTCGATCTGCGCCCGCGCCAGAGCAACATCCCTTGCATTGTACCGCAATCCCTCAAACTGCTTGTACGAGGATTCCTGTTCCTCATCAATCACGATCAGGCCGAGATTTGTAAACGGTGCAAAAACCGCGCTTCTGACACCAATCACCACCCTCACCTCTCCGCTCCTTATTTTCTGCCATTGGGTGATCCGCTCTCCGACAGAAATACCGCTGTGATAAAAAACGACTCCGCTGTCAAAGCTGGCCCTGAACCTGTCGATCATCTGGGCGGTGATCGCTATTTCAGGAACGAGGACAATGGCCTGTCTGTCATCGGGCAACGATCTGATCGTCTCTATATAGACCGCTGTCTTGCCGCTTCCTGTAACTCCGTGAAGAAGAAACACGCCGTTCTCCGAACTGTTTATTGCAGCAAGGGCTGCCTTCTGCTCCCGGTTCAGCTCAAAGAACTCTTTTTTTCTGATATCCGAATCATAGGTAATCCTCGGCTTTCCCGCTTTCCTTCCGGTAAAAAAAGCCCCCGGAACAGCATTTTTCAGGGCAAGTCCGGAAGATGAGAGATAGTATTGTCCTGCCCAGAGCACGAGCTTCAGGAGGTTCTCCGGAACGAGCGGCTCATCATCCATGACCTCTGTTATCTTCTTCAGCGTGAATGTCTTACCACCCCGAGCGCGTGGATGAATTGCACCGTCCCTGTCAATCCTGACAGCAATTCCGACCTTGCTGCCCTTTTTAAACGGCGCCCTTACCCTGCAACCGACTTTGATGTGGTCCTGAAACTCTTTTGGCACACCATACGTAAATGACTGGGCATTTATGGGGAACAGGATGTCAACGTTCATTGTGAAATCTGTTATTTGTTATTTGGAATTTTTTTTCTGAACCACCACTTCTCGATCTCGACTGCAAAGAAAACAACTGACGAAAGCAGCAGCGCAATACACAATTCACTGCCGGTGAGGGGAGCGGTTTTAAATATCGGATTCAGGACCGGGACATAGATCGTTGCCATCTGGAGAACAAACGTCAGCACCACTGCACCGAGAAGCGGTTTATTTGAAAACAGCCCGAGAGAAAAGAGGGACTCACTTTCAGACCGTATGGCAAGCACATGCCCCATCTGGCTCAATGAGAGAACAGTAAACACCATTGTCCGCCAGTGAGTGACTCCATCGTCAATAAACCACGCCTCAGAAAAGATTGAAACGCTTCCCATGAGGAGGCCGACCCAGAACAGATGAAAACCGAGGCCATGCGCGAATATACTCTCTTTGGGATGCCTCGGCGGCTTGTCCATAATCCCCTTTTCAGCGGGCTCGACCGCAAGGGCAAGCCCCGGCAGACCATCCGTCACCAGATTGATCCAGAGAATATGAATCGGCAGCAGCGGAATGGGCAGCCCCATAAAAGGAGGGAGAAAGATAGTCCAGATCTCTCCCGAATTACTCGTCATGGTGTACTTGATAAATTTACGAATGTTATCAAATATCCTCCGGCCTTCCTTCACAGCCTTGACAATCGTGGCAAAATTGTCATCGAGCAGAATCATGTGAGAGGACTCTTTTGAGACATCAGTGCCCGTAATCCCCATGGCAACGCCGATGTCCGCCCTTTTCAGGGCAGGAGCGTCATTGACACCGTCTCCGGTCATTGCAGCAAACTCACCCTTGTCCTGAAGCGCCTTTACAATTTTTATTTTCTGTTCGGGAGCCACTCTGGCATACACCCTGATTTTTTCGACTATGTCTTCAAAATCTTCAAGCGAAAGCCTTTCAAGTTCCTGCCCTGTCATAACCCGTCCGCCGTCTTCGATGATTCCGAGCCTCCTGGCAATATTTTTTGCGGTTAACGGATGATCGCCGGTAATCATTACAGGCTTTATCCCGGCAGCCTTGCAGGTACGAACCGCCTCTTTCGCCTCTTCCCTCGGCGGGTCCATGAGGCCGACAAGTCCTGAAAATGTAAGATCATTCTCTACGGCCTCCGGAGTAATGTCTTCAGGCATTTTTTCCCACTGCCGTATTCCAAATGCGAGGGTCCTCAGGCCGTCACCTGCCATTTTTTCATTGGCTCGCTCTATCTCCTGCTTCATGGCCTCACTCATTTCGGTCCGGTCCCTGCCGGTCAGAACATGAACAGATCGGTCCATCAGTGATTCTACCGCCCCTTTTGTAAATGAAATCAGCCCTCCGTCAGGAGTTGTGTGAAATGTTGTCATGCACTTCCGGTCAGAGTCGAAAGGGACCTCGGCTGTCCTCGGAAATTTCTTCTCAAGCTCGATTTTATGAAAGCCCCGTTCGCCGGCAATTTCAAAAAGCGCGATTTCCGTGGGATCGCCGAGAACAGTATTATCCTTATCAACGACTGCATCATTGCTGAGTGCAAGCCCGTGAAAGAGTACCGAGACCTGTGATCCGGCATCAAAGAGTTTTTCGTCATCTTTGATATCTGTCCGGTCCCTTACCTCAATCATACCCCCCACATAGAGCTCCTCCACCGTCATTTTGTTGAGCGTAAGTGTTCCGGTTTTATCTGAGCAGATATAGGTCACAGAGCCGAGCGTCTCCACGGCAGGGAGTTTTCGCACCAGCGCGTTCTGCTTGACCATTTTTTTTGCGCCAAGGGCAAGGGAAATAGTGACAACAGCGGGCAGGGCCTCCGGAATCGCCGCCACTGCCAGACTGATTGCCGTCAAAAACATAAGGAGGGGCGCCTCCCCCCGCAGCAGGCCGGTGATAAACACAACCGCACAGATTGCCAGGACGATTATCCCGAGCCGCTGTCCGAATTTTGCGAGTCTCTTCTGCAGGGGGGTCCTGACCTCTTCTTCTTCCTGCAGGAGTGTTGCTATCTTCCCGAGTTCTGTTTCCATCCCCGTGCCGACAACAATGCCCGTCCCCCTCCCGTACGAAACAATTGTTCCCTTGTATGCCATATTTTTTCTGTCGCCAAGAGAAACCGGTCCATCAGGAAGGACAGCGTCTTTTTTCTCAACCGGTATTGATTCTCCTGTCAGCGCCGCCTCTTCAACCTTCAACTGCGCTGATTCAGACAGCCTTATGTCAGCAGGAACTATTCTGCCCGCTTCAAGGAGCACGACATCGCCCGGCACGAGTTCTGACGCGGGGATCATTGAGCGTTCTCCGTTTCTGAGGACCAATGCCTCGGGTGCGGCCATTTCCCGCAGCGCTTTCATTGCCTGTTCAGCCCTGTACTCCTGCACAAATCCGATAATGGCATTCAGAATAACAATGACCACAATCGCGATCGTATCAACCACTTCCCCGATTACGCCTGAGACAACGGCTGCACCAATCAGGACAAGTATCATGAAATCCTTGAACTGGTCGAGGAACATCATGAAGAGCGTCCTTTTGGCCGTTTCCTTCATTTCATTCGGACCGTATTGTTCCAGTCGACGGGCTGCTTCAGCAGAAGACAGACCTGCAGACTGCGATTTCAGTGATTCAAAAATTTCCTGTATGTCCTTCTGGTGCCAGTTCATGCAAGGCCTCGAATCTTCTCTCTTCAATCAGATAACAGTTTCACGCAATCAAAAAGGAGTTATCGCGTAAATTTTACCCACTCTCTATCACGATGAGCCTGAAAAAATTACTGCGCCTTATAACTATAAATTGAAAAAACATAAAAATCAAAAGATGCACGTTCCGCGTCAATAAATTAGTAATAGTTATTTATGTATTGCTATATTTTGTTTGACAGCATCATAAGCTGTATGCTACTGTTTTAGACTTCTACAAATCCGTTTTTTACAAAACTGAAAATGCGTTGTGCAGTGCTTAGAGCTTGAGAGCTTCCGGATGTAATTTTTTTGATTTTGAGTTAATCACATTATTTATTCCGCCCAATGGAATAAATGAAACAATGAATTAAATAGAGGAGGATTTTTACAATGCCACTTGATCCAACCAAACACGCTGACTGGGAAATTGCAGAAGCTGCAGAAAAATCCATGGCGACAATTTATGAAATCGGAGACCGCCTCGGACTGACCAAAGAGGAACTGCTGCCGCAGGGCCACTTTATCGGTAAAATCGATTACCGTGCAGTGCTGGAGCGCCTGAAAGACAAACCAAACGGAAAGTACATTGATGTCACCGCCATAACCCCTACTCCGCTGGGAGAAGGGAAATCGACATCGTCGATGGGTCTTGTTCAGGGCCTCGGCAAAATAGGCAAAAACGTATGCGCAGCGATAAGACAGCCATCGGGCGGACCGACGATGAACATCAAGGGTTCTGCTGCAGGCGGCGGACTTGCCCAGTGCATCCCCCTGACCCCGTTTTCACTCGGATTTACCGGCGATATAAATGCCATCATGAATGCTCATAATCTTGCCATGGTTGCCCTCACCTCAAGGATGCAGCATGAGCGGAATTATACCGATGAGCAGCTTCAGCGCCTGAGCAATATGGAAAGACTCGATATTGATCCCACAAAGGTTGAGATGGGATGGATCATGGATTTCTGTGTGCAGGCCCTGAGAAACATCATCATCGGGATTGACGGCGTTAATGGTAAAAGTGATGGTTTTATGATGAAATCAAAATTCGGAATTGCTGTTTCCTCGGAAGTCATGGCAATTCTGTCAGTTGCGACCAGCCTCAAGGACATGCGTGATCGCATGGGAAAAATCGTCGTTGCATACAACAAGCAGGGCAAACCTGTTACAACTGATGACCTCCAGGTTGCCGGTGCAATGACCGCATGGATGGTCTCTGCCCTCAATCCGAGCCTCATGCAGACACTGGAAGGACAGCCCGTCATTGTTCACGCAGGCCCTTTTGCCAATATCGCTATCGGTCAGAGTTCAATCATCGCAGACCAGATCGGCCTGAAACTCGCCGACTACCACGTCACTGAATCAGGATTCGGCGCTGACATCGGTTTCGAAAAATTCTGGAACCTGAAATGCCGTTTCAGCAAACTTGTCCCGGACGCTGCAGTTGTTGTTGCAACAATCAGGGCACTGAAATGCCACGGCGGCGCGCCCGTACCCGTTCCAGGCAAACCAATGCCGAAAGAATACAGCACTGAAAATGTGGGATGGGTTGAAAAGGGCTGTGCCAACCTGCTCCACCATATCAAGAATGTCAGAAAGGCGGGAATCAGCCCGGTTGTCTGCATCAATGCGTTCTACACTGACACCGATGCAGAGATCGCCAAGGTCCGTGAGCTTGCAGAAGCTGCCGGTGCAAAGGTCGCGCTCTCGCGGCACTGGGAGAAAGGCGGAGACGGCGCAATTGAATTCGCAGAGGCAGTTGTTGCCGCCTGCGAAGAAAAAACTGAATTTAAATTCCTCTATGACCTTGATCAACCGGTCAAAGACCGTATTGAAATTATTGCCAAAGAGGTGTACGGCGCTGACGGCGTTGAGTACTCCCCTGAAGCCAACGCCTCGCTGGAAAGAATACAGAAAGATCCTGAACTCGCAAAGCTGGGGCTCTGCATGGTCAAAACGCATCTCTCACTTTCGGACAACCCTGCGCTCAAAGGAGTTCCGACAGGATGGAGGCTCAAGGTCAGGGAGGTTCTTACCTACGGTGGAGCAGGATTTATCGTACCGGTCGCCGGCGCTATAAGTCTCATGCCGGGAACAGGTTCAAACCCGGCGTTCCGAAGGATCGAAGTTGACACGGATACAGGAAAAGTAAAGGGTGTATTTTAACAATATCTGAATAGATCATGTTAGAAGCAGCCCCTGTTAGCCCACCTGGCAGGGGCTGCCTTATTTTTAATGCAGATTACAAACAAGACTCCTTTAAATGCTTTATTTATAAACATTTTCTTTTTTTCTGGACTATTACAGGACAATTTCCATTTATGAAAGGAAATCTCCCAAATATCTTGACATTAACAAGGATACTTCTTTTGCCTTTTTTTGCGGCTTCACTGATTTACCGGGAGTATTCGTTTGCACTTTTACTCTTCATCATTGCCTCGGTGACAGACATTCTGGACGGACTGGTTGCACGGATAACGAAACAGATAACGGATTTCGGGAAAATTCTTGATCCGGTTGCCGATAAATTTTTTCTCCTGACATCGTTTATTCTTATGAGTGTGTATGAATTAATGCCAAAATGGCTAACGATTATTGTTATCAGCAAGGACCTGATTGTCACGACAGGTTGTGTCATCCTGTACTTTGTGACAAGTAAACTTAAGGTTGAACCAAGCATATGGGGAAAATCAGCGAGCGCCCTTCAGTTTATGTTAATTGGGCTTATCCTGCTGTCATTAAAATTTAGAGGCAATGCAGACTTCCCGGCCGTAATTTTCGTTGTTGTGGCAGTGATCACCGCAATATCAGGCATTCACTACGTTATTCAGGGCCTGAAATTTGGAACAAGCGAACAGGCGAATAATCGAGCTAAAGAGTAATATCTTATGAATACAACAATTAGTCATGTAGAAGAAGGGACTATTGCCGAGCAGACAGGATTTGCCAAGGGCGATATCCTTCTGAGCATTAACAACAATCCCATTCACGATGTCATTGATTACATGTACTTTTCGAAGGACAGCCTCCTGAAATTTAAAATTCAGCGGGCAACGAAAGTACTTACATTAAAAGTAAACAATAAGGACAGTGTCCCTCTCGGTCTGGAACTGAAGACCTTCAGGACAAAGACCTGCAGGAACAAATGCCTGTTCTGTTTTGTGAAACAGCTTCCAAAGGGAATGAGAAAAACGCTTTACCTTAAAGATGATGATTACCGAATGTCTTTTCTGTTCGGAAACTATATTACTCTCACAAATCTCACGAAGCAGGACAAGGAACGTATCATCAGCCAGAAACTGAGCCCTCTTTATATTTCCGTGCATTCAATGGACAATGCAATCAGGAGGAAAATGCTCGGCAACCCGAAGGCGCCTGATATTGTAAATGAAATACAGGACCTCACATCACACAAAATAAGAATCCATGCCCAGGTGGTCGTATGTCCCGGACTGAATGACGGCGAAGAGCTGGCCAATACAATTAAGGGCCTTCAGAAATTCTATCCCTATGTATCGTCCATTGCGGTTGTTCCCGTCGGCCTCACAAAGTTCCACAAATCTTCGCTCAGGGGCGTTAAAAAACAGGATGCACTCAAAGTCATTGAATCGGTCAAATATTTCAGGAGGAGATTGAAAAAGCGACATGGAGATCCAATTGTTCATCTTGCAGACGAATTTTATCTGAAGGCCGGACTGCCCTTTCCTTCTCTTCGGGACTATGGCGACCTGCCACAGATAGAAAATGGGGTCGGACTGATTCCCCAGTTCCTGTATTCCGCGAAGCACATAAAATTCCCCAAAAAAATTACCCCGGCAAAAATCGCTATTTTTTCAGGTGCCTCATTCATATCGTACCTGGAAGAGTTCTCCAAAAAACTGAAGGGCATAGACGGACTTGCGCTGGATGTTTTTAAAGTAGATAATAAATTCTTTGGACCGGCCGTAACGGTCGCGGGGCTCCTCACCGGAAAAGATATCGTGAAATCGATCGTCGGCAAAACAAAGGCAGATTGTCTCCTTGTCCCGAATGTTGCCCTGAGAAACGGAACGGACATGTTTCTTGACAATGTTTCGTTGAAAGACCTTGAAGAAAGTCTGGGCATGCATGTAAAGCCCATAGAACCCACACCGGAGGGATTGATAAGGGGGATTGTCAATGGACATAAACGGGAAGACTAAAATCACCGGAATCTTCGGCAATCCCATAGATCACACGCTCTCACCTGCAATGCATAATTCCGCGTTTAACGCGTTGCAGCTTGATATCTGCTATGTCCCTTTCAGGGTCTCCCCGGAAGACCTGTCCGGTGCAGTCCATGCCATCCGCAGTCTCAATATGCTGGGGGTCAATATTACCGTACCGCACAAGGAAAATGTACTGCCGCTTCTTGACAGGATCGATGAAGAGGCAGCCTTCATAGGAGCAGTCAACACGGTAACAAACAAAGACGGATTTCTTACAGGCTACAACACGGACGGACGGGGCTTCACAAGCTCACTGGCAGAAAAGGACGTATCATTCAACAATAAAAATATTATCATGATCGGCACGGGAGGTGCTGCCAGGTCGGTCAGTTACTACCTCAGTGAAAAGGCGTCAAAACTGTCCTTATACGATATCGATACGCCAAAAGCGGTGAAGCTGGCCTCAGACCTGAATCAGATCCGAAACAATATCGTCCTTCTGGATAATATCGACCGGATCGATGATACTGATATTATGATTAACGCAACGCCTCTGGGACTGAAGCCTGACGATCCCCTCCCGATAAACCCGGACCACATCACGTCAAAAATGGTCGTGTGCGATCTTGTGTACAAAAAAACCCGCCTTCTTGGTGAAGCGGAAAAAAGAAATGCCCGTACCGTGAACGGGTCCGGAATGCTCTTATGGCAGGGAGTCCTCGCCTTTGAGCTCTGGACAGGGGTCAAGCCGCCCGTTGATGTAATGAGGGATGCGCTGATGTCAAGGATTCAATAATCCGGGGGGCCTAGGCGCTGCCTGTTTCTTCATTGAGTGCTGTTGGATAAACACAGTTCTTGCCTTCTGATTTTGCCCGGTACAGCTGGTCGTCCGCCTCTTTCAGCACAGACTCCCACGACAGATGTTTAATCTTCTCTGTAGCGTTTGAACTGACCCCGAAACTCATGGTCAATATATGGAAATCACTTGCCTTGTGC
>Ga0209536_100010208_pt1 | contig 13877 bp, 8 predicted proteins | sample DeeMarSeWOR28_12_FD_187461 | JGI IMG/M metagenome (GOLD analysis project Ga0209536, IMG submission 187461) | Marine sediment microbial communities from White Oak River estuary, North Carolina - WOR-2-8_12 (SPAdes) (version 2) | ecosystem: Environmental > Aquatic > Marine > Intertidal zone >...
CGCGCTCCGCCCTGCCCGAAGTTATCGAAGATAGAGGCTCCCTCGATAAAGAAAGGTCGTTTCTCAGCAAAGAAGGTTTCCACATCTGTCAGGTTCACCACAGCGGGATCAACCTCCACCTGGCCGAAATCGGGATTGATCGTGGCATCCAGCGTGAGGTTCGTGCCGATCCCTAGCTTCATGTCGAACCCGACGCCGGGGCTATAGGAAGAGCCATCAGTAAACGGATCGCCCGGAACCGATGGTCCGTACTCCGCTTTGGCGGTGATGTAGGGCAGGAGCTCGATGCGCGCGGGTGGAGTGATCTGGTCGATCCCTTTGAGATCGGCGAACCGTGAGGCAAATCCGCTCCCGTTCTTCGGCGTGAAGGCGAGGTAGGTATTCTCGTGCTTCCGCGCGACATCCCGCTCAAAGTTCACTCCCCAGGTCTCCGTGCTCTGAAACCGCAGCTGCGAAAACGGTATGCGCATCTCGGCTGTCCACCCCAGCGAATCCTGGACAACGCGACCGTCCCAGACCCCGTCCCAGGTTTCGTCCGTCCACTCGTCGTTATAGACCACGCCGTCGTAGTAAGTGCCGGCGGCATCGAGAGCGAACATAAACCCGCTCCGGCGGTCAAAATAGGAATCCAGGTAGATGACGAAGTAATCCGAGCTTGTGTAGGTGTCTTTCCGCCCCAGCCGGGCCACGATCGAATCCGGTGCGGAATCGTACATGCGGGCACCGACATACAATGCAGCGTCATCATAGACCAGACGCACCTCGGTCTCCTCCGTTGCCGGCGCACCCTCAACCGGATCGAGCTGGAGGAATCTCTTCCATGCGGGGGCGAGACCCCAGACATGTTCGGAGAGAACACCGTCAATGGTGATCGTTTCCGGCGTCCTGAGCGCTCGGACCACAGCGCGAGGCGGGGTCGTGCTGTCAGGCGGGCTGGCGGACTGAGCAGGTCCCAGACCCGGAAGCAGGACGAGCAGCACAGCACTCCACTTCAGCATGCTCGCCTTGCCCCGAATTCCACGGAGATACCCGGCGGGTTGGGTCGAGGCCAGGGGGAGTTCACGTTGAGGAAGACGCATGTGTCGGCCGACCGACATGAAGTGAGACATCTGGGCCGTCGCTCTTCGAATGCGGTTCGGGACTTTTCGTGAAGAACAATGAGGGGTGCAATCATGCCTACCTGAGCCACGCGGGCGCGAGGAAGCCCAACGGCGCACCTCCCCACTGTTTTGACGCTGAAATCGCAAAAAGGTTGCGGGGAGCCGCCAACGAGGCAGCCGCACAACCATTCCCCGCCAAGTTGTGCAGACTGAATACTCAGGCCAGCTGTGAGGTCACGGCTGCTCGGTCAGAGTGGATGCAGGGCGCAGGGATTGAAAGTGTCTTCGTGGCAGAAGGAGAAAGGGGTTGACCCCGCCGATCCTGGTTCGTAGCTTCTTGCGCTGGCAATTTCGTGGAGTGTGACATCAGCCGGGAATTCCCCGACAGCTCCCCACACCTGAGTGAGAGCGAGGCATCCCCATGCAGCGACGCGACTTCCTCAAGACTCCCGTACTGGGACTCCTGATCCCCGCCACAGCAGTCAGCGACATCGACTCATTCACCGAGTACCGGTCCAGACCGCCAGGTCCGGGAGCGGACCCGGTCGGCCAGCGCCTCCACCAGGACTATGAGACGTATGTCCCGGGGATCGAGCACTACTTTCTCGGCAACGGAGAGCTCCAGGCAGTCATCCAGCACTGCCCTGAGCGGAGCGATCCTCAGCCGCAGACTTTTGTCGGGCTTACGCTTATGGATGCCGAGCGATTCGCGCGGAAGTGGAGCACGCTGCTGTTCCATCCCGAGCGGGGGTTCGAGCGGAGCGCGATTGTCGTCCAGCAGGGAGAGGAGCGATACTCACTCTCGGCCGACAATTTCATCTCTATAGGATGGATCTACCCGGACGGCGTCCCGACGGTTTCGCTCGCCTGGAGGGCCGGAGGGCTCACAATTGAAGAGCGGTTCTTCCTGCCATCGGTGGGACCCCTGCTCCACCGGGACATCCATATCAGAACTCCCTCGCCCATCTCTCCCGACCCAGTCGTTCACATCCAACTCGTCCCGAGCTTTGCCCTCTTCGACGAGATATACACCGATCCTCCCAGGCAGCGCGCAACGGCCAACGGATTCACATTCCTGCAGCTCTATTCACTCGAGCCTCACGCGACCGCCTCGGGACGCTATGACCTACACGTGCCCGCAGAACCATCGGGCGACGGCACAGAGCGGCTGGTGAGGTTTGTGTATGCGTTAAGTGAGGACCTGCCAGAGCGTTCCCCGGAAAATCAGGAGCGCATCCGCTCTGATACGGTCGAGTACTGGAAAGGAAAGTCGCTCGTCGAGACGGGAAGCGAGGTCCTGGATCATCTCTATGCGGTGTCCAGAACCTGCGCCAGGGCAGGCACGGCGCGGAGTGGCAAGCGGGACTCTGGCATCTGGATGTATAACATGGAATGGGCGCGTGATGATCTCTTCACAGCCATCGCAATGCTCCATACCGGCTTCCACCAGGAGGCGAAGACGATCATAACGCGCATCTTGGAGAATTTCGTGGGAGAAGACGGTCGCACCATTGAATCGAGCCGCTGGTACGGCTATGACTACACCGAGCTGGACCAGAACGGAGAGATCCTCTACGCTCTGTGGAGCTATTTGTGCTGGACAGGCGATGAGGGTCTGATACGACGATACTGGCCCAAGATCCGGACCGTAGCGGAGTTTCCTCTCCAGGAGGTGTTTCGCGACCCGAGGACCGGGATGCTTCATAACAAGCGGGAGTTCTGGGAGCGGAACGACTCCTTTGGCGTTGAAGATGGATTTGAGCTCATGCACCAGTTCTGGGTGGCACTGGGTCTGCAGAGGATCTCTGAAGTAGCCGAGTTGATCGATGAAGCAGACAGCGCGCGCCGCTGGCGCTCGGTGGCCCAGGAGCTGCGCCGTGGGATGCTGGAGGACCCGCGGGTCAGATTTGTCGAGGATGGACATCTTATAAAGAGAAGGACGCGAAGCGGGAAATGGCAGCGCCAGATGGTTCCGCCCTCTCGTGAAGGGATGCCGCCGGGCTCTCCCATCGCCACCGAGGCAACGCCGCTGTGCGAGCCCGACACATCGGTGGTCTATCCCATCATTTACGGCATGGTTCCTCCGTCGTCAGATCTCGCCGCAAGGACGCTCGAACGGATGGAAGAGCTCTGGAATCAGCGCTGGACGATGGGCGGCTATTCCCGCTACAACGTGTCGAGCGAACCCGATCTGCCGGGTCCCTGGCCGATCACGACTGCCATGATCGCCCGCGCCTATATCGAAACGGGAAACTCCGCAATGGCATGGCGCGCTCTACGCTGGCTCGGGGAGATTCATGGCGGCCGGTCGGGATGGTGGTTTGAGCGCTACGCACCGAGCATCACACCGCCGGCACCTCCGGTATCGGTCTGCGGGTGGATTTGGCCGGAAATCCTCCTACTGCTCGTCCACAACCTGATGGGTGTTCGGCCGGAGATGAAGCATTTGGAAGTTCGCCCTCGGCTCATCGATGGCATAGAGACAATGACCGGACGATTCCGGATACGGTCATCGGAGGTAACGATCAAGGTAGAGCGAACTCGCAAGTCCCGTGCCCATGTCGACGGCAGAGAGGTTCCGGTGGAGGACGGCAAAGTGAGGGTTGCATATCCGCAAAGTGGATCTAAGCTTGACATCCTCTATACCCTGTAGGGTCCGAACGGTGCACGCGCGCAGAGAGGGCGAGGCAGCGTCAAACGAATATGACTATTCTCTCTGAAGGCTTCTCAGCCTTTCGATAACTCTTGCCGCATTTGCATTCTGCGGATTCAATTCGAGCGACCGTTTGTAGCTTGCGATAGCGCTGTCGATCTTTCCGTCCACCATCAGAGCCTCGCCGTAGCTGTCATACACATTGTAACACTCCGGGAAGAGCTCCAGATTCAAGTGAACCACCTGGAGTGCGGGGAGCGTCTTTCCACCTCTTAGATACTGATACCCGAGGCGATTGAGCTTCTGTTCGAGATCAGGATAGATCCTCCCGTGCGTGTCCTTCTCGGCCCGAATGCGCGCACAGGCCTCGGCCACTTCCCCACGGGAGAATAGCTCAAAGGCGAGAACAGACTTCGTCTCTGTGCGCTGGAAGACCAGATCCTCCCCCATCCAGCTCAAGATCGCGCGAGGGGGCACCGAGGCAGGCCGGGCTGGAAAGGACAGCGAAACATCCTTGATATGAGTTACAAACCGTCCTCCGGTTTTCCAGTGCAGATCCGATAGAAACCGCTGGCGATTAATCGGCAAGAAATCAGTCAGCTCGGCCTTGAGGATCCCCTCATCTTCGCGCAGATCCAGCACGAGCGTCTCATCCTTCAGGTAGCGACCCGCGTAGCGCTCCAGTTCCTCACCCGGCGGCACAGGGTGCTCGAGATCTGCGATCTCCTGCTCGAGCGCCGTCTTCAGGACGGGATTACGGCCAGCTCGAAAGACCTCAATGCCGAAGGGCACCGGAATATCCGGCTCGAGTGCGGCACGGCGCGAGGAGTCAAGTGCCCTCACTGATCGATCCTCGGTGATGCCAAGAGGGGAAGGGGTGCCCGACCGCGCATGATCGAGAACTCCTCACCGAACGATCGCCGGCAGAGTGGGACGGTCGGAGTCTGGCCTCCCACCGATTATCTATTGACTTTGCGATCATCGCCGTCGACATTGGGGCATTCGCGCTCCCGGGTCGCGGGCAGCAGTTTCGGAATTCGCGTGCATCCAACCGAACCGCACACGCGTGCCGGTCTCAGGCCGGTTCAACACTCATCTCTCTGGCGCTCATTCGATTGAGAGAAGGCAGACTCATGAGCAAGACCCCTCACGTCGCTCGGTACACGAAGAGACACCTCATTCGCCTCGTTGCCACAACCGGAACGCCCGCGTGACGCAGTCAGGAGCCTTCCCGGTGAGCCTCGCCAGAATTCTCCTTCTAGTGGCACTTTCCGTCGTCCTTGCAGTTCCGCTGTCTCATGCCGAGGAGGGGAACGAGGGGATCCTTCATCTCAGCCCCGCAGTATGGGGGACTAACCCGGCTGTTCCCACCTGGAGGGTCAAGTGGCGCTACCACTCCGGGAATAACCCTTCCTGGGCGCTCCCTGACTTCGACGATCGATCCTGGGAGTACCTCTCCCCGGGACTACGGCCTGACGGTCTCCCGAAGGGAGGGTGGCCGGGGGTGGGCTGGTTCCGGCTCTCCGTCGAGGTTGATTCCACGTTTCCGCAGATACCGATCGGGATGACGGGCGGGCATGCCGGCAAAGTGCAGGTCTACTGGGACGGAGTCCTTCAGTCAAGCGATATTGAGTATCGCATCCCCGAGGAGCTTCCCGTCATGCAGCCGGGGATCCACCTGCTGGCGGTGCGTTACGAGCTCCATGACATCTCGGCGATCCATGAGAGAGGAGAGTATGCCGGATTCTTCATCCAGCTCGGCACCTCTCGCGAATCCACGGCAAAGATGCTGCGCCAGAGGGCCGAGCAGATGTTCTTTACGGCGATGATGCTTGCCTTCGGTTTCCTCCACCTCATGCTTTTCCTCTTCGCACCCTCGTCGCGTGGTAATCTGTATTACAGTCTGTTTCTCTTCAGTATGGCGGGGGCCATCTACGCTGACATCGAGCACGCGTTTCTGGCCGTGAGTAGCGAGAGCGTTCAGCGCTTTCTCCTCATGCATCGGGCGCTCGTTCCACTTACCACAATCTTCTTCCTCCGGTTTCTCTATGCGATCTTCTACGATCGCTGCCCCCGGCAGTTCTGGGTTCTGACGGTCCTGATGCTCGCAACGGGGGTCATCATCGTCCTGCACCCGAACACGCTGTATCACTACTATGTCATTGCGAGCAGCGTGTTCACTCTTGAGATGATTCGTTCGCTCGTCGTGGCCATCGTGCGACGAAAATCGGGCGCCTGGATTGTCGCAGCGGGATTTGTAGCCGTCGCCCTCTTCGGCACCTACGATACCCTTCTGGACCTCGAACTGATGGCACCGATCAATCAGGTCACCAACGCCTACTACTTCGGGCTCGCCGGAATGCTCGGCGCCATGTCCATCTACCTTGCCCGGGACTTTGCCCGCACCTCTCGGCGTCTCCTCGAGCAGGTACGGCGGACAAACCAGGAAGAGATGGCCCGGCGGCTCGTGGAAGCCGACAATGCGCGTAAGACACGGGAGCTCGAGGATGCCCGGCAGCTCCAGCTCTCCCTCCTTCCCCCGTGTCAGAACGACATCCCGGGCATTGACATCTGTTTTCACATGGAGACGGCCACTGAAATCGGCGGGGACTACTATGACTATCTGCGCCCGGAGGACGGCTCCCTGATCCTGGCCATTGGCGATGCCACCGGCCACGGGATGAAGGCCGGGACGATGGTCGCGATCGTGAAGAGCCTTTTTATTACTCACACCTCATGGGGGGATCTGCGGGAGTTCCTCAAGACCTCCGCGGAGGCCATCAAGCAGATGCGCCTGGGGAACCTCTACATGGGGCTCGCGCTGGCCAGGATCAAGGACCGGACACTCACGATGGCATCGGCCGGGATGCCCCCCGTGCTTCTCTATCGCCATGCCAGCCGGAGGGTTGAGGAGATTGTCATCAAGGGTATGCCGCTGGGCGGTCCCGGAACAATCAGCGAAGAGCTCCGCTCGACTGAGCTGGAGGAGGGCGACACACTGCTGATGATGTCCGATGGCCTTGCTGAGGTGTTCAACCCCGAGCGTGAGATCCTGGACTACCCGCGCGTCAGGGAGTGTTTTCAGGAGGTAGCTGAGCGGTCCGCCACAGACATCGTGCGGCGTCTGGCACGCGAGGGTCGCCGGTGGGCCAACGGGCGGCCCCAGGATGACGATATCACGCTCGTGGCAGCGAAGATACGGAGCTGACTGCACCACAGTTTCCTCACTGTCGACCGGCTGTGTTTCCTTTGCAGCGGAGCAGTCACCTGCCCAAGTGTGCCTTTCAGTCCGGCGAGATATTCTTGTTCGCCCTGAAGAAGTTCTGTGCATCCCATGTCCGCTTAACCTGTGCCAGCCGCTCGTAGTTTCGACCATAAGCGTCCTGGATCCGAGCCTCGCCCTCATCCTCCGTAAGGAAGTTGATGTAGGTCCCACCCGTGGAATGGCTCCGCATGTCTCGCCACGCCACACGCGCCCACTCGATATTGGCAGCATCGTCGCTGGCAGACTCCCACGAGGCAGTGATATTGAGGACGTAGGTCGCGTCCCGGTTTCCGACCGCCGAGTGATCCCCGGGGAGCCCGTTCAGTGCCCCTCCCAGCTGGAATAGAATCGTTGCCGAATGTGGCGACACGATGCGGCGACCGTGTTCAAGGAGCTTTCCGGTAATCTCTGGTGTGTTGTCGCGCAGATATTCCGACTTCCAGTAGTAGCGACGGCCATCGGGCTGCGTCGCGTCCAGAAGACTCTGCTGGGAGATATATGTCCGACGTTGAAGTATATCGCCAACCGGTGAACCGAACGACTTGACGGGAGCGACCAGTTTCTCGCCGTCGGCGATCGGGCCGGTGTAGCAGACCAGCACCAGAACGATCAACTTCCCATGCACTTCTTTGGGCAGCCAAGGTGCAGGGGGAGCCGGGCGGATTACGGCAACCACAGTCATCTCGGGCGGGGCCTGATCGGCAAGGGTGCGAAACATGTCGAGAACACCCGGAGCGTCCTCCGCACGCCAGGCGACTGCACCCCCGACAATCTCCGGCCCCACCGGGTAGAGCGTGTACTCAATCGATGTCACCACGCCGAAGTTCCCTCCCCCACCCCGGAGCGCCCAGAAGAGGTCGGGGTTTTCCTTTTCACTCGCTCTCACGAGTCGACCGTCGGCAGTGACAAGTTCCATTGACCGGACCGTATCGCTCGTCCAGCCGAATCGCCGAGTCAGATATCCAAAGCCTCCCCCCAAGGTAAGTCCGGCAATCCCTGTCTTGGAGACGAAGCCCAAGCACGCGGCCAGGCCGTGGAGCTGAGTCTCGCGGTCGACATCCCCCAGAGTGCAACCCGTTTGCGCGATAGCGGTGCGTTCTGCCGTGTTCACCCAGACGCCCCGCCTCAGCGACATATCCAGAACCATACCTCGGTCACACAAGGCCAGGCCAGCGATGTTGTGCCCTCCTCCCTTGATTGAGAGGGCAATGCCATGTTCCCGAGCGAAGTTCACGCCGGTCAGAACATCTGCTGTGTCAATGCACCGGGCGATCAATGCTGGACGCCGGACGATCATAGCATTCCAAATCGCACAGGCCTGCTCGTAGGCCGCATCTCCCGGAAAAAGGAGCGGACCCCGAAACCTTGCTTTGAGATCCTCAATCGCTGCCTGCTCCAGCACTACCTCGCCTCCATTCAACCCACTTGCTCTGATAGCTGCCATCGCTCTCCTTTCGACATTGCTCTACAACAACAGTTGGTCCAACGCATTCAAGGACGCCGTCAAGTACTCACCCTGACTGGGAGGCTGCCGCGGACCCTGGCCGTCACGATTGCCGAATCCGCTCCCTTGTGGATATGGACCCAGAGGGCACAACGCACGGCCTGTGGTGCTTCACCGCTGCTTCGGCCAGACTCTCTCCGGCACACTCCTCCTCAGACGATGCGAAGAATCTCTCTCCGCCCTCCCTCGACATGGTCCAGATACCCCTCAACCGCCTTTCTCATCTCCTCGCTCCTTCCATACAGCTCGAATTCGCGTTCGAACTCTGCGAGGTTTTCAACCTCCGACTCGAGCACGACAGTCCAGTAATCGGCAACCATATCCAGCAAGATCCGGCCGTTTCTCATGCCGCCTTTCTTCTGCATCAGCGGAAGGGCTGACTTGAATATCTCGGCGACCTGGCGGGATTTGCCGGGCTTGCAACGAAAAACATCACGGACGACATACATGGTAGCTCTCCTACGACGTGAGTAGCGTGAAGAAAGAAGCATGGACCTGTGATGTCCCGAGGGCTCAAGACGGAGACGAGGTGGAGAGAGTACGGTACGCGAGGCGACGGGATCGACGGCCGAACCTGAGCTAGGGAGAGGGCATGAACGGTCGGAAAGACCATGGTCGATCCCTGCTGTGGAGACGAAAATCGAGAAAGAGCAGAACGCTCTGAACGTGCGAATCGTCTGAGGTAATGTCAAGCTCTCGTGCCGAAAATGACAACTTTGTTCAATCCAGGGGGTCTCGGAGCTCCGTGTCAGTCGACTATTGGAGCAACACCGAGCAACCTAAGCTAACGAGGGTCGCGGAGGAGAAAGACAGCGTGCGGGCACGCATGTGTGCCCTGGCCCGCGAGCCTAGCCGAGGCGGCTGTCGTAGACTCACAGGTCTGCTCCAGAATGACGGGTGGCACGTGAATCACGCGCGCTTGCGGAGGATTTGTCGCGAGGAACGGCTGCCAGGGGCTCGAATATGGACAAGATTCGAAAGGCTCCGGCCCACCCCGGATCCCCTCTTCGCCCGGTGCCCAGAGTGGAGACACCGCATATCGAGTCATGACCGTGTCGCAGATGGGGTAAGCGAAGCGAGAGCCTCAAAACCGTGACCATCATGAACGGGTCCACGAGGGACGTCTCATGATCCAAGCGTGGCGACAAATCACGGCAGGAGAGCTCAATGAGCAGATGACTGCGAGACGAGCAGTTGAACCGAGAGTTCTTCGGCACAGCACAGGAAGCAAGGGGACTTGCAGAACGACTTCAAGGGCAGTACACTACGATCAGACCTCGCAGTACGGCCGCGTCTCGATAACTGGCACGGGCACCCAGTCTTCCGTTTCAACAAGCCAGGGCAGGAAGCAGCGGCGCCTACACATCAGCTGGCATCTGAGCGAGAGACTGATCACGTGCCAGAAGGCATGGACGACAGAGGAAATCCTCAGCAAAGACTTTCAAGACGCTCCGCCCCGAGCGTTCCCCAATGGAGGATCAACCACAATGGACTACAGTACAAAGATTCTCTCCCGGGAGTGGCCCTATGTAGTGCTCGCATGGGTGCTCCTGATGTACCTCTACTTCTTCTTGACCTTTTGGAGCTTACGAGACTTTCTCACCGAAGGGGTCATAACAGAGTACTCACAATCCTGGGCCGCCCATCTCGAAATCGTCATGGCCGGTCTGCTGTTCGGACTGCTCTTCTGTGTCGTCGACAGCATCACAGACACAGATTCACTCCGGAGAAGGTCCTTGGGATTCATCATCCTCCTCAAAAGCAGCTTGTACATTGTCTCCTGGGCCGTGACAATGCTCTGTGTGTATGGCGTCTATGTCGTGTTTGAGGTGATTCCAAAGAGCACTCTGGACCAGCTGTTTGCCCTGCCGCCCCTGTATCTCGTCTCTCTCTGCACCTATCTGGCACTCGTGATAGTGCTGTTGAATTTCATTCTGCAGGTGAGCCGAAAATTCGGGCCCGGGAACCTCTCCGGACTCATCATGGGGAAATACCAGAATCCAAAAGAGGAGAACAGGATATTCATGTTCCTGGATCTCCAGGGGTCAACGACGATCGCAGAGAAGCTCGGGCACGTGCGATACAGCCGACTGCTCAGAGAGTGTTATCACGAACTGACTGATATTGTGATCAGATACAACGCGGATATCTATCAATACGTCGGGGACGAAGTTGTGCTCAGTTGGAGGGCCCACGAGGGTTTGAGTAATCTTAGGTGTTTCAGGACGTTCTTCGATTTTGAAAAGAAGCTGCACGGCCGCAGCGAGTTCTACTCGCGGCATTATGAGACCGTCCCGGAATTCAAAGGCGGGATGGACATGGGGAAGGTGACGGTGGCGGAGATCGGAGATATCAAGCGGGAGATTGCCTACCATGGCGATGTGTTGAATACGGCATCCAGAATTCAAGAACGCTGCAAAGACCTGGACCGGAGGCTACTTATCTCGGGGAGATTGGAACGGAACCTGACCACGCTGAATGGCTTTGTCAAGGAGTTGGTCGGGACGACCAAACTCCGGGGGAAGGAGAAGGAGGTCAGTATCTACAGCATTGAGATGGAGCGAGATAGTGCACAGAAGCATCTGTCGAGAATCAGTTAATATCCCCCCCGTCCCGACATAAGGTCCGGAGTCTGAGCCTCATCCTCAGTGTGTACCTTCTCGGCCGCGGCAGCAGTTGTCGCCAACCCCAAAACGATGACCGATGATGCTATAAGGGGGAGCTACCGTGTGAGCATCATCTTCCCCATGACCTGGCTCGTTCCTGCCCGCACCCGATAGAGGTAGATGCCGCTTGCGACATGCTGGCCGGCCGCATTGGTCCCATCCCACTTCGTTAGATAGGTCCCGGATGGGAGTTCGCTGGCGAGAAGCCCTTTGACAATTGCTCCCTCCACGCTGAAGACGGTCACTTCCGTGTGCGATCCGATCAGCGATGGTGGGATTGTGAAGCTGATGATCGTCGACGGGTTGAACGGGTTGGGATAGTTCTGTGCAACCAGATGTTCACGGGGGAGTTCGCCTCCCGACACATCTGGCTCGGTCATGCCTGTAATTAGTGACGGACCGGCACCGCGGGGTTGCCCCTCCGCATCGGCGAGGTAGAGGTTCACCCAGCCGGGGCGAGTGGACAGACGCAGCGTGGTCTCGGCCCATTCCTCGTCGGTCAGACGCTGGAAGTTGGTGGTCCGGTATTCATGGTAGCTCATCACGGGGCCGGCAAAGGCCATTGTGTGGCCATCGGGTCTTTCCGCCACGAGAATCGCCATATCGACATCGCCCGTTCCCGCGTGCGACACCCATCCCATGAGGATCCCCCCGCAGTCGCTTGGTGTCGTGTGGTAGTCGGCAACGAGGTAGTCAGAAAAATCCCCACCGGCCGTGGCCATCCCCATTGGCCCGTAGAGAAGCTTCAGATACCACCCGGCCATCGTCGGGGCGCAACCCATCACGTCGTAGAGGAGCGATTTCAACATCCGCGTCTCATCCTGGCTTAAGGGGACACCGTCAAGCTCCTTCCGCGCGACGGTGGCAAGGGTATCGGTGATGCCTTCGAGAAGCGTGAAGTAGTCCAGCACTCCTTCCTGGGCCGCGTAGCCTGAGAGGACACCTTCGAGCCGCCCGCGTGCGATCCTGCCGAGATCGCTCAGACGCTCAAACACCTCGGGAACAGGCTCCACAAACACTTCTGGATAGTCGCAGACCGCGACCCCAGTATAGGATTGCTTAGCATACAGAAGATGATCGTGACGGAGCTCCGTCCAGGATCCCAGCTGCGTGTTCATCTTCTCCTGCCACCAGGCGGCACTCTGCATGAACTCCGGAAGCGCACTCCGGTCAGCCGGCGCATTCGCAGCCCGGATGGCATGGAGCCACATGGTGTGTATCGAACTCTGCCAGAACGAGGCGTCGTAGGAGTCAACCAGATGCCGGAGCGCGGCCAGGTTGGTGGCATAGTGGTACTCGTCGAGCTCGCCCTGCAGCAGCTGCGCGGCCGCATCGTTCCCCAGGGCGAAGAGAATATCCAGCGTCGAGGGGAACAACCTGCAGACGGGCTGGCCGTTGAACTCGATCTTGTCGAACACGACGCTCCCGGTGATGTAGGAGTCGATCACAAACCTCTGACCGAAGATCATGAAAGCGGAAGCCGGTTCGATCTGCTCAGGCGACATCGGGTCCCGAGCCAAAATCTGCGAAAGAATCTTCTGCGGGGCCCACGGCTGTGCCGCGAGGGAATCCTGGAACTCTGCCAGAAGAGGCATGTCCAGGAGCTGAGCTGCCCGGCTGATTTCCAGCCTCTCAAGGAGAGAGCGGAGGTTTTCGGGGGTCACGTTATCCTGCTCACCCACGAAGAAACTGATGATCCCCTCCATTTCTTCGTACGTCTGCCAGACCCGCGCAAGTTCCATAAGCTCCAGGAGAAGCACCGCATCGACGGTCTGGCGCTGGATATCCTGCGGTGATGGCAGGGGGCAGAGCGCCTCATCCGCCACGGGCGGCAGCAGGTAGATCTCCATCCGACCGAGCCACATCATGGCTCTGAAATACCGCTCAAGCGTCGGGTTCGGACCGGGCCCGCTCGCCTGTGTGTAATGACCCCGCGGCCTGAACTGGCTGAAATCTATCATCCTGCACACGTCAGCGAATAGGTTGTACGTCTGCAGCTGCTCGGCCTCGATGAAGGCCAGGAGCGTATCGATGACGCCCGTGTTCTCCCTGTAGTAGGGCTCCGCCGCATCGCCCAGCAGTCTCCTCGGAACGGTCAGAAAGACATCCACATCTTTGAGCATCTGATTGATGCCGGGAGTCTGAGCATAACTGGAGGCGAGCGTCGGCAGCGCTCCATGCATTGAAGTGAGGAGGCCCCGGAGCTTCTCTTCGAGAAGCAGTCTCTCGACGTTTGCCAGCAGGTGGACATAGTAGCTGTGGAACGCATGGAGAATCGCATCGCTCGAGACAAACAGTGGCAGGTCGTTGGCCCACGCCTCGTGGAACTGCTCGACGAAGGAGTCCTTCCTCAGCCTTTCACTGACGACGAAGCCGTGCTGCGAGAGAAGCTGCTTCTCATAGGAGGTAAGCGCATAGAGTGAATCAATCCTGCCGCTGAACAAGGCCCCTTCCCAGCTGGTCGGGGCGGTGCTGGCAAACGAGCCAGCAGGATGGGACGCCAGAAGCTCCTCCTTCGTCATGTTCTGGTGCGTCTCGAGGAACTGGACATAGGCCTTCAGGTCAAAGTCACCCGTCTGACCTGTGACGGAAGCCGGCAGCACGGCCGAGCATGCCGCCAGAATCATCAAACATCTCCGCATCATCATGGCTCTCTCCTCAAGAGAACGGGCAAGAAAAGATCACACTT